>Ga0207790_1000569_pt1 | contig 12475 bp, 13 predicted proteins | sample HigsolmetaGSP14D_FD_184842 | JGI IMG/M metagenome (GOLD analysis project Ga0207790, IMG submission 184842) | High solid enriched microbial communities from the Joint BioEnergy Institute, USA - SP1-4-D (SPAdes) | ecosystem: Engineered > Bioreactor > SSF (Solid state fermentation) > Aerobic >...
ACGCCCGACCAGGTGTTCGACAACCCGACGTCGGCGCGCTGCAAACAATTCATGTCCAGCAATCGTTAAACACGGAGCAATCACGCATGCATAGCTATAAGAAGATTCTGCTGGCAGCTGCCGCCACCCTGGCTTTCGGCACCAGTGCCGTCGCTGCTGACAAACTGAAGATCGGCACCGAAGGCGCCTACCCGCCCTTCAACCTCATCGACGCCAGCGGCCAGGTCGGCGGCTTCGACGTGGAAATCGGCCAGGCCCTGTGCGCCAAGATGAAAGCCGAGTGCGAAGTGGTCACCTCCGACTGGGACGGCATCATCCCGGCCCTGAACGCCAAGAAGTTCGACTTCCTGATCGCCTCCATGTCGATCACCGAAGAGCGCCAGCAGGCGGTGGACTTCACCAACCCGTACTACACCAACAAGCTGCAGTTCATCGCCCCGAAAAGCGCTGACTTCAAGACCGACAAGGACAGCCTCAAGGGCAAGGTGATCGGTGCCCAGCGCGCGACCATCGCCGGTACCTGGCTGGAAGACAACATGGACGGCGTGGTGGACGTGAAGCTCTACGACACCCAGGAAAACGCCTACCTGGATCTGGCCTCCGGCCGCGTCGACGGCGTGCTGGCCGATACCTTCGTGAACTGGGAATGGCTCAAGAGCGACGCCGGCAAGGACTTCGAATTCAAGGGCGACCCGGTATTCGACAACGACAAGATCGGCATCGCCGTGCGCAAGGGTGATGCCCTGCGCGAGCGCCTGAACAAGGCCCTGGCCGAAATCGTTGCCGACGGCACCTACAAGAAGATCAACGACAAGTACTTCCCCTTCAGCATCTACTAAGCAGCCTGCCCGCGTCGCCCCTGGCGGCGCGGGCGCTTGAGTTTCCATGAATTTCGATCTTTCCGGATTCGGCCCGGCCCTGGCCGCCGGCACCCTGATGACCGTGCAGCTGGCGCTCAGCGCCCTGTGCGTCGGCCTGGTGCTTGGCCTGCTCGGCGCCTTCGCCAAGACCTCTCCGTACAAGCCGCTGCAATGGCTTGGCGGCACCTATTCGACCCTGGTTCGCGGTGTGCCCGAACTGCTCTGGGTACTGCTGATCTATTTCGGCACCGTGGGCATCATGCGCAGCCTGGCCGAGCTGCTCGGCCTCGAGAGCCTCGAGCTCTCCCCGTTCGCCGCCGGCGTCATCGCCCTGGGCCTGTGCTTTGGCGCTTACGCCACCGAAGTGTTTCGCGGCGCCATCCTGGCCATCCCCAAGGGCCACCGCGAAGCGGGCCAGGCCCTGGGCCTGTCCAAGGGGCGCATCCTGTGGCGCCTGGTGATGCCGCAGATGTGGCGCATCGCCCTGCCCGGCCTCGGCAACCTGTTCATGATCCTGATGAAGGACACCGCCCTGGTATCGGTCATCGGCCTCAACGAGCTGATGCGCCGCTCGCAGATCGCCGTGACCGCCAGCAAGGAGCCCTTCACCTTCTATATGGTCGCCGCGTTCATCTACCTGGGCCTGACCGTCATTGCCATGATTGGCCTGCACTTCCTCGAGAAGCGCGCCAGCCGCGGCTTCAAGCGGAGTGCGGCATGAACTGGGACGTCATCATCACCTGGCTGCCACGCCTGGCACAGGGCGCCCTGCTGACCATCGAACTGGTCGCCGTGGCAGTCGTCACCGGCCTGATCCTGGCCATCCCCACCGGCATCGCCCGCGCCTCGCGGCACTGGTACGTGCGCGCCGTGCCCTACGGCTACATCTTCTTCTTCCGCGGCACGCCGCTGCTGGTGCAGCTGTTCCTGGTCTACTACGGCCTGGCGCAGTTCGACGCCGTGCGCCAGGGCCCGCTGTGGCCGTACCTGCGTGACCCGTACTGGTGCGCGGTGATCACCATGACCCTGCACACCACCGCCTATATCGCCGAGATCCTGCGTGGCGCCATCCAGGCGGTCCCGCCGGGCGAAATCGAGGCGGCGCGGGCACTGGGCATGTCGCGCGCCCAGGCCATGCTGCATATCGTGCTGCCGCGGGCGGCGCGCATCGGCCTGCCGGCCTACAGCAACGAGGTGATCCTGATGCTCAAGGCCAGCGCCCTGGCCAGCACCGTGACCCTGCTGGAGCTGACCGGCATGGCGCGCACCATGAACGCGCGCACCTACCTGCCGGTCGAGGGCTTCTTTGCCGCCGGGGTGTTCTACCTGCTGATCACCTTCGTGCTGATCAATGCCTTCAAACTCCTGGAACGCTGGCTGCGCGTCGACGCCTGCCAGGGCCGCTAGGATGACGACGGGGCGCAATCCCCGTCGCTGTTTCTCATGACCTCAGCCAAGTATCTCCTGCCGCTCAGTGGCGACGCCCTGCTCCAGCGCTTCCAGGCGCTGGACGCTTTTCTCGTCGCCTACCAGGCGCTGTGGAAACCGCGGCCCTTCACCCACCGGATACTGCCCTGGGAAAGCCAGCACCCCGAACTGGCTGCCTGGCTGCGCAGCCGCACCCTGGAGCAGGCCGAAGCCAGCCACAACCAGCCGGCAGCGCTGCATGAGGCGCCAGCCCCTTTCCCCGAACTGGCCTTGCAGGCCGAGCGCCTGAACCAGGTCGGCGATCTGCCCCACAAGCCTTCAGCCGATCTGCCGCCACGTTTCTCGGTGGACGTACCCGGGCGCAAATGGCAGCAAATACGCGCGTTCGGCGACAGCCTCAGCTTCGCCCAACCCGCGCAGCACTGGCTGGACTGGTGCGCCGGCAAGGGCCACCTCGGCCGCGTACTCGCCCACGGCAGCCAACAACTGACCTGCCTGGAATACGACCCGGCCCTGGTAGCCAGCGGCGCGGCCCTGAGCCAGCGCCTGGGGATAAAGGCTCAACATATCGAGCAGGACGTGCTCGCCGAGGGCGCCGCCGCTCAGCTGCATGCCGAGCACAGCCCCGTCGCCCTGCATGCCTGCGGCGACCTGCACGTACGCCTGATGCAACTGGCCAGCGCCGCAGGCTGTCGCCAGCTGGCCATTGCGCCCTGCTGCTACAACCGCGTAGCAGCTGCCGACTACCAGCCGTTATCCACAGCCGCCCAGGGCTCGCCGCTGCGCCTCTCGCTGGACGATCTGGCCCTGCCCATGAGCGAAACGGTGACCGCCGGCAACCGCGTGCGCCAGCAGCGCGACCAGTCCATGGCCTGGCGCCTGGCCTTCGACCTGCTGCAGCGCGAGCTACGGGGGGCAGATGATTACCTGCCTACGCCTTCGCTGCCGCCTGCCTGGCTGAAGAAACCCTTCGCCAGCTACTGCCGCGACCTCGCCGAACTCAAAAGGCTACCCGCCGCTGGTGAACGCGACTGGCAGCGCCTGGAAACGGCTGGCTGGCAGCGCCTGGCCGAGGTACGCAATCTCGAACTGCTGCGCGGCCTGTTCCGCCGCCCACTGGAACTCTGGCTGGTGCTCGACCGCGCCCTGTACCTGCAGGAACAGGGCTATGGGGTACGCCTCGGCCTGTTCTGCGCGCCGCAGCTGACGCCGCGCAACCTGCTGCTGCTCGCCGAGCGCAGCTGAGTTGCACACACTATCTGTGGATAACTCTGTTCACAGAAGCTGAGCAAACCACGCCAGCCCACTGCCTATAACGCGCCGGAAAACCTGATCATTTTTTAACCACCCATAAATCCCATATAAAACAGTCGCTTGCCAAAACAATGAAGGGCTGGGTAGAAATTTTCTAAAAACCCTCCAGCTGCCCCGCCTTTGTGCATAAGCCCAACCAGAGCGCCGGAAAAGAGCAGCAAAAAAGCTGCCTTGCGCCGCTTTACTCATGCAAACGAATCGATATAATGGCGCCCCTCAAAAGCCGGTATAGCTCAGCTGGTAGAGCAACTGACTTGTAATCAGTAGGTCCCGGGTTCGACTCCTGGTGCCGGCACCATACAAAACAAGGCCTCGCAGAAATGCGGGGCCTTGTCGTTTCCGGGTGGTGGAAAAATTCTTTTCACACGCCTTCCGCCCCGCTCTTTACAGGTACCTCAGGACTCAACGCCGCGCGGTCGCGCTTGTAGCCTGAAGCGGCTAACCTACGGCCTTACCACCAAACGGAGCCCCCATGGCAGACAACCCGCTCGGCGCCGGTCTGCGGCTGCCAGACGATGTGCCGCTTGTTCGCAAGCTCGGGCACGAGCTCATCGAGTTTCTGCCGGTGGGGGTCTACCTGTGTAACGCCGCGGGCCACCTGACCACCTACAACCCCAAGGCGGCGGAAATCTGGGGTGAGGCGCCGGATCTCGGCAAGCAGCCGATCAAGTACACCGGTGCCTACCGCCTGCGTAGCGAGGATGGCGCGCATATGCCGCTGGAGCAGTCGCCGCTGGCGGCGGTGCTGCTCAGCAAGAAGCCGATCACCAACCTGCGCATGGTGGTCGAGCGGCGTGACGGCAGCCAGGTGCCGATACTCGCCAACATCGTTCCCTTGCTTGGCAAGGACGGCAACATGATCGGCTTTATGAACAGCATCCAGGATCTGCGCCAGCACGCGGCCCAGGAGCAGGCGCAGAACAACCTGCAAAATGCCCTGGTGCAGGCGCAGAAGATGGAGCAGATCGGCAAGGTTGGCGGTGGTGTCGTGCATGAATTCACCAATCAGCTGACCAGCCTGTCGATGAGCCTGGCGCTGATGGAGAAGGAAATCCGTGATACCGGCTCCGAGCAGTTGCAGGCTCGCTACGTCCTGTGCCGGGAAGCGACCGACAAGGTCACCCAGTTGGCTGAAGGGTTGCTGCTGTTCGCCCGCACGCGGCCCAGGACGCTGGAGCGCATCGACCCCAACCAGTTGCTGCTGGGCATGAGTACGCTGGTCGGCAACGAGGCTGGCCAGGAGATCCACTGCCAGCTCAACCTGGCCACCGACAGCAGCTTCCTCCGGGCCAACAGGCAGCACCTCGAGAGCGCCATCATCAACCTGGTGACCAATGCCCGGGACGCCATGCCGGCGGGCGGCCAGCTGACCCTGAGCACCTTCAATAGCCAGCTCGACCGCAGCAACTTCCCGCAGCACAACGCCAACTTCAAACCCGGGCGTTACGTGGCGATCCGCATCGAGGATACGGGCACCGGTATCGCGCCGGAGGCACTCGAGCACATCTTCGCGCCCTTCTATACCACCCGGGCGCTCGACAAGAGCACGGGCCTCGGGCTGACCATGGTCAGGAGCTTCGTCACCGACATGAATGGCCAACTGACGGTCACCAGCCGGCTGGGCGAAGGCACCAGCGTGAGCCTGTATTTTCCCTGCCATGGCACGGAGCACTCCCTGGCCATAACCGGTGGCGAAGGCGCCTCGACTGGAGAGTGACAGCTGACCCACTCGCGGATTACTGTATGCACATACAGCAAACCAGGAATCCACCTCATGAGTCAAGTCGCCGCTAGCGCCACCACTCCCACCTCCTACGAGCAGCTCGGCGCGCGGGTTTCCCGCGCCATCAACGCCCCTGCCGCGCAGCGCTCGCGCTCGGCGGTGCTGCTGCGCGCCGAAGGCGACAGCCCCGAAGACTGGGCGCGCATCCTCGATGAGATTGCCGAAAACGACAACGTCACCATCGCCTGGCGCGACGACGGCGTGCAGCTGTTCTGGACGGTGCCGGTAGAGGATTGAGCGTTGCCCGGGGAGCCGCCATGGTGGCTCCCCGGGCAGTTGGTCAGGCAGACACCTGGCTGGAGAACCGGCTCACCGCCGCGACCACGCACTCGGCATCGTTCTGGATGTTGTGGATAACCGCATCGGACTCATTGGCCAGCGCCAGTGCCTGCCCGGCCAGTTCACGGCTCTGGGTGATCACCTCGACGGCGCCGGAGGCCAGTGCCTGGTTCTGCTGCACCACGGCGACGATTTCCTGAGTGGCCTTGGAGGTGCGCGAGGCGAGCTGGCGAACTTCATCGGCGACCACCGCAAAGCCGCGCCCCTGCTCACCCGCGCGGGCGGCTTCGATGGCGGCATTGAGCGCCAGCAGGTTGGTCTGGTCGGCGATGCCGCTGATCGCCGCGACGATGGTCTCGACCGCCTTGCCCTGCTCATCCAGCGCCTGGATGCTCTGGGTGGCGCTTTCCATCGCCCGGGCCAGGCGATGCAGCACCGCCACGGTGTCGCGAATCACCTCGCGGCCCTTGCTGGCGCTGGTATCGGTTTGCAATGAGGTGCTGTAGGCCAGGTTGGCGGCACTGGCCACGGCCTGCTCCAGGTTCACCTGATCGGTGATGACGGTGGCGAACTTGACCACCTTGTAGAGCTTGCCGTGAATATCGGTGATCGGGTTGTAGGACGCCTCCAGCCAGACGTCACGACCGCGGCTGTCGATGCGCCGGAAGCGGTCGACCACGAATTCGCCACGGCGCAGGCGCTCCCAGAACTGACGGTAACCCTCGGAGGCACTTTCCTCACTGGTGCAGAACATCCGGTGGTGCTTGCCGGCCACCTGCGCCAGGTTGTAGCCCATGCCGCGCAGGAACAGATCGTTGGCGGTGATCACCGTACCGTCGAGGTTGAACTCGATCACCGCCGTCGAACGCAGCAGCGCCTTGACCAGGCCGTCGTTTTCCAGCGAGGCCTCGATGGTGCGCGTCAGGTTGCTGGAGTGGATCACCAGTTGTTGCTTGCCGGTTTGCACATCGCTCATCGGCACGGCCACCGAACGCAGCCACACATGGCGGCCATCCTTGCCGAGCAGACGCAGCGCGCCACTGAAATGGCGACGCTCCTTGATCGCGGCAAGCGCCCGCGCCTGGTGCGGGTCACGGGCCAGCTCCGGCGGCGAGAGCTGGGTCAGGTACTGCCCCTCGACATCGCCCGGGCGATAGCCGAGTTCGCTGCGAAAAAGCTCGTTGGCCCGCTCGATGCGGCCATCGGCGCCGAGCTGGATGATGATCATTTCCTTGTCGAGGTTCTCCCTTACCTCCTCCTGCATGGCCAAGCGCGCTTCCAGCTGCTTGTTGATCTGTTTGAGGTGAGCGTTGAACACGTCAAGAACTCCGGGGTGGGTGATGCTGCATCGGCTCGTGTGGAGGAAACTTGAAAGCCAGGCTGCCCTTGCTGACAGCGCGCTTGAAGGCGCCCCAGCCGCTTCAGGATGGGGGCCGACACATTCCCAAACACACTGCCTTGCGCAAGGTCGCAAGCCGGCTTCCGGCATTAGCTGACCATGCGGCCAAAAAAGCCTGAACGCCTTTCGCCGCCTCGCTGTCGGACTTTTTGAAGAAGTTCCATGATGGCGTCCAATAGTTTGTTGCAATGCATTGCAGCAAACTTTTCGAGGCCTCTGGCACTGTTTCCGATGCCGCGTCGTTGGGCCGAAAAACCATTATTCACAAGCGGCCCCAGAACACTCGACGCCCGTCGTGGATGCCCGTGCATCCGCATGCCGCCCTTGGCGGTTGCGTACCAGACAGCCTGAGCCGGGCAGCGGATTACCCGGCGTTCGAGGAGTTCACATGTCCAAAGAAGCCCCGCGGGGCTTGAGCCGCCGCTCGCTGCTCAAGGCCTCGGCCACCACCGTGGCAGCCGGCGTTGCCGCCAGCGCCCAGGCTGCCACCATCAGCGGCGTGCCGCAGTGGCTGCCGTTCGATCACAACGGCCCGCTGCATTACGACGCCAAGGGCTGGCAGTTCCTGACCGCCGATGAAGCCCGTGAAGTCGAGGCCATCGTCGAGCAGCTGATCCCGGCGGACGAGCTGTCCCCCAGCGGCAAGGAGGCCGGTTGTGCGGTGTTCATCGACCGCCAGCTGGCCGGCCACTACGGCACCTACGAGCGCCTCTACCAGCAGGGCCCGTTCGTGCCCGACATCGAGCCCGGCTCGGCGCAACTGCCCCGCGAGCGCTATCGCCTGGGCCTCGAGCAATTGGGCAAGCACTGCCAGCAGGCCTTTGGCAAACGCTTCAGCGAGTTGCACGGCGAGCAACGCGACGCCGTGCTCAAGGGCCTGGAGGCCGGCAAGATCGCCTTCGAGGGCATCGAGGCCAAGGTGTTCTTCACCCAGGTGCTGCAGAACACCATGGAAGGCTTCTTCGCCGACCCCATCTACGGTGGCAACCGCGACATGGTGAGCTGGAAGATGCTCGGTTTCCCCGGCGCGCGTTACGACTACCGCCCCTACATCGACCGGCACAACGAGAAGCTGGACCTGATACCGCTGTCGATCATCGGCAGCTCCGCGTGGAATCGCAAAGGATGAGCGGCATGGCCAAGAAACTCCCAGCAACCGACGTGGTGGTGGTGGGGCTCGGCTGGGCCGGCTCGATCATCGCCAAGGAACTGGCCGACGAAGGCCTGCGCGTGATGGGCTTCGAGCGTGGCGCCTGGCGCGACACGGCGAGCGATTTCAACATCGCCTCGGTGACCGACGAACTGCGCTACGTGCAGCGCCAGGAGCTGATGCTGCGCACCCGCCAGAACACCTGCACGCTGCGCAACAAGCCCAGCGAAACCGCCTTGCCGATGCGCACCTGGGGCTCGTTCCACCCCGGCAACGGCACCGGCGGCGCCGGCAACCACTGGGCCGGCATCACCTTTCGCTTCCAGCCCGAGGAGTTCCGCCTCAAGAGCCACCTGACCGAGCGCTACGGCGCCCAGGCCATCGAGGGCCTGACCCTGCAGGACTGGGGCACCACCTGGGAAGAGATGGAGCCGCACTACGACGCCTTCGATCGCGTCGCGGGCGTCTCCGGCAAGGCCGGCAATATCGGCGGCAAGATCATCGAGGGCGGCAACCCGTTCGAGGGCGCGCGCTCGCGGGAATACCCCAACCCGCCGACCAAGCAGACCTACGCGCCAACGCTGTTCGCCGAAGCGGCGCGCAACATGGGCTACAAGCCGTTCCCGGTGCCCTCCGCGCTGGCCTCCCAGGCGTATACCAACCAGTACGGTGTGACCATGGGCCCGTGCACCTTCTGCGGCTTCTGCACCAACTACGGCTGCGCCAACTATTCCAAGGCCAGCGCCATCGTCAACGTGCTGCCGGCGCTGGTGCGCATGCCCAACTTCACCGCCAACACCCACTGCGAAGTGCTGGAAGTGACCAAGGACAGCACCGGCAAGCGCGCCACCGGCATCATCTATGTGGACGCCAACGGTGATAAATGGGAACAGCCAGCGGACATCGTGGTGGTCGCCGCCTTCACCTTCGAGAACGTGCGCCTGATGCTGCTCTCCGGCATCGGCGAGCCCTACGACCCGATCAGCAACACCGGCACCACCGGCCGCAACTACGCCTACCAGACGGCCAACAACGTGCAACTGTTCTTCGACGACAAGAACTTCAATCCCTTCATCGGTGGCGGCGCCATCGGCATGGGCATCGACGAGTTCAACAACGACAACTTCGACCATTCCGGCCTGGGCTTCGTCGGCGGCGGCAGCACCCGGGTAACGCCCATCGGCGCCGCGCCGATCAACGCGCGGCCAGTGCCGCCCGGCACGCCCAAGTGGGGCAAGGAATGGAAGAAGACCACGGCGCAGTACTACGCCGCGAGCATGTCGATCGGCTGCGAAGCGAGCAACTACAGCGCGCGCAGCAATTACCTGTCCCTCGACCCGACCTACAAGGACCCCCACGGCCGGCCGCTGCTGCGCATCACCTTCGACTTCACCGAGAACGACCTGCGCATGGCCCAGTACGTGACCGACAAGACCGCCGAGATCGCCAAGGCGCTGAACCCCAAGATGCTGTTCGCCAGCCCGCGCAAGGGGCCCTGGTCGAACACCTCCTACCAGTCGTCCCACGTGGTCGGCGGTTTCGTGATGGGCGCCGACCCGGCGACCAGTTCGGTGAACAAGCACCTGCAGGTATGGGGCGTGCCCAACCTGTTCGTGGTCGGTGCCTCGGCGTTCCCGCAGAACCCCGGCTACAACCCCACCGGCACCGTCGGCGCCCTGGCCTTCAAGGCCGCCCATGCGATCCGCACCCAGTACCTCAAGCGCCCCGGGGAGATGATCAGCGTATGAAGACTCTCCTCGCCATCAGCTTCGCCCTGCTGACCACCGCCAGCGCCGGCGCCCATGCCGTCGCCGGCCAGGACGCCTACGAGCTGGTGCAAAAAGGCAAATACATCGCCACCCTCGGCGACTGCACCGCCTGCCACACGGTGCCCGGCAAGCCGCTGTTCTCCGGCGGCGTGGCCATCGACACGCCGTTCGGCAAGCTGCTGGGCGCCAACATCACCCCCGATCAGCAAACCGGCATCGGCCGCTGGAACTTCGAGGAATTCGAGGCCAGCATGGCCCGCGGTCACCGCCGCGACGGCAAGCAGCTCTACCCGGCGATGCCCTACGCGGCGTATACCAAGGTCACTCGCGAAGATAACCAGGCCCTGTGGGCCTACCTGCGCACCATCGAGCCGGTACACAACGAGGTGCAGACCAACCAGCTGCCCTTCCCCTTCAGCCTGCGCCTGAACATGAAGGTGTGGAACTGGATGAACTTCACCGAGGGCGAGTTCAAGCCGCAAGCCGACAAGAGCGCCGAGTGGAATCGCGGCGCCTACCTGGTGCAGGGCCTGGGCCACTGCGGCAGCTGCCACACGCCGAAGAACCTGATCGGCGGCGACAAGGATGCCGAGTTTCTCAAAGGCGGCGAGTTGCAGGGCTGGATGGCGCCCAACATCACCGGTGCAGCCCACGTCGGCCTGGCTGACTGGAGTGAGGCGGACATCGTCCAGTACCTGAAAACCGGCGCCAACCGTTACGACATCGCCTCCGGCCCCATGGCCGAGGCAGTGGAAAACTCCACCCAGCACTGGCGTGACGACGACCTGATGGCGGTGGCCGTGTACCTCAAGGACCTCGACCACGAGCACGACAAGCCCGCGCCGCTGGCCGCCACTGACGCGGTGATGAAGGCCGGCGGCGCGATCTACGCCGACCGCTGTTCCGGTTGCCACACGCCAAACGGCGAAGGCATCGCCACGCTGTTCCCGAAACTGGCCAACGCGCCGCTGGTCAATGCGCGGGATGCTGCTTCGCTGATCCGCGTGGTGCTGGCCGGCAACCGCGCCGGCAGCACCGACGCCGCCCCCACCGGCCCGGCGATGCCAGCGTTTGCCTGGAACCTGTCGGATGAGAACGTCGCCGATGTGCTGACCTACATCCGCAACAGCTGGGGCAACGCCGCGGCGCCGATCAGCGCCGAGCAGGTGGGCAAACAGCGTGAGGCCCTGCAGGGCGAATGAGCCCAGGATGGCCCGCTGCCTGAAACACAGCGGGCCATCCACTCTGCAGGCACGGGCAACTAGTGAGATAATCGCGGCCTGCCAAGGGCCTTGGCCCGCCACCAGTTGCCGCAATGCAGGAATGACCCGATGAAGAACTCGCAGCGTGGCTCCGGCCACCTGTTCAGCCTGATGGTGCTCGGTCTTATCGTCTGGGGCGCTTACGTCACCCTGTACGTGCCCTACGAGCACCGCAAATCGATGGACGCCTTTCGCAGCAGCCCACCGGCAGTGAGCCCAGCGAAAATGGCGGTGATCGATACCTACAAGGCCAGGCCGACACCGACCGGGATGCCCCAGGGGCTATATACCGGCAAGGTCGAGCAGGACGGCTACCCGATGACCATCAGCTTCGCGTTCGGCGACGACCAGGTGCTCACCAAGACGGCGCATATCAAGACCTACCAATTCACCGGCTCCGCCCGTTATACCTTCGACGGCGCGGTGATGATCTTCAGCGATATCAACGGCGATGCCGTGCTGTTCCCGCAGGCGGGCGAGCCGCTGGAGGTGATCAGCGACACCGAGGTGCACATCCCCGGGCCCGAAAAGCCGCTGGTGCTGACCCGCCAGTAACGGCCTCGGCAGTTACGAATCGCGGTCGCGCTCGCTCTCGATAAGCTGCGCCACCTTGGCCGCCGCCTCCGCCTCGCTGGCGAAGAAGTGCTGCTGATCATCGGCACTGACCACCTGGAAGATTTCCTCATCGCCCAGGTGCCTGTGCTCTTCGGGTATGTCGCTGCCCTGCAGTTTCTTCAATCTCACGGCCATCGTGGCGTACTCCTGATTGGTAACCCTGCAGCTATGACCGGCTTGCTTCCGGCGAAGTGCTGGGTAAATTTTGCGCAGCTGACCGTTGGCTGAAGGCCTAAAATGCGCGCCGGCCCAACGGAGTTGGCACTCAACCAAAGCGGTAAGGATCACCATGCACGCCATCCACACACTCGGTCGACAGATGCTTCTCGTATCAGTCGCGCTCGTCTTGCCTGGGTGCTCGGCAATCGGCCCCTTCACCGAGCATGAAAAGGCCCTTATCAACAAACCCATGCCAAAGACCGTGGCAGCGGCGAAGATGGAGTGCAACGTGTTGCGCGCTCATTACGACATGCTGCTGTACATAATCGCGCAGCGAGACGAAAGCGGCTGGGAAGATGAAAGCGAAAAACAGGTTATGGTCACGGACGCCTGGGCCGACTACCACCGCGCCAGGCGTATCGGCTGCAGCGGCTGGGAGTAGCAACGCCTCGCTTGC
>Ga0207790_1000570_pt1 | contig 12474 bp, 8 predicted proteins | sample HigsolmetaGSP14D_FD_184842 | JGI IMG/M metagenome (GOLD analysis project Ga0207790, IMG submission 184842) | High solid enriched microbial communities from the Joint BioEnergy Institute, USA - SP1-4-D (SPAdes) | ecosystem: Engineered > Bioreactor > SSF (Solid state fermentation) > Aerobic >...
GCGACCAGGCAATCCAGGCTGCCCAGGGTAAAGCCGTCGCCAACCAGACCACGAATCGCCGCGGCGCTGAGCTGCGCGTTGGTCATGCTTGGCTCGCCGGTCTGCGGGTCGATGACGTAGTGGCGCTGCTGGATGCCGTTGCGGCGCAACACCAGCTTGCGCGCCCGCGAGGGCTTGCCGCCGACCCTGCCGAGGCGCGCTTCCATCTGCTCGTTATCGACCGGGTCATGGGGCAGGCTGGCACTGATACGGTTGATGAATACGGGTGCTACCACGGGATTACCTCGGTCACTTCACTCGCCGGACGGGCCGGCGAAGTAGGCCTTCTGGCGCTGGATGCGCGCCTTGAACAACGGGGCCAACAACTTTTTCAACAGGGCGCTGATCGGCACCACGGTGAGAATCAGGCAGATCAGGAAAACGATATACACCACCAGCCCGGCACCGCGGCGCCGACTGTGCTGGGGGCCGAGCGCAGACAGCAGGCGGCTCCACAGGGTAAAGCTGCGGTTGCCGACCTTTTCGCTGGCGATCAGCTTTTCATCCACCTTTACTGCACCCAGGCCGCTGAGCATCGGTCGTTCGATAGGCCGCTGGTCAGCCAGCAGGCGCCTCACCATGGCATCGCCAAAGCGGCTGGCCGCGGCCATTTGCGCCTCGTCGATACCGGCACGCGGCACCCAGCTGTAGGGCTTCTGCCGGCCGGTGAACATCCACAGCGGCGTGGCCAGGAAGCTTGCGGCGGTGCCACAGGCATCGGTCAGCACGGCGTTGTCGACCAGTCTCGCACCAAGCGCCTGCAGGCGCGCCTTGACCTTTTCCTGTGCCATCAGCCACATGTTGCGGCAGCCGATCAGGGTGATCACCGGCGTATCCTTCAACAACCGAGCGGCTTCAGGCGAGGCGAGGAAGCTGGTGAACGGCAGCGACGGCGACAGGAACCACACCTGGTAGGCGAGAATGATCAGGTCGTAGCGCTTGTCGGCATCGACCTTCAGCGGCAGCAATGGCTGCGGCTTCATCAGCACGGTTTCCGGGAAGATCCGGAAGAAGCCAAGAAAGGGCCACGGAAAGGGAAAAGGCGTGGCCGGCTGCAACGCCAGGAAATCCACCTGGATGCCGTCACTGGCCTGCAAGGGCGCACAGACCGATTGCACCAGGCGGTTCAATTGGCCAGTCTGTGAAAAGTGAACGACTAGAACCTGACGCATTTAAAGCGAATCCCTGCAAAATGGGCGGATTATGCCACAGAGACTTCTTCAAATCGTAACCAAACGCTGCGCGGCATGCGCAGTGGTTCTCCTCTTTGGCCCCTTGTCGGCCCAGGCGGGCAACCTGCTGATACGCGTGCAGGGTAACCAGAGTGACGCCCCGCTATACCTGGGCCTGGTCAGCGCCGACCAGCCAGGCTGGGAGCCGCTGCTGCGCACCCAGCAGGGAGCCGGTGATCAGCTTATTCTCAAGGACGTGCCGCCGGGGCGTTTTGCCCTGCAGCTGTATCAGGACGCCAACGGCAACGGCCGCCTCGACCTCAGCCCCCGCGGCATTCCGCTGGAGCCCGTCGGTTTTTCCGCCAACCCGAGCTTGCTCAAGGGCAAGCCAGTGCCAAAGGCGGCGCAATTCGAGCATGGCGACGATGACACGCTGCTCGACATCCGCCTGCACCCGCCTCGCGGCAAGGTGCAGAAGGACTGACCGCGATCAGCCGTGGTAGCGGGCCGACAGCTCGTGCACCGCTTCGAGGAAGGCGCCAGCGTGGGCCGGATCGACTTCCGGGGTAATGCCATGACCCAGGTTGAAGACATGGCCGCTGCCACTGCCATAGCTTTCAAGAATGCGCGCGACTTCGGCGCGGATCGCCGCCGGTTTGGCGTACAGCACGGTCGGATCCATGTTGCCCTGCAGAGCCACCTGGTTGCCGACACGGCGGCGCGCCTCGCCGATGTCGCAACTCCAATCCAGGCCCAGCGCATCGGCACCAGTGGCGGCTATCGACTCCAGCCACAGGCCGCCATTCTTGGTGAACAGGATCACCGGGATCTTGCGCCCGTCCTGCTCGCGGATCAGGCCATCGACGATCTTCTGCATGTAGGCCAGGGAGAAGGTCTGATAGGCCGCTGACGACAGGTTACCGCCCCAGGTGTCGAAGATCTGCACCGCCTGGGCGCCGGCGCGAATTTGCCCGTTGAGGTAGGCGGTCACCGACTGCGCCAGCTTGTCGAGCAACGCGTGCATGGCCTCGGGCTGGTCGTAGAGCATCGCCTTGATCTTGCGGAAGTCCTTCGACGAGCCGCCTTCGACCATGTAGGTCGCCAGCGTCCACGGGCTGCCGGAAAAGCCGATCAGCGGTACGCGACCGTTCAGCGCCGACTTGATGGTGCGCACGGCATCCATCACGTAGCCCAGGTCCTGTTCAGGATCGGGAATCGGCAGGGCATCGATATCGGCGGCGCTGCTGATCACCTTCTTGAAGCGCGGGCCTTCGCCGGTCTCGAAGTACAAGCCCTGGCCCATGGCGTGGGGGATGGTGAGGATGTCGGAGAAGAGGATCGCGGCATCGAGCTGCGGGTAGCGGTCGAGCGGCTGCAGGGTGACTTCGCAGGCGAACTCGGGGTTCATCATCAGGCTCATGAAATCCCCGGCCTTGGCGCGACTGGCGCGGTACTCGGGCAGGTAACGACCGGCCTGGCGCATCATCCACACCGGCGTGACGTCGACGGGCTGCTTGAGCAGGGCACGCAGAAAACGGTCGTTCTTCAAGGCAGTCATGGCAACATCCAGCGAAAAAAGTGGGGTTATTTTCGCAGAGCGCCCAACAAAAGGCACGGCGAGTGCCGTGCCTTTTCTCTATCGGGTCAATTTGTCGCGGGCAAACACTTCTGTGGGAGGGGACGCCGTCGATTCAAAGCGCGCGGCTAAAGCCCCTCCCACAGGTACAGCGCAGTGGCTTAGACGCCGAGATAGTCGAGGATGCCTTCCGCGGCATTGCGCCCTTCGTAGATGGCGGTAACCACCAGGTCGGAGCCGCGCACCATGTCACCGCCGGCAAACACCTTCGGGTTGCTGGTCTGGTGCTTGAAGGTGGCCTTTTCCGGGGCCACCACGCGGCCCTGGGTGTCGATACGGATGTCGAACGCCTCGAACCAGGGTGCCGGGCTCGGACGGAAACCGAAGGCGATCAGCACGGCTTCGGCCGGAATGATCTCCTCGGAGCCCGGAATCGGCTCGGGGCTGCGACGGCCACGGGCATCCGGCTCGCCAAGACGGGTCTCGACAACCTTGACGCCTTCGACCTTGTCCTCGCCGACGATGGCGATGGGCTGACGGTTGAACAGGAACTTCACGCCCTCTTCCTTGGCGTTCTTCACTTCCTTGCGCGAGCCCGGCATGTTCGCTTCGTCGCGGCGATAGGCGCAGGTCACCGCCTTGGCGCCCTGGCGAATCGAGGTGCGGTTGCAGTCCATCGCGGTGTCGCCACCGCCGAGCACCACCACGCGCTTGCCCTTCAGGTCGACGAAATCTTCCGGCGCCTTCTCGAAGCCGAGGTTGCGGTTGACGTTGGCGATCAGGAAGTCCAGCGCATCGTGCACGCCCGGCAGGTCTTCACCCGGGAAACCGCCCTTCATGTAGGTGTAGGTGCCCATGCCCATGAACACGGCATCGTACTCATCCAGCAGCTGCTGCATGGCGATGTCCTTGCCGATCTCGGTGTTCAGGCGGAACTCGATGCCCATGCCGGTGAAGACTTCGCGGCGATTGCTCAGCACGCTCTTTTCCAGCTTGAACTCGGGGATGCCGAAGGTCAGCAGACCGCCGATTTCCGGGTTCTTGTCGAACACCACCGGGGTCACCCCGTTGCGCACCAGAATATCCGCGCAGCCCAGGCCAGCCGGGCCGGCACCGATGATGGCGACGCGCTTGCCGGTCGGTTTGACCTTGGACATGTCCGGGCGCCAGCCCATGGCGAAGGCGGTATCGGTGATGTACTTCTCCACCGAACCGATGGTCACCGCGCCAAAGCCGTCATTGAGGGTACAGGCGCCCTCGCACAGACGATCCTGCGGGCACACGCGGCCGCAGACTTCCGGCAGGGTGTTGGTCTGGTGGCTCAGCTCGGCGGCGGCCAGGATGTTGCCTTCGGAGACCAGCTTCAACCAGTTGGGAATGAAGTTGTGCACCGGGCACTTCCATTCGCAATACGGGTTGCCGCAGCCCAGGCAGCGGTGCGCCTGCTCGCCGGCCTGCGCCGGCTTGAAGGTGTCGTAGATCTCGACGAATTCTTTCTTGCGCTGACGCAGCAGCTTCTTCTTCGGGTCTTTGCGCCCGACTTCGATGAACTGGAAGTCGTTATTCAGACGTTCAGCCATGTCATAAACCTCTTAGCAGCAGCGCCGAGCGACACGCTCGACGCGGCAAGACAATCACGTTGAGCGGCGCGCCCTGCCGTCAGGGGCGCCGCTTGAAGCTGCTTATTGCGGGTTGGCGCGGATGCTGGAGAGCAGCGACTTGAGGTTCGCGGCCTTGGGTTTGACCAGCCAGAACTTGCGCAGGTAGTCGTCCAGGTTTTCCAGCAGATTACGGCCCCACTCGCTCGACGTCTCCTCGACGTACTCGACCAGCACGCGCTCCAGGTGGCTACGGTAAGCCTCCATGGACTCGCTGTTGATGCGCTGGATTTCCACCAGCTCGTGGTTCACGCGGTCGTAGAAGCTGTTGTCCAGGTCGAGCACATAGGCGAAACCGCCGGTCATGCCGGAACCGAAGTTGTAGCCGGTCTTGCCCAGCACGCAGACGAAACCACCGGTCATGTATTCGCAGCAGTGGTCGCCCACGCCTTCCACCACCGCGTGGGCGCCGGAGTTGCGCACCGCGAAACGCTCACCGGCGGTACCGGCCGCGAACAGCTTGCCACCGGTGGCGCCGTACAGGCAGGTGTTGCCGATGATCGCGCTGTCCTGGGTTTTGAACGGGCTGCCCTTCGGCGGCACGATCACCAGCTTGCCAGCGGTCATGCCCTTGCCGACGTAGTCGTTGGCGTCACCTTCGAGATACAGGTTCAGGCCACCGGCGTTCCACACGCCAAAGCTCTGCCCGGCAGTACCCTTGAAGCGGAAGGTGATCGGCGCCTTGACCATGCCCTGGTTGCCATGCACCCGGGCGATTTCGCCGGATACACGGGCACCGATGGAGCGGTCGCAGTTGCAGATGTCCAGCTGGTAGTCGCCGCCACTGGCGCTGTCGATCGCCGACTTGGCCATCGACAGCATCTCTTCGGCCAGCAGGCCCTGGTCGAACGGCGGGTTACGGTCGACTTCACAGAACTGCGGCTTGTCGGCCGGGATATGGTCGCTGCCGAGCAGCGGGGTCAGATCCAGGTGGTTCTGCTTGGCGCTTTCGCCCGGCAGAATTTCCAGCAGGTCGGTACGACCGATCAGCTCACCGAGGCTGCGCACGCCCAGCTTGGCCAGCCACTCGCGGGTTTCTTCGGCGACATAGGTGAAGAAATTCACCACCATGTCGACGGTGCCGATGAAGTGATCCTTGCGCAGCTTGTCGTTCTGGGTGGCCACGCCGGTGGCGCAGTTGTTCAGGTGGCAGATGCGCAGGTACTTGCAGCCCAGGGCGACCATTGGCGCGGTGCCGAAGCCAAAGCTCTCGGCACCGAGAATCGCCGCCTTGATCACGTCGAGGCCGGTTTTCAGGCCGCCATCGGTCTGTACCCGCACCTTGCCGCGCAGGTCGTTGCCGCGCAACGTCTGGTGGGTTTCGGCGAGGCCGAGCTCCCAGGGCGCGCCGGCGTACTTGATGGAAGTCAGCGGCGAAGCGCCGGTGCCGCCGTCGTAACCGGAAATGGTGATCAGGTCGGCGTAGGCCTTGGCGACACCCGCGGCGATGGTACCGACGCCCGCTTCGGAGACCAGCTTGACCGACACCAGGGCGCTGGGGTTGACCTGCTTGAGGTCATAGATCAGCTGCGCCAGGTCTTCGATCGAGTAGATGTCGTGGTGCGGCGGCGGCGAGATCAGCGTCACGCCCGGTACGGCGTAGCGCAGCTTGGCGATCAGGCCGTTGACCTTGCCGCCCGGCAGCTGGCCGCCTTCGCCTGGCTTGGCACCCTGGGCCACCTTGATCTGCAGCACTTCGGCATTGACCAGGTATTCCGGGGTGACCCCGAAACGGCCGGTGGCGATCTGCTTGATCTTCGAGCTCTTGATGGTGCCGTAACGGGCCGGGTCTTCACCGCCCTCGCCGGAGTTGGAGCGCGCGCCGAGGCGGTTCATCGCCTCGGCCAGGGCTTCGTGAGCCTCTGGCGACAGCGCGCCCAGGGAGATACCGGCAGCATCGAAACGCTTGAAGATCGCTTCCAGCGGCTCGACTTCGTCCAGGCTCAGCGGCTGGTCGGCCAGCTTGACCTGCAGCAGGTCGCGCAGCATCGACACCGGGCGGGTATCCACCAGCCTGGTGTATTCCTTGAAGGTCTCGTAACTGCCCTGCTTGACCGCCGCCTGCAGGGTGTTGACCACATCCGGGTTGTAGGCGTGGTACTCGCCGCCGTAGACGAACTTCAGCAGGCCGCCCTGCTGGATCGCCTTGCGGTTGTTCCAGGCTTCGCCTGCCAGGGCCTTCTGCTCGGCTTCCAGGTCGACGAAACGCGCACCCTTGAGGCGACTCGGCACACCACGGAAGCACAGCTCGGTGACTTCATCGGCCAGGCCAACGGCTTCGAACAGCTGGGCACCGCGGTAGGAACCGACGGTGGAAATGCCCATCTTCGAGAGGATCTTCAGCAGGCCCTTGGAAATGCCCTTGCGGTAGTACTTGAACACTTCGTACAGATCGCCCAGCACTTCGCCGGTGCGGATCAGGTCGCCCAGCACTTCGTAGGCCAGGAACGGATAGACCGCCGAGGCACCGAAGCCGATCAGCACCGCATAGTGGTGCGGGTCACGGGCGGTGGCGGTTTCCACCAGGATGTTGCAGTCGCAACGCAGGCCGGTCTCGGTCAGGCGGTGGTGCACCGCGCCGGTGACCAGCGCGGCATGCGCCGGCAGCTTGCCTGGGGCGATGTGGCGGTCGGTGAGCACCAGCAACACCTTGCCGGAACGCACCGCTTCTTCGGCCTGGTCGGCCATGTTGCGCACGGCCGCTTCCAGGCCGATCGACTCATCGTAGTTGAGGTCGATGATCTGCCGCTCGAAACCCGGGCGCTCCAGGTTCATCAGGCTGCGCCACTTGGCCGGGGAGATCACCGGCGAGCTGAGGATCACCCGCGAAGCGTGCTCCGGCGACTCCTCGAAGATATTGCGCTCGGCACCGAGGCAGATCTCCAGGGACATGACGATGGCTTCGCGCAGCGGGTCGATCGGCGGGTTGGTGACCTGGGCGAACTGCTGGCGGAAGTAATCGTAGGGCGAGCGCACACGCTGGCTGAGCACCGCCATCGGCGTGTCGTCGCCCATCGAGCCGACCGCTTCCTGGCCCTGCTCGGCGAGCGGGCGCAGCACCTGGTCACGCTCCTCGAAGGTGACCTGGAACATCTTCATGTACTGCTTGAGCTGATCGGCCTCGTAGAAGGCCGAACCATGGTCGTTGTCTTCCATGGTCGCGCGAATGCGCAGCGCGCTCTTGCGCAGCCACTGCTTGTAGGGGTGGCGGGACTTGAGACGGTTGTCGATGTCGTCGGTGGTCAGCACCTGGCCGGTTTCGGTATCCACGGCGAGGATCTGGCCCGGGCCAACACGGCCCTTGGCCACCACGTCTTCGGGCTGGTAATTCCACACGCCGATTTCCGAGGCGAGGGTGATGTAGCCGTTGGTGGTGGTCACCCAACGCGCCGGGCGCAGGCCGTTGCGGTCGAGCAGGCACACGGCATGACGGCCGTCGGTCAGCACCACGCCGGCCGGGCCATCCCAGGGCTCCATGTGCATGGAGTTGTATTCGTAGAACGCCCGCAGGTCGGCGTCCATGGTTTCGACGTTCTGCCAGGCTGGCGGAATGATCATGCGCACGCCGCGGAACAGGTCGATGCCGCCGGTGACCATCAGCTCGAGCATGTTGTCCATGCTCGAGGAGTCGGAGCCTACGCGGTTGACCAGCGGGCCGAGCTCTTCGAGGGCCGGGATCTGGCCATTTTCGAACTTGGTACGGCGCGCCTGGGCCCAGTTGCGGTTACCGGTGATGGTGTTGATCTCACCGTTGTGGGCGAGGAAACGGAACGGCTGAGCCAGCGGCCACTTCGGCAGGGTATTGGTGGAAAAGCGCTGGTGGAACACGCAGATGGCGGTCTGCAGGCGCTCGTCACCCAGGTCCGGGTAGAACTGCTGCAGGTCGGCCGGCATCATCAGGCCTTTGTAGATGATGGTCTTGTGCGAGAAGCTGCAGATGTAGTGCTCGCTGTCGGCGGCGTTGGCCACCGAAGAACGGCGGCGGGCACAGAACAGCTTGATGGCGAATTCCTGGTCGCTCAGGCCTTCACCGCCGATGAATACCTGCTCGATCTGCGGCAGGCGCTCGAGGGCCAGCTGGCCGAGCACGCTGGTATCGATCGGCACCTTGCGCCAGCCGACCAGGGTCAGGCCAGCCGCCTGGATTTCGCGGTTCATGTTGTCGCGGGCAGCACTGGCCTTGGCGTCATCCTGATTGAGGAAGACCATGCCGACGGCATATTGCTTGGGCAGTTCGACACCAAAGGTGTCCTGGGCGACGGCGCGCAGGAACAGATCGGGCTTCTGAATCAGCAAACCGCAGCCATCACCCGTCTTGCCGTCGGCGTTGATACCGCCACGGTGGGTCATGCAGGTCAGTGCTTCGATCGCCGTCTGCAACAGGTGATGGCTGGCCTCACCCTGCATGTGGGCGATCAGGCCGAAGCCGCAGTTATCCTTGAACTCATCAGGACGGTACAAACCTGCTTTCATAGGGGACTCTCACCAGACAGCCTTTCTCAGGCGTTTTTCTCTAATCCGCGCGCAGGTCTAAACGCCGCGTTGCGCAGGCAAACGGAGGGCATTGTACATAGCGAGATGGGCGTCACAAAGAATAATGTGACGAAAAACAGGAATAAAATGTCGCAAAAATGAAAGAGCCCGTTGCGTCAGTTTGTGCGCAACGGGCTCGCTTCGATCAGTTCGCCATTTCCTGGGTGACACTGGCGAAGGTCTTCGGCCAGGGCTTGCCGGCCTGAACCTTGGCAGGCAGGGTCTTCACGGCAGCCTGGGCGGCATCGCGGCTGGCAAAGCTACCATAAGTGATGACGAAAAGTGGCTTACCCTGGTGCATCTTCTTGAAGTAGCGGTACTGCGCGCCGTTCTGACTGATGAAGGAACGCGCCGCGGCCTCGGTACTCGTCCCGAGCACCTGCAGGGTGTAGTGGCTCTTGTTCTGCGCCGCATACCAGCTGTTGGCTTGCGAGCCACCGGCCGTAGCCGGCGCTGGCGTCGTGGGCGCGGGCCGGGTTGCCGTGGCAGGCGGCGTAGCGGGTTTGGCCTGCTGCGCCGGCTTCGGCTGCTCGGCCGGTTTCGGCTGGGGTGCAGCGGGCGTGGCCACTTGCGGTGCCGGAGCAGGCGTCGGCGCGGGCACATTCTGCGCGGCAGTCGGGGGGACAGTGACCGGCGCCGTCGGTGTGGACTCCGGCAACTCGACATTCGCTTCACCGTCGGTCTCACCAGCCGCCTGGGCCAATGGCTGGCGGATGACCGGCTGCGACTGCCCCACCAGCGGCAACGGCAACGGCTGATTGCTGCCCGCGAACTCGATTGGCGGCCGACCATCAGCGCCTTGCTCGGCAGCAGCCGGCGCACTCGGCGCGGTTTCAGGCTGCGGCGCCGCCCCCATGGGCAGTTGAGCCTGGGCCGGCGCTTGCGCGTCGGTAGGCTCGGAGCGGCCCTGCATCAACAAGGCGGCAGCCACACCGACGGCGACCACCCCCAGCGCGAGCAGGTGCTTCTTGGGCAGTTTGAGCGCAAAGCCACCAGCCTTTACCGCACCGCGGCGTGCTGCCATGGCGTCGATCAGTACGTCGCGCGCCACCCGGTTGATTTCACCGGGCCAGCCGCCAGAGCGCTCGTGAATCAGCTCGATCTGCTCTTCGGACAGCAGTTCGATGCCCTGGGCCGCACCTTCCAGGCGAACGGCCAGGTACTCACGGGTTTCCTCTTCGCTGTAGGGCTGCAGCTCGATCACATGAAACGATTCTTCGCCGTTGCTCAGGGCATCCAGGCGCGCGATCAGATCGGTATCGGCGAACAGAAAGACGTGAGGGCGACCGTCGCTGTTGCCTTGCGCCAGGATCAACAGTTCATCGATCGCCGCATCGCTAAGCTCTTCGGCATCGTCGATCAGCAGGTAGACCTCCTGCCCGGTCAGCGACAGTTGGCCAACCTGACCGAGCAGCGAGGCGTGATCGGTCTGCTGCGTATTGAGCCCCTGGGCGACATGGCGCAACAGGGTCGCCGGATCGGCGGCGCCCTGGGCCGAGACCACCACATTGTGCACGGCCTGCTTGTTGGTACTGGCGACCAGCGCCTGGCGCAGCAGGGTCTTGCCGCTGCCCTCGGGGCCGGTAACCACCAGCAACAACTGGCTGTAGCGCGCCAGGTGATGCAGCTGCCCGAGCACCGGCTTGCGTTGCGCCGGGAAGAACTTGAACCCAGGCACCCGCGCCGCGAACGGATCGTGGGTGAACTGGTAGTGGTCGAGGAATGCTTCGTCGGCGTGCAAACTGGTCATTGAATACTCACTGATTGTTAAGCCGAGCCACCAGCGCCGGGTAATCGGCAGCCAGGGTGGCACTCAATATGTCTGCCGGGTAATCGCTGGTCACCACCGCTTCGCCCAGCGAACGCAGCAGCACCAGGCGCATCTGGCCATCCAGCACCTTCTTGTCCACGGCCATGTGCTCCATGAACTGTTCGGGGGTCATCGCCTGCGGCGGCACCACAGGCAGGCCAGCAGCCTGGAACAGACGAATACCACGATCACGCTCGTCGGCATTGATCCAGCCCAGGCGATAAGACATCTCCAAGGCCATCACCGTTCCTGCCGCCACGGCTTCACCGTGCAGCCAGACGCCATAGCCCATCTCGGTCTCGATGGCATGCCCGAAGGTATGTCCGAGGTTCAGCGTGGCGCGCACGCCATTCTCTTTCTCGTCGGCGCCGACGACGCGTGCCTTGGCTGCACAGGAGCGCTCGATGGCCTCGGTCAACGCGGCCTGATCCAGGCTGCGCAAGGCGGTCATGTTCTGCTCGAGCCAACCCAGGAACGGTTCATCGCAGATCAGCCCGTACTTGATCACTTCCGCCAGGCCCGCCGACAGCTCGCGGGGCGGCAAGGTCTCCAGGCTGCGGGTATCGATCAGCACGGCCTGCGGCTGATAGAACGCGCCGACCATGTTCTTGCCCAGCGGGTGGTTGATGCCGGTCTTGCCACCGACCGACGAATCGACCTGGGACAGCAGCGTAGTCGGCAACTGAATGAAGTTCACACCACGCTGATAACAGGCAGCGGCGAAACCGGCCATATCGCCGATCACCCCGCCGCCCAGCGCCAGAACGGTGGTACGCCGGTCATGGCGCGCGCCGAGCAGGCCATCGAAAATGAGCTGCAAGGTTTCCCAGTTCTTGAACGCCTCGCCATCGGGCAGCACGATCGGGGTGACGCGATAATCGGCCAATGTGTCCTGCAGCGTCTGCAGGTACAGCGGCGCGATGGTCTGGTTGGTGACGATGGCCACCTGACGACCGGCGATATGCGGCGCCAGCAGATCGACACGGCTCAGCAGGCCAGTCCCGATATGTATGGGGTAGCTGCGCTCAGCGAGATCAACATGAAGTGTTTGCATGGAGCCCCCGATTGGAAAAGGGCTCTAGGATAGCGCAGTTCTGCCCTGTCATTAACGGGGCGCCAGCGCTTCCAGCCGCTCGAGAATTTCCTGGACGACCATACGCGGCGGACGCTCATCGGTCTCGATGATCACGTCGGCGATCTCCCGGTACAGCGGATCACGAATGGCCAGCAGGTCAGCCAGCACCTGCCCGGGATTGGGTGCGCGCAACAGCGGCCGATTACGATCACGGGCCGTGCGGTCGATCTGCTGCTCCACCGAGGCATGCAGATAGACAACCCGCCCACTGTTTCGCAGCGCCTGACGGTTCTGCGGCCGCAATACCGCGCCGCCCCCCGTCGCCAAGACCAGGCCATCGGATTCGCACAGCGAGCAGATCACCGCCTGCTCGCGCTCGCGGAAACCCTGCTCACCCTCGACATCGAAAATCCAGGGAATATCGGCACCGGTACGCTGTTCGATCTCCTTGTCGGAGTCCTTGAATGGCAACCGCAGCTCTTTGGCCAGCAAACGCCCGATGGTGCTTTTTCCAGCACCCATCGGGCCGACAAGGATCAGATTACGCACAAATTACCGACTCACGGCCACCGCAGAGGTGTTCATGATGCGCGGAGTGATGAAAACCAGCA
>Ga0207790_1000576_pt1 | contig 12444 bp, 11 predicted proteins | sample HigsolmetaGSP14D_FD_184842 | JGI IMG/M metagenome (GOLD analysis project Ga0207790, IMG submission 184842) | High solid enriched microbial communities from the Joint BioEnergy Institute, USA - SP1-4-D (SPAdes) | ecosystem: Engineered > Bioreactor > SSF (Solid state fermentation) > Aerobic >...
GGGTGGCCGGACAGCGCCTGCAGGGTCAGCGGAGTGATGAATTCGCGACCACCCTGGGTCATGACCACGCGCACTTCGGCGCCCTGATCCTTGAGGCGACGGACCAGCTCGGCGCTCTTGTACGCCGCGATGCCGCCACCCACGCCGAGGATGATGCGTTTGCGATACAGCCGCTGCATAACTCTGCCTTTGTCGTGTGTAGTTACAGACGCAGATGCCCGAGACCTCCCCAGGCCCGGCGCCCTGCGAAAAACCGGGCTACGATAGCACAGCGGCAGCAGGGGAGCAGCGGCACGCCGGGCAAGGCCGTCACCTGTGAAAGTGAACCTTGGGGCGAACGGACAGGGAGCGTCTTGATGAGCATTCGTGAGTGGCCCGCGGCAGAGCGCCCGCGGGAAAAATTGCTGGCCCAGGGGGCGGCCAGCCTGACCGACGCCGAGCTGTTGGCGATCTTCCTGCGTACCGGGGTGGCGGGGCAGAGTGCGGTGGACCTGGCGCGCCACCTGCTCGCCGATTTCGGCAGCCTGCGCGCGCTGTTGCAGGCTGATCTGCCGTCGTTCAGCCAGCGCCTGGGGCTCGGCCCGGCCAAGTTCGCCCAGTTGCAGGCCGTGCTGGAGATGGGCCGGCGTCACCTGGCCGAGCAGCTGCGCCGTGACTCGGCGCTGGAAAGCCCCCAGGCGGTGCGCGATTACCTCAAGGCGCTGCTGCGCCACGAGCCCCACGAAGTGTTCGGTTGCCTGTTTCTCGATGCCAAGCATCGCGTGCTGGCTTTCGAGGCGCTGTTCCAGGGCTCCATCGACAGCGCCAGCGTCTACCCGCGGCAGGTGGTCAAGCGCGCCCTGGCCCACAACGCGGCGGCGCTGATCCTTACCCACAATCACCCGTCCGGCATCGCCGAGCCGAGCCAGGCCGACCAGGTGCTGACCCAGCGCCTGAAGGAGGCGCTGGCGCTGGTCGAGGTGCGCGTCCTCGACCATTTCATCATCGGCGACGGCGAGCCGCTGTCGATGGCCGAGCATGGCTGGATGTAGCGTCGCCGCCTTATCCGTCAACGAGCCTTGAGCAGCTCGCCGACTTCCAGCAGCACCAGTTCGTTGTCATCGGCCCTGTTCGGTTCGCGGCTGCTGGAGAACGGCAGGTTGTTGTCGTTGCCGACCACGATATGGCGATCGTCGACGATGTCGACGTTCTCGATGGTGAAGAACGGAAAGGTCAGCACGCCGTCGTTCAGCGGCTTGCGGGCGATGCCCTGGGGATCGCGGATGGCGAGCAGGTCGATATAACCGAGCTTGCGCACGGCCTGGCCGACGTTGCTGTCGTCGAAGGCGACCTTGTAGACGCGTTTGAAGCGGGCGATATCCGAGAAGCAGGTGGTGCCCTTCTCGCCGGCCGGGCAGGCCTTGTCCGCCGTGCCCTCGCCGTTGTCACGCTCGATCACCAGGCCGCTGGCCGCGTCGATCATGTTGAAGTCGCCGATGGCATGGCCGGGCTGCTCCAGCGGGTAGAACCAGTGACGCCCCGTCCAGGCTTCGCTGGCGACGTCGAACTCGAGCACCCGCAGCACGCGCTTGCCGTCGCGCTGCTCGGCATCCTGGCTGGCCGCAGCCCAGAGCGGGCCTTCGAGCAGTGCGTAAAGCTTGCTGCCATCCTTCGCGGCGGCCATGCCTTCCAGGCCCTTGGAGCGGCGCACCTGGAAGTTCATCGCGTCGGCTGGCCAGGCTGGGGTGGTGACGGCGGGGTTGTCAGGCGAGCGCACCGGCTTGCCGTCGGCCTCGACGTCGAACACCGCCTGCACGCGGCCCTGCAAATCGGTCTTGATCAGGTAGGGGCCGAACTCGTCGCCGATCCAGATCGAATCGCCGATCAGCTGGAAGCTTTCCGGGTCGAAGTCCGCACCGCTCAGGTAGCGTGTTGGCGTACCTTCATGAACGATGCGAAACGGCACCTTCTTGTCCGGGTCGCTGAGAAACACCGTGGCCAGGCGCTTGAAGTCACCGTGCTGGAAGTCGACGGCGTAATGGCTGAGGTGCAGCATCGCATCGGCGGAATTGGCCTTGGTGCCGAAGCCGTTGTCGGTGAGCACCCAGAAGCTGCCGTCCGGCATGTGCTTGATACCGGAGTGGCCCTGCAGCGGCTGACCCTCGAAGGGCAGCGACATACCGGTGGGGCGGTTGGCCGACAGGCCTTCCACGCTGCCGACCTGTTCGTTGCGCTGGCCATTGGAGAATTTGCCGCTGATGGCGAAATCCGCCGGCGCATCGGCGGGCGGCTGAATGAAGCTCGCCGCCGGCAGTAGCGCATGGCCGGCCAGGGTGGCGGGGTAGGCAGTGGCGCTGTCCTGGGCGATGGCGAACGAGGCCCAGCAGGCCGTACCGGCGAGAAGCGTGGGAAGGCGAAGAATGCGACGCATGGCAGATGATTCCCTGCGGTTAAAAAACCAACAGGGTGCGACAGCCGTATGTCATGCCGGTGACAGCCGCCGGCATGCTTAATCGGTATCGGGCTGCCACCCGCCATGGCGGGCAGCCCGAGGGATCACGGCACGCTGACCTGGGAGAAATCCTGCCGGCCGAAGGGGCTCACGCTGTAGCCCTCGACGCCCTTGCGGGTCAGCGCGTAGGCGGTCGGGTGGGCCAGGGGCAGCCACAGTGCCTGCTGCTGGATGATCGCCTGGGCCTCCTGATACAGGGCGCTGCGCTTGGCCTGGGCGCTGAGCGTCTTGCCGTCGGCGATCAGCTTGTCGAGCTTGGCGTCGCAGAAACGCGCGAAGTTCAGGCCGGACTCCACCGAGGCGCAGGAAAACTGCGGGGTCAGGAAGTTGTCCGGGTCGCCGTTGTCGCCCGCCCAGCCCATGAACAGCAGATCATGCTCGCCGGCCTTGGCACGGCGGATCAGCTCGCCCCACTCGATCACGCGGATCTGCGCCTTGATGCCGATTTCGGCCAGATCGGCCTGCAATAGCTGTGCGCCCAGGCTGGGGTTGGGATTGAGCAGGCTGCCCGAGGGGCGCGTCCAGATGGTGGTGCTGAAACCATCGGCCAGCCCGGCCTCCTTGAGCAGTTGGCGGGCCTTCTGTGGATCATGGGCGTAACCCGGCAGGTCGCTGGCGTAGCTCCAGGTGTTCGGCGGGTAGGGGCCATTGGCCGGTTCGGCGCTGTTCTCGAACACCGCCTTGATATAGCTGCGCTTGTCGAAGGCCAGGTTGATGGCCTGGCGCACGGCGGGTTTGTCCAGCGGCGGGTGCTGACTGTTGATGGCCACGAAGGCGGTCATGAAGGCGGCGGTCTTCACCGTGCTGAGGTCGGCATCCTTGCGCGCCGCGTCGACATCGACCGGCTTGGGCGACAGGGCGATCTGGCACTCGCCGCGGCGCAGGCGCTGCAGGCGCACGTTGGCATCCGGGGTGATGGCGTACACCAGGGCGTCGACCTTGGGCTTGCCGGCGAAGTAGTCGGCGTTGGCGGTGTAGCGCACCGCGGCGTCCTTCTGGAAACGCCGGAACACGAAGGGACCGGTGCCGATCGGCTGGCTGTTGAGCTTCTCCGGCGTGCCGGCCTTGAACAACTGGTCGGCATACTCGGCCGAGTAGATGGAGGCGAAGCCCATGCTCAGGGTGGCGAGAAAGGTCGCGTCCGGCTTGTTCAGGGTGATGCGCACGGTGTGGGCGTCGACCTTCTCCACGGCCTTGATCAGCGCGGGCCACTGCATGGACTGGGCATGGGGATAGCCGCTGGTGGCCGTCTTGTGCCACGGGTGATGGCTATCGAGCATGCGCTCGAAGCTGAACAGCACGTCATCGGCTTCCAGCGTCCGGCGGCTGGGCTTGAAGTAGTCGGTGCGGTGGAACAATACGTCCGGGCGCAGGGTGAAGGTGTAGGTCAGGCCGTCGTCGGAGATCTTCCAGCTGCTGGCCAGGCTCGGTTGCAGCTTGCCGCTGGCGGCGTCGAACTCGACCAGGCGGTTCATCAGCACGTCGGCCGAGGCGTTGGTGGTGGTCAGGGAGTTGTACTGCACCACATCGAAGCCATCGGGGCTGGCTTCGGTACAGACGCTCAGGGTCGCGGCCTGGGCGAACAGCGGGGCGACGAGCAGCGGCAACAGGGCAAGGCGCATGGTGATCTCCTGAACGAAACGGCGCGCATCCGGCGCGCCGGTGGTGAGAATGCTGAGGGGCAAGGAGGGGCGCGTTAACGCGTGGACAGACCCTAAACGATAAGATGCCGGCTAACAACGTGATAGGGCGACGAGCGGTCTGTGCGGCGCCTGCCCGCCGCCTGTGGGGGCAGCGCCCGCAAAGCCGGCATTTAAAGTGCGTTCGCGCTTGTTGCTGTGGGGCCTTTCTGGTATAAAGCAGCGCTCTTTTCTAGGGGCCCGGTTGCTTGATCGCGATCTATCACCGGTAAGACCCTGAAGAAACGCGGCGCCCAGCGCCGAAAAACAGAGATTAAGCGGCCAACCCATGCCGGGTTGGGCATGTGGTTTTAGAGGGCTGAGGTATGTCGAGAGTCTGTCAAGTTACCGGTAAGGGTCCGGTAACCGGGAATAACATTTCCCACGCAAACAACAAAACCCGTCGTCGTTTCCTGCCGAACCTGCAGCATCACCGCTTCTGGGTCGAGTCTGAAAACCGCTTCGTGCGTCTGCGCCTGTCCACCAAAGGCATGCGTATCATCGACAAACGTGGTATTGACGTAGTTCTGGCCGAGCTTCGTGCTCGCGGCGAAAAGGTTTAAGGAGACTGTCATGCGTGAACTGATCCGTTTGGTGTCCAGCGCCGGTACCGGCCACTTCTACACCACCGACAAGAACAAGCGCACCACCCCGGACAAGATCGAGATCAAGAAATACGATCCGGTCGTCCGCAAGCACGTTGCCTACAAGGAAGCCAAGATCAAGTAATTGATCGGCTGACTGGAAAGAGCCCGCCCATGGCGGGCTTTTTCATGCCCGCGATTCAGGCCGCGGCTTGAATCAGGGCGCAGGGCGAAGCATCAGCGTGCTGCGGGTGTGGGCGGCGACGTCGTCGGCGCTCAGGTGCTGCGGCACGTACCGGCCCTGGATGAAGCGCTGGGCCTGGTCGCTGTAGTGGCGGTCGAACGGCACGCCGCTCTGGCCCAGCGGGTTGATGCCCAGGCTGTGGTCGGCGTCGGCCAGGTCGATCAGCCGGCGCGTCGAGGGCCCGTAGCCCACGGCCCAGGGCGCGGGGCCGATACGGTGCGACAGGTTGTTGGGCATCTCGTGGCCGCCGGGCGCCGGCAGCGGGCCGACGTTGAGCAGCGCATCCAGCGGCCACTGCACGCCCAGCGGGTGCTGATGGGTGAGGGTATGGGCCTGGCCCCAGCGCCACTGTGCGGGGTCGTCGCCCAGAGTGGTTCGTAAATGCTGCAGGGTGGCGCGCCAGGCCTCGGCCACCGCTTCGGCGCGGCTGCGCGGCTGGCCATCGACGTTGGCCCACCAGGGCGAGTGCGGGTCGGCGGTCAGCCGCGGCAGGGCGCTGTCGATCATCCGCGTCGACAGCAGTTGCTCGAAGGCCTGCGCCCCCAGGCGCGGTTGCAGGGTGGCGCGGCCCAGTTCGTAGATGAACTGGTTGAACAGGGTTGCCGGCAGCGATTGCAGCGGGTGATCGCCGTTCCAGGCCGCCAGCGCTTCGACCAGCTCGCGCTCCTGCTCGCCTGCTGCCGCGGCGCGCAGCTCATCGAGAATCGGTGCCAGCAGTTGCGGCCCATAGCTCGTGGCGGTTTCCAGCTGCAGGGCCTGGCTGTTGTCGAGATCCCAGCGCACGCTCGGGTCGGCCAGATGCTGGTTCAGGCGTTGGCCGCGCTCTGGCGGGTTGTAGTAACCGGGAATCTCGATGCCGTTGGCCGGCAGCGGCTGGAAGTTGGCCGAGACGATATAGCCGCGGGTTGGGTTCTCTTCCTGGGGGTTGGCGCTGAAGGGGTGGAAGCCGAGTTTGTCGGCCGCCTCGGTGCTGCCCTCGAGGATGAACGCGGGGTTCACCCCGGCCGGCCGGATCGGCAGCCTGGCCGCCGCCCACCAGGCGATGTCGCCGCCGGCGTTGGCCCACACCAGGTTGAGGCCCGGGGCGTGGATGCGCTCGGCGGCGGCGCGGCCCTTGGCCAGGGTATCGGCACGGTTGAGGCGGTAAAAGGCCTCGAGCAGCGGGTTTTCGGCTTCCAGAAAGGTCCACCACATGGCGACTGGCGTGGTGCCGGCGCTGTCGCCCAGGGCGTCGTTGATGATCGGGCCGTGGGGCGAGCGGCGCAGCCTGAGGGTGACCGGTTCACCGTCCTTGACGCGGATGACTGCCTGGCGCTGCTGCAGGTCGACCCAGCGGCCCTGGTACCAGACCTGTTCAGGGTTCTCCGGGTTGAGGCGCTCGGCGATCAGGTCCATGTCGTCGTTCTGGAACATGGTCAGGGTCCAGGCAAAATCCCGGTTGTGGCCGAGAAAGGCCACCGGGGTTGCCGGCTGATGATGGCCGTAGAGCTCGAAGCCCGGGTACTTGAGGTGCGCCTCGTACCACACCGAGGGCGCCGAGAAGCGGATGTGCGGGTCGCCGGCCAGCAGTGGCTTGCCGCTGGCGGTGCGGGCACCGGAGATCGCCCAGGCATTGCTGCCTTCGAACTGCGGCAGGCCGCTGTCGGCCAGGGCCTGGTCGCTCAGCGCGGCGAGCCGGTCGAGCCGCCGCCAGTCGTGTTCGCCGAGGGCGGTGTCGAGCACGCCGTCGGGGTGCCAGTCGATATCGAAGATCTTCAGGTAGTCGCTGCCCAGCTCATCGCGAATGCGCGTCAGCAGGGGCTCGCTGCGTAGCGCTGCGGCGAAGCTGTAAGCCAGGTAGCCGGCGATGGACAGGGTGTCCGCGGCAGTGAAGGGGCGTTTGTCGATGCCCAGCAGGTCGAACTCCGGCGGGGCCGGGCGGCTGTCCTGGTACTGGTTGATGCCATCGAGGTAGGCGGCCAGCGCCTTGCCGTGGGGGCTGTCGGGGTCCAGCTCGCGGGCCTGCTGGTCGGCCCGGTCGCGGATCTGCAGGGTGCGGAACAAGCGGTCGGTGGGCAGCAGCTTGGCGCCGAGCACCTCGGCCAGCTCACCACGGGCCAGGCGGCGCAGCATCTCCATCTGGAACAGGCGATCCTGGGCCTGTACGAAACCCAGTGCGCGGTACAGGTCGGCTTCGTTCTGCGCCTCGATATGCGGCACGCCGCGCTCGTCGTAGCGCACCTGCACGGGCGCGCCAAGGTGCTGCAGGGCCAGTTCGCCGTCACGCAGCGGCTGCTTGCCATGCAGGTACCAGGCACCACCGCCAGCTGTGGTGAGCAGCACGGCCGCCAGGGTGATGAGGAAGCGTTTCATGCTGCCATCCTTGTCTCACGCGGGCCGCCATGCTGCGGGCAATCGGCAGCCACTGCAAGGCGGTCTGCTCAGGAGGTGGCACGGCCCTGGCTGACCTGGAACTGCCCGCACAGGCCGTTGAGGTGCTCGGCCAGCCCGGCCAGGCGCTGGCTGTCGCCGGCCACCTCGCCGGCATCGCGAGCGGTGTCGCCGGCCACCTGGCGCACCTGCTCGATCAAGCGGGCCACTTCGGTGGTCGCCGCCAGCTGTTCGCGGGTGGACACGCCGATTGCCTGGATCGCCTCGATGGAGCGGTGCACGTTGTCCAGCAGCGTCACCGTGCGCTCGGTGTGACCGACGCAGCGGGCCACGCCGGCGTGGCTTTCGGCCATGGCGCTCACCGCCTTGGCCGAGCCCTGCTGCAGGCGGCTGATCATCCCCTGGATTTCGCCAGTGGCCTGCTGGGTACGCTGCGCGAGCTGGCGCACTTCGTCCGCCACCACCGCGAAGCCGCGGCCCTGCTCACCCGCGCGGGCTGCTTCGATGGCGGCGTTGAGGGCCAGCAGGTTGGTCTGTTCGGCCACCGAGCGGATCACCTCCAACACCCTGTCGATAGACTGTGCCTCGGCCGCCAGTTGCTGCACCACCTCGCTGCTGCTGTCCATCTGCCGGGACAGGGTGTGGATTTCACTCTGCGTATCGCTGATCGCCGCGGCGCCGGCCGCGGCATCGGCATCCGCCTGGCGAGCGGTTTGCGCCGCCTGTTCCGCGCTGTTGGAAACGTCGCCGACGGCGTGGCTCAGTTGCTCGATGGCGCCGCCCATCTGCGCCGTGGCGTCGAGCAGATCATCGGCGCACTGATTCAACTCATGGGTCGACTGGGTAAGGCGCTGGCTGGTGGCGCGCAGCTCGTCGCCGGCGCCCACGACCCGACTCACCAGGTTGTCGAGCAGGGCCAGAAAGCGGTTGAAACGCTGCGCCAGGCTGTCGCTGGAAGGGCTGCGGTAGGCCAGGTCGACCGGCTGGCCATCGCGCAGCAGGTGTGCCGAGGTGCGCTGCAGGTCTTCTCCGGCGGCTGCTTCACGGGCGCTGTGGCGCACGAGCACGAGAAGAATGGCGGTTTCGGCGATCACGTAGGCGGCGTGAATGAACACCACATGCCAACCGGAGCCCGGCTGCAGCAGGTAGATGCCGCTGCCGCTCTGCTGCAGCACGAAGAAACTCAGGTGGTGGACGGCGATGGTGGCGGCGGCGAGCAGAATGGGCAGCCAGTCGCGGTAATAGACCAGGAACGCCAGCAGCACGAAGACGCTGAAGTGGGTTTCCACCATGCCATGGCTCTGCTGGATATGCAGGGCGGCCAGCACCATGAAGGCCACGGCAATCAGGCAGCGGTACAGGCGGGTGCCGCCCACCATGGCGTAGAGCGTGCTGAGCGTGACGGCGGTGCCACCGCCGATGACCAGAGCCGCTGCCCAGGTGGCGTGCCAGAAAGCCAGCCCCAGCGCATACAGCGTCATCAGCCAGACGACGCACAGCATCAGGCGATCGGCCTGGCGATAGAAATGGTCATGCATGGGAATCTTCCTGTGGTTACCGCTTTTTTTAAAACCTTGCCATGGCCTGCCGTGCATCGGCCGTGCTGCGTTGAAAACCCCCTCGGGCTGCTCGGTTACCGCCGGTAAACGCCGCGTCTTCGGGTGCTTCGCCACGCATGGCGCTAGCTCGCTAGAGCATGAAAAGGTTCTCAGAAGGAGTGGCAGTACGGAAAGAAAAGCAGATCTGGCTCTTTTTGCTGGCCGATTGCCGCTATTTAACCCAATCGCAGAAACAGCCGCTAGCCAGGTTGTTGTCCGCCAGCACCTTGCGTCCGTCGAGCAACGCATCGAGCACCGGCTCGACGAAGCTGTTGCCGGAGGTGCAGTTGAACCCGCTGCTGTAGGGGCCGAAGTAGGCCAGCCTGCCGCGCTGATCCCAGATCGCCACGGCCGGGCTGGCGGGTAGCCGCTCGCTGCCGGTCAGCCCGAGCAGGGGCTCCAGCGCACGCAGCGCCTGGGGCAACTGCCCGTCGCTGCCGGCCTTCTGCACCGAATAGAACTGCACACCCCGCCCGCTGTAGCGTTCCAGCAATTCGCCGAGGTGCTGCTGGTTGCCGACATTGCAGGGGCAGGCCGGATCCCAGAAGTGCACCAGGCGAATATTGCCCGGCCCGGCGAGTTCATCCGGCAGGCGCAGGTGGTTGCCGGAAAACAGCGCGGTACGCTCATCGAACGCGCGCAGGTAACGTGCCTCGAACCACCAGAAGGCGACGAGCATGGCGATCAGCCAGAGCGCGGCGACCAGGCAGGCGAGGGCAGTGGTGCGGCGTGAGCGGGGCATGCCGACAGCTTCCATTGGGCGACTCGGTAGCTTGCCATGGCGAGCCCGGCAGCAGAAGATCGTCACTCTACCGGTTGCCCACCCAGGTGACGCTGCCGTGAATCAATGCGAGTCGATGGTGCCGATGTCCGATATCTTCCAACCCGAACCCCTGGTCGCCAGCCTGCGCCCGCTGGCCAGCGCCGCGCCGCTGTCGGCCGCGGAACTCGCCTATCGGCAGTTCTACGGCTTCCTGCCGCGCGAGGCGGTCGACAGCCGGCTGGGCTGGTTCGAGGTGGATGGCTACCGCATTGCCGCTCAGCTCTGGCAGCCCGTTGCGCCTCGCGCCACCCTGTTGCTGCTGCACGGCTATTACGACCACAGCGGCCTCTACCGGCATGTGATCGAGTGGGCGCTGGAGGCCGGCTTCACCGTGCTGGCCGTGGACTTGCCGGGGCACGGGCTGTCCAGTGGCCCGCGGGCCAGTATCAAGGATTTCGCCGAATACCAGGCGGTATTGCGTGCCGCCTTGCAGCAGGCCGACGCCCTGGGCCTGCCGGCGCCGTGGCACCTGTGCGGGCAGAGCACCGGCGGGGCGATCCTGATCGATTACCTGCTCAACGACCAGCCGCTGGCCGAGGTGGGGGAAACCATCCTGCTGGCGCCCCTGGTACGGCCGCGCCGCTGGAACTGGTCGCAGCTCAGCTACCGGCTGCTGCGGCGCTTCGTGCAGGAGATTCCGCGGCGCTTCAGCGAGAACTCCAGTGACCCGGAGTTTCTCGATTTCCTGCGCAACCGCGATCCCTTGCAGCCCAAGGTGGTGCCCACGGTCTGGGTCGGTGCGCTGAGCCAGTGGGTGCCGCGCATCGAGCAGGCACCGCGCAGCACGCGCAGCCCGCTGATCATCCAGGGCGAGGCGGACATGACGGTAGACTGGCGGCACAACCTGGCGGTGCTCGAGAACAAGTTCAGTGCGCCGCGCATCCTGCGCCTACCCGAGGCGCGCCACCACCTGGCCAACGAGGTGGCGCCGCTGCGCCAGCGCTATTTCGCTTACCTCGGCGAGCAGCTGGACCGCGCCTACTGACCCACCGCCAGGCCGGCGCGGATCGCTGCCAGGGCCGCCTTGTAGTAGGCCGCGCCTTCGCTGGACTGGGCGAAGGTGACGAACTCTTCCAGTTCCGGATCGGACAGGTTGCGATAGACGTGCAGCAGGGTGTTGTCCAGATCCTTGTCGATCTGCGTCATCAGCCGTTGGCGCTGGCCGTCGAGCAGCCCCTGGGCGGTAGCGCCACCGAGCAGGCCGGGAATCATCTGGCTGAGGCTGTCGGCCGCCACGCCGGCCAGGGCCAGGCTGATCTCCGCACCCGCTTCGCTGGCCGGCAGGGCCTGGGCCAGGTGACGGATCAGCAGGCGGCGGGTGGCATCGGCTTCGCTGAGCGGCAGGCCGTCGGCGTACTTGGCCAATTGGTCCGGGCGGGTGGCAAGCAGTTCGGCACTGACGATCTTGCGGCCCAGGGGCGATTCGAAGAAGCGCAGGGCCGGGGCCGGATCGGGGAGATTGGTGCGCAGGCTGCTTTCGGCGCGCTCGTCCATGGCACGGGCGGCGAAACGTCGGTTGCTGTTGTCGACCAGCGCTTGATACACCGCCGGCGGCAGGCTCTTGCTGTAGCGCGCCTGGGCGGCGCTCAGAGCATCGCTGAAATGCGCGCGCTGCTGCGGCCAGCCGGCTTTTTCATACAGCTCGGCATGGGTGTCGGCGCTGGCCGGCAGGCTCAGGAGCAACAGCAAGAAACAACACAACGCACGCATACGAACTCCTGTCTGGGGCGGCTATTTTCGGCAGCCAGGTGGAGCTTGTCGAGGTGTACGTGACACAGGGTAGAATCCGGCCATGACGACAGACATTTCCGATTCGTTGCTGAGCCGCATCATCGATGACCTTGCCGAATTCGGATGGTCGTTGCAAACCCAATTTGCCCCAACGTCTTTGACCCACCAACTGGCCGAGGAGTGCCGCCAGCGTATTGCTCAGGGCACCCTGGCACCGGCCGGTACGGGGCGTGGGCATGCGGTAGCGGTGCGCGAAGGTACCCGCAGCGACCACATCCAGTGGCTCGAGGCGGGGCAGTCACCGGCGTGCGACGGGTACCTGCAGTTGCTCGACGAGCTGCGCGAAGCCATCAACCAGAGCCTTTACCTGGGCCTGGTGGACTACGAGAGCCACTTCGCCTTCTACCCACCGGGCGGCTTCTACCTCAAGCATCTGGATCGCTTCCGCGACGATGATCGCCGGGCGGTATCGGCGGTCTTGTACCTCAATGACGACTGGCAGCCCGAAGACGGCGGCATGCTGCGCCTGTACCTGGCCGATGGGCAGGTGCGCGACGTGCTGCCCGAGGCCGGCACGCTGGTGGTTTTCCTGTCTGCGGATATTCCCCACGAAGTGCTGCCGGCCAGCCGCGATCGCCTGTCCTTGACCGGCTGGTTCCGTCGCCGCGGTGATGGCGTGTTCTGATCCTGTCGCACAGTGCCAGATTGCACGCAATGAAAAAGGGAGGCCGAAGCCTCCCTTTTTCATTGCAGCGGCTTGCTTAGAACAGCACGCGGCTGCGGATGGTGCCGTTGACCTGCTGGAGTTTTTCCAGGGCCAGGTCCGAGTAGTCGGCATCGACGTCGATGACCACGTAGCCGACCTTGTCGTTGGTCTGCAGGTACTGGCCGGAGATGTTGATGCCGTTGTCGGCGAACACCTTG
>Ga0207790_1000579_pt1 | contig 12329 bp, 8 predicted proteins | sample HigsolmetaGSP14D_FD_184842 | JGI IMG/M metagenome (GOLD analysis project Ga0207790, IMG submission 184842) | High solid enriched microbial communities from the Joint BioEnergy Institute, USA - SP1-4-D (SPAdes) | ecosystem: Engineered > Bioreactor > SSF (Solid state fermentation) > Aerobic >...
TCTCAACACCCTGCGCCAGTACCTGACCGAGAACGGCAAGATCGTGCCGAGCCGCGTCACCGGTACCAAGTCGAAGTACCAGCGCCAGCTGGCGACCGCTGTCAAGCGCGCCCGCTTCCTGGCCCTGATTCCGTACACCGACAACCACGACGTCTGATGCACCGCGGGGCGGCCACGTGCCGTCCCGCCGTGCCAGCTATTCGGACAGCCTGAGTTGCGGGGCCGATCGCCTCGCTAACGAATACTTATCTGGAGCAATACCATGCAGCTGATTCTTCTGCAGAACGTGACCAACCTCGGCAGCCTGGGCGACCTGGTCGAAGTCAAGCCGGGCTACGGCCGCAACTTCCTGGTGCCGCAGGGCAAGGCCGTGCCGGCCACCGAGAGCAACAAGGCCGAATTCGAAGCCAAGCGCGCCGAATACGAAGCCAAGGCCAAGGCCATCCACGCTGAAGCCGAAGCCCGCAAGGCCAAGCTGGAAGGCGCCAGCGTCACCATCGCCGCCAATGCTTCGACCGAAGGCAAGCTGTACGGTTCGGTGGGTGCGCGCGAAATCGCCGATGCCTTCACCGCTGCCGGCCTGGAGCTGAGCAAGAGCGAAGTGATCCTGGGCGAAGGCGCGTTCCGCAACATCGGCGAGTACGACGTTGTGGTGCACCTGCACGCCGACGTTGAAACCACCGTCAAGGTTGTGGTCGAAGCCGAAAAGGCCTGATCACAGGCCGCAAGGCCGGGTTTCAGACAGACGGGCGCCCATGGGGCGCCCGTTTTGTTTCTGCCGGCAGGGCCGCGCCCGTCGTAGAACACGGCCACATCGGTATACTCGGGGCGTCACACCCGTCCGGTGGCCGGTGATCCCAGCAGGATCAAGGATCTGGCGGGTAAAAGCAGGCCGCCCGACGGCCCCGAGCGGGAATCCCATGCGTCTTTCCACGATCAAGCTGTCCGGCTTCAAGTCCTTCGTCGACCCGACCACGCTGCACCTGCCGACCAACATGACCGGCGTCGTGGGCCCCAATGGCTGCGGCAAGTCCAACATCATCGACGCGGTGCGCTGGGTGATGGGCGAAAGCTCGGCCAGCCGCCTGCGCGGCGATTCGCTCACCGACGTGATCTTTTCCGGCTCCTCGGCGCGCAAGCCGGTGTCGCAGGCCACGGTCGAGCTGATCTTCGACAACTCCGACCACACCATTTCCGGCGAGTACGCGTCCTTCAACGACATCTCGGTGAAGCGCACCGTCAGCCGCGACGGCAGCAGCAACTACTACCTCAACGGCACCAAGTGCCGGCGCCGCGACATCACCGATCTGTTCCTGGGCACCGGCCTGGGGCCGCGCAGCTACTCGATCATCGAGCAGGGCATGATCAGCCAGATCATCGAGGCGCGCCCGGAAGACCTGCGCGTCTATCTGGAAGAGGCCGCGGGCATTTCCAAGTACAAGGAACGCCGCAAGGAAACCGAAACCCGCATCCGCCACACGCGCGAGAACCTGGACCGGTTGAACGACCTGCGCGACGAGATCGGCAAGCAGCTGGAGCATCTCAAGCGCCAGGCACGGCAGGCCGAGCAGTACCAGGCGTTGCAGGAAGAACGGCGGATCAAGGACGCGGAGTGGAAGGCGCTGGAATACCGGGGGCTGGACGGCCGCCTGACCGCCCTGCGCGAAGGCTTGGCGCAGGAAGAGACCCGGCTGCAGCAGTACATCGCCGAACAGCGCGAGGCCGAAGCGCGCATTGAAACCTCGCGCGTGCAGCGCGAGGAGGCGGCCGACGCCCTGAATGCGGCGCAGGCCGAGGTCTACCAGGTCGGCAGCACGCTGGCACGGCTGGAACAGCAGATCCACCACCAGCGCGAACTGTCCCAGCGCCTGCACAAGGCGCGCGATGAGACCCGCCAGGCGCTGGCCGAGCTGGGCGAGCACATCAGCGGCGATGAGACCCGCCTGACGGTGCTGCGCGAGGCGGTGGAGGCCGCCGAGCCGCAGCTGGAAGCGCTGCAGGAAGAAAACGAGATCAAGCAGGAAAGCCTGCGTGAGGCCGAAGGGCGGCTGTCGGACTGGCAGCAGCGCTGGGAGCAGCACGCCTCGCAGCGTTCGGAAGCCTCGCGCGCCGGCGAGGTGGAGCGCACCCGCGTGGACTACCTGGACAAGCAGATACTGGATGCCGACCGGCGCCGCGAGGCGCTGCAGGGCGAGCGCGCCGGCCTGGACGTGGACGCGCTGGAAGAGGCCTTCGAGCAGCTGTACCTGCAGCACGAGACGCAGAAGAGCGCGTTGGACGAGCTCAGCGGGCAGGTCGAGCAGCGCCGGCAGGCGGTGCTGGCCGTGCAGGAGCAGCAGCGCGGCAGCCAGACCGAGCTGGCCGAGGTGCGCCAGCAGGCCAATGGGCTGCGCGGCCGGCTGGCCTCACTGGAAACACTGCAGCAGGCCGCGCTGGGCCAGGAACAGGGCGCGGCGGTGGCCTGGCTGAAGGCGCGCGGGCTGGAATCGGCCGCACGCGTGGGCGAGCGCCTGAGTGTCGATGCGGGCTGGGAAAACGCCGTGGAAAGCGCGCTGGGCCAGCTGATCGAAGGCGTGCTGGTGGATGATCCGGCGGCGCTGGTGGAGGCGCTGGGTGAGCTGGGCGAAGGGCATATCGCGCTGGTCGCCGACAGCGAAGAGGCGCTGGACGTGGCTCCCACCTCGCTGGCCGCGCGTGTACGCGGCCCGGCGCCGATCCGCCGGCTGCTGGCGCGCCTGCACGGTGCCGCGGACCTGGTGCAGGCGCAGGCACTGCAGGCCACCCTGCCGGAGGGCGACGCGGTGATCACCCAGGGCGGTGAACGCGTTGGCCAGGGCTGGGTGCGGGTTGCGCGCTCCGGTGCGGCCAAGCAGGGCGCGCTGCTGCGCGAACGTGAGATCACGGCGCTGCGCGCGCAGCTCGACCAGTTGCACGACCGCGAAGCGGCGCTGGAAACCCGGCTGGGCGGACTGCGTGAGCAGCTGCAGGCCGCCGAGCAGCAGCGCGAGGACGTGCAGCGCACGCTGTACCAGTCGCACCGGGCCGTGTCCGAGCTGGCCGGCCAGCTGCAGGGCCAGCAGGGCAAAGTGGAGGCGGCGCGCACGCGCATCGACCGCATCGAAGGTGAACTGGCACAGCTGCTGGAGAGCCTGGAAATCAATCGCGAGCAGGCGCGCGAGGCGCGCGGCCGGCTGGAAGACGCGGTCAGCAGCATGGGCGACCTGGAAACCACCCGGCAGGCGCTGGACAGTGAGCGGCGCCGGCTGAGCGAGGCGCGTGACCTGGCCCGTGAGGCGGCCCGCAGCGTTCGCGAGCGCGCGCATGCGCTGGCCCTCACACTGGAATCCCAGCGTGCCCAGGTGGCCTCGCTGAGCCAGGCGCTGGAGCGCATGGCGGCCCAGCGCGGTCAGCTCGATTCGCGCCTGGGCGAGCTGCATTCGCAGCTGGATGAAGGCGATTCGCCGGTGGAGTCGCTGCAGGCCGAGCACCAGCAGGCGCTGGAGGCGCGGGTGCGCGCCGACAGCGCGCTGTCGCAGGCGCGCTCGCTGCTCGATGGCATCGACGCGCAGCTGCGCGAACTGGAACAGACCCGGCACGCGCGCGACGAGCAGGCCCTGGCCCAGCGCGAGCGCATTTCCCAGCGCCGGCTGGACCAGCAGGCGCTCGTGCTCAGTGCCGAGCAGCTGGCGGCGGCGGTGGAAAAAGCCGGTTTCGTGCTGCAGGAGGTCATCGCCACGTTGCCCGAGCAGGCGCGCCTGGGCGAGTGGGAGCAGGCGGTGCAGCAGCTCGATGGGCGCATGCGCCGGCTGGAGCCGGTGAACCTGGCCGCCATCCACGAGTACGGCGAGGCTTCGCAGCGCGCAGAGTACCTGGAAGCGCAGAACGTGGACCTGACCACGGCGCTGGAGACGCTGGAAGATGCCATCCGCAAGATCGACCGTGAAACGCGCGGCCGCTTCAAGGACACGTTCGACCGCGTCAACGCCGGCGTGCAGTCGCTGTATCCGCGCCTGTTCGGCGGTGGGCATGCCTATCTGGAGCTGACCGGTGAAGACCTTCTCGACACGGGTGTGACCATCATGGCGCGCCCCCCGGGCAAGCGGGTGTCGAGCATTTCGCTGCTGTCCGGCGGCGAGAAGGCGATGACCGCGGTGGCGCTGGTGTTTGCGATCTTCCAGCTCAACCCGGCGCCGTTCTGCCTGCTGGACGAGGTGGACGCGCCGCTGGACGAGGCCAACGTCGGCCGCCTGGCGAACATGGTCAAGGAGATGAGCGAGAAAGTGCAGTTCCTGTTTGTCAGCCACAACAAGGCGACGATGGAAGCGGCGCATCAGCTGTCGGGGGTGACGATGCGCGAGCCGGGCGTCAGCCGCCTGGTCAGCGTGGACCTGGAGGAAGCCGCGCGCCTGGCCGGCGCGGCCTGATGCCGCAGGGCGTGGGCCGCTGACGGTGCAAGACGCAACGCAACATGCCATTCTTACCTGAATGAATTTAGCTGGAGATCCTTTCCAATGACCGAAACCGCACTTCTGCGCATCGGCATCCTGGCCGCCGGACTGCTGTTGATCGCTGCGATCTTCCTGTTCGGCCGCCCCCGCCGGAAGAGCCAGGGCCGCCGCGTGGAAGCCGCGGACGGCACGCCGGCCAAGGGCGAGCGCCGTGAGCCGCAGCTGGGCAACGCCGAGGGGGGCGATGCGGCCGGCGAAGCGGAGGACGGGACCACCGCCGGCGATGCCGGGGCCGACGCCGATGGCGCCAACAACGACCTCGGCCGGCGTGGCAACCAGGACTTTGACAAGATCGTCTCGCTGTTCGTGGCCGCACGCGCCGGCGAGCAGCTGCGGGGCGAGGACATCGTCGTGGCCGCCGAGAAAACCGGTCTGGTGTTCGGCCATATGAACGTGTTCCACCGCCTGGTGGAAGGGCATCCCGAACGTGGGCCGATCTTCTCCATGGCCAGCATCATGAAGCCCGGCAGTTTCGACATGGCGACCATCCGCGAGCTGCAGACGCCGGCCATTGCATTCTTCCTGACGCTGCCGGCCCCGATGACCGCGCTTGATGCGTGGGAGAAGATGCTGCCGACCGTGCAGCGCATGGCCGAGCTGCTGGACGGCGTGGTGCTTGATGACAGCCGCAACGCGCTGGGTCGCCAGCGCATCGCGCATATCCGTGACGACCTGCGTGCCTACGATCGCCAGCACCAGGCGCCGCCGCTGACCAAGACGCCGCGCTGGTAAGCCGCGCGTGCGTGCACTGCCGGGCGCTGCCCGGCGGTGTCATGACGGGCAGCGGCGCCCGGGCGCGGTAGAATCGCCGGCCTCACCTGCAGCCCCCCCGATTCCGATGAGCCCCAGCCCCGCCGAACGTGCCGCGGATCTTCGCCGGCAGATCGCCCAGGCCAACCGTGCCTACCACGAGCTGGACGCTCCGGAGATTCCCGACGCCGACTACGACCGCCTGGTCCGCGAACTGGAGGCCATCGAGCGTGAGCATCCTGCGCTGGCCGTGGCGGACAGTCCGACCCGCCAGGTGGGCGCACGGCCCTCCGGCCGCTTTGCCGAAGTCACCCATGCGGTGCCGATGCTGTCGCTGGGCAATGCCTTCAGCGACGAGGAAGTGGCCGATTTCGTGCGCCGCATCGACGCGCGCCTGGGCGCGGGCACGCTGCGGTTTTCCGCTGAGCCGAAGATGGATGGGCTGGCCATCAGCCTGCGCTACGAGGGCGGCCGGTTCGTACTGGGCGCCACCCGGGGCGACGGCAGTACCGGCGAGGATGTCACCGCCAACCTGCGCCAGATCGGTGACATTCCGCAGCAGCTGCAGGGCCACGACTGGCCGGCGGTGCTGGAAGTGCGGGGCGAGGTCTACATGGCCCGTGCGGATTTCGAAGACTACAACGCGCGTGCACGCGTGCAGGGCGGCAAGGTGCTGGCCAACCCGCGCAATGCCGCCGCCGGCTCGTTGCGCCAGCTCGACCCGAAGATCAGCGCCCAGCGCAGGCTCAGTTTCTTCGCTTACGGCACCGGTGAGGTGCAGGGCGGGGCGCTGCCCGATACCCACTCGGGCACCCTGGCGCAACTGGCCGCGTGGGGGTTCCCCGTGAGTGATCTGTGCGCGGTGGTGGAGGGCTGCGAGGGACTGCTGGCGTATTACCACGACATCGGCGCGCGCCGCGACGGGCTGCCCTTCGATATCGACGGGGTGGTGTACAAGCTCGACGACCGCGCAGGCCAGCAGCGCATGGGCTTTGTGGCACGCGCGCCGCGCTGGGCCATCGCGCACAAGTTCCCGGCGCAGGAACAGAGCACCACGGTGGAGGCGATCGAGATCCAGATCGGCCGTACCGGTGCGGCCACGCCGGTGGCCCGGCTGGCGCCGGTGGCGGTTGCCGGGGTGATCGTCTCCAACGCCACCCTGCACAATGCTGAGCAGATCCAGCGCCTGGGCGTGCGCGTGGGCGACAGCGTGATCGTGCGGCGCGCCGGCGATGTCATTCCCGAGGTCGTCAGCGTCATCCTGGAGCGGCGGCCGGCCGATACCGTGCCGTGGCAGATGCCTACCCACTGCCCGATCTGCGGCGCGGAGATCGTGCGCGAGGAAGGCGCTGCGGTGTGGCGCTGCTCCGGTGAGCTGAGCTGCCCGGCGCAGCGCAAGGAGGCCATTGCACACTTCGCCTCGCGCCGCGCCATGGACATCGACGGGCTGGGCAGCAAATACATCGAAACGCTGGTGGACGCCGGCATCGTGCGCGGTGTGGCCGATCTGTACCGGCTGACCCGCGACACCCTGCTGCAGCTCAAGCTGGTGCTGGACGCCGCCGATCCCTCGGCGCTGGCCAGCAGCTACGAGCCGCATCTGCCGCGCGAGGGCAGCGGCGCGATGCTCAGCGCCGTGCTGCGGCTGCAGGCCGATGATCCCGGCTGGCGCGCCGCAGCGCTCGCCCAACCGGTGGCGTTCGCCTGGAACACGCGGAAAATCGCCAGCAAGTGGGCGGACAACCTGGTGGCGGCCATCGACGCCAGCCGCCAGGCCAGCCTGGAACGGCTGATCTTCGCGCTGGGCATCGAACATGTGGGCGAAAGCACCGCCAAGGCGCTGGCGGCGTGGTTCGGCCAGCTCGACCTGATCCGCACGCTGCCGTGGCCGCTGTTCAAGCGCGTGCCGGATATCGGCGGCGAAGTGGCGCGCTCGCTCGGCCACTTCTTCCAGCAGGACGGCAACCAGCAGGCCATCGCGGCGCTGATGGACCACGTGCGCATCGGCGACGAGCACGCCCCTCATGCAAAGCTGCGGCAGGGTCTGGACCTGGCCCAGCTGCTGGTGGAGGCCGAGATTCCCGGCATCACCCGGCTGCGCGCCGAAAAGCTGGTGGCTGCGCTGCCGTCGGCACAGACGATCCTGGACGCCGAGCACGGCCAGCTGGTCAATGCCGGCCTGCCTGATGACGTCGCCCGCGGCGTGGCGGCGTGGCTGGACCGGGACGGCAACGGCCAGCTGCTGCTGGATGCGCAGGCGGCGATGGAGCAGCTGCTGCGGACGGCAGCCACCGCCGATGCGACCCCCGCCGGCGTGCTGGACGGGCAGACCGTGGTGCTCACCGGTACCCTGGCGGCACTGAGCCGCGAGCTGGCCAAGCAGCGCCTGGAGGCGCTTGGCGCCAAGGTCGCCGGCAGCGTGTCGAAGAAGACCGCCTTCGTGGTGGCCGGCAGCGAAGCCGGCTCCAAGCTGGACAAGGCACAGGCGCTGGGCGTGGCGGTCTGGGACGAACAACAGCTGCTGGATTTCCTCGCCCAGCACGAATGATCCGGCCTGCGCGGGGTGTCCCCGCGCGGCCCGCAACAGGAGATGCCGATGCATACCGCACCGTTGGACTTCCGCCTGGCGACCGCTGCCGATGCGGCGTTGTTGACCGGGCTCATGCGTGAGTTCTATGCCGAAGACCAGATCGTGTTCGAGGCCGCGCGCGTGCGTGCCGGCCTGGATGCACTGCTGGGCGACCCGCGCAACGGCGAGGCGCTGCTGTGGCTGGACGCGCAGGGCCAGGTGGTGGGCTATGCGGTCCTGGCCATGGGCTTCAGCCTGGAGCAGGGCGGGCACTTCGCGCTGCTCGATGAGCTTTATCTCACCCCGCAGGGGCGTGGGCGCGGGCGGGGCAAGCAGGCGCTGGCGATCATCGAGCAGCGTGCGCGGGGCCGCGGCATCGCGCGGCTGCGCCTGGAGGTCAACCGCCACAATGCGCTGGCGCGGCGGCTTTACCTGGCCACCGGCTACATCGATGACACCCGCGATCTGCTCACCCTGCCGCTGGACCACCCGCGGGACGGCGTGCTGTGAGCGAGGCCCTGCAGGCGGCGCTGCATCAGCGCGCCGCGCTCAATGCGCTTATCCGGCGCTTCTTCGCCGAGCGCCACGTGCTGGAAGTGGAAACGCCGGTGCTCTCGGTGGCCGGCAACACCGAGCCGAACATCGACAGTTTCCATACCTGTTTCACCGGCCACCGCGATGCCGGGCCGGCCCAGCGTTGGCTGCGCACCTCGCCGGAGCACGCGCTCAAGCGGCTGCTGGCGGCCGGGGTGGGGGACTGCTACGAACTGGGCCGGGTGTTCCGCAATGGCGAGGCCGGTGGACGCCACAACCCGGAGTTCACCCTGCTGGAATGGTACCGGGTGGGCTGGGACCATCACCGGCTCATCGGGGAAACCGCCGCGCTGGTGAACCAGGCACTGGCGCTGGTGGGGCGCAGTGCGCGCGTACACGTTGTGGACTACCGCACGCTGTACCTGCAGCAGGCCGGTGTCGATCCGTTCCTGGCCAGCACCGCGCAGCTGCGGGCCGCGCTCGGCGACCTGCAGGTGGATGACAGCGGGCTGCAGCGCGATGACTGGCTGGACCTGCTGATGACCCACCGTATCCAGCCGTATTTCGATGACGCGGTGATGACCGTGGTGCACGACTGGCCGGCCAGCCAGGCCGCGCTGGCCCGTGTGCGTGCCGGTGAGCCGCCGCTGGCGGAACGGTTCGAGCTGTACCTGGGGCCGGTGGAGCTGGCCAACGGGTACCACGAACTCAACGACGCAACTGAGCAGCGCCGCCGCTTCGAGCACGACCATGCCCGGCGGCGCGCACGCGGTCAGCCGCTGCCGCCGATGGACGAGGCGTTGCTGGCGGCGCTGCCGGCGCTGCCGGCGTGTGCGGGCGTGGCGGTGGGGGTGGACCGCCTGTTGATGGCCATGAACCGCTGTGCGCGCATCGCGCCGGTCCTGGCGTTCGATTTCGCCCATGCCTGACCCCCCGGCCGGCGCTTGCATGCGGAGCGGCGATGATGCTCTTATCACGGCGGATGCCGCATGGTTGCATCGGTAATGCACTGACTGCTTGGGGTTGTTCTTGAACAAGGGTGTCGCACGTACCGGCCCATGGGCCCTGGTGATGCTGTCGTGGTTTGCGCTGCAGGCTCCGGCGACGGCCTTGGCGCAGGACGACGATGGCTATGGCGCCGAAGTGGTGCGCTGCCAGTCGCACAATGCCGAGTGGACCCACTGCCCGATGGACGTCGGCGACGGCGTGGAGCTGGTCCGGCAGCTGTCGGAGACGGCGTGTGTACGCGGCAGCCAGTGGGGCACGGACCGCAGCGGCGTCTGGGTGACGCTGGGGTGCCGGGCCGAGTTCCGTGCGCGCAGCGCGTCCAGCGCCGACACGGGGCGCCAGGTGCGGCGCGTGGTGCGCTGTGAATCCAAGGGCCGGCCGGAAAGCTGCCCGGTGCGGCTGGACGGCGCACCGGTGCGGCTGCTGCGGCAGAATTCGGTGATGCCCTGCCGGGAAGGGCACAGCTGGGGCTACAAGCGCAACGAGATCTGGACCACGCGCGGCTGCCAGGGCGACTTCGAAGTGGGCGCCGAGGACACCGGTGCGTTCGTTGATGTGCCGCGGCGGATTTCCTGCGATTCCAAGGATCGCCGCCGGCGCTTCTGCGGGGCCAGCATCCGCGTGGGCGCCAGCCTGCTCAGGCAGCGTTCGGGCAGCGCCTGCGAGCTGGGCCGCAGCTGGGGCTGGGACCATTCCGGGGTGTGGGTGGACGAGGGCTGCCGCGCCGATTTCTCGGTGAACTGAGCCGGCATTACAATGGCGGCATGAACGACTCCCACGCCATCGATTACGCCCGCTACGACCACATCCGCCCGATCCTGTGGACCGGTGATGCCCTGCAGCTGCTGGACCAGCGCAAGCTCCCCTTCATTGTGGAACACGTCACCTGCCACAGCAGCGATGAGGTGGCCGCCGCCATCCATGCCCTGACCGTCCGCGGCGCGCCCGCCATCGGTATCGCAGCGGCCTGGGGTGTGGTGCTGGCCGGACGCACCGTGGAGGCCGTTGACGGCGCACACGCCCTGCAGCAGCTGGAGCCGGCCCTGCAGCGGTTGAATGCCTCCCGCCCCACCGCGGTGAACCTGGCCTGGGCGCTGGCGCGCATGCGCCGCTGCCTGGCCGCTGCCGGCGCGGACTGGAAGGCGCTGCTGGAAGCGCAGGCGCAGGCCATCGCCGAGGAAGATCTGGCCGCCAACCGTCATATGGGCGCGCTGGGCGCCGGCCTGATCGACGCCGGCAGCGGCGTGCTGACCCACTGCAATACCGGCTCGCTGGCAACTGCCGGCTTCGGTACCGCGCTGGGAGTGATCCGCGCGGGCGTGGCGCAGCAGCGTATTGACCGCGTGTTCGCCGGGGAAACCCGTCCGTGGCTGCAGGGCGCCCGGTTGACCGTGTGGGAACTGCAGCAGGATGGCATCGACGCCACCCTGATCGCCGATTCGGCTGCCGCGCACCTGATGAAGACCGGGGCCGTGCAGTGGGTGGTGGTGGGGGCCGACCGCATCTGCGCCAATGGCGATACCGCCAACAAGATCGGCACCTACCAGCTGGCCATCGCCGCGCGCCACCACGGCGTGAAGTTCATGGTGGTGGCGCCCGCCTCCACGGTGGACATGGACACCGCCGATGGCAGCCGGATCGAGATTGAGCAGCGCGACCCGGGTGAGCTGTACGGGGTGGGGGGCAGCCGCACGGTGGCCGAGGGCATCGCCGCCTGGAACCCGGTCTTCGATGTCACGCCGGGCGAGCTGATCGACGCCATCGTGACCGAGCGCGGGGTGATCCTGGCGCCCACGGTGGAGCGCATGCGCGCCGCCTTCGGCCACTGATGCGCGAACGGGCGCTGCCGACGCCTGTCCGGCAGCCCCTAAGTTCCTGATTCGGGCCGATAAACCCGGCCCGGAACCGGGTGGAAAACGCCCTGTTGTGGTAGAATCGAACGGTTCAAACCTACTTCCGCGCGCCATGCCCCGCAAGGGCTGCGGCGCCGGACTGGACCGCTACCAGACAACGGAACCCGAATGGCAGAAACCGCCAAGGAAATCATCCAGGTCAACCTGGAAGACGAGATGCGCAAGAGCTACCTCGATTACGCCATGAGCGTGATCGTGGGGCGCGCGCTGCCAGATGCGCGCGATGGCCTCAAGCCGGTGCATCGTCGTGTGCTGTTTGCGATGAACGAACTCAACGCGCACAGCAACAAGCCCTACTTCAAGTCGGCGCGTATCGTCGGTGACGTCATCGGTAAGTACCACCCGCACGGCGACCAGTCGGTCTACGACACGCTGGTGCGCATGGCGCAGCCGTTCTCGCTGCGCTACATGCTGGTGGACGGGCAGGGCAACTTCGGCTCCATCGACGGCGATTCCGCTGCGGCGATGCGTTACACCGAAGCGCGCATGTCACGGCTGACCCATGAGCTGATGGCGGACATCGACAAGGAAACGGTCGATTTCCAGCCCAACTACGATGAGAAGGAACTGGAGCCGACGGTCATGCCGACCCGGTTCCCGAACCTGCTGGTCAACGGCTCGGCCGGCATCGCGGTGGGCATGGCCACCAACATTCCGCCGCACAATCTCAGCGAGGCGATCAACGCCTGCATCGCGTTGATCGACAACCCGGAGATCGATGTCGACGGGCTGATGGAGTACATCCCCGGCCCGGATTTCCCCACCGCCGGCATCATCAACGGCACCGCCGGCATCGTGGCCGGCTACCGCACCGGCCGTGGCCGCGTGCGCATCCGTGCCAAGGCGGATGTGGAAGTGGCCGACAACGGCCGCGAATCCATCATCGTCACTGAAATTCCTTACCAGGTGAACAAGGCGCGTCTGATCGAGAAGATCGCCGAGCTGGTGAAGGAAAAGAAGATCGAAGGCATCAGCGAGCTGCGCGATGAGTCCGACAAGGACGGCATGCGCATCTACATCGAAATCAAGCGCGGCGAGTCGGCCGAG
>Ga0207790_1000580_pt1 | contig 12319 bp, 12 predicted proteins | sample HigsolmetaGSP14D_FD_184842 | JGI IMG/M metagenome (GOLD analysis project Ga0207790, IMG submission 184842) | High solid enriched microbial communities from the Joint BioEnergy Institute, USA - SP1-4-D (SPAdes) | ecosystem: Engineered > Bioreactor > SSF (Solid state fermentation) > Aerobic >...
GCCGCCGATGTAGTTCAGCGAGGTGCTGAAAGCGTCGCTGTCTTCGTTGTTGCCGGTGTCGGTGATGTTCAGCGATTGGCCCTGGTACATCGAGTAAGCCACTTTGACGTTGAAGCCAGAGAAATCCGGAGTGGTGTACTGGATGGTGTTGTCGTAACGCTCGTCGAGGCGGCCGGAGGTGACGCGAGCGAGGTTGTTCATGTCGCCGACCTGGTCACCGAACAGGTTGAACGGGCCGCGGGCCACCTTGAACGGGCTGTCGAAACGGCCAACCTGAATGGCGCCAAAGTTGCCGCCCAGGCCTACGAAGGTGTCACGGGTGGCGAAGCTGGTGCCGCCGCTGGAGGAGCCGGTGGTGAAGTTGATCTGTTGTTCGATCTGGAAGAAGGCTTTCAGATCCGGGTTGATTTCATGGTCGCCTTTGAAGCCCAGACGCGAGGAGTTGCTCGACAGGTTGGTTTCGGAATAACGGGCACCGTCATCGAGGTAGTCAACCGATACGTGCGCACGGCCGTAGATGCTCACGTCTGCCATTGCCACAGCAGGTACCGACAGTGCAGCACCAACAGCAACCGCAATCAACTTCATCTTCATTGAAAAAAGCTCCTTCGTTTATGAAACGCCGTCAGTGCCGGTGGCATGACATCGTCGGTTTGGACGGAGGCGATTATGGAAATCGGATGTGACAGATGGCTTGCTGTGGCGTGACATTTTCAAGTCTGTGGAACTTTTTTAGAATCAAACGGTTGCGTTATATGAAAGGCATTTTTGGCGGGCGCCGGGAGCGCTGTCGAAGAGGCGTAATTACGCGGCCGAACCTTATAGGTCGATTATTAAAGTTTGAGGATGACGGCGGTTGTGGTCGCCAGTAGGCGACGGCATCATGCTGAGAAACTGCCAGGGCTTGCCCTCGCTGGCGCGTTGTTGCAGCGCACCGGCCCCGAGATATTTTTCTGCTGGAGCCTTGCCATGACCGTTCTTTTCGCCGATTGCTTGAACGGCGTGCCGCCTGCGAGTTGGGATGCGCTGTTGTCCAGCGACCAACCGTTTCTACGCCATGCCTTTCTGACCAGCCTGGAGGACAGCGGCAGCGTCGGTGGGCGTAGCGGCTGGCAGGCTGCGCACCAGGTGTTGCTCGATGCAGAAGGGCAGCCCCTGGCCGCGCTGCCGGCTTACGTCAAGCACCACTCCCAGGGTGAATACGTGTTCGATCATGGCTGGGCCGATGCCTGCCGGCGTGCCGGGATCGGCTATTACCCGAAGCTGCTCGGCGCGATTCCATTTTCACCGGTGACGGGCCAGCGCCTGCTGGGGTCGCCCGAGGCGGCAGGGCAACTGCTCGATGGGGTGACCGCGACCCTGGAGGAACAGGGGCTATCGAGCCTGCATGTGAACTTCACCGACGCCGATAGCGATGCGCTGCTGCAGGGCCGTGATGGCTGGCTGCAACGCCTGGGCTGCCAGTTCCACTGGCACAACCGCGGCTACCGGGATTTTCAGGATTTTCTCGACACCTTGAGTTCGCGCAAGCGCAAGCAGATGCGCAAGGAGCGCGAGCAGGTGGCCGGGCAGGGCATCGTGTTCGACTGGCGCGAGGGCCACCAGTTGAGCGAGGCAGAGTGGGATTTCGTCTACCACTGTTACGCCAATACCTACCACGTGCGTGGCCAGCGGCCGTACCTGACCCGGGAGTTCTTCAGCCTGCTGGCCGAGCGCATGCCCGAGGCGATTCGCGTGGTGCTGGCCTGCCGCGGTGCCCAGCCGGTGGCCATGGCCTTCAGCCTGCAGGGGGGCGACAGCCTGTATGGGCGTTATTGGGGGTGCCTGGCCGAGTTCGATCGGCTGCACTTCGAAACCTGCTTCTATCAGGGCATGGAGCAGGCGATCGCGCAGGGGCTGCAGCGCTTCGATGCGGGTGCCCAGGGCGAGCACAAGTTGATTCGCGGCTTCGAGCCGACCATCACCCACTCCTGGCACTACCTGGTGCACGAGGGGTTGCGTGATGCGGTGGCGGGTTTTCTGCAGGAGGAGCGGCTGGGTGTGCTGGCCTATGCCGAGCAGGCGCGGGACATGTTGCCTTACCGGCAGGCGTGAGCGGTGCGCTGCGGTTGCCCGCAGCGCGCCAGCGCAGCACACGACCGATCAACCATCGTAGCGGCCGCCCCACTCGAGAAAACGCATCTTGTGGGTCTCACCCTGGCTGTCGGTGAACACCATGATCACCGGCACTACGCCTCGCTTGTCGGAAACGTCGGTGCGGTACAGCACCTTCTGTACATCGACCTTCATGCCGTAGTGGTAATCCTCGGTCGGCAGGCCGGCACCCGGCTCGGGCTGGATGTTGGCGGCGAATACGGCGGGGGCGAGACTGGAGAGCAGGGCGGTGACAGCGGTTGCAACTTTCATGATGGAGTCCTCGATTGTTCGATGACCGGCAGCAGGATCGACCTATTCGATTGCGTTGCCTGGTGGACTCATATGACCAGCAAAGCCGAAGCGGCGGAAATTGATGGTCGTATTAGTGGGTATCATGAAAATTGATATTTGTTAGCTAGCTATCTAGTTGCCCCGGCCGGCCCCGCCGAGCCGAGGTGCACTCGCCTCAGTCGACGCCGACGAAACCGCCAGTCTGGTGCTGCCACAGGCGCGCGTAGAGGCCGCCGCGCTCGATCAGCTCGGCGTGGGTGCCGGTCTCGATCACCTGGCCCCCGTCGATCACCACCAGGCGATCCATGCGCGCGATGGTCGACAGGCGGTGGGCGATGGCGATCACCGTCTTGCCGTCCATGAGGCTGTCGAGACTCTCCTGGATCGCCGATTCGACTTCCGAGTCCAGCGCCGAGGTGGCTTCGTCGAGCACCAGGATCGGTGCGTCCTTGAGCAGTACCCGGGCGATGGCGATGCGCTGGCGCTGGCCGCCGGAGAGTTTGACGCCGCGCTCGCCCACCTGGGCCTCGAAGCCCAGGCCACCCTGGCTGTCGTCGAGGGTGGCGATGAAACCATCGGCGCGGGCTTTGCGGGCGGCGGCCCACAGCTCTTCATCGCTGGCGTCGGGCCGGCCGTAGCGCAGGTTGTCGCGGATCGAGCGGTGCAGCAGGGAGGTGTCCTGGGTGACCACGCCGATATTGGCACGCAGGCTTTCCTGGGTCACCGTGGCGATGTCCTGGCCGTCGATGAGGATGCGCCCGCTCTCCAGGTCGTAGAGGCGCAGCAGCAGGTTGACCAGGGTCGACTTGCCGGCGCCGGATGGGCCGACCAGGCCGATCTTCTCGCCAGGGCGGATCGCAATGTTCAGGCCGCTGATCACGCCGCCTTGCTTGCCGTAGTGAAAGTGCACGTCGTCGAAGCGCACGCCGCCCTGTCGAACCTCGAGCGGCTTGGCGTCTTCACGGTCGAGCACGTGGCGTGGCTGGACGATGCTCTGCATGCCGTCCTGCACGGTGCCGACGTTCTCGAAAATGCCGTTGACCACCCACATGATCCACTCGGCCATGTTGTTGATGCGGATCACCAGGCCCAGGGCCAGGGCGATGGCGCCGGTGCTGATCAGCGATTCGCTCCACAGCCACAGGGCCAGGGCGCCGGTGCCGACGATCAGCAGGCCGTTCATGCAGGTGATCAGGAAGTCCAGGCTGGTGATGGTGCGCGACTGCAGACGGAATTTGTCGAGCAGCTCCTGCATGGCCTCGCGGGCGTAGCTTTCTTCCTCGCGCGAATGGGCGAACAGCTTCAGCGTTGCGGCGTTGCTGTAGCCATCGACCACCCGGCCCATGACCTTGGAACGCGCTGCCGAAGCAGCCGCCGAGCGCTCCTTGATGCGTGGCACGAAGTACCAGAGGGCCGCGCTGTAGCCGACGATCCACAGCGTCAGCGGCACGATCAGCCGCAGGTCGGCCGCGGCGAACAGGTACAGCGCGCTGCCGGCGTAGACCACCACGTGCCACAGCGCATCGATCACCTGCATGGCCGAGTCGCGCAGCGACGGCCCGGTCTGCATGACGCGCTGGGCGATACGCCCGGCGAAATCGTTCTGGAAGAACGTCAGGCTCTGCTTGAGCACGTAGCGATGGTTCTGCCAGCGGATCAGGTTGGTCAGCCCCGGGTTGATCGCCTGGTGGGTGAGCAGGTTGTGCAGGCCGAATACCAGCGGGCGGATGACCAGCGCCACCAGGGCCATCCACAGCAGCTCGCCCTGATGCTCGGCAAAGAAGGTGCGGGCATCGGCGGTAGCCTGGGCCATGTCGATCAGCTGGCCGAGAAAGCTGAACAGCGCCACTTCGATCACCGCCGCGAGGAAGCCGACGATCAGCACTACCACCATCAGCGGCCATACCTGCTTCAGGTAATGGGCGTAGAACCGCAGCATGCCGCTGGGCGGCGCCACGTCGGGGCTGGGTTTGAAGACGTCGATGAGGCTTTCGAAACGGCGAAACAACATGGGGTGCAGTCTGCTCTGGCGAATGATGGGTAGTGGCGTATGGAGACGGCTGCCGAGGGGCAGGAGCGCAGGGCACTGAGGTAACCCATGCGCTCAGGTGCGTGGGTTACCGGGGGAGGGTAGCAGTGTCAGAGGCGTTTGGCGTCGAGAATCACCACCGGGTCGACCGGCACGTTCTGCTGGCCGGCGCGGTTGGCGGTGCGCACCTGGGCGATACGGTCGACCACTTCCATGCCACGGGTCACCTTGCCGAATACCGCGTAACCGAAGTCGCGCGAGCCGTTATCCAGGAAGGCGTTGTCGGTGTGGTTGATGAAGAACTGGCTGGTGGCCGAGTCGCGTACCTGGGTACGAGCCATGGCCAGGGTGCCGCGCACGTTGTGCAGGCCGTTGTCGGCCTCGTTCTTGATCGGTGCCTTGGTCTGCTTCTGGCGCATGCTCTCGTCGAAGCCGCCGCCCTGCACCATGAAGCCCGGAATCACGCGGTGAAACACGGTGCCCTTGTAGAAGCCGCTGTCCACGTAGGCGAGGAAGTTCTGGGTACTGATCGGCGCTTTCTGCTCGTCGAGCTGCACTTCGATTTCACCCAGGCTGGTGGTCAGCAGCACGGTGGGGTTTTCCGCGGCCATCAGGTGGGCGGTGAACAGCAGCGAGCAGGCGGTTAGGGCGAGTTTCTTCAGCATCGGGTCTAGTCCTTGGATGGGGTGGCGGCAGTGTTTTCGACTTCCAGCAGAAAGGCAAGCAGGCTGCGCTCGAACCGTTCGCGCAGGTCGAGCGGCGTGGCACGTGGAAAGCCGCTCATTACCCGCAGGCGGGTGCAAGGCAAGCCTTGGCTATGGACCTGCAGGTGCGACCGGCCTGGGCACCCGCGTAAGACAGGTGATAGGGCGCAGGCGTTCCGGTACGCGCCAGGCCGTGCAGCGCTGCGCGATATGGCCATTTACAGCGCTCAGGCCGGCGAGTCGGGCGCTTCGTCGAGCGGCGCCGCATCGAAACGCTGGATCAGGTCGGTGAGGATCTGCGTGGCCGGGCCCAGCGCCTTGTCCTTGCTGGCGTAGAGAAAGAACACCGGCTTGCGGTTGCCGCCCTTGTCCAGGGGCAGTGGCTTGAGCAGGCCATCCTTGAGTTCGCGCTCGATCATGTGCCGCGGCAGCCAGGCGAAGCCCAGGCCGCTGCCGACGAAGGTGGCTGCGGTGGCCAGGCTGCCCACCGTCCAGCGCTGCTCGGCGCCGAGCCAGCCCATATCGCGGGGCTGATGACGCCCCGAGTCGCGGATCACCACCTGCATCTGGGTTTCCAGGTCCTGGAAGTTGAGCTCGCGCTGCAGGCGATGCAGCGGGTGATCGGGATGGGCCACGGCGAGAAATTCCACCGGGCTCATTTCCGAACCGAGAAAGCCGGGAATGCTGTAGGCGCTGATCGCCAGGTCGGCGACGCCTTCCTTGAGCACTTCCTCGACGCCGGACAGCACTTCCTCGCGCAGGCGCACGCGGCAGCCACGGCTCTGCGGCATGAAGGCGGTCAGGGCGCGCACCAGGCGCGCGCTCGGGTAGGCGGCGTCGACCACCAGCCGCACCTCGGCCTCCCAGCCTTGTTCCATGTGGTGCGCCAGGTCTTCGAGCTGGCTGGCCTGCTTGACCAGTTGCCGGGAACGGCGCAGCAGCACGTCGCCGGCTTCGGTGAGCACCGCCTTGCGCCCGTCGATGCGCAGCAGCGGCACGCCCAGTTGCTCCTGCATGCGTGCCACGGTGTAGCTCACCGACGATTGCGAGCGGTGCAGCACCTCGGCCGCCTGGGCGAAGCCGCCGTGATCGACCACCGCCTGCAGGGTGCGCCATTGATCGAGGGTAACGCGTGGAGCCTTCATCTGTTCTCCTTCACCAGCGGCTGTGCACGGCCAGGCACTGGCTCTAAACTGACGGCTCACCTCGGAGGCTGGCCATGAAAAAATTCTGTTGCGCACTGCTTGCCTGCTTGCCCCTGGCTGCGCAGGCGTATCCCATCGAACTGGAAAAGCAGTTCAACGGCGCCGAAGTATCGGCGAGCACCCAGGAAATCGATCACAACATGGCTGCCGTACGGGTGCAGAACTACGGTCAGCGGGCTGCTTCCTGCAAGGCGGTGTTTCGCAACGGCCCCGAGGCGCCGCGCACCCGCAGCGTCAACCTGGCGGCCGGGCAAAGCGGCAACCTCACGGTAAAGTTCGCGCGCAGCATCATCCGCCTGCGCGTGCAGCTTGATTGCCAGCCCCAATAGGCTGATCAGACTAGGGTCAGCCGCCGGACAAATCAACTTCATCGATAGATAAGCGCTGATAATCATCGCTTTTTATCAAGCTGCATCCCGCCGGCTCATGAGCCGGCCAGCCGTCACGGCGGCGGCGTGCCGGGTGGATTGTCTAGCGGCCGGCGAACCGTTATGGTGCGCCGCCCATCCGTGCAGCGCCGCGTGGCCCGCGCCGTCGCCGCAGCCCGAACGCCTTGGCGGCTGAACGGCACAGGGCGACTTTCCTAGTTTCGAGGTGCGCGATGACGCTTTCCGGACCCGGCGTGCTGTTCTCTGTCAGCGCCTCGATCCTTTTTGCCCTGATTCCCGGCTACGTACAGATGCTCACGCCGCTGGACGGCTTTCAGGTGTTCGCCCAGCGCGTGCTGTGGTCGATTCCGGCCGTGCTGCTGTTGCTCACCCTGCTGCGCCAATGGCCGTTGTTGCTCGGTGCCCTGCAGCGCCTGCGCCGTGAGCCGCTGCTGCTGGCCGCCTTGCCAGTGACGGCGGCGCTGCTCGGCGTGCAGTGGTTCCTGTTCGTATGGGCGCCGCTGACCGGGCATATGCTCGACGTGTCCCTGGGTTACTTCCTGCTGCCGCTGGCCATGGTGCTGGCTGGCCGGGTGTTCTACGGCGAACGCCTGCGCCCGCTGCAGAGGCTCGCCGTGGCCTGCGCCTTGGCCGGGGTGCTGCATGAGTTGTGGCAGTCCCAGGCATTTTCCTGGGTCACCCTGGTCACCGCGCTGGGCTATCCGCCGTATTTCATGCTGCGCCGCTGGATGCGCCTGGACGCACTGCCGGGGCTGATTCTGGAGATGCTGGTGATGGCGCCCCTGGCGATCTGGCTGATCGTCTACTGGGCGCCGGCCGGCATGTTCGCCGAGTACCCGCGCCTGTGGTGGCTGGTGCCCGGTATGGCGCTGCTGGGCACCATTGCCCTGGCGGTGATGATGGTCTCGTCGCGGCTGCTGCCGCTGGGCCTGTTCGGCATTCTCAGCTATGTGGAGCCGGTGCTGCTGTTTATGGTCAGCCTGGTATTTCTCGGTGAGCAGTTCGATTCCAAGCAGTTCCTCACCTACCTGCCAATCTGGTTGGCGGTGCTGCTGGTGGGCTGGGACAGCGCTCGCCTGCTGATCAAGCAGCGGCGCATGCAACGGGCGGCCTGACGGCTTTCGCTGCTTACGCAGAGAAAGCATTCGGCCCCGAGGCGCGAACGCGGTAACCTATGCGGCTGATTTAGCATTTGCATCGAGGTTGCCCCGTGTTTGCCCAATTTGCCCTGCATGAACGCCTGCTCAAAGCCGTCGACGAGCTCAAATTCACCGAGCCCACCCCCGTACAGGCCGCTGCGATTCCTCTGGCGCTGGAAGGCAAGGACCTGCGGGTGATCGCCCAGACGGGGAGCGGCAAGACCGCGGCCTTCGTGCTGCCGATGCTCAACCGCCTGCTCGGTAACGGTAGCTCCAACGCCCGGGTCAGCGTGCGTGCGCTGATTCTGCTGCCGACCCGCGAACTGGCCCAGCAGACCCTCAAGGAAGTCGAGCGCTTCGCCCAGTTCACCTTTCTCAAGGGCGGGCTGATCACCGGCGGCGAAGACTTCAAGGTGCAGGCTGCCATGCTGCGCAAGATCGATATCGTCATCGGCACCCCTGGCCGGCTGATCGAGCATGCCAATGCCGGCAACCTGTTGTTCGACGATGTCGAGGTGCTGGTGCTCGATGAGGCCGACCGGATGCTCGACATGGGGTTTGCCGAAGACGTGCAGCGCCTGGCCGAGATGTGCGGTCGTGAACACCAGACCCTGCTGTTCTCCGCCACCAGCGGTGGCGCGGGCCTGCGTGAAGTGGTCGCCAAGGTATTGCGCGACCCCGAGCACCTGCAGCTCAACCGGGTCAGCGAGCTGGCCGAAGGCACCCGCCAGCAGATCATCACCGCCGACCACAACTACCACAAGGAACAGCTGGTCGAGTGGTTGCTGAGCAACGAGACCTACGACAAGGCGATCATCTTCACCAACACCCGTGCCCAGGCCGACCGCCTGTACGGCAAGCTGGTGGCCAAGGAATTCAAGACCTTCGTGCTGCACGGCGAGAAGGATCAGAAGGACCGCAAGCTGGCCATCGACCGCCTGCGCCAGGGCGCGGTGAAAGTGCTGGTTGCCACTGACGTCGCGGCACGCGGCCTGGATGTCGACGGTCTGGATCTGGTGATCAACTTCGATATGCCGCGCTCCGGCGACGATTACGTGCACCGCACCGGGCGTACCGGCCGGGCCGGTAACGAGGGGCTGGCGATCTCGCTGATCACCCACAACGACTGGAACCTGATGTCGAGCATCGAGCGCTACCTCAAGCAGCGTTTCGAGAAGCGTACCATCAAGGAACACAAGGGCATTTATCAGGGGCCGAAGAACCTCAAGGCCTCGGGCAAGGCCGTGGGTGCCAAGAAGAAAAAGATCGACCCGAAAACCGGCAAGAAGATCGCCAAGAAGCCCGCAGCGAAAACCCCGGCCAAGCGCAACACGGTGAACAAGCCGAAGAGCGATGCGCCGACCCTGGTCAGCCAGGACGGGCTGGCGCCGCTCAAGCGCAAGGCGCCGTCGACCGACGCCTGATCCCGGCAACGCTTGCCGACGGCCACGGCCGTCGGCAAGCGCTCAATCCATCCGTTCCTCCACCTCGCCACCAATCTCTTCCAGTTCCAGCAGGCGCTGATCATAGGCGTCGCAATCGCTGGTGTGCTGGCCGGCGCCTTGCGGCGGCGCCTGCTTGAGCTCCTGGCGCAGCAGCGCCGCCCGCTGCGGGTCGCGCTGGGTGATTTCCTCGATCTTGGCCGCCAGTTCCTGGGCCTTGGCCGTCGCCTCGTCGGCCGTGCAGGCTTGCGCCTGGCCCATCCCGTAGAGGGCCAGAGCCAGGCCGCAAAGCGCTGCGAGGTGTCTGCTCATGCTCGAGTCCTCACGTTTGGCAGGGTCAGGTGTGGGCGGTTGAGTGCCTGCCGGTGGTGAAGGTTCAGGGCTTCTTACGGCTTGCTGTCCAGGCTTCTGACGGTCAGGTCCAGGGCCTTCTGCATGTCCAGCCGGGCGGAGCGGCCGATGTCCTTGTCGTTCAGGTCGAAGCCGCGCTCCGAGGGCAGGATCGGTGCGGTCAGGTCGTCGGCGTCAGTGGGCTCGAAGTCGAACTCCTCACCGATGGTCATGGCGCTGCGGCGCAGCAGCATGCGCAGCTGATCGGGGTGCAGGTCCGGGTTGATCGACATCAACGCGGCCACCACCCCGGCTACCAGCGGGGTGGCGTAGGAGGTGCCGCAATGCACGCTGCCCTGCTGATTTTCCTCGGCGGTGGAGGCGCGCACGCAGGCGGCGGCGGTGATGTCCACGCGGGTGTCGACGTTCGAGGAGCTGCGCCGTTTGACGTAGGCCGGGTCGTCCACGGCCACGTCCTTGCGCTCGCTGCGCTGGTGGCCACCGACCACGAACAGCTGCTCGGTGACGAACGAGGAGGGCAGGCGATAGTCGTCGGCACCCGAGAACGAGGCGCCATTGCCGGCGGAGTTGACCACCACCACATCCGGGTGCTCGCGGCGCAGCCACAGGAAGAATTCCTCCAGCAGCTCTTCGTAGCCGCTCATCGCCACGCCGGAGCGCACCAGCGAATCGATTTCGTCGCCATGAATGTTCTTCGCGCCGATGCGGTGAATGCCCCAGCTCCAGTTCAGCACCCGCACGCCGTCCTCGACCAGGTTGACCGAGGCGGCGATGTTGGCGGTGATGCCGGCATCGGAGTTGCGGTCGACGATCACCTCGAAGCCCGGGCCGGCGCCGTCCAGGCCGCGCAGGAAGCCGGTGTTGCCGCCATCGTTCCAGCGCGCGGCGAGGATGCCGGCCACGGTTGAGCCATGGCCATCCGGCTTGTCGGCGTCGCGGCTGTACAGGCGGGTATGTGGCGTGTGGCCCTGGCGCTCGGCGGCGCCGAGGTAGTCCCGGAAGTCCGGGGCATCGAAGTCGACGTTGCGTTCGATCAGGCCGATACGCACCGGCTTGGTGTCGATAGGGGCGCGCTTGGAGGGAATGCGCCGCTGGTAATAGTTGACCGCATCGACGAAGCGGTTGGCCGCCCATTCTTCTTCGCCCAGCTGTTGGTCTGCCGTCGCGCCCGCTGGCGCTTCCTGTTCCTCGGCGGAGGATTCCTCGATGACCACGGCATCGACGCCCAGCTCGCTGCCCAGGCGCAGCACCATGGCGTCACGCTGGATCAGATCCTTGGCCGGCAGCCGTAGCTGATAGGTATTGAGCGGCGCAATCGCGCCGACTACCTCGGCGCCATACTTCCTGGCCAGCGCCTTGGCGGTATCCAGGCCGTGGGCATCTTCCTCGATGACCACACTGACCAGGTCGACATAGGTGTTGAGGCCGTCCATGTTCTCTGCCACTTCGCCTGGCTTGGCGGCCACTACGTGGCTGCCCGCCATCGACAGCCATACCGGGTTGCTCACCTCGTCGTCCTGTTGCAGCCACAGCGGGCCGCTCTGGTAGCGCTTGCTGTCGAGGGTGATGCGCAGCCCATCTCCACGCTTCACGGCGCTGGCGGGCAGCGCCTTGCCATCGAGCAGTACCTGCAGCTGGCCGTCGGATACGCCGCGTGCCGTGAGGCAGAAGGTCTGGCGCTGGGTGTCGAGCACATCTTCGCAGCGATACAGGTGCTTGAGCCGCAGCGGCTCGGCCGCCAGTGCCGATGGTGCGAGGCTCGCCACGAGCAGAGCGCTGAAGACGGGGCGCAGCAGGGGCCGGCGAAGCATGGCGAAGATCCTTTGTGCAGGGGGATGCGCCTCAGACTGGCGGCGCCGGCCTTGGTTCAGGCGGCATTCGGCAGATAGCCCGAACCTTGTTCACGGCGCAGGCGTCACAGCTTGACAGGCGCGCTGAGCGCCGACGATAAAAGGAGACGAGGCGATGACGACTCACCAGCAAACCCACAACTGGGATCTTGTCGAGCGCATGCTCCACGAGGTGCAAAATGGTGCCGGCCAGCCATTCGTGCCACGGCGCTGCGCCGAGGAACTGGCAGACGCGCTGCAGCAGGCCGGCACGCCGATCGACAACCTCGATTCGCTCAAGGCCCAGGCCGATGACTACGAGGCCACGCTGCTCGACGGCGGGTTCATCGCCCCACGCCCCGAGGCCGAGGGCGGCAATGGCGAGAACTTCGTGCTCACCCCGCGCGGGGCTCAGCTGCTGAGCATGATCGACAGCACCTTCCCGGGCGAGGAACACCCCCGTGAAGTGCTCGACCGCCATGGCCTGGCGGCGTTGACCCCCGAGGTGTTCGACGGGCTGGCGCCACGGGCGACGCTGGTCTGATACCCTCCTGCGCCCTGGCTGCGAACTGTGCATGCACGAGCTGACCTGCCAGGCTTATGGGTAGGGGCAGCGCGGCGAGGGCAGGTTTGCAATGAAAGGCTGGGTAATCGGGCTGTTGCTGGTGGTGGCGATCAATGCCAGCGCCGATGAGCTGCGGATCGGCTTCGGAACGCACAAGCCGCCCTATATCTTCGAGGGCGAGCGCAAGGGGCTCGAGTACGACATCGTGGTGGCCGCTGCCCGTGCGGCCGGCATCAGGG
>Ga0207790_1000582_pt1 | contig 12300 bp, 9 predicted proteins | sample HigsolmetaGSP14D_FD_184842 | JGI IMG/M metagenome (GOLD analysis project Ga0207790, IMG submission 184842) | High solid enriched microbial communities from the Joint BioEnergy Institute, USA - SP1-4-D (SPAdes) | ecosystem: Engineered > Bioreactor > SSF (Solid state fermentation) > Aerobic >...
TGCAACAGGAATTAACTTAACTAAAAACAAAAATATTAGAACAGCTGAATACTAATAATGGAAATTTCAAGTCGCTTTGAAGAAGTTGACTTGGGTTTTGCTTCTGAGTTAATCAAACAACTTAATACAGCAAATGAGAGATTATTTGGAGTTAAAAATCCAACAGATGAGGATGTTAAGAAATATAATATTTTATACTATGTTGATGAAGAAACGCCACCGAAGGATCAAAATGCAGCCACAAGTAAGCGTTGACAAATTATGAAAATTCATGGTAACATATAATCAATAATTTACAAATGAATGCCCATGATTTTAGTGAAGAAAAAATTTCAATAGTCATAAACAAAGATTTTTGGACAAGTTATACGAACCGAAGTAATGTATTACACCTTTCTTTGTTAGGAAGAACCTTATAAATCAAATGGGTTTCTGGGTGTTATAGACTCTATTAGAAAGTAGGGTGTAAAGAAGGAATTTGTTAAATAAGAACCTACTTACTTAAATTGTACAGGGTCTTAGATAATTGTTCTTTTTGTCAGGATTGTTACTGGTTATGCAGGCAAAACCTAAATTGTTCCCTATACTATTGGTGGACAATTTAGGTTTTTTATTATATGGATAAATTCATCTGACTAAGGGTGAGTGAAAATGAAGATTAAAAAGGTATTAAATAACAATGTTGTTGTCTCATTGAATAGCCGAAATCAAGAAATTGTCGTTATGGGCAGAGGACTGGCGTTTCAAAAAAAAGTCGGGGAAATAATTGATGCGTCGAAAATTGAAAAGACATTTGTTTTGGAAACCCATGGTATTTCAGAAAAGCTAGCGAATCTGCTCCGGGATATATCGGAAAAATACTTAAATATCTCAGCCCGAATTTTGGAATATGCAAAATCGCAATTGCCCTATAAATTAGACGAATATCTTTATGTCGCACTTACTGATCATATCAGTTTTGCCATCAGCAGATACAAACAAGGTATTCATTTAAAAAATCCGTTACTCTGGGAAATACGTAAATTTTACAAAGATGAATTTCAAGTTGCTGTTAAAGCTCTTGAGATTATTAAAGAGGAAACAGGAATCGAACTGGGAGAGGATGAAGCTGCATCAATTGCTCTCCATCTCGTTAACAGCCAGTTATCCGGTGAAAATGTAGCCACTGCCATCCAAGTAACGGAAATTGTAAATAAGATTTTGAATATAGTTAAATACCATTTTAAAATGGAGCTGGATGAAAATTCGATAAACTACGAACGATTCCTTACACATTTGCGATTCTTTGCGATTCGCTTTATAAGAGAGGAGAAATTGGAGGAATCGGTAGACGAATTTTTCTTTGAACAAATTAAGATTAAGTATCCGGAAGCTTATGCCTGTACGCAAAAAATTAAAACGTATCTTGAAAAGCAGTTTCATTTTGAGTTAACAAAGGATGAAGAACTGTATTTAACGGTTCATATTTACAGGGTTACCAACCGGCAAAAATACAAATAAAAAAATTGTCGAGAAAGCGTTGACAGATTGTGAAAAATTATGCTAATATGTAGTCATCAAGTTAATAGTAACCCCTTTCATTAGGATTGTTACTGGTCATGCAGGCAAAACCTAAATTGTTCACAATACCATTAGTGGACAGTTTAGGTTTTTTTATTTTTTTGGGAGGTGGTCCACGACCAAGTGAAACAATTAAATACAAAAGTAAGGAATGTTACCATTGTGGGCATAACCTGAACTGATTTGAAGACAATACAATTGTATTCAAATTGGCTCAGGTTTTTTATTTGATAATTACTATATTTAAATGAAAGAAGGGTCAAAAATGAAATATGAGCAATTAGCTAAAGACATTATTGCAAATGTCGGTGGTAAGGAAAACGTTATCAGTGTTGTGCACTGTATTACAAGACTCCGATTTAAATTAAAAGATGAAAACAAAGCGAATACAGAAGTACTGAAAAATATGGATGGCGTCGTGACCGTTATGAAAAGCGGCGGGCAATATCAAGTCGTTATCGGTAACCATGTACCCGATGTGTATAAAGCCGTAGTTGCAGTAGGAGGGTTTCAAGCAGAATCCCCTGTTGAAGAAGAGGAAAGCGGAGAAAAACAAGGATTATTCAATAAATTTATTGATATCATTTCAGGTATTTTTGCACCAACATTAGGTGTGTTGGCCGCAACCGGGATGATTAAAGGTTTTAACGCGTTATTTGTATCTTTGGATTTATATGCGAATACATCGGGGACTTATCAAATTTTGAATGCCATTGGGGATGCGTTGTTTTACTTCTTCCCGATTTTTCTAGGTTTTACGGCAGCGAAAAAGTTTGGTGCCAATCAATTTTTAGGAATGGTAATCGGTGCAGCTCTTGTTTATCCGGCCTTATCCGGTTTGACAACAGGGAAGCCTCTATATACTTTGTTTGCAGGAACAATGTTTGAATCACCTGTCTATATTACATTTTTAGGTATTCCGGTAATTTTAATGTCATATTCATCCTCAGTTATTCCAATTGTCTTAGCGACTTACGTTGGTTCCAAAGTAGAAAAGTGGTTTAAAAAAGTTATTCCTGATGTTGTAAAAGCATTCTTAGTCCCATTCTTCACTTTATTAGTTGTAGTACCGTTAACCTTTATCGTTATTGGACCAATTGCAACATGGGCAGGAAGTTTAATTGGTCAATTTACAACTTGGTTAATTCATTTAAGTCCAATTATTACAGGTATTTTCTTAGGCGCATTTTGGCAAGTATTTGTTATTTTTGGTTTACACTGGGGTCTTGTACCGATTGCAATTAATAATATTGCTGTTTTAGGAGAAGATTCAATTTTAGCGTTAGTATTTGCAGCGTCATTTGCCCAAACAGGTGCTGTGCTTGGCGTATGGTTGAAAACGAAAGATCAGAAACTAAAATCATTAAGTATTCCTGCATTTATTTCCGGTATTTTCGGTGTTACTGAGCCTGCTATCTATGGGATTACTCTTCCAAAGAAAAGGCCGTTTATCATGAGTTGTGTTGCCGCTGCAATCGGTGGAGCAATGCTTGGACTTTTCGGTACAAAAATATATATGGTCGGCGGTCTTGGTGTCTTTGGTTATGCAAGTAATATTCATCCTACAGAAGGACTTAATATGGGATTCTGGGGTTCAATTATCAGTACAATTGTAGCATTTATTTTGGGCTTTCTTTTAACTTACTTTTTTGGTGGCGTTAATAAGGAAGAAAACATTACCATTGAAACTGTAAGTGGTTCAACAAATGCTGTCCAAAGTACAACAGCCACAAACGCTAAAAAAGAAATGATTTTAAGCCCGCTTAATGGCGAAGTAAAACAATTATCGGATATTAGTGATGCAGCATTTGCATCCGGTGCCCTGGGAAAAGGTGTTGCCATTGAACCAGCTGAAGGAAAATTATATGCACCTGTTTCCGGAATTGTATCTGCTTTATATCCTACCAACCATGCAATTGGCATGACAACAGACGAAGGTGCGGAAGTGTTAATTCATATTGGGATGGATACGGTTCAATTAGAAGGAAAATATTTTAAGGGTCACGTATCTCAAGGTGATCGTGTAGAAAAAGGTCAACTACTTATTGAATTCGATATTGATCAAATTAAAAAAGCAGGTTTTTCGGTAACAACACCGATAGTCGTAACAAATTATGACCAATTTGATGCAACACCAACTTGCGAAAATCAAGTAAAAGTCGGCGAAAATTTATTACAAGTCCAATCAAAATAACTGATAATTGAATAGAGGGGGAGAAATCCTCCTTCTCTTTAACATAAGAAAGGGGCTATACCATGACATATTTTACATTCCCGGAAGGATTTTTATGGGGCGGTGCCATCGCAGCAAACCAAACAGAAGGAGCTTATTTGGAGGGTGGAAAAGGCTTAACAACTGTTGATATTATGCCAACCGGTAAAAACCGTTGGGCAATTGCAACCGGACATGTTGATTCTTTCAAACCGATTGAAGGCGAATATTACCCGTCTCATGAAGCGATTGATTTTTATCATCGATATAAAGAGGATATCGCATTGTTTGCAGAAATGGGTTTTAAAGCATTACGAATTTCAATCTCTTGGGCCCGAATTTTTCCAAATGGAGATGATGAAACACCAAATGAGGCTGGATTACAATTTTATGATGATTTATTTGATGAATTACTAAAATTTGGTATCCAACCTGTTGTGACTATTGCTCATTTTGATGTACCGCTTCATTTAGTGGAGGCATACGGAAGCTGGAAAAATCGCAAACTTGTTGAGTTCTTTGAAAAATATGCAACGACCATTTTTAAACGTTATAAAGATAAAGTGAAATACTGGATGACATTCAATGAAATTAATATGTTATTGCATTTGCCGTTTGTCGGTGCTGGTCTAGTGTTTAAAGAAGGTGACGATAAATTGCAAATTCAATACCAAGCAGCCCACCATCAACTTGTTGCTAGCAGTCTGGCAGTGAAAGCTTGTCATGAAATTATTCCTGATGCAAAAATCGGCTGCATGCTTGCTGGAGGGGCAACATATCCTTATACTTGTCATCCGGATGATGTGTTTCGTGCAATGGAAAAAGACCGTGAGTCATACTTCTTTATTGATGTCCAATCTCGTGGGGAATATCCCGGATATGCCAAACGATTTTTTAAAGAAAACAACTTAACCATCAAAATGGAAGCTGGTGATGAAGAATTACTGAAAAAATATACCGTTGATTATATCGGGTTTAGTTATTATGGAAGCCGTGCAACCAGTGGCGATCCGGAAATATTAAAGCAAATTACAAGCGGAAATGTGTTTGCATCTGTAGAAAACCCGTATCTGGAAAAATCCGAATGGGGCTGGCCAATTGATGCAAAAGGTCTTAGGATTACAGCCAATCAATTATATGATCGTTACCAAAAACCGCTCTTTATCGTTGAAAATGGTCTAGGCGCTGTAGATACGGTTTCCCCTGATGGAGAAGTCCATGATGATTACCGGATTGAGTATTTACGAAAACATATTATTCAAATGGGTGAAGCAATCCAAGACGGGGTTGAATTGATTGGATATACAAGTTGGGGACCGATTGACTTGGTCAGTGCTTCAACCGGAGAAATGAAAAAACGGTATGGATATATTTATGTTGATAAGGATAATGAAGGAAACGGATCATTACAAAGACTGAAAAAAAGAAGTTTTTATTGGTATAAACAAGTCATTGAATCAAATGGGGCAAACTTAGATTAATAAACGATCGATTAAGGAGGAATTATTTATGGCACAAATCGGAAAAGGTTTCCCGGAAGGATTTTTATGGGGAGGAGCAACGGCAGCCAACCAATTAGAAGGCGGTTTTCATGAAGGAAATAAAGGATTAAATATTGCAGATGTTCTACCCGGAGGCAAGGACCGCTTAAAAATTTTAGCAACACCGGGCTTTGATTTTGAAATCCACGAAGACAAATATTATTACCCGAATCATGAAGCAATTGATTTCTATCATCGATATAAAGAAGATATCGCTTTGTTTGCAGAAATGGGCTTTAAAGTATTTAGAATGTCGATTGCCTGGACCCGTATTTTTCCTAAAGGTGATGAATTAGAACCAAATGAAGAAGGTTTAGCATTTTACGACCGCGTTTTTGATGAATTACATAAACATGGAATTGAACCGGTAGTAACCATTTCCCATTATGAAATGCCGGTACATCTCGTTAAAGAATATGGCGGTTGGCGTAATCGGAAAGTTGTAACCTTCTTTGAGAGATATGTAACAGCAATCTTTAACCGGTATAAAGGGAAAGTAAAGTATTGGATGACATTTAATGAAATTAACAGTGGCTTGATGATGCCGATTATGGGACTCGGATTTGCGATCCAAAAAGAAGAAGACAAATATGGGCCGACATTCCAAGCGTACCACCATCAATTTGTAGCCAGTGCAAAAGCCGTTAAACTTTGTCATGAACTTATGCCGGAAGCAAAAATTGGCTGTATGATTATTTATGCGCCCGTGTATTCTTATGATTGCAATCCCGAAAATGTAATGTATGCTCTTGAACAAGAAAATATTTTTAACTATTTCTGTGCTGATGTTCAAGTGCGTGGTGAATACCCAGCCTTCATTAAACGTTACTTCAAAGAACACAATATTGAGTTGGAAATGGAAGATGGAGACCTTGAAATCATAAAAGAAGGGACAGTTGATTATATTGGGTTCAGTTATTATATGTCCCGTACAGAGAAGAAAGACAAATCCGATCTGGAAGGCATTACCGGAAATATTATGCAAGGAGTGAAAAACCCATTTTTAAAAGCAAGTGATTGGGGTTGGGAAATCGATCCAATCGGTTTACGTATTTCATTGAATAAACTTTACGGCCGCTATGGTGTACCTTTGTTCGTGGTGGAAAATGGTCTGGGTGCTTATGACAAGGTAGAAGAAGACGGCTCCATCAATGATGACTATCGGATTGACTATTTACGTGAACATATTAAACAAATGGCTGAGGCAATTGAAGACGGTGTTGATTTAATGGGTTATACGAGCTGGGGTTGTATTGACCTTGTCAGTGCGTCAACAGGTGAAATGTCGAAAAGGTACGGCTTCATTTACGTTGACAAACATGATGACGGCAGCGGTACATTGGAGCGGAAAAAGAAAAAGTCATTCTTCTGGTATAAAAAAGTGATAGATTCAAACGGTAGGGACTTAGATTAATTTTTATTCCACTGTTTTCTTTGTTAATTTTGGTGTTATCTAAAGTTGTACCAAGCTTTTAGAACAAAGATGGGGCTTCCGAAAGTCGAAAATGATTTTCTGGACAGCCCCTATATTTTTGCATATTTCTTCATCATTTTTTCTTCCTAATGAAAACTTGGTTATTCGGTATTGTGGGTGGCACGTAACACATCATTTTTTTCAGTTACGTTTATATATTTTAATCCTTGTAAAATTATTATCCAAAAAATAAGTGAAAGTAAAGTTAGGTTTATTATCAATAAAAATAAATAAATGAGAATAACGCGATTTTAATATTTTTTAGTGTAATCCCGCCTGACACTTGATCTAATAAGTATTATATCAAAATAAAGACCTAAATAATTGGTTAATTTTGTCGAAATAAGGGAGTTGCGATTTTTAAGTTATAATAATTGTAAAGTAAAAATAATTATGATATAGTATAGCTATTAATCAGTTTAAAAACTTTGGGGGTGTACATAGGATGAGTGAAAAGAAAAAACTGACAACAGCTTTCGGTGCTCCGGTGCCAAATGATCAGGATTCGAAAACGGCAGGTCCACGTGGCCCGCTTTTGATGGAGGATTATTGGTTTATTGAAAAATTAGCTCATTTTGACCGGGAAGTCATTCCGGAACGGCGGATGCACGCAAAAGGTTCGGGTGCATACGGAACTTTTACTGTAACAAATGATATTACGAAATATACAAAGGCAGCTCTTTTCTCTGAAGTTGGTAAGAAAACAGATATGTTTATTCGTTTTTCAACGGTAGCCGGAGAACGGGGGGCCGCAGATGCCGAGCGGGACATTCGCGGTTGTGCCATGAAATTTTATACAGAAGAAGGAAATTGGGATCTTGTTGGTAATAACACACCTGTATTCTTCATGAGAGATCCTAAACGTTTCCCTGACTTAAACCACGTAGTCAAACGTGACCCAAAAACAAACATGCATAGTGCGCAGGCAAACTGGGATTTCTGGAGTTCTCTACCTGAAGCTTTACACCAAGTGACGATTACCATGAGTGACCGTGGTATCCCGGCAAGCTACAGACATATGCATATGTTTGGCAGTCATACGTATTCGATGTTTAATGCAGATAATGAACGCATTTGGGTAAAATTCCACTTCAAAACACAACAAGGAATTAAATGCTTAACCGATCAAGAAGCACAAGAATTAATCGGCCGTGACCGTGACAGCCATCAAAGAGATTTATATGAAGCTATCGAACGTGGTGATTATCCGAGATGGACTATGTACATTCAAGTCATGACCGAAGAGGAAGCTCGCAATCTACCATATAACCCGTTTGATTTAACAAAAGTATGGTATCAAAAAGACTTCCCATTAATTGAAGTCGGTGTGGTTGAATTAAATCGCAACCCGGAAAACTATTTTGCCGAAGTAGAGCAAGCGGCATTTGCACCTACAAACATTGTTCCGGGTATAGGATTTTCACCGGATAAAATGTTACAAGGGCGTCTATTCTCTTACGGGGATACGCAACGCTATCGTTTAGGTGTAAACCATTGGCAAATTCCTGTAAACTACCCGAAAAATGCGAAAAATTTACATCCATATCATCGGGACGGTGCAATGAGAATTTTCAACGCAGCTGAAGGAGGCTCCATTTCTTATTATCCGAACAGCTACGGTGAATGGGAAGATAATCCGGAACATCAAGAACCAGCATTGGATATTTTCGGTACCGCTGATTATCATAATTTCCGTGAAGATGATGATAATTATTATGAACAACCGGGTAAATTGTTCCGCCTTATGTCACCAGAAGAGCAACAAAGATTATTTGAAAATACGGCCCGTAATATGCAAGGAACAACAAAAGAAGTTCAATTACGGCATATTACAAACTGTTACAAAGCGGATCCGGCTTATGGTGAAGGAGTAGCAAAAGCATTGGGCATCTCGATGAGTGAAGTAGAAGCTGCTGTTGCTAGTAAATAATCATAAGAAATAATAGTGGTTAATGAAAATGCCTGGTTTCCAATATTTGTGGAAACCGGGCATTTTTTGTACGCTAATACTACTATTCTATTTACTAGTCAGTCGGAAAAAAGGTTACGGTGACGTTTTGTCTAAAGTTAACGAGCGCAGTAGTATATAATAAGTAGAACGATTATTCCCCCTAATAGTATATAACATTGAAATTGTAATAATCGGTATATCCGGATATTGAACGATTCTGACGGAAGAGGTTTTTTCTTCCATTCTTCCAAATAATCCTTTCTTTTAAACATAATATGGTTATATCGCCTAAATCCAAAGACAAGTCCGTCAAAAAAGCCGCCTTTCACTGTAAACATGAACAAGACAGCTACCACATAAATCAACCCGACGTAAAATACGGTATTAATGAGGCTGATTAAAGTATGTTCAGACCCAAAGAAAAAAAAAGCGAAAATCACAGCCATATTTATCAAAAATAAACCTAGTTTTCGTTTCTCTTTCATAGAGTTCACCTATTTTAAGTAGTTGTTGTTATTATACCATGTACAGATTAGCGAAAACCACTTTCTACAAGATTGCTTAGAAATTAAAAAAATTGTTTAATTGTTATATTATTATAACAAATAAAATAATTTTAATATTTTATCTATATCAAATATACCATAAAGTACCTAAATTGGTAAATTGGCAATAGTCGTGATAAATCTTATACTAATATAAAATTTTCTCTTTACAAAAATTATAATTAATTGTATACTTCGTAATATATCAATAACAAGGGCTTTTAGTCCCAAATTTCAGAAAATTAAAATTTAAGGGGGCAATATTTATGAAGAGGAATAAGTGGTCGCTGCTACTGGCTGCTTTATTATTGGTCAGCACAGTTTTAGCTGCATGTGGTGGATCAGATGAGAAATCAAGCAAAGGTTCGGGTGCCTCTGATAAATCATCTGAACAAGTATTACATTTAATAAATACTGATCAAATTCCGACAATGGATTCTTCAATGGCAACTGACACATTTGCCTTTCAATTCTTGGGCGAATCAATGGAAGGTTTATATCGCTTAGGAAAAGACGGGAAAATTGAGGATGGAATAGCAACCGATCATCAAGTATCTGACGATGGGTTAACCTGGACGTTTAAATTACGTGAAGATGCCAAATGGTCTAACGGTGACCCTGTAACAGCACATGACTTTGTATATGCTTGGCAACGTGCAGTGGATCCGAAAACTGGATCTGAGTATGGTCCTTATATGATGGGCGGCGTCATTAAAAACGCAACCGCAGTTAACAAAGGAGAAGTACCTGTTGAAGAACTGGGCGTACGGGCAGAAGACGACTATACTTTAGTGGTAGAATTAGAAAACCCTACACCTTATTTCGAATCACTTACCACTTTTGGAACTTATCTACCAATGAATCAAAAGTTCGTTGAAGCTCAAGGTGATAAATATGCAACAAGTACCGATACATTAGTATTTAATGGGCCATTTACTTTAGAAAAATGGACAAGTACTGCTAATAAATGGGAACTTGTAAAAAATGAAAATTACTGGGATAAAGATTCTGTAAAATTAGATAAAATTACATTCGTTGTCGTAAAAGACCCGCAAGCCGGTGTCGATTTATATGAAAAAGGTGAAGTGGACCGTACAACTCTAACTTCAGATTTAGTTGACATGTACGCTTCCAATGATGATTATATCACCATTCCTCAAGCTAGCGTATTCTGGTTAAAACTAAACCAAGAACGTAACGGTGAAAAAACGCCATTGGCAAATGTCAATATTCGGAAAGCAATCATGATGGCAGTCGATAAAGAAGCCGGCGTCAATGAAATTCTCAATAACGGTTCAATCTCCGCCAACGGGTTAATACCAAAAGGCTTTGTGAAAGTACCGAATACGGGTAAAGATTTCCGTGAGCAAAACGGTGACTTAGCTGTCTACAATAAAGAAGAAGCAAAGAAATATTGGGAGCAAGGTTTGAAGGAACTTGGTGTTGACAGTATTTCGCTGGAATTTATGGGTGATGATACGGAAACGGCAAAAGTATTTAACGAATACATTGCCAATCAATTAAAAACCAACTTGCCGGGATTGGATATTACCATTAAAAACGTTCCATTCGAACAAAGACTTGATGCCGATACAGCTCAAGATTATGATATTCAATTTGCCGGTTGGGGCCCGGATTACCTAGATCCATATACCTTCTTAAATCTATGGATTACCGATGGTGGAAACAACAAAATGAGTTATTCAAATCCGGAATACGATAAACTGCTTCAAGATATTCAAACAACATATGCGAATGACCAAGACAAACGTTATGAAGCTATGTTGAAAGCAGAAAAAATCTTGTTTGAAGACGCAGCAATTGCGCCAATTTATCAACGTTCATTAGCGCTCTTAAGCTCACCAAAAGTTCATAACATTATTGCCAATCAATTTGGTGCTGACTATGAATGGAAATGGGCTTATATTGAATAAATAAAAAAATATATTTACTAATATATTGCGATAGAGTTAAAATTAGAGAGTGTATGCTAAGATGTTTGCGTACACTCTCTTTCCTCATGCAACTAAAAATTTCATACAATAGGGAATATTTATTTTTTTATTTTTTAGGAGGTGGCAAAATGGCTCGCTATATTCTGCGTCGATTAGGATATATGTTTGTAACATTATTTATTATTGCAACTGTTTCATTTTTCCTCATGAAAATGTTACCTGGAAGCCCCTTGAATGCGGAAGAAAAACTGAGTGAAGAACAAAAAGCAATTGTCTTAGAAAAATATGGGTTGAATGATCCGGTTCCGGTTCAATACGTTCGTTATATGGCTGGACTTGTCAAAGGAGATCTGGGAATTTCATTTAAATTTGATAATACTCCTGTTACCCAAATACTAATGGATCGAATAGGGCCATCAGCGCTTGTAGGTTTTCAAGCTATGGTGATTGGAACGATTTTAGGTATCGCATTAGGATTGATTGCTGCTGTTTTCCATAATGGTTTTCTGGATTATACCTCAACAATAATCGCTGTACTGGGTACTTCTATTCCTTCCTTTGTATTTGCCGGACTTCTTCAATATGTATTTGCAGTTGAACTAGGATGGTTTCCGGTAGCTCTCTGGGGTGAACCTGAACATACGATTTTACCGACAATTGCATTGGCAATTACACCATTAGCAACAGCAGCAAGGTTTATCAGAACTGAGATGGTTGAAGTATTAGGATCTAACTATATGCTTACTGCTAAAGCTAAAGGGATTGGTCAAGCCGGTCGGGTATGGAAACACGGATTTCGAAACGCACTTATTCCATTAATAACGGTTATCGGACCAATGGCTGTAAACATAATGACCGGTTCTATGGTTATTGAGCAAATTTTTGCAATACCGGGTATTGGGGAGCAATTTGTTTCCTCAGTTCTAGTCAATGACTATCCGACAATTATGGGGACAACCCTTTTATATGCATTTGCCTTTATCGTTATTATTTTAATCGTTGACCTCCTTTACGGATTAATTGATCCAAGAATTCGAGTGACTGGAGGGAATAAATAATATG
>Ga0207790_1000584_pt1 | contig 12266 bp, 9 predicted proteins | sample HigsolmetaGSP14D_FD_184842 | JGI IMG/M metagenome (GOLD analysis project Ga0207790, IMG submission 184842) | High solid enriched microbial communities from the Joint BioEnergy Institute, USA - SP1-4-D (SPAdes) | ecosystem: Engineered > Bioreactor > SSF (Solid state fermentation) > Aerobic >...
CGCTTCTTTACGGGTTGTCGTATAGATGACGCATGGACGAACGATACGCGCCATCCATCGTTGTAGTACGGCATCTTTTTCATCTCGATCGACGCGATCGACGACATACTGGAGTTCTGGTCGATTAATAGAACGACGAATGACTTTTGGGTCACGCATACGTAATTGTGTTCGAATATCCTCCTCCACAGCACGCGTCGCGGTTGCTGTTAAGGCGAGGCATGGCGGAAAACCGAGTTCTTGCCGGATTTGACCGAGTCTTGCATACTCCGGTCGAAACTCGTGTCCCCACTGTGAGATACAATGTGCTTCATCTACGACAAATAATGCGATGTTGACCTGCTTTAAGCGAGCTCGAATCTGCGGTAATGCGAGTTGTTCCGGCGATAAGTAAAGATACCGAAGATGTTCGAGGACAGATAAGATCTGTTCTTTCTCATCTCGCGTCTCAACAGAAGTTAACTTAGCGACAGACCGTTCTCCCCTGCGTTTGATTTGCATGACTTGATCTTCAATCAACGAGAGTAACGGCGACAGAATCAATGTCAGTCCTTCACCTTGGACATAAGAAGGAAACTGATAACAGACAGATTTGCCTCCACCTGTCGGCAAGATGGCAAGCGTGTCGTGTCCGTTCAGGATGGATTCGATGATTGGGCGTTGTCCGGGTCGAAACACTTCATAACCGAAATGACGATGCAATAACGCTTCCATTAAATCCCCTCCCATTTGCTACGTGCTAGAACAAGTCGAATCTGAAAATAGGATGCGTCTGTCTGCATCTCACTTTTGATTCGCTTGAGTGCGTAAGTTTCGAGTTGTTGTGAAATACGACGAATTTCTTCTTGCTGAGCGGGTATGACAAAATGATCCAACGGAAAAGAAGGGGCATACATGGCGATTTCGACGAGATGATCTTCCATCGTACTATTTTTTAGTCGTCTCCGAATCGCAACATCTTCAACCGATAATCCCTGTTGCAATAACTCCCATGTCGTTTGAGCAGACTGCGTCATTTTCGATGTGTGTAAATCAGCACCGATCTGTTTAAGGAGTGGTGCTTTTTCTAAGTCAGCGATGCACTTTCGCCAAGCGATTATAAATTCGAACTGGACAGTCTCAACATCCACCTTCATCATGTGTGCCAATTGCGGATAGGACCATCCTGCCTGCACGCCAGACAATCGATAACTAATTAACGTCGCCTCTCGCTCTGGCAAACGCTCAAAGAGCCGTATTAACTCTTGGTGCATATCATGTAACCAATTTGATCGATTCGAAATGGTTGGAAGAACACTCTTTACCCATTCGCGAACAATCGTCTCCTGTTGCACGGGAATGAACGGTTGTTTCGCTTCTAAACAAATCAGCGTTTGAACGAGCAGACTGAGTCGTTTCCACATCATCTCGGCATATCCACGTAGTTCACCACCTAATTGATCGATGACTACACTACTCGATTGACCCACTAGTCGCGTACCTTCATTCGTCAGTCGCAATGTCTCTTGCCGTTCGATCCACTGTTTCTCGGCAAGCTCAGTTAAGATCGATTCAAATCGTTGTTTACTAACTGTAACGGTACCGAACGTCGACTCCAAATCATAAAAATGAGCATCTTGCAGGGAAGTGGCTGACTTCTTCCCTTGAAAAACATGATAAAGACTCCGATCCGATCGTTCATTTCGAAGACGCTGAATCGATTCCAGAAAAATACGCTCCAGTAAAGAAACTTCCATATGTCACGCTCCCTTCTGATTCCTATGGTTCACCTATTTAGGTATGATACCTGTACATTTTCGTTCGTTACGTTTTAGACATACCATTTGCGGGCATGTGATGATATATACATTTTCTGTTGTCACTTACGCTTCGTCATTGAAATGCAACGATGAGTCCGATACAATGACATATAGATGAGAACAGCGTGTTTCAATAATGTTTTCGTATAGAGAGGAGACCGTTCAATGGCTAAATTTACGATTGTCGACAAAGATACATGCATCGCATGTGGTGCTTGTGGAGCAGCGGCACCAGATATCTATGATTATGATGATGAGGGTTTGGCGTATGTCATTCTTGATGATAACAATGGTACTGCCGAAATTCCAGAAGCATTATTCGACGATATGATTGATGCATTCGAAGGATGCCCAACGGATTCAATCAAAGTAGCAGATGAATCATTCGAAGGCGATGCGTTAAAATTCGAATAAGTGAATAAAAAAAGATGTTTCCTCGCGAAACATCTTTTTTTATTCACTCTTTTTCTAACTCGATAAATGGATATGTTCTAAAAAACCGGACGTTGCCGATTGGCAATGTCCGGTTCTTGATTGGTAAAATTTTAGCGTTTTCCTTTGATATACGGTATACCAACTGCTTTTGGCGCATCCGCACGACCAACGACACCAGCGAGTGCCAAGATCGTCAATAAATACGGTGCAATCAATAGATAAACTTGTGGAATCTGATCAAGTAAAGGCAATTGCTGACCAATGATTGAAATCGCTTGAGCGAATCCGAAGAAGAGCGCAGCTCCCATCGCACCAAGCGGATTCCATTTTCCGAAGATCATCGCAGCGATTGCGAGGAACCCTTGACCGAGGATCGTCGTGACACTGAAGTTCAATGAAATGGATGTCGCGTAGACAGCACCGGCAAGACCACCAAAACCACCAGAGATCATGACACCGATGAAACGCATCTTCGTAACGTTAATTCCCATCGTGTCCGCTGCCATCGGGTGTTCCCCGACAGAACGAAGACGAAGACCGAATGGTGTCTTAAAGATGATATACCACGCAACGAAGGCAAGAACGATCGCGATATACGATGTGTAATAAACGTTCGCAAAGAACATCTTCAAGACCGGAATGTCAGACAAGAATGGTACGTTTTCTTTCGAGATACGGTTTGGAATCGAGTCTGTCTGTCCTTTTTCATAAAGCGCACGGACAAGGAAGATCGCAAGACCGACTGAAAGCAAATTGATTGCCACTCCAAGAACCGTTTGGTCAGCTCGGAAGAGGATGGCTGGAATCGCGAGGAAGAGCGAGAAGACTGCTCCAACGACGATTGCGACCAGCATCGCAAGCCATGGGCTGGCAGCGCCTAAACCCATTTTTGAAAGCGTTAATGCCGTGACGACACCTGTAAAAGCACCCATGACCATTAATCCTTCTAACGCGATGTTAACGACGCCAGAACGCTCACTGAAAATGCCACCAAGTGCTGCAATGATCAATGGAGCCGAATAGGCAAGTGCGATTGGCACGATGATATAAAGTACTTCAAGAAAGCCCATTATTGACCGGCTCCTTTCGCTTTTTTAGATTCTTTCTTAACCGTGAACTTCTCGATGACGAGACGGATCGCGTAACCAGAAGCAACGAAGATGATGATGAACGCAATGATGATCTTGATTAATTCAGGTGGAATACCAATCTGTTGCATCGACAGACCACCGATATTGAGTCCAGCAAACAGTAGTGCTGCGAGAACGACACCAATCGGGTTGTTCGCACCTAACAAGGCAACTGCGATTCCATCAAATCCTACCCCGGTAAAGGAAGCATTCAATGTCATGTTTTGGAACGTTCCAAGACCTTCCATCGCTCCGGCAAGACCAGCGAATACACCTGAGATGACGAACGATAAGATGATGTTTCGGTTAACGCCCATCCCTGCATATTCTGCAGCATTTTTGTTGAATCCAACTGCCCGAAGTTCATAACCAAGCGTTGTTTTCCACAAGATGAACCAGAAGACAAGCGCTGCGATGACAGCAATGAAAATCCCATTATGCAACCGCGAAAAATCAGTAAGTTCTTGTAAGAACGGTGAAGCAAGGGATGCAGATTCCTTAACGGATTCCGTCCGTTCGTTCGTAATTCCGATGACGTGACGTAAAATATCATTCGTAACGTACAACGCGATATAGTTCATCATGATCGACGTGATAACTTCGTGCACGTGGAACTTCGCTTTTAAGATACCTGGAATCGAAGCCCAAAGTGCACCAGCTAATCCTGCACCGATTAACGCAAGCGGTAAATGAATCGCCGTCGGTAAATCAAACTCGATTCCGATCCAAACTGCGACCATCCAGCCGACAAGTACTTGACCTTCAACCCCGATATTAAAGAGTCCAGTCCGAAAAGCAAACGCAACAGCGAGACCGGCAAAGATTAACGGAGCTGCTGCTCGTAATGTTTCACCAATGCTATACGGTTCGCCAAAAATACCGTAGAATAACTGATCAAAACCGGCTATTGGATCGTATCCGCCGATGAGCATGACGATCGCCCCGACGACCATTCCAAGGATGATGGAAAGAATCGGAATGAGGATGCCGTAAAAACGCTCTAACTTCATGAATGACCTACCTCCTCTTTCTTACCGCCGGCCATCAGGAAGCCAAGCTCGATCTCATTCGTTTCTTTTGGATCCAAGAAGGCAACTGTTTTTCCTTCGTAAAGAACAGCAATTCGATCCGATACTTGAAGAATTTCTTCGAGTTCGAATGAAATCAACAAGACAGCGCGACCTTTTTCACGTTCAAGAACTAACTGTTCATGAATGAACTCGATTGCTCCGACATCAAGACCCCGTGTCGGCTGTGCTGCAATCAATAAGTCTGGCGAACGATCGACTTCCCGCGCAATGATTGCTTTCTGTTGGTTACCACCTGACAAAGCACGAGCAAACGTCTCTGGACTTGGAGTTCGGACGTCGAACTTCTCGATGAGCGTTTGGGCTTTTTCCATGACTTGTTTATAGTTCATGATGCCTGCTTTTGAATACGGTTGTTTGTAATACGTTTGTAGAACCATGTTATGTCCGATTGAATAATCGAGGACAAGTCCGTGTTTATGACGGTCTTGTGGGATATGACCGACACCAGACTCTGTCACTTTACGTGGTTTTAAGTTTTTGATTGATTTATTGTTGAGGAAAATCTCACCGCTGTCTGCTTTACGAAGACCTGTGATCGCCTCAATCAATTCTGTTTGCCCGTTGCCATCGATTCCGGCAATTCCGACGATCTCTCCGGCACGAATGTCGAGATTCAATCCATCGACGGCTTTGATGCCGCGACTGTCCTTGACGACCAAATCCTTGATGTCGAGAACAAGTTCTTGTGGAGTTGCCTTGGAATACTCCGCATTAAAGTTTACTTCACGACCTACCATCATTTCAGCAAGACGCGACTGTGTCATCGTCTCATCGATATCAACCGTTCCGATATATTTACCACGGCGAATCGTCGTACAGCGGTCAGCTACTTCCATGATTTCTTTCAGTTTATGCGTGATGAGGATGATTGACTTTCCTTCTGCGATCAAACGATTCATGATTTGAATCAATTCCTTGATCTCTTGTGGTGTCAAGACAGCAGATGGTTCATCGAAGATCAAGATATCTGCACCACGGTACAACGTCTTCAAAATCTCAACACGCTGTTGCATACCGACTGAGATATCCTCGATTTTTGCATCGGGATCAACAGCAAGACCATACTGTTCAGAAATCTGGCGTACCTTCTCACGTGCAGATGCACGGTCAATCTTAATTCCCGCACGTGGCTCTGCACCTAAAATGATGTTTTCAGTAACAGTGAAATTTTGAACGAGCATGAAGTGTTGGTGCACCATTCCGATTCCAAGATCGTTCGCGACGTTCGGACTCGTAATATTGACTTTTTCACCACGTACACGAATTTCTCCAGCCTCAGGCTGATACAAACCAAATAAGACGTTCATCAGCGTCGATTTTCCGGCACCGTTTTCACCAAGTAAAGCGTGAATCTCACCTTTCCGAAGCTGGAGCGTGATGTTATCATTTGCGACGAAACTGCCAAACTCTTTTCTGATGTTTAGCATCTCAATGACGTATTCCAAGAAAATCCACTCCCATGTTTAGTTTAAAAGGGGGAGTCGCAATGCTAGCGACCCCCGCTTTCATTATTATTTCAGTGACGCTTCGTATTCTTTGTACTCGTCGTCTGTCGATGGAACTTTGATGTCGCCATCGATGATTTGTTTTTTGTACTCTTCGACTTTATCGAGCGCTTCTTTCGAAACGTTGTCTTTCGAAGGTGCGATATCAACACCGCCGTCTTTCAGACCGAACTCAACGACTTTACCTGCTGGGAAGTTGCCGTCTTTCGTATCTTTAGCGACTTGTTCAACTGCTGTATCAACACGTTTAACCATTGACGTCAATGTGACGTTCTCAGGCATACCTTCTTCGACTTGGTCACGGTCTACACCGATAACCCAAACATCTTCACCGTTTTTCTTACGGTTTTTCGCTTCTGTGAATACCCCTTGTCCTGTACCACCAGCTGCGTGATAGATAACGTCGACTTTTTTACCGTACATACCTGAAGCGATTGCTTGTCCTTTTTCAGCAGCATTGAAGTCTTCTGCATATTGAACTTCGATGTCTGCATCAGGGTTGACTGCTTTAACGCCTGCTTTGAATCCACTTTCAAACTTCTTGATCAAGTCAGAGTTAACGCCACCGACGAATCCGACTTTATCCGATTTCGTCGTCAAACCAGCAACAACACCCACGAGGAACGATCCTTCGTTTTCTTTGAAGACGATTGACGCGACGTTTGGCTTATCGACAACCATATCGACGAGTGCAAAGTTGCTCTTTTTGAACTGATCCGCTACTTTACCGATATCTTCACCCATCAAGAAACCGATACCGAGGATCAAGTCGTATTTCGCACGAGCTAATTGCTGAAGGTTCGGTTGGTAATCCGATTGTTTTGCAGATTGAAGATATTTGTAGCCAGTACCTTCTTTTAGGTCGTTGTCTTTTCCGAACTTCTGGATACCTTCCCAAGCAGATTGGTTGAATGATTTATCATCCACGCCGCCTGTATCTGTAACCATACCTACTTTAAAGCCTTCTGATTTGCTACCGCTACCTGAATCTTTTGAATCGTCGTTGCCACCACATGCTGCAAGGACCGAACTCATTGCTAAACCTGTTGCTGCTAATGCGAGAAGTGACTTCTTTTTCATCTGGAAAATCCCCTTTCGAATATGGTCGTACAAAGTTCAAGACTACGTCTAGCACCCGAGGCTGGCGATGAGGAGCGTTACGTAGGTTATGACGGAAAGCGCTTTCAGTATTCATCCTAAAACAATGGCTCACACACGTTTACGGATGACGTGGAAATCAAACTTATCTGCTCGGAAGTAGTTCGCTGAAAAAAGAACGGAGCGATCGAGCTCATCATAATGCGTTTGACGCAATGCGAGCAACGGTTGGTCCGTATGTAATTGTTCAGCGATTTTTGGATCAATACGTGGCTCGATATGCGTCACGGCATGTGTGACACGTCGTCCGAGTTCTTTTTCTAGAGCATCAAACAATGATGTCGAAGAGGTGAACTGCTCTTCATTTTTAATATAATGGCTTGGAATCTTATCGATACAATAGACGACAGGAACATCTCCTGCGAGTCGGATTCGTTCGATTCGATAAACCAATTCATCCGGACCAAGTTGAAAGCGTTCTCGATCGCGCTCAGTCGGTTGGACCATCTCGGATGATAACACTTCTGATGTCGGAATCATACCTGCGCGTGCAATCATTTCTGTTACGCTATATAACTCCTCAATGCCAGAAGTAAACGGTGGTCTTGCATTGATAAACGTACCGACACCGTGTTTACGGATGACGATGTTCTCATCTTCAAGAATTCGTAATGCCTCTCGAAGAGTAGCTCGACTGACGCCAAGTTGCTTTGAAAGTTCAAACTCTGAAGGGAGCTTCTCGCCTTCCTTGTAAACGCCGTCATCGATGTCAGACTTGATCTTTTCAATCACACGTAAATAAAGCAAACGATGATCTAATTTAATCGACATGACGCATCTCCATCCTCTATCTAGTTGTAACCAGTGCTCAGACTTCTGACGTATGAGAACTCCAGCCAAGATAAGTATATGACGCCCAACACAATCCTGCAATCATTTTGTAACAGGTTAGAAGTCTGACTTCTGGCGCTTTTGTAACCCTTTTCATAACGCAATCAATAATGGAAGAAAATAGGGCATTCTACCTAAGAATGCCCTCTCTTTTTTCAAAGCTTATTGCTCAGGTACTTCGATTTTTCCAGAAACGACGTCCGCTTTTGCTTTTTCAAGCGCCGTCATCGTCTTCTTCGAAATTTTTTCTGATGGAACAACATCAACGCCATCTTCTTTCAGACCATAACGAATTGTTTTTCCACCTTCGAGTTTACCATCTTTCGCTGCGTTTGCTGTATCTTCGACCGCACGATCAACACGTTTAATGACAGATGTCAATGTGACATCTTCAGGCATACCTTCTTCTTTTTGGTCACGGTCTACACCAATCACAGAGACAGCTTCACCATTTTTCTTACGGTTCTTCGCTTCTGTGAAGACACCATTCCCCGTTCCACCTGCTGCTGGGAAGATGATATCTGCTCCTTTACCGTACATACCGGCTGCGATGGCTTGACCTTTTTCTGGCGCTGCGAAATCTTCAGCATACTGAACATCAATTTTGATTTTCGGATTGACGGATTTAGCACCTGCTTCGAAACCAGCACGGAAACGTTCAATGACGTCCATCTTCATCCCACCAACGAAACCGATGTGATCCTTTTTTGTTTCCATTGCAGCAACGATTCCCGCAAGGTACGCTCCTTCATTTTCCTTGAATGTGATTGATGTGACGTTTTTCCCTTCAACAACGTTATCAACGATTGCAAATTGTGTGTCTTTAAATTGATCAGCAACTGTTTTGATATCCTCATTGAACGTGTTTCCGATTCCGAAGACTAAATCTTCCCCACCACGAGCGAGACGCGATAAATTCGGCTGATAATCTTGTTGCGATTTAGATTGTAGATAAGAGAAGCCTTCGTTTTTTTGAAGTTTGTTGTCTTTTCCGTATGCTTGAAGTCCTTCCCAAGCTGATTGGTTGAACGATTTGTCATCGATTCCACCCTTGTCCGCTACCATTGCAACAGAGAACTGATCTTTTTGATCGGCTTTCTCGCCTGAACCACCACAAGCAGCAAGGCCGACCGTTGCTACTGACATCATCGATACGATTACGTGTTTCTTCTTCATCTTATCCATCTCCTCTGCATTTATGAGAGCGCTTTCATTATCTATTTGTGAAAAAGTCGCTCCCAGACCTTAGTCGAAGGTCGGTCTCTCATATGACTGAGTATGCCAAAAAGTCTTTCGAAAATCAACAGACGTCTGACAACTATTTTCATGAAAGCGATTTTATTTTTGTTTGATTCTAGATTTTTCCCATTCATTTCTATTTATACAAAATCATCCTCTGTTTTGATCCTTTATATTTTTACATGAACGAGGTTCTCCTTTTATCAAGCCATTATTCTAAAAAAAGAAAAGGAAGTCCCGGAATAATCCGTGACTTCCTTTTCAATCGATCAACGTCCCATGACACGACGTGGTTTCGACCCCTCAGACGGACCAATCAATCCGTTTTCTTCTAACGCATCGATTAGACGTGCTGCGCGGTTATAACCAATCCGGTACTTTCGTTGAATCATTGAAGTCGATGCCGTTTCTTGGGTCAGAATGAACTGGACGACTTCATCATAAAGTGGATCGTCTACTTCTGTTTCCCCTTCCGGTACATCTTTTGGAATCATCGCTTCAACGTATTGTGCCTTTTGTTGACTGATGACATGATTGACGACCTTCTCGACTTCTTCGTCGGATAGGAAGGCTCCTTGGACTCGGACCGGCTTATTCATACCATTTCCAAGTAACAACATATCACCACGTCCAAGCAACTTATCGGCACCTCCCGTATCTAGGATTGTCCGCGAATCGGTCGCACTTGAGACACTAAAGGCAATTCGTGATGGAATGTTCGCCTTGATGACACCTGTGATGATATCGACACTCGGTCGTTGCGTTGCGATGACCATATGAATTCCTGCCGCTCGCGCCATTTGTGCAAGGCGCATGATCGCATCTTCGACTTCGTTTGACGCGACCATCATTAAGTCTGCTAACTCATCGACGATGACAACGATATACGGTAATCGTTGATGAACTTTTTCTTCTGCGTTCATCTTATCGATTAATGCATTGTAGCCCTCAATGTTTCGTGCGCCGTTTTGGCTGAAAATCTCATAACGGCGTTCCATTTCCGAGACGACTTGTTTTAACGCCTGTGCTGCTTTTTTCGGATCCGTGACGACTGGTGCTAAGAGATGTGGAATCCCATTATAGACATTCAACTCGACCATTTTCGGATCGATCATCATCAGACGGACTTCATCCGGTCGGGCGCGCATTAATATCGAGACAATCATCCCGTTGATGCAGACCGATTTACCAGAACCGGTCGAACCAGCAACTAAGACGTGTGGCATCTTATTCAACTTTGCTGTTACCGTTTCACCAGAAATACTTCGTCCAAGCGCTACAAGTAATCGATCGCTGTCCGATTGTACACTTTCCGCGCCAAGTACTTCTCGAAGGGAGACCATCGCGACTTCACGGTTCGGAACCTCAATCCCAACGGCAGCTTTTCCTGGAATCGGCGCTTCGATCCGGATATCCTTCGCCGCTAACGCAAGCGCTAAATCATCGGCGAGTCCGGTGATTCGACTGAGCTTGATCCCCTGCTTTGGTTCAATTTCATATTTCGTGACACTCGGTCCTAAGTGGATTTTTAAGACCTTCGCTCCGATTCCAAATGATTTTAAGGTCGCAATCAATTTCGTCGCGTTATCCTTTAGTCGTTTGTTCTCACCCGATAAGTCTTTTGACGTCGGCTCTGCTAATAAATCAAGCGACGGCAATTGATATCCGTCCGGCGTCTCCGTCATCGTCAGTGGTCCTTGTGTTTCCGCTGCTTGTGGTTCAACATGATCGGCAAAACCAATGATTGGCACGTCTTGAATGTTGACCGAAGGATCTTCTGTTTCTTGTTCCACTTCGGTTGGTTCTTCAACAGTTGCCGGTCGCAACGTCTTCGTTTTTTTCTCACGGACGGGTTTTGGCGTCACCTCTTTTTCGACACGAGGACGAGGTGCCCGCTCACGATGACGAAACTCTTCTATGCGTTCCCGAAGTCCAAGCCAGAGTTCTCCATAGAACGTTGGTCGAAGTAAGTGAACGGCTGTACCGATGAAGAATAGTCCAATCAAAAAGGCACCCGCGCTCGAAATATAATAGGCTGCATTTTGATAAAGCCATCCGTTTAAGATACCGCGGGGTGCACCGAGTATCAAATCGATCCAGACGACTGAACCGATCAGAAGCATCGACCATGCCCATTTCTGAGCGCGTGACGCAGTCGATAGTAACAAGAGCAACACGGCACCAATCCCACCATATAATAAGGAACCGAACTGACCGATCAATCGTTCTCCTCCATCAGCTAGTGTCAGTCCGACTTTCCCGAACTCCCCAAAAGCGAGAACGAAGGCTAGTAGTGAGACGATTGCGATGATGGTCGCATATGTACGATAAGCAATCGGCTGACGTTGTTTTTTCGCTGCCGGTCGTTTCCGTGGCGGCGTTTTTTTTCGTACGGGTTTTCGTTTCGTCGTCGCCATACGTCAATCCCTCCTGATGAAAAAACGGCTCAGTGGACCAGGTATTGGTCAATCTGAGCCGCTTGTTTGTTAAATCTCCATGATGATTGGAAGAATCATCGGGCGGCGTTTCGTCTGTTCGTAAAGATAAGCACTCAGTTTATCTCGAATCAACGATTTCATTTCCGTCCAATCTAATTCTCCGTTTAATTTACCTTGTAGTTGTTTCGCAACGATTCGGTTCGCTTCATTAATCATATCCTCTGATTCGCGCATGTAAACAAATCCGCGAGAGATGATTTCTGGTCCCGAGACGATCGTCTTGTTTTTCCGACTGATCGTAATAACACAGAGGACGACACCGTCTTGCGACAACAAGCGACGATCGCGAAGAACGATGTTTCCGACATCACCGACACCAATACCATCAATTAAGACGTTACCAGCGTTGACCTTACGTGACATCCGCGCTTTTCGTTTCTCGAACTCAACGACATCACCATTTTCAATGATGAAGATGTTGTTTGCATTAACACCCACTGTTTGTGCCAGACGACTATGCGCCTTTTGCATCCGGAATTCCCCGTGGATCGGTAGGAAGAATTTCGGCTTGATCAAGTTGAGCATCAATTTTAAGTCTTCTGCATGACCGTGACCTGAAACGTGTACTTTTCGTTGGTTG
>Ga0207790_1000586_pt1 | contig 12222 bp, 9 predicted proteins | sample HigsolmetaGSP14D_FD_184842 | JGI IMG/M metagenome (GOLD analysis project Ga0207790, IMG submission 184842) | High solid enriched microbial communities from the Joint BioEnergy Institute, USA - SP1-4-D (SPAdes) | ecosystem: Engineered > Bioreactor > SSF (Solid state fermentation) > Aerobic >...
CTGCAACACATCGAGCGCGAAATCGCTGGCGAGCGCGACCGGACGGATGCGCGCGATGGCATCGGCATCGCTGCGGATGGTGTCCGGCAGTCGCGCGATCAGGCGGTCGAGTTGGGCGTCGATTTCGGGCGGCAACGGGGCGTCAGGCATCCGCGGATTGTCGCATCGCGATGCGGACATTGCGGCCGGACACGTGGCATTCCGGCGTGCCCTGGGGAAACACCAGGCAAAAAAAAGCCCGCGACCGGTAAACCGGTTGCGGGCCTTGCTCCCTCCCCCACGTCGGGTGCAGGGCGATAGTGAAAGAGTCGTTACCGCTTTGCACGCTGCGGTGCAAAACGATACCGACCGGTTTAAAAACCTAGCGCATTCAGGGTCTTGGGCCGCGCCTCAGGTCGCGCAGGATCTCGCGTGCGGCATTGCGACCCGGCAGGCCGGTGACGCCGCCGCCGGGATGCGTACCGGATCCGCAGAGATACAGACCGCCGAGCGCGCCGCGATACCGGCCCTGCCCCAGCAACGGCCGCGCGCTGAACAGCTGATCGACGCCCAGCGCGCCGTGGAAGATGTCGCCGCCGACGAGACCGAGCCGACGCTCGAGATCGAGCGGCGTCAGCGCGTCGTAACCCAGCACGCTGCGCGCGAAGTTCGGCGCCTGTGCGTTCACGGTGTCGATCATCAACTGCGCAACGGTGTCGCGATGTGCGTCCCAGCCACCGTCGGCATCGTCGATGACCGGATTCACGTGCTGGCAGAACAGGCTGGCGACGTGCTGGCCGGGCGGCGCGAGACTGTCGTCGAGCGTGGAGGAGATCACCAGCTCCACGACCGGCGCACTCGCCCAGCCGGGATTGTGCTCGCGTGACTTCGCATCGAAATACGCGCGCTCGAAATAGCCCAGCGAATCGCCGATCAGGATGCCGCTCTGATGGTGCGGCTGCAGCGTGGTGCCCGGGGCTGCGCGGAAATCCGGCAGCTCCGCCAGCGCGACATTCATGCGGAACGTGCCCGAGCCGCAGCGATAGCGGCGGATGCGCGCGGCGGTGTCGTCGTCGAGATGCTCGGGCGCGACCAGGCGCGTGTACAGCAGCTTCGGGTTGAGGTTGGACGCGACGACGCCCGCGCGCAGTTCACGGCCGTCGGTCAGCGCGACACCGACCGCGCGACCGTCCTCGACCAGCACCTGCGCGACCTCCGCACCGGTGTCGATCACCACGCCCCGCGCGCGGCACTCGGTCGCGATCGCTTCGCTGATCGCGCCCATGCCGCCGATCGCGTGGCCCCAGACGCCGCTCTTGCCGTTGACCTCGCCGAACACGTGGTGCAGCAGCACGTAGGCCGACCCCGGCGTGTAGGGACTGGCGAAATTGCCGACGATCGAATCCCAGCCCAGCGCGGCCTTCAGCGGTTCGCATTCGAACCAGTCGTCGAGCAGTTCGCCGGCGGACTTGGAAAACAGGTCCAGCAGGTCGCGGCGGCCGCGCATGTCCAGCGATTTGAGCTGTTTCGCGACGGTCAGCGAATTGAGCCAGTCGGCGAGCACGAAGCGGTCGCTGACGTCCGGCGGTGTCTGGTGCATCAGTGCGCGCAGCACGACGACGATGCGGTCGAGCATCGCGTAGTACTCCGGCAGCCGCGCGGCATCACGCGGCGCCCAGCGCGCGAGTTCGGCCGGACCGTCCGGACCACCGAGCCGGAACGCACGGCCATCGGGCAGCGGCAGGAAGTTCGAGTAAGGCCGCTCGACCACGCGCAGACCGTGCTGCGCGAGGCGCAGGTCGGCGATCACCTGCGGGTTGAGCAGGCTGACGGTGTAGCTGGCCAGCGAGTTGCGGAAGCCCGGATGGAATGCTTCGGTGACCGCGGCGCCGCCGACGATGCCGCGGCGCTCGAGCACGCGCACACGCAATCCGGCGCCGGCGAGATACGCCGCGCAGACCAGGCCGTTGTGGCCGCCGCCGACGATCAGCACATCGCAATCGTCGCGGCGCGGACTCATGCGTGCCGCGCCAGCGTGGACTGCACGAGGTCGGCCAGCGTCGATGCGGCCTGCGGGCGACCGAGCGCCGCGGCCGCGCGTGCGGCCTCGGGAAGCACGGTCGAAGAACCGAAGGCGTCGGCAAGCAGCGCCGACAGATGCGCCGGCGTGAGCTCGGGCTCGGGCAGGCACCAGCCCACGCCCGCCGCAGCCAGCGTCTCGGCATTGCGCCGCTGCTCGTCGCGCGAACCGCCCTGCGGAATCGGCACGAGGATCGCCGGCCGGCCCACGGTCAGCAAATCGGCGGCCGTCGTCGCGCCCGCGCGGGTGATCACCAGGTGCGCATCGCGCAGGCGCGCGCCCATGTCGTCGAAGAACGGCCGCACGGTCGCGTCGATGCCGCCGGCCTGCAGCGCGGTCTCGACGCCAGCGACGGCGTCGCCCTTCATCTGCAGCGAGACCTGCAGGCGATGGCGGATCGCCTCGGGCAACTGCAGCAGCGCCGGCGGCACGACCTCACCGAACACGCGCGCGCTCTGGCTGCCACCAACGACCAGCAGCCGCAGCGGCGCGGTCGCATCGAGCGCCGGATAGTCGCCACGCGCATCGAGGATCGCCTGGCGCACCGGATTGCCGGTATCGACGACGCGCGCGGCATCGAAGCCGTCGAGCCCCGCGGTGCCCGGGAACGAGGTCGCCACGCCGTCCGCGAAGCGCAGCAGCTTGCGGTTGGCCATGCTCAGGCGCGCACCCTGCTCGTGCAGCAGCAGCGGCAATGCGCGGCTCTTCGCCGCCAGCGCGGGCGCGAAACTGGGATAGCCGCCGAAACCGACCAGCAGGCGCACGTCGCGACGGCGCATGTCGGCACGCGCCTGTGCGGTGGCGCGCAGGATGGTCAGACCCGCGGCGAGCTTGCCGGACAGTCCGCCTTCGAGACTGCGCGCCGGCAGCACCACGTGATCCAGCCCGGACAGCGCCTGCGTGTAGGCCGCGCCGCGGCGCTCGGTGTAGATCACCACCCCATGCCCGCGCCGTTGCAGTTCGCGCGCCAGCGCTTCGGCCGGAAACAGATGGCCGCCGGTGCCGCCGGCGGCGCAGGCGATGGTGGGACGCGATGCGGGAGACACGTGCGACATGGACGACCTGTGGGAACGACAGCGCACGACTATAGCCACAGCGCCGCCCGCCTTCACCCGCGCCGGGGCCTGCGGTTCAGTCGTCGAGCGCGCGCGTCATGAAGGTGCTGAAGGGGTCGTCGACATAGTCGCCGAATGGGCCGCCCGGCACGAATCCGTGCCGGGCGTAGAGCGCGTGCGCCGGCGCGAATGCCACGGCCGTGCCGGTCTCCAGGCTCAGGCGCCGCAGGCCACGTGCACGCGCGGTCGCCATCAGGTGCGCGAGCAATGCCGCGGCGACGCCCTGCCGCAGGTGGGCGGGGTCGGTGCGCATGGACTTCAGTTCGCCGTGTCCGTCGCCCCCGTCGCGCAGTGCGCCGCAACCGGCCAGCGCGCCGTCGCGCCACGCGCTGAAGAACAGCACGCCGGGGGCCCGCAGACCGGACAGGTCGAGCGCGTGGATGCTCCCGGCCGGTGAATGCAGGGCCATGTCGGCCAGATGCGACTGCAGCAGCGCGATCACCGCAGGCTCGTCGAGTCCGCCTGCGCGGATCTCCAGCGTCGGCGGCAGCGTCTGGCCCTGCATCCATGCGAGCTTGCGCGCGCGCGGCTGGCGCTTGAGCTGGTACTCGGCGCGCGATGCGCTGGCCCGATCGGGGTAGTCGCGACTGGCCAGAATGCGCAGCGGCGGATTGCCCCGCGTGTACTTCGCGCCGCGACCCGATGCATGCGCCTTGAAGCGTGCATCGAGATCGTTGGTGATGCCCGCGTACCAGCTGCCGTTGCGGCATTCGAGCAGGTAGAGATGCCAGGGACGCGGCGCGGTCATGCGGCGATTATCCATGGGGTCGCGCGGTGCGTCAGCGCTCCAGGCGCGCGAAACCGAACAGTTCGGCCAGCGGATGCTTGCGGCGCTCGATGCCCGCGCGCAGCAGACCGGCGCCGAGCATCGAGTAGGTGATGCCGTTGCCGCCGTAGGCCATGGCGGCATGGACGCGTGGCCCGGTCGCCGGATGCGTGCCGAAGAACGGCAGGCCGTCTGGCGTCTCGGCGAAGGTGCCGGCCCAGGAGAACGTCGGCGTGAGGTCGAGCTCCGGCCGCAGGCGCGCGACGCGTTTCATCAGCGTCTTCGCCTTGCGCTCGACACGGGCATCGCGGCGGGCCGGCACGTCGACGCTGTCGTCCTCGCCGCCGACCAGCAGCCGGCCGTCGCCGGTCGTGCGCATGTAGAGATACGGTCGCGCGGTTTCCCAGATCAGCGTGCGGGCGAACGGGCCGAGTTCGTCGTCGCGCAGCGGATCGGTCACGAATGCGTAGCTGCTGCGGTTGCGCGCGACCCCGCGCGGCAACCAGTGCTGCGTGGCATAGCCGGCAGCCAGCACCACATGGCGCGCCCGCACGTGGGCGCCGCTGTCGACGGTCGCCACCACGTCGCGACTGCGCGCATCGAGGCGCAGCACCGCGGTGCGGTCGAAGACCTGGGCGCCGCGTGCGCGCATGCGGTCGAGCAGGCGCGAGGCGAAGCGGTAGGGATCGACCTGCGCCGCCTGCCGGCTGCGCAATGCGGCCGGGGCCTCGATCCGGTATTCGGCGCGCAGCAGCCCGGGCTCGAGGTAGTCGAGGTCGAATCCGTGGCGCAGACGCGCGTCGTACTCGCGCTGCAGCGCCGGCACATCGCGCTCGCGGCTGGCGTAGTAGAGGCTGTCGGCGCGCTCGAAATCCACATCGCCCACATCGGCCGCCACGGCTTCGAGCATGTCGATCGCGTCGCTGCAGGCGCGGTAGGCCAGCGCGGCGTCGGTCTCGCCGTAGCGGTCGGCGAGGTCGGTCAGATGGGTGTCGATCTCGTACTGCAGCAGGGCCGTGCTGGCCGCGGTGCTGCCCCAGGCGACATCGCGCTGTTCGACCACGACGACGTCGTGCCCGTGCGTGACGAGTTCGTGGGCGATCAGCGCGCCGGTGATGCCGCCGCCGACCACCAGCACGTCGCAGGCGACGTCGGATTCCAGCCGCGGGAAAGCGTGCATGAGGCCGTTGGACACGGCCCAGAACGGGTAGCCACTCTTGAGGTCCATCGCGTCGCGCCGGGTGGAGACGCGCGGAGCCTACGGCGGCGGGCGTGATCGGGCCGCACACATCGTCCGGGCCTGCCCGCTAGACTGCGCGGCCCGTCCTCGCCCCCTCTCCCGATGTCCAGCGTGCCTGCCCCCGCGCCGTCTTCGCCGTCCGCCGACCGGGACGTCGTGGTCCTCGGTGCCGGCGCGGCCGGCCTGATGACGGCGATCGCCGCCGGACAGCGCGGGCGGCGCGTGCTGGTGCTCGACCATGCCAACAAGGTCGGCAAGAAGATCCTGATGTCGGGCGGCGGGCACTGCAATTTCACCAACACCGGCACGACGCCGGCGCAGTACCTGTCGAACAACCCGCACTTCGCCAAATCCGCGCTCGCGCGCTATCTGCCGCAGGATTTCATCGATCTGGTCGACCGCCACGGCATCGCCTGGCACGAGAAGGAGCTGGGCCAGCTGTTCTGCGACGGGTCGTCGAAACAGATCGTGCAACTGCTGCTCGACGAAGCCGATGCGGTCGGTGTCGAGGTGCGCACGCACTGCAGGGTCGAACTGCCGCGCAAGGTCGACGACGGTTTCGTGCTGGCGACCTCGACGGGCCGCGTGCACTGCGCATCGCTGGTGGTCGCCACCGGCGGGCTCTCGATTCCGGCGATGGGCGCCACCGGCTTCGGCTACGAGATCGCCACCGCGTCCGGTCACGCCCTGGTGCCGACCCGCGCCGGCCTCGTGCCGCTGACGCTCAGCGGCAAGCACCAGGAACGGCTGAATGAACTCTCGGGCGTGGCACTGGACGTCGAGGCCGGCTGCAACGGCGCGTTCTTCCGCAACCGCATGCTGATCACCCATCGCGGCATCAGCGGTCCGGCGATGCTGCAGATCTCGTCCTACTGGCAGCCAGGCGACGATCTGCGTCTGGACCTGCTGCCCGGCCGCGACGCGCTGGCCTGGCTGCGGGCGCAGCAGGCCGAGCGTCCCGGCACCGAGCTGAAGAACGTGCTGGCCGAACTGATGCCGCGCCGCTTCGCGCAGCGTCTGTGCGAGGTCTGGCTGCAGAGCCGGCCGATGAAGCAGTACACGCCGCCGCAGCTGCAGGACACCGCCGCCCTGCTGCAGGCCTGGCCGCTGGTCGCCAGCGGCACCGAGGGCTATCGCACCGCCGAGGTCACGCTGGGCGGCGTGGACACCGCCGACGTGTCCTCGCGCACGCTCGAATCGAAGCACGTGCCCGGGCTGTACTTCGTCGGCGAGGTGCTCGACGTGACCGGCTGGCTCGGCGGCTACAACTTCCAGTGGGCCTGGGCATCGGGCATGGCGGCCGGCAGCGTCGCCTGACGCCTTTCGTTGGGAGCGCGCTTGCGCGCGGCGATGCAGCGGGACCGGCAAAGCCCCCATCGCGCGCAAGCGCGCTCCCACAGACGAGAACGCGCTCAGGCCGCCTGCGATCCCGCCTTCGCGCGGCGCGTGCGCACCGCGTCGGCAAGACGATCGAGCGTGCGCACCGTCGTCGACCAGTCGATGCAGCCGTCGGTGATGCTCTGGCCGTAGACCAGCGGCACGCCCGGCTTGAGCGCCTGCTTGCCCGCGACCAGATGGCTTTCGATCATCGCGCCGACGATGCGGTCCTCGCCGGCTTCGATCTGGCGCGCGATGTCCTCGATCACCTCCGGCTGGTTGTCGGGATTCTTGCCGCTGTTGGCGTGGCTGGCGTCGATCATCAGCGCCGCGCGCAGGTCTTGTGCCTGCAGCACGCCGGCGGCCGCGTCCACATGCGCGCCGTCGTAGTTGGGGACCGCACCGCCGCGCAGGATCACGTGGCAGTCGGGATTGCCCGCGGTCGTCGCGATCGCGCAACGACCGTCCTTGCCGACGGCGAGGAAATGGTGCGGATGCGAGGCCGCGCCCACCGCATCGACTGCGATACGCACGTCGCCGCCGGTGCCGTTCTTGAAGCCGACCGGACACGACAGGCCCGAAGCCATCTCGCGATGCACCTGGCTTTCCGTGGTGCGTGCACCGATCGCGCCCCAGGCGACCAGGTCGGCGAGGTACTGCGGGCTGATGATGTCGAGGAACTCGACGCCGGCCGGCAGGCCCAGCGCATTGATCTGCCGCAGCAGATCGCGCGCGAGGCGCAGGCCCTTGTCGATGCGGAAACTGCCGTCGAGGTCGGGATCGTTGATCAGCCCCTTCCAGCCGATCGTGGTGCGCGGCTTCTCGAAGTAGACGCGCATCACCAGCTCCAGCGCGTCGCCGTGCGTGTCGCGCAGCGCACGCAGCCGATGCGCGTATTCCATCGCCGCGACGGGGTCGTGGATCGAACACGGGCCGACCACGACGATCAGCCGATCGTCCTCGCCGTGCAGGATCGCGTGGCAGGCCGCGCGTGCGTCGGTGACGGTGGCCGACATCGCATCGCTGCAGGGCAGTTCGGCGAGCAGCGTGGCGGGCGGGGTCAGCGGCGTGAGGTCGCGGATGCGCAGATCGTCGGTGTGCGGGGGCATGGTCGGTCTCGGAAGCGGAACGTCGAAAAACGAAAAAGCCGCCAGGGTCTCTGGCGGCTTGTCGGGTGTGCGTGCGGCCTTGGATCAGGGCGCGCGCGGACCGTCCGCCGCCGGTGGCGTCGGAAATGCATACCAATAGAGGAACGTGGCGTGGCGTGCGGTCATGGCGCCCTTGATAGCACGGCGTTTCGCGGCTTGCGACGGTTGCAGGCGCGACCATCGCCGCGCGCACTCATTCGGGCAGCAACGGCGGACGCGATTCATACCAGTCGCGGGCGCCGGCGATGTGCAGCTTGCGGTCGCCACCCTGCAACTCGACGCCCATGCCGAGCACGCCCCAACGCGCGTACAGATCCCCGTCCGGCGTGCCGTCGAGAAGGCGCAGGCGTGCCTGAAGATCGACGCGGTCGTTGCTCGCCTGCACGCGATCGAACACCAGCTCACGATCGCGCAGGCGCAGCTGTCCGGTCGCGTGCACTTCGCCCGAGTCGATCAAGTTGCCGATCCAGCGCGGAAACGCCGTGCGTTCGGCGAACAGGCCTAGCAACACACTGACGTCACGCATGTCCAGCCGTCCACGTCCCGACACCTCGAACGGCTGCGCCCAGGTCAGGGTGCCGTCCTCGAGCGCCATCCGGGCCCACCACGGCGCAGCGCCGGCCCCGCTGCCATCGAGCCGCACACCGTCGAGCTGCAGTGCCAGCGCGTCGATGACGTAGCGCCGGCCGACTTTCTGCATCCGCGACAGGCGGCTGTCGAGATCGACATCGCCCGACAGCCGTGACGGACCGAGTGCGACGCGCACGCCCTGCCCGCGTACGCGCATGTGGCCGCTGACCATCTCGCCGGCGTTGTCGAGCCGGATGTCGCCGCTGGCATGGCCGCTGCCGCCGAGCAGGCGCGCACTGTCGCCGGGCAGGTAGCGGTTGTAGGTGCGCAGGTCCGGCACTTCGGCGTCGGCAAAGCGCAGGTGCGCATCGAGGTGCTCGTGGAACTCGGCCAGCGCGCCGGTCGAGGCGAGATCCAGCTGCAGGTCGCGGCCGCGCAGGTCGATCCGGTCCGGCGCGGATTCGGGCGCGAGTGTGAAGCGGTCCATGACGATCGCGACCGTCGTACGCGGCGAGGCCGCATCGCCCTGCATGCGCAGGCGGGCGTGCGCCTGCCCGCTGAACCGGTTGTCGAGCACGCGCGCCGCCAGCGCGGCGTCGTCGATGTCGATGCGACTGCCGGGCTGCAGCGCACCATCGGCCAGGCGCACGTCCGCGTCGAGATCGGCGCGCCCGTCGAAGGCCAGCCAGTCGACGTCGTCGAGGATCACGTCGATCCAGCGCAACGGCACGTCCGGCCAGCGCGTCTCGACGGTGCCGCCCAGTGCGCGCAGCGGACGCAGCCAGTCGTCGGGACCGATCCTGCGATCGGCAACGCGCAGGTCGGCGCGCAACTGCGGCGTGCCCGAGGCCGGCGGCGGGACGCGCGCGGCCACGTGGATCGCATCGCGCGTGGTGCGCAGCGCCACACCCAACGGATGCCGCAACGGCCTGTCGTCCCGTGTGCTGGAAAACACCGGCGCCGACCAGTCGAGCCGGCTGCCGGGCATCAGCACGCCGCGTTCGAGCGTCAGATCGGCCTGCAGGCGTCCGACGAAGCCGGCCGCGCCGATCGGCAGCGGGTCGTCGTCGCGGGCAACGAGATCGATGCCGGGGGCCGGGCCGTCGACGCGCATGTGCGCATCGAGCAGCACCAGTTTTTCCTCGCCCTGCGCCTGCTCGCGGATGTGCGCGGGGATCGCGATCTCGAATTCCAGCAGGCCGTCGCGCAGCAGCGGCACGTCGCCGACCTGCAGGGTCGCGTCGGGCATGTGCAGCGTGGACCGGCCGACCTCCATCGGGCCGCCCTGCAGCGTCTTCTCGAAGACGAAGCGCGCCTCGCCGTGGCCGGTCACGCGCGTGTCGTAGAAATCCAGACGCAGCAGGCTGGGCGTGGTGATCGCATCGAAGCGCAGTGTCCACGGCGCCTTGCCCGGCCGAACCGTCGACGGCAGATCCTGCGCGGTCCGCGCCACGTGTACCGAGACGTCATGCGCGCGGATCGTACCGAACGCGACTTCGCGCCACAGCAGCGGCAGCAGCTTGATGCGCCCGGTCGCACGCGGGCTGGCGATCGTCCAGCGGTTGGTCCGCGCGTGCCCGCCCATGACGATGCCACGCGCGTGGATGTGGCCCGGATACAGGCTCATCGCCCAGTCCCAGCGCGCGTGGTAGCGCTCGGGCTTGCCGTTGATCACGCCCGCGCCGAACGCGCTGTTGAGAAACACGTTCGCGGCGAGCAGGTACAGCACATAAAGCGCGGCCAGCACGAGACCCGCACGCCGCAGGCCCCTGCGGTGCGTACGCCACCACGGCGCGAGGGAAGTCGTCGGCATGTCGACAGCATCACCGATACCCGGTGACGGCCGCCTGCACGCGCGCTCAGGCGCGGGTGAAGAACATCAGGTACACGAAACGCGCGTCCTCCATCGTGCTGCCGAAGGCCTCTCCGGCGCTGTGCCACATCCAGGGGCGCAGCAGTACCAGGCGGTTGAATCGCATCGGCACGCGCATCGTCATTTCCCACTTCGACGCATCGTTGCCGTCGCGGGCGATCAGTTCGTCCTGCACCTGGTCGAAGCGCTGCAGGCCCATGGCCGCAAGCTCGGCCGCACTCGTGGGCGCATGATCGGTGCCGGTCGGCAGGTGCCGGAAGAACTCGGTGCCGCCGCGGCAGTCCTGCGGGCGACTGAGGTAGAGGATGCCCGACCACTCGACCGGTCCGTCGATGTGCACGCGGCCCAGGCCGACATCATCGGCGCGGGTGATGCGGAACTTGCCGTGGGAATGCAGCGGCTCGATCGGACGCAGCGGCTCACCCACGAGCCGTGACACTGCCTGCGGCAGGCCCGGGATCTGGATCCGCTGGAGCGAGTTGCGCCCCGGGAAGTTGCCCTGCAGGTCCGGATACTCCAGGCCGAGCCCGGCGTCGCGCAGCGACCACGCGTCGCGCTCGGACAGGAATTCGTCGATGACCATCAGGCTTGTGCGCATCGCGAAAGCCTAGCGATGCGCGGGCACAGGTCAAGGCGATGCGCCCGGCTTCAGTCCCGGACGATGCGCGACACGCGCCAGCCGCCGTGGCTGCGGAAGCGGCCGCTGTTGCCGGTGAGTGCGTAGCGCACGCCCACCCAGACCGCGAGCGGCCACGGGCAGTCCCAGGCGCGCGCCTTGTCGGCGGCCTTCCGGAAATCCTGCAGTCGACCACCGCTCATGCGCCGCGCACCTCACGCACGTCGCGCCCGTCCCCTGTCTGCCGCATCGACGTCTCCTGTCTGCAACGCTGCCTGTCCATCGGATCCTGCCGCCACGCCTTCCCGCGCGCCGGTGCGGGCATCTGAACACGAAACGTGACGAACGTCACTATCGAAACTGCGCCGTCGTGGGACCGCGCAAACGAAAAACCCCGCCTTGCGGCGGGGTTTCGATTGGTGCTGATGACACGGTGGGGCTGGATCAGAAATCCATGCCGCCCATGCCGCCCATGCCGCCGCCGCCCGGCATCGCCGGCTCTTCCTTCTTCGGCAGCTCGGCGACCATCGCTTCGGTCGTGATCATCAGACCGGCGATCGAGGCCGCGTTCTGCAGGGCCGAACGGGTGACCTTGGTCGGGTCCAGGATGCCGAACGCGATCATGTCGCCGTACTCGCCGGTCGCGGCGTTGTAGCCGAAGTTGCCCGAACCGTCCTTGACGGCGTTGAGCACGACGCTCGGCTCTTCACCGCAGTTGGTGACGATCTCGCGCAGCGGGGCTTCCATCGCGCGCAGGGCGATCTGGATGCCGTGGTTCTGGTCCTCGTTGGCACCCTTGAGCTGGCCGATCGCCTGCAGGGCACGCACCAGGGCCACGCCGCCGCCCGGGACCACGCCTTCTTCCACTGCTGCGCGCGTGGCGTGCAGGGCGTCTTCGACGCGGGCCTTCTTTTCCTTCATTTCGATCTCGGTCGACGCACCGACCTTGATCACCGCAACGCCGCCGGCCAGCTTGGCCACGCGCTCCTGCAGCTTCTCGCGGTCGTAGTCCGAAGAGGTCTCTTCGATCTGCGCCTTGATCTGCTTGATGCGCGACTCGATGGCGGCCGTGTCGCCGGCGCCGTCGATGATGGTGGTGTTCTCCTTGGAGACCTGCACCTTCTTGGCGCGGCCCAGATCCTTGATCGTGGCCTTCTCCAGCGACAGGCCCACTTCCTCGGAGATCACGGTGCCGCCGGTCAGGGTGGCCATGTCTTCCAGCATCGCCTTGCGACGGTCGCCGAAGCCCGGGGCCTTCACGGCCACGACCTTGACGATGCCGCGGATGGTGTTGACCACCAGGGTCGCCAGGGCCTCGCCCTCGACTTCCTCGGCCACGATCAGCAGCGGCTTGCCGGCCTTGGCCACGCCCTCGAGGACGGGCAGCAGGTCGCGCACGTTGGAGATCTTCTTGTCGTGCAGCAGGATGAAGGGATCATCCAGGTCGGCGGTCTGCGA
>Ga0207790_1000587_pt1 | contig 12157 bp, 12 predicted proteins | sample HigsolmetaGSP14D_FD_184842 | JGI IMG/M metagenome (GOLD analysis project Ga0207790, IMG submission 184842) | High solid enriched microbial communities from the Joint BioEnergy Institute, USA - SP1-4-D (SPAdes) | ecosystem: Engineered > Bioreactor > SSF (Solid state fermentation) > Aerobic >...
GCTGATGGAGCACACCGCCAGGAACGGCGAACACAAGATCCTGCCCGAGTGCACGCTGCCGCTGACCGGGGTAGGCGTGGTGGACCGCATCATCACCGATCTGGCGGTGTTCGACGTGACCGGCGAGGGGCTGGTGCTGGTGGAGACCGCGCCGGGTGTGAGCGTGGAGGAACTGACGGAGAAGACCGGGGTGGTGTTCAACGCCGTCCTGTAAGTGCGTGCCTGCGCGTGATCGCCCAGCCGATGCTCCCGCACATCCGGCCTGTTGGTTCCTGCGGTAGCGTCCGGCACCAGAGCGGGTGGCTTGCCGCCCCGGATGCCACGCTGCTGCTGCACGCCCTGCAGCAGCAGATTCCGTGGGAGGTGCACCGCATCCGCATGTTCGGCCGCTGGGTGGATTCGCCGCGGCTGAGCTGCTGGATGGGTGACCCGCAGGCGCGCTATCGCTACTCGGGTACCGAGTTCGTCCCGCAGCCGTGGTCGGCGTTGCTGCTGCCGTTGCGTGACCAGTTGCAGGACACGCTGCAGGCGCCGTTCAACAGCGTGCTGCTCAACCGCTACCGCAGCGGCGGTGACTACATGGGCTGGCACCGTGACAACGAGCCGGAGCTGGGTCCGGCCCCGTGCATCGCCTCACTCAGCCTGGGTGAGGCGCGGCGCTTTCTGCTGCGCCGCCGTGACGACCACGCCTGCAAGGCCGAATATGTGCTGGGGCATGGCGACCTGCTGGTGATGGCCGGCGATACCCAGCAGCATTACCAGCACGCCCTGCCGAGGATGGCGCGGGTGAGCGGAGAGCGGATCAACCTGACGTTCCGCTGGATCCAACCCCGGTGACGGACCTGCGCCGGGCGCTGCCCGGCGCCTGCCGCGGCCGTGCTCACCGTACCTGCACTGCCTGCCGGTCCGCCTGCCCCTGTACCAGCGTCCAGCCGACCACCTCCTGGGTGAACTGCTGCAGGCTGCGCTCCATGGCTGCGGCCACGGCCGGTACCGCCGTGCCGCCCACGTCTTCCGTGCGGCGGAAGGTGCGGTCGGCCACCACGCGCTGGTCCACCACGTGGATCAGCTTCGCGTTGACCTCCAGCACCGCCACCGGGCTGGACTGCCCGCGGTAATCCGCTTCCAGCCGGCGCACATCCAGGGCCAGCTTGTAATCGGCCCGGATGCCGGTGGCGGGACGGGCCACGCCGTGGATGCGGCCGGAATCCTCGAAGCCGCGCAGCACGGCGTCTTCGATCATGTCGGTGGCCGGCTGTGCCCACGTGGCGCCCTTGTACACCTCCAGCTCGGCGGGCGTGGGGCGCACGTTGATGCGCGGGCTGTCGACCATGCGGGCGGCGCTGGGCTTGGCGATCACCAGCTGCCAGTCCACCTGCGGCCAGCTGGGATCCACCTGGACCTGCACCGAAGGCGAGTAGATGGTCACCGGATCGCGCTCGCCACCGGACAGCAGCGAGCAGCCGGACAGGCCGGCCAGCAGCGCGGCGGGCAGCAGCAGCCGGGGAAGGATCATCTTCATTCGGGTTCGAACTCCTTCGGTGCGTCGCGGCCAAGCAGGTAGCGCGCGGGGTTGTTTTCAAGGCGGTCACTGACCCGGCGCAGATCGCGGATCAACCCGCGCAGCTCGTTCAGGGTCGGGCCGAGCTGGCCCAGGCCATCACTGGCGAAGCTGTTGATGGCCGCCCGGTTCTCGCCCAGGATCGAATCGGCATTGCCGGCCGCCGAATCCAGCTTGGTCAGCGTGGTGTCGAGCTTGTCCAGGATGCCCGGCAGCTGCTGCACCAGGTTCTGGTCCAGGCGCTGGATGGTGCCGTTGGTCGTCTTCAGCGTGGTGTCCAGGCTGCGCGCGGCATCGCGCGCGCTGAGCAGCAGCGCCTGGGTGCCCTGGTCGCGGTCGGCCAGGCCGCCGCTGATGGTTTCCAGGTTGGCCAGCGTGGCGTTGATGGCGGCCACGTTGCGGTCGCTCAGCACCTGGTCCATGCGTTCGACGATGCGGTTGGCCACGTCGGTGATGTTCTGCAGCGCCGAGGGCGTGGTCGGAATGATCGGTGCCGGGTCCTTGTTGACCGAGGTCAGCGCCGGCGACTGCGGCGTGCCGCCGCTGAGCTGGATGATCGACGGGCCGGTGAGGCTGGTGATGGCCAGCTTGGCCCGCGTGTCGGTCTTGACCGGGGTGGTGGAGTTCAGGCGGATGCGCGCCACCACTTGGCGCGGGTCATCCGGCACCAGGCTCAGCTCGGTGATCGAACCGACCGCGATGCCGTTGTACTGCACCGGGCTGCCCACCGACAGGCCGGTGACGGCCTCGCGGAACACCACGCGGTATTCCTGCCAGGTGCGGTCGGAGGAGTATTTGGCCGCCCACAGGCCGAAGGCCAGCAGGGCCAGGCCGGTGATGAGGGTGAACGCGCCGATGAGCACGTAGTTGGCTTTGGTTTCCATGCGTCAGGCACTCTCGGGCTGTTCGCCCCGCGCGGCGCGCGCGCGGGGTCCGTGGAAGTATTCCTGGATCCACGGGTGGTCCAGTTTCTCGATCTCGGCCAGGGGCGCGTTGGCCACGACCTTGCGGTCGGCGATGACGGCGACCCGGTCGCAGATGGCATACAGCGTGTCCAGATCATGGGTGATCAGGAACACGGTCAACCCCAGCGCTTCCTGCAGGGTCTTGATGAGGCGGTCGAAGGCGGCCGCGCCGATCGGGTCCAGGCCGGCGGTGGGCTCGTCCAGGAACAGCAGGGGCGGGTCCAGCGCCAGCGCACGTGCCAGGCCGGCGCGTTTGCGCATGCCGCCGGACAGCTGCGAGGGCAGCTTGTTGATCGCATCGGCCGGCAGGCCGGCCAGTTTCACCTTCAGCAGGGCCAGTTCGTAATGCCAGCGGTCCGGCAGTTCGCGGTGGTGTTCCTTCAGCGGCACCTGCACGTTCTCGCCCACGGTCAGCGAGGAGAACAGGGCGCCATCCTGGAACAGCACGCCGGTGTTGCGTTCGATGTGCAGGCGGCTGTCGGCGTCGCCATCGCGGGCGTCGCGGCCCAGCACCTCCACCTGGCCCTCATCGGGGATGCGCAGGCCCAGGATGGAGCGCATCAGCACCGATTTGCCGGTGCCCGAGCCGCCCACCACGCCAAGGATCTCGCCCCGGCGCACGTCCAGGTCCAGTCCGTCGTGCACGGTCTGGCTGCCGAAGCGGTTGACCAGCCCGCGCACGCGGATGGCCAGCGCCTGCGGATCATCGCCGGCGGTGTCCTGTGCGGTGGCGGCGGAATGTTCAGCGGTCATCGGTCACCAGCCCATCTTCATGAACCAGAGCGCGGCGAACGCGTCCAGCACGATCACCAGCGAAATGGCCTGTACCACGCTGGAGGTGGTGCGTTCGCCCACCGACTGCGCGGTGCCTTCCACCTTCAGCCCTTCCAGGCAGCCGATCAGGCCGATCACCAGCGCGAACACCGGCGCTTTCACCAGGCCCACCAGCATGTTGCGCACTTCCATGGTCTCGTACATCCGCGCGATGTACATCTGCGGCGGAATATCCAGGTCGAACGCGCCCACCGTGATGCCGCCGGCCAGACCGGCCGCCATGGCGATGAAGGTCAGCAGCGGCAGGGTGATCAGCAGGGCGGTCAGCCGCGGCAGCACCAGCAGGTCGATCGGGTCCAGGCCGAGGGTGCGCATGGCGTCGATCTCCTCGCGCGCCTTCATCGCACCGATCTGCGCGGTGAAGGCGCTGGCGGTCCGCCCGGCCAGCACGATCGCGGTCAGCAGCACGGCGAACTCGCGCAGGAAGGCGATGCTCACCAGCTCCACCACGTAGATCTCCGCACCGAAGTCGCGCAGGATCGTGGAGCCGAGGAAGGCGATCACCGCACCGACCAGATAGGACAGCAGCGCCACCAGCGGCACCGCATCCAGCCCCACCTGTTCCATCTGCGCCACGGTGGCGGTCAGCCGGAAGCGCCGCGGCTCCTTCAGCAGGCGCGCCCCCTTGACCATGTTCTCGCCCAGGAAGCTGGCCAGCGCCACGATGTTGTGGCCCATGCCATGCACGCTGACACCCAGCCGCTCCAGTGCGGCCAGCACGCCGAAATCGCGCTTGGGCTTGGGCCGGTCATCGGCCACTTCCTCAATGGAGCTGACCAGCGCGCGGTGGTCCTCGCGGAACTGCAGCGCTTCTTCGCCGAGGTCGGCCCGGTGGGCCACGCGCAGCAACTGCAGCACGCCGGCGGAATCGAGTTTCTCGATCGCCGTGGCGTCGATGCCGGCCAACGGGTCGGGCAGCTCGCGCAGCACCTCGGCCGACTGCAGGGCGGTATGCAGGGTCCAGGTGCCGGAAAGACGGATCCACCCCGGTTGATCGGGGGGCGTCTGCAGGCTGGGCGGGGTCGGTGGGGTCATGGTTGCCATCAAGGATGCAGCATAGCGTGTGCATGTCGCATGCAGCGTAAGTCCCGTCCCAATCAGCTTCTTCGTCCGCCTGCGCTGGGTGATACTACGGCGCATGTCCGACACCGCCACCATCGTTCCCCCCCAGGCCACCTATGCGCAGCGCGTGGCGTTCGTCTGCGAGATGGCCGGGCGCCTGCACAGCTACGGCACCACCGCCCAGCGCCTGGAAGCGGCCGTGGTGGCGCTGGCGCAGCGGCTGGACCTGGACTGCGAGCCCTGGTCGAACCCGACCGGGCTGATCCTGAGTTTCAGCGACCCCACCCAGGCCATCGGCAGCAGCGACATCACCCGCGTGATCCGGTTGGCGCCGGGCGAGAATGATCTGCATAAACTCAGCGTGGCCGACCAGATCACTGACGACGTGGCCAACGGGCGCATGAGCATCGCCCAGGGGCACACCGCGCTGCGCGCGCTGGATCGCGACCCCGGCCGGCGCGGCATGCTGCGGACCATGCTCTCCTACAGCCTGGGTGCGGCCGGCGTGGCCGGGCTGTGGAAGCTGCCCTGGCTGGATATCGCCACCGCCGGCGTGATCGGCCTGCTGATCGGTCTGCTCGGCATGGTCACCGACCGCCGCCCGGCCACGCGCGAGGCGGGTGAGGCGCTGGCCGCGCTGGTGGCCGGCCTGGTGGCGATGCTGGTGGCCAGCCTGGTGGGTCCCTTGAATCTCAATACCGTCATCATCGCCTCGCTGGTGGTGCTGCTGCCCGGCATGGCGCTGACCAATGCGGTCAACGAACTGGCGAGCCAGCACTGGGTGTCGGGAACGGCACGCTTGGCCGGTGCGTTGACCACCATCATGAAATTGACGGTGGGCGCGGTGATCGCGGTGACCCTGGCGGGTATTGCCGGGCTCGAACCGATGGTGCGGGCGTCCCGTCCCCAGGATGGCTGGGTGGAATGGGCGGCGCTGCTGCTGGCGGCCTTTGCGTTCGCCATGCTGTTCAAGGCCAGCCGTCGCGATTATCCCTGGGTGATGGCCGCATCCGTGGCCGGCTATGCCATTTCCAAGTTTGCCGGTCATGCCTGGGGCGTTCCGGCGGGTATTTTCCTGTCGGCGATGCTGCTCACGGCGGCGGGTAATCTGTTTGGCCGCACGGTGCAGCGCCCGGGCGCGATCATCCGACTGCCGGGCATCATCATGCTGGTGCCGGGCAGCACCAGCCTGCGCGGGGTGCTCACCCTGGTGCAGCAGCAGGACATGGTGGCGGGGCAGACGGTGTTTCTGACCGTGTTGAATGTGGTGATGGCGCTGGTGGCCGGACTGCTGTTCGGCAACCTGCTGATTCCGGCACGCAAAACGCTGTAACCGCGTGCGCAAGCGGGCGCCCGGCGTCCCCGTCAAGCGACGCCGGCGCGCCTTCCGCCTGGGGTAATGACTGCGAGGTACGAGCCAATTGCGACCTTGCGATTCCCGGCCACGGCCGGCGGCGGGCCAAAAAAAACGCCGGCGGGGGCCGGCGTTTTTCGTGCAGCAGCCCGGTAATCAGGCCTTGCTGATCAGATAATCCTCAAGCTTCTTGCCCTTGCTGGTCAGCTCGGCCAGCCAGCGCGGCTGCTTGCCACGGCCGCTCCAGGTTTCCTTGGCATTGGCCGGGTTGCGATACTTCGGTGCCACCTTGCCCAGCTTGCGGCCGGCGGTCTTCGACGGTGCCTTGGTGGCCTTGGTGCCCTTGGCGGCCTTGCGAGCACGCGGCGCCGGGGCATCGGCGAACAGTTCTTCCAGGCTGTAGCCTTCGGCCTTGGCCATCTTCACCAGCTGCGCGCGCACCTTGGTGATCGGGCGGCGCTTGGCGACGATGGTCTGCTGCTTCTTCGCGTTGCGGATCAGCGTGCCGAGTTCGCGGGCAGACAGACCGGACAGATCAATGCTCATGTAGTGCTCCAGATAATGTGGAAAGGGTCTGCCAATCCGTGGCGCGGGCCCAAGAGTAAACCGCATCAATCAGCAGCACAAACATTATCTTCGGTGGTGAAGACCGCGCAAAAATAAAAAAGGCCGGGGAAACCCGGCCTTTTCATCCCTCAACCCTGCAGTTTGCGAAGCAGGCTGTCGTGGTCGAGACTTTCCGCTTCGCTGGCGCGGCGTGCGCGGTATTCAAACGTACCGGCGGCCAGGCCGCGTTCGGACACCACCACGCGGTGCGGAATGCCGATCAGTTCCATATCGGCAAACATCGCGCCCGGGCGCAGGCCGCGGTCATCCAGTGCGGCATCCAGGCCGGCCTCGCGCAGTTCCTGCAGCAGCGCTTCGGCGGCGGCGGCAACCGCAGCATCGCCCTTCGGATTGATCACGCAGACCACCACCTGCCACGGTGCCATCGCGTCGGGCCAGACAATGCCGGCGTCGTCATGGTTCTGTTCGATGGCGGCCGCGACAATGCGCGAAATGCCGATGCCGTAGCAGCCCATCGTCATCACCGCGGCCTTGCCGTTCTCGTCCAGCACGGTAGCGTTGAGTGCCTCGGCATACTTGCGGCCCAGCTGGAACACATGACCCACTTCGATGCCACGGGCGATTTTCAGTTCGCCGCCGTCGCGGGCAGGCTCACCTTCGCGCACGTTGCGGATATCGGCCGTCTCCGGTTCCGGCAGGTCACGCCCCCAGTTCACCCCGGCCAGGTGGAAGCCGGCCTCGTTGGCGCCCACGATGAAATCGGCCAGGGCGGCCACGTCACGGTCGGCCACCACGCGGATGGCCCTGGCCGGTGCCACCGGGCCGAGGAAGCCGGGCACGCTGCCGAGGTGGTCGGCAATCTCCGCCTCGCTGGCAAAGCGGTACCCGGCCAGCCCGTCCACCTTGGCCAGCTTGATCTCGTTGACCTCGTGGTCGCCGCGCACCAGCGCCAGCACGAAGCCTTCCGCGGTCATCAGTGCCACCGACTTGACCGTGCGCTCCAGGGCCACCCCGAGCAGTCCGGCCACCGCCTCGCAGGTTTTCTGGGTCGGGGTTTCCACCTTGCGCAGGGTTTCGGCCGGCGCCGGGCGCGGTGCCGGATCGGCCGCGACGGCGGCTTCCAGATTGGCCGCGTAATCGGACCCGGTGGAGAACACCAGGGCGTCCTCGCCGGAATCGGCAATGACATGGAACTCCTGCGAGGCATCGCCGCCGATGGCGCCCGAATCGGCCTGCACCATGCGGAACTCCAGGCCCAGGCGGGTGAACACGCGGCTGTAGGCGGCCTTCATGTTCTCGTACTCACGCACCAGGTCGGCGTCGTGCAGGTGGAAGGAATAGGCATCCTTCATCAGGAACTCGCGCGCGCGCATCACCCCGAAGCGCGGGCGGATCTCGTCGCGGAACTTGCTCTGGATCTGGTAGAAATTGACCGGCAGCTGCTTGTAGCTGGACAGTTCCTGGCGCGCGAACTCGGTCACCGCCTCTTCGGCGGTGGGGCTGTAGCAGAACTCCTGGTCCTTGCGGTCCTTGATTTTCAGCAGCTGCGGGCCGAACTTTTCCCAGCGGCCGGTGGCCTCCCACAGTTCGCGCGGCTGCACGGTGGGAATCTGCATTTCCACCGCGCCGGCACGGTCCATTTCCTCACGGACGATGCGTTCGACCTTGCGCAGCACGCGCAGGCCCAGCGGCGACCAGGCATACAGGCCGGAGGCGAGCTTGCGGATCATCCCGGCGCGCAGCATCAGCCGGTGGCTGGTCAGCTCGGCGTCGCTGGGGGTTTCCTTGGTGGTATGCAGGTGGAACTGGGAAAGGCGCATCGTCGGCTTCGGTTTACGGCAGAGGGGGCTATTCTGCCAGTACCGCCCGGCCGTGGCACCGGCCCGGCCCGACTCAGCCGGCCGGCTTGCACCACGCCTTGATGGCCGCCTCGGCCAGCGCACGCTGGTTGCTGCGCTGGTCCGGGTCGAGCGGGGTGTCGGCGGTGCCATCGCCATCGGTGTCCTGCAGCACCGGTCCGGTACGGTCCAGCAGGGCCAGGTTCGCCCGCGCGGTGGCGCATTGGCTGGGCTCGGCCGCCGCTGCTGGAGCTGCCGCGGCCGGCGCGGCCGGATCGGTGGTCAGCGGCCGGGTCTGGAACGCCTTGCCGGCGGGCGGGGTGGAGGAATACTGGGTGACTCCGTTGGCGTCCTTCCATTTGTACACCTGCGCCGCCACCGCAGGGGTGCTGGCCAGCAGCAGGGCAAGACAGGTCAGGGTTCGCATGGCGGCTCCGCAACGCTCCGGGAATCCGGATTGCAGCACCGGCGCCGTCGGCTGGCAAGTCGATTAAACTGCGGGCATGGATCCAATGACCCCCCCGCCGCGTTCGCGCACCATCTATCTGCTGCCGAACCTGTTCACCACGGCCGGCCTGTTTGCCGGTTTCTACGCGATCATCGCCGCCGCCAATGGTGATTTCGTCAACGCCAGCATCGCCGTATTCGTCGCGGCGGTGATGGATGGCCTGGACGGGCGGGTCGCGCGCCTGACCGGTACCACCAGCGAGTTCGGCGTGCAGTACGACTCGCTGGCCGATCTGGTCAGCTTCGGCATGGCGCCGGCGCTGGTGATGTACCACTGGGCCCTGTCATCGCTGAAGTTCGATGGCGAACTGGTCGGCCGCCTGGGCTGGTCGGTTGCCTTCCTGTATGCCGCGTGCGCGGCGCTGCGCCTGGCCCGCTTCAACACGCAGGTCGCCGTGGTCGACAAGCGCTGGTTCATCGGCCTGGCCAGTCCGGCCGCGGCCGGCCTGATGATGTCCTTCGTGTGGGCCTTCGCCGATGGCGACCTGGGCTGGAGCGGGGAAGAGCTGCGCTATGCGGCGCTGGCGGTCACCCTGGTGGCGGCCCTGCTGATGGTCAGCCGCATCCGCTTCTGGAGCTTCAAGGGCGGCGGCAACGGCCCGCGCGCCGACCGGGTGCCGTTCCTGGTGCTGGCGCTGCTGCCGGTGGCCATCGCCATTGCGGTGATCGACCTGCCGCGCGTGCTGCTGGCGGTGGGCGTGATCTATGCGCTGTCCGGCCCCGGCCTGTGGGCCTGGCAACGCCTGCGCAAGCGCGCGGAGCCGGCGTGAGCCCAGCGCTGCCCGTGTTGTGGTCGCCCGCCCAGCAGGCCTGGTTGCAGGCCATGGGCTACACCGTCTTCCATGACGGTGAACACGCCGCCGAACGCGATGCAGCGCTGCAGCTGAGTGTTGCCCAGGCGGCACCCGCCGCGCCGGCCGAACCGCAGCGTGCGGTGGCCACCGCGCCCGAGCGGCCCCAGCGGGCGAACGTGGCGCCGCCGGCTCCCACGCCCGACCCGCGCCCGGCGCCGCCACGCGTGGCCCGGCCTGCGGCACCTGCCGCCGCCGAAGCGCCCGCCGTGCCGCGCAGTACCCCCACGGCGGGTGGCCGGCAACCGTCGGTGCGCCTGCCGGACCGCCTGCAGATGGCGCTGCTGCGCGCCTCCGGCTGCAACCCGAATGATCCGGCCACGCAGGCGCTGATGGACAGCTGGCCGCTGGAGCAGTTGCGCCGCGACCCGGCCGCCAAGCGCGCGCTGTGGCCGACCCTGCGCGCGCTGCGGCGCGACGCCCGCCGATGAGCGCGCAGAACCGGCCGCAGGCGCAGCACCTGCGCGCGCTGCGCGAGAGTGACCTGAACGCGGTGATGGCCATCGAGGTGCGCGGCTATCCGTACCCGTGGACGCGCGGCATTTTCCTGGACTGCCTGCGCGCCGGTTACCCGGGCCTGGCGCTGGAACAGGACGGCCTGCTGGTCGGCTATGCGGTGCTGAGCATCGCCGCCGATGAAGCCCATCTGCTCAACATCTGCGTGGATCCGCTGGTCCAGGCCCGCGGCCTGGGGCGTCGGCTGCTGCAGGCGATGGTGGGCGTGGCGCGCGATCGCGGCGCACAGCGGATCTTCCTGGAAGTGCGCCCCTCCAACGCCCCGGCGCGTGCGCTGTACCACAGCGAAGGCTTCAACGAGATCGGCCGGCGGCCACGCTACTACCCGGCCGCGGACGGCCGCGAGGATGCGCTGGTGATGGCGATGGAACTGGTCAGCGACGACATCGAGCGCATGCCGCCGTTATAAGCGCGGCGCCCTCCCCAAGGGCGGGCCGCCGCATGCAGAAAGGGCGCCGTTGCAGGCGCCCTTCCGGTATCACAGCTTGGCGCGCTGCTCGCGCAATCCGCTCAGCTGGGTATCCCAGTCGACCAGGCGCACGCGCTCCTGTTCGACCACCGCGGCCGGCACCTTGTCGGTGAACTTGGCCAGCTTCGCTTCACTCTTGGCCTTTTCCGCTTCCACCCGGCCGATTTCCTTGTCCAGGCGGGCCCGTTCAGCGCCCAGGTCCACCAGCCCCTCCAGCGGAACCAGCAGCTTCAGCTCACCGACAATGGCGGCGGCCGCCGGCGGTGCACTGGCCGCATCCTCCAGCCAGGCGATGCTGTCCAGCTTGAGCAGGAACGCCAGCGGCGCGCTGAAGCGTTCAAGCCGGGTGCGGTCCAGCTGCAGGCCACCCAGCAGGCGCAGCGGCACCTGCCGCGACGGCGACACGTTCAGTTCGCTGCGCACGCGGCGCAGCGCGCTGATGACCGCCTTGAGCCATTCCACGTCCGCTTCGGCCTGGGCGAAATCGCCGGCGAACTCGGCGGCGGTGGGGTACGGGCGCAGCGACAGCGTGGTTTCGGTCAGGCCCAGGCGCGGCGCCACCTGCAGCCACAGCTGCTCGGTGATGAACGGGGTGAGCGGGTGCAGCAGGCGCAGCAGCGATTCCAGCACGTGCAGCAGGGTGTGCCGGGTGCTGTCGGCGTCAGCCGCGTCGCCGCCGTTCAGAGCCGGCTTGCTCAGCTCCAGGAACCAGTCGCAGAACTCGTTCCAGGCGAACTCATACAGGCACTGCGCCAGCAGGTCGAAGCGGTAGGTGGCGAAGTGGCTCTGCGCTTCGGCGGAAACGGCGGCCAGGCGCGACAGGATCCAGCGCTCGGCGTCCGTGCGCGGGGTGGGGGCGCCGCTGAACACCGCGCCCTCGGTGTTCATCAGGGTGAAGCGGCTGGCGTTCCACAGCTTGTTGCAGAAGTTCTTGTAGCCCTCGGCGCGGTTCATGTCGAACTTGATATCGCGGCCATGGGTGGCCAGCGCGGCGATGGTGAAGCGCAGCGCATCGGCACCGTGGGCGATGATGCCGTCCGGGAACTCCTTGCGCGTGGCCTTCTCGATCTTCTCCACCATGCGCGGCTGCATCAGCCCGGCGGTGCGCTTGGCGACCAGCGCATCCAGGCTGATGCCGTCGATGATGTCCAGCGGGTCGAGCACGTTGCCCTTGCTCTTGGACATCTTCTGGCCCTGGCCGTCGCGGATCAGGCCGGTGAAATAGACGTCCCTGAACGGGATCGTGCCGGTCAGGCTGTCGGTGGCCATGATCATGCGGGCCACCCAGAAGAAGATGATGTCAAAGCCGGTCACCAGCACCGAGGAGGGCAGGTAGCGGTGGAAGCCGCGCTCGGCCATGGCCTGCTCGTTCGGCCAGCCCAGGGTGGAGAACGGCCACAGCTGCGAGGAGAACCAGGTCTCCAGCACGTCGCTTTCCTGGCTCAGCACCACGTCGCTGCCCAGGGTGTTCTTCGCGCGCACTTCCTCTTCGCTGCGGCCGACGTAGCACTGGCCGCTGGCAGCGTCGAACCACGCCGGAATGCGGTGGCCCCACCACAGCTGGCGGCTGATGCACCAGTCCTGGATGTTGGTCATCCAGTGGCGGTAGGTGTTGATCCAGTTCGGCGGCACG
>Ga0207790_1000592_pt1 | contig 12075 bp, 10 predicted proteins | sample HigsolmetaGSP14D_FD_184842 | JGI IMG/M metagenome (GOLD analysis project Ga0207790, IMG submission 184842) | High solid enriched microbial communities from the Joint BioEnergy Institute, USA - SP1-4-D (SPAdes) | ecosystem: Engineered > Bioreactor > SSF (Solid state fermentation) > Aerobic >...
TCCCGCTGACAGATCACTCGCTGCCTGCCCCATCCGCTGACAGATCACTGGCTGTCTGCCCCACCGTCTGCCAGATCACTGGCTGTCCGCTCGTGGTAAACCAGTTTCTCAGTAGCCCGCCGCCTGGCCGTCCTTGCGGCTTTCCGAGGCGCCGTAGTACACGCCTGTTTCCGGGTCGCGCATGATGGCCTGGTAACCGCCGTAGGGACCGTCGGCGAACACCACGCGGTGTCCCTTGCGCATCAGCGCGCGCACGGTCTCATAGGGGAACCCGGTTTCCAGGTTGACTTCACCGCCATCGCGCATCGCCGTGGCCTGCCCGGTCGGCTCGGTCGAGCCCTCGTGCTGGATGCGTGGGGCGTCACCGGCTTCCTGCAGGTTCATGCCGAAGTCCACCAGGTTCATCACGATCTGCGCGTGCCCCTGCGGCTGCATCGCACCGCCCATCACGCCGAAGCTGGCGAAGGGCTTGCCGTCCTTGGTGATGAACGCCGGGATGATCGTCTGGAAGGGCCGCTTGCCGGGCGCGTAACCGTTGGGGTGATCCTTCTGCAGCACGAACATCTCACCGCGGTCCTGCAGGATGAAGCCCAGCCCCGGCGGGGCCATGCCGCTGCCCATGCCGCGGTAGTTGGACTGGATCAGCGACACCATCATGCCGTCGGCGTCGGCCACGGTCAGGTAGATCGTGTCGCCTTCCTCCAGCTGCCTGGGCGTGCCCGGCTGGACTTCCTTCAATGCGGTATCCATGGAGATCAGCGCGCGCCGCTGGGCGGCGTACTCCTTGGAGATCAGCCGCTGTACCGGCGCCGGCTGGAAGGCCATGTCGGCGTAGAACCGTGCGCGGTCGGCGAAGGCCAGTTTCTTGGCTTCCACGAACAGGTGCACGTGCTCGGGCGAGCCGAACGGGATACGGGAAAAATCGTAGCCTTCCAGCACGTTGAGGATCTGCAGCGCGGCAATGCCCTGGCTGTTGGGCGGCAGCTCCCAGACATCGTAGCCACGGTAGTTGCTGCTTACCGGCTGCACCCATTCCCCGTGGTGCTCGGCCAGATCCTGGTAGCTGAGGTAACCGCCGTTGGCCTTGAAGTAGTCGCCGATGGTGTGGGCGATGGCACCTTTGTAGAAGGCATCGCGGCCGCCGTCGGCGATCGCCTGCAGGGTGTTGGCCAGGTTCGGGTTCTTCCACAGTTCGCCCTTGCGCGGCGCGCGGCCATCCACGGTGAACTGTTCCTTGAAGCCGGGGTACGGTGACAGCCGTGGCACCGAACGGTCCCAGTAGTACGCGATCACTTCGGCCACGGGGTGGCCTTCGCGCGCGTAGCGGATGGCGGGAGCGAGATTGTCGGCCATCGGCCGGCGGCCGAAACGCGCATGCAGGGCGAACCAGCCGTCTACCGCACCGGGCACCGACACCGGCAGCGGCCCGGTGGGCGGCAGTTCCTTCAACCCCCGGCGCTGCAGCTCGGCCAGCGTGAGCGATTTCGGCGAACGGCCCGAGCCGTTGTAGCCGTACAGCTGCTGCGTCTTCGGGTCCCACACGATGGCGAACAGGTCACCGCCGATGCCGTTGCCGGTGGGCTCCATCAATCCCAGAGCCGCATTGGCGGCGATGGCCGCATCCACGGCCGAGCCGCCGGACTTCATCACGTCCAGCGCGATCTGCGTGGCCAACGGTTGCGAGGTGGCCGCCATGGCATGCGGGGCGATCACCTCCGAGCGGGTGGCGAAGGCGTGGCCGGTGATGCGATCAGCAGCAGATGACACGCTGGGCAGCAGCGCCAGTACGGCGGCAGCCAGCAGGGTTCGGGCAAGGCGTGGCGACACGGGGGACGCTCCGGAACAAGGGAAGCCGCATGGTGGCCGCTGCACGGCCTGCAGGCCATCCCGCATTGGTCATGGGTCGGTGCCGCCCCCGGCCGTCGGCGGCGCGATTGCCATCTTCGCGGCTGTCCGAAGCGCCGCCACACAGGTGGTTTCAGTGGCAACAAACGTTGTGGCACAAGGCATTGCAGAGGATTCACCGGTAACCATCGGCAAGGGCGCGGAAAGGGTTGACAGCAGTGAAAGCAGCGTGTTTTCCTCGGACCCATGTTGCAGCGCCACACGCCACCGCGAACCCCGCATCCCGCCACCGCAAGCGGTGCCGACGCCCTGCGTTCGCTTCTCGTGCTCGTACTTATTAGCCAGCCCACCGGAGCGGGACGAGCCAGCGTGTAAGCAACAGACACACCACGGACCTCGATCAGAACCCGCACCGGCCCCGGCGCGGGTTTTTTCGTTTCAGGAACCCCGCATCGCCCTGCTCCTCCTCCCCCTCCCACTCTCTCCTGCAAGGAACCACCACGATGAGCACCAACGACCTGCCCCAGACCAAGATCGCTGTCATCGGCTACGGCAGCCAGGGCCGCGCCCACGCCCTGAACCTGCGCGAATCCGGCTTCGATGTGGTGGTGGGCCTGCGCCCGGGCGGCCCGACCGAAGTGAAGGCGCAGGCGGACGGCTTCACCGTCAAGGCACCGGCCGAGGCGGTCAGGGACGCCGACCTGGTCGCCGTACTGACCCCGGACATGGTGCAGAAGAAGCTCTACGACGAGGTGCTGGCGCCGAACATGAAGCAGGGCGCGGTGCTGCTGTTCGCGCACGGCCTGAACGTCCACTTCAACATGATCACCCCGCGCGAGGACCTGGACGTGGTGCTGGTGGCGCCCAAGGGTCCGGGCGCGCTGGTCCGCCGTGAATACGAGATCGGCCGCGGCGTCCCCTGCATCTGGGCGGTCTACCAGGACCGCAGCGGCAAGGCGGCCGAGCATGCGCTGGCCTACGCCGGCGGCCTGGGCGGTGCCCGCGCCAACCTGATCCAGACCACCTTCAAGGAAGAAACCGAAACCGATCTGTTCGGCGAGCAGGCGGTGCTGTGCGGCGGCGCCTCGGCGCTGGTGCAGGCCGGGTTCGAGACCCTGGTGGAAGCGGGCTACCAGCCGGAGATCGCCTACTACGAAGTGCTGCACGAGCTGAAGCTGATCGTGGACCTGTTCTACGAAGGGGGCATCAGCCGCATGCTCGAGTTCATCTCGGAAACCGCGCAGTACGGCGACTACGTCAGCGGTCCGCGGGTGATCGATGCCGGTACCAAGGCCCGCATGAAGGAGGTCCTGAAGGACATCCAGGACGGCACGTTCACCAAGAACTGGGTGGCCGAGTACGAAGCCGGCCTGCCGAACTACAACCGCTTCAAGCAGGCGGATCTGGACCACCCGATCGAGAAAGTGGGCAAGGAACTGCGCGCCAAGATGGTCTGGCTGCAAGGACAGGCCGCGTAATCCCGCGGCCCTCTTCCACCCGCTCAGCAAGGTTCCCCCATGACTGCTCCCTCCCCCCGCAGCACACCCGCCAACGGTGCCCGCTGGCTGACCCAGGCGCTGGAAGCCGAAGGCGTGCGTACGCTGTTCGGCTACCCCGGCGGCACGATCATGCCGTTCTACGACGCCCTGGTGGATTCGCAGCTCAAGCATGTGCTGGTACGCCATGAGCAGGGCGCCGCACTGGCGGCGAACGGCTTTGCCCGCGCCAGTGGCCAGGTGGGCGTGTGCGTGGCGACCTCCGGTCCCGGCGCCTCGAATCTGGTGACGGGCATTGCCGATGCGATGCTCGACTCGGTGCCGATGGTCTGCATCACCGGGCAGGTCGCCACGCCGCTGCTGGGCACCGATGCGTTCCAGGAGCTGGATGTGTTCGGCCTGACCCTGCCGATCGTCAAGCACAGCTGGCTGGTGCGCAGCGTGGACGACTTGCCGCGGGTGGTGGGCGAGGCGTTCCGCGTGGCCCGCGAGGGCCGCCCCGGTCCGGTGCTGATCGACCTGCCCAAGGATGTGCAGGTGGCCGATGCCAGCCACCTGCCCGCTCACCGCCCCGCAGCCGTGCCGCCACCGGCCGAGCCGGCGCAGGCCGCGCTGGCCGAGGCCATCGCGGTGCTGGCCACGGCGGAAAAGCCGGTGATCTATGCCGGCGGCGGCATCGCGCTGGGCGAGGCGGTGGACGAACTGCGCGCCTTCGTGGACGCCAGCGGCATCCCCACCGTGATGACCCTGCGCGGCCTGGGTGCACTGCCGGCCGCGCACCGCCATTCGCTGGGCATGCTGGGCATGCATGGCACGCGTGCGGCGAACATGGCGGTGCAGGAATGCGATGTGCTGCTGGTGCTGGGCGCGCGCTTCGATGACCGCGCTACCGGCAAGCTGGTCGAGTTCGCCCCGTTCGCGCGCGTGGTGCACATCGACGCGGACGCCTACGAGATCTCCAAACTGCGCACGGCCGATGTCGCCGTTCCCGGTGATGTGGCCCGTGCCATCCGTGCACTGCATGCGGCGTTTCCCTCCCCCCCGCCGCAGCAGGCGCCCTGGCGTGCGCGCTGTGCCCAGCACCGCGAACGGTTCGCGGCCCGCTATGACGCGCCGGGCAGCCAGGTCTATGCACCGGCCCTGCTGAAGCGGCTGAGCGAACTGGCACCGGCCGACACGGTGATCGCCTGCGATGTCGGCCAGCACCAGATGTGGGTGGCCCAGCACTGCCGCTTCAACCACCCGCGCAACCATCTGACCAGCGGTGCCCTGGGCACCATGGGGTTTGGCCTGCCGGCCGCGATGGGGGCGCAGTTCGCCTGTCCCGATCGCACCGTGGTGCTGGTGTCCGGTGACGGCAGTTTCATGATGAACGTGCAGGAGCTGACCACCATCGCGCGGTGCCGGTTGCCGGTGAAGATCGTCCTGTTGGACAACAGCTCGCTGGGCATGGTGCGGCAGTGGCAGGAGCTGTTCTTCGCCGAGCGTTACAGCGAGATCGATCTGTCCGACAACCCGGATTTCGTCGCCCTGGCCAAGGTGTTCGGCATTGCCGCCACCCGTATCGATGCCCGCGACGATGTCGAGGGTGGGCTGGCGGCACTGCTGGCCGAGCCCGGCCCGGCACTGCTGCACGTGGCCATCGATGCACGCGCCAATGTCTGGCCGCTGGTCCCCCCGAACACCGCCAACAGCACCATGCTGGAAAGCAACCCCGCCACTTCCCGTCAGGAGACCCCCAATGCATTACCGGCTTGACCTGGTGCTGCACCCGGCCGAAGGCGCGCTGCTGCGGGTGATCGGCATGGCCGAGCGGCGCGGTTTCGCCCCGCGTGCGATCACCGGCGCACCGGTGGCCGCCGATGGCGGCCGCTGGCACCTGCAGCTGGTGGTGGATGGCCAGCGCCCGCCGGAAACGCTGTGCCGGCAGATGGAGAAAATCTACGACTGTGTCTCGGTGCAGGTGACCGCGCTGGACGGAGTGCAGGCATGACCGCCGTGACCGCTGCCGCGGCACCGGTGCGGAGGCGTCTTCTTCGTGGCCCGTGCGCGCCCTGCTGCGTGGCGCCAGCCGGTGGCCCGGTGGGTGGCCTGCACCGGCGTACCGGCCGGGACGACCATGGCCGGCACTGACGGCGACGTAGGTGAGGTCACCGTTGCCGATGTGCTGGCCGCGCAGGCGCGCCTGCGCCGGTTCCTGCCGCCCACCCCGCTGCATCACGCCGAGCGGTTCGGCACCTGGCTGAAGCTGGAGAATCTGCAGCGCACCGGCTCGTACAAGGTGCGCGGCGCGCTCAACGCGCTGCTGGCCGGGCGCGAGCGCGGCGATACCCGGCCGGTGATCTGTGCCTCGGCAGGCAACCACGCCCAGGGCCTGGCGTGGGCGGCCTACCGGCTGGCCGTACCGGCCATCGCGGTGATGCCGCATGGCGCCCCCGCCACCAAGATCGCCGGCGTGGCGCACTGGGGCGCGACCGTGCGCCAGCACGGTGACAGCTACGATGAGGCCTACGCCTTCGCCGTGGCCCTGGCCGAGCGTCATGGCTACCGCTTCCTGTCCGCGTTCGACGACCCGGACGTCATCGCCGGCCAGGGCACCGTCGGCATCGAACTGGCCGCGCACAGCCCGGACGTGGTGATCGTGCCCATCGGTGGCGGTGGCCTGGCCTCCGGCGTGGGCCTGGCGCTGAAATCGCAGGGCGTGCGCATCATCGGCGCGCAGCTGGAGGGCGTGGACGCCATGGCCCGCGCCATGGCGGGTGATACCCGCGCCATCGCCCCGGTGGCGTCGCTGGCCGATGGCGTACGGGTGAAGATTCCCGGCCTGCTGACCCGCCGCCTGTGCAAGGCGCTGCTGGACGATGTGGTGATCGTGCGCGAGGCCGAACTGCGCGAGACCCTGGTGCGCCTGGCGCTGGAAGAGAACCTGATCGCCGAAGGCGCCGGCGCGCTGGCGCTGGCGGCCGGGCGCCGCGTGGCCGGCCGCCGCAAGACCGCCGTGGTCAGCGGCGGCAACATCGATGCCGGCGTGCTGGCCGGCCTGCTCAACGACATCCGCCCGCGTGCACCGCGCCGCCCACGGCGCCGCCGCAGCGAGGCACCGCGTGCGTCCGCCCTGCCGGTGGCCGCGCCAACGCCGCTGCGGGCAACGTACGCCCCCTCCCCCATCCATCCGCATACCGCCAAACCCGCTGTCGAGGAGACCACCCCATGACCACGCCGATCATTCCCCGCATCCGAATTTTCGATACCACCCTGCGCGACGGCGAACAGTCCCCCGGCTGCAGCATGAGTCCCCAGCAGAAGCGGGTGATGGCACGCGCACTGGACGAACTGGGCGTGGACGCGATCGAGACCGGCTTCCCGGCCAGCTCGCAGTCCGACCGCGACGCGGTGGCGATGATTGCCCGCGACGTGCGCCGTCCGATCCTGGCGGTCCTGTCACGCTGCCTGGCCACGGACATCGAGACCTCCGCGCGCGCCCTGGAAGCGGCCGCCCACCCGCGCCTGCACGTGTTCCTGTCCACCAGCCCGCTGCACCGCGAACACAAACTGCGGATGAGCCGCGAGCAGGTGCTGGAATCGGTACGCACCCATGTCGCACTGGCGCGCTCGTACATCGACGATGTGGAGTTCTCCGCCGAAGACGCCACCCGTACCGAACTGGACTACCTGATCGAGGTCACCCGTGTGGCCATCGCCGCCGGCGCCACCACCATCAACCTGCCGGATACGGTCGGCTTCACCACGCCGGAGGAGATCCGCACCCTGTTCCAGCAGGTCATCGCCGGGGTGGCCGATGTTGCCGGCGCGGACAAGGTCATCTTCAGCGCGCACTGCCACAACGATCTGGGCCTGGCCGTGGCCAACTCGCTGGCGGCCATCGAAGGCGGTGCGCGCCAGGTGGAATGCACCGTCAACGGGATCGGCGAGCGGGCCGGCAACTGTGCGCTGGAAGAGATCGCGATGGCGCTGAAAGTGCGCCAGGGTTTCTACGAGCAGGACAGCGCGATCAACACCCAGCGCATCGTGTCCAGCTCGCAGCTGCTGCAGCGCCTGGTCGGCATGCCGGTGCAGCGCAACAAGGCCATCGTGGGCGCGAATGCCTTCGCGCATGAATCGGGCATCCACCAGCACGGCATGCTGCGCCACCGCGGCACCTACGAGATCATGCGCCCGGAGGACGTGGGCTGGGAATCCTCGCAGATGGTCCTGGGCCGCCACAGTGGCCGCGCCGCCGTGGAGCAGCGCCTGCGGGCGCTGGGCTTCTGGCTGGAAGAAGACGAGCTGAAGCTGGTGTTCGAGCAGTTCAAGGCGCTGTGCGAACAGCAGCGCGTGGTCACCGATGCCGATCTGCAGGTGCTGATCCAGGGCGGCGCGCAGGACCAGGGCTACCGGCTGGCATCGATGACCATCAGCGACGTCGGCAGCCGTGCCAATGCACTGGTCGAGCTGTCCGACCCGGACGGCAACCGCGTGGCCGAAACCGCGCAGGGCGATGGCCCGGTCGACGCGCTGTTCGGCGCGCTGTCGGCCGCCACCGGCGTGCGGCTGCAGCTGGACAGCTACCAGGTCCACAGCGTGGGCATCGGCGCCGATGCGCGTGGCGAAGCCAACCTGAGCGTGCGCCATGGGGAGGATGTCTTCGAGGGCACCGGAACCAGCAAGGACATCATCGAAGCGTCCGCACTGGCGTGGCTGGACGTGGCCAACCGCCTGCTGCGGCAGCGCCAGGCGGCCGCCAGCAGCGCCGAAACCGCAACAACCGCCACCGCCTGAGGACCCTGACATGAGCGCCTTCGACACCCCCACCCCGGCTGCCGGCCAGCAGTGGAACGCGCAGGACTATGCGATCGATGCCGGCTTCGTGCCGCTGCTGGGCGGCGCGGTCTCGCGCCTGCTCGACCCCCGCTGTGGCGAACGCATCCTCGACCTGGGCTGTGGCGATGGTGTACTCAGCAGCGAACTGGCCCTGAGCGGCGCGCACATCCACGGCGTGGACGCCTCGCCGGAACTGGTCAACGCCGCCCGCGCACGCGGTGTCGATGCGCAGGTGATGGATGGCCACGCGCTGACCTTCACCGCCGCGTTCGATGCGGTGTTCAGCAATGCCGCGCTGCACTGGATGGGCCATCCGGACCGTGTGCTGGAGGGTGTGCGCCGCGCGCTGCGCCCGGGGGGCCGCTTCGTCGCCGAGTTCGGCGGCCATGGCAACGTGGCCACGATCATCGCCGCGGTCCAGGCCGCCCGCGCGGCCCATGGCCACGGCGCCAGCACCTTCCAGTGGTACTTCCCCACCGCCGAGGCCTATGCCGACCGCCTGCGCCAGCATGGCTTCCAGGTGCAGCTGATCGAAACCACGCCGCGCCCGACCGCGCTGCCGACCGGCGTGGCTGGCTGGCTGCGGGTGTTCGCCGCACCGCTGCTGGATGATCTGCCCGACGCGGCACGCGCCACGGTGCGCGAGGCCGCGGTCGTCCTGCTGCAGGACCTGCCGCGTGATGCCGCCGGCCAGCCGCTGGCAGACTACGTGCGCCTGCGCGTGCTCGCACGGCGCCGCTGACGTCCCCGCTTCCCTTTCCTTCCTGATGTTCGCCATTCCGTACTTCTGCCAGGCCTACGCATGACTTCCGCACCCCGCACCCTGTACGACAAACTGTGGGACGCCCACGTGGTGGTTCCCGAATCCGACAGCGCACCCGCCGTGCTGTATATCGACCTGCACCTGATCCACGAAGTCACCTCGCCGCAGGCGTTCACCGAACTGCGCTCGCGCGGGCTGGCGCCCCGTCGCCCCGACCGCACCAAGGCGACCATGGACCACTCCACGCCGACCCTGCCGGCCGCGGCCGACGGCACGCTGCCCTATGCCAGCGCGGCCTCCGAGGCGCAGGTCGCCACGTTGGCGCGCAACTGCGCCGAGTACGGCATCGAGCTGTTCGACATGGCTTCGGCGCACCGCGGCATCGTCCACGTCATCGCCCCGGAGCAGGGCTTCACCCAGCCCGGCATGACCATCGTCTGCGGTGACAGCCACACCTCGACCCACGGCGCGTTCGGTGCGCTGGCCTTCGGCATCGGTACCAGCGAGGTCGGCCACGTGCTGGCGACCCAGTGCCTGCTGCAGCGCAAGGCCCGGACCCTGGCGATCACCGTGGATGGCCCGCTGGCACCCGGCGTCGGCGCCAAGGATGTGGTCCTGCACATCATCGGCGTGATCGGCGTCAACGGCGGTACCGGCCACGTCATCGAGTTCCGTGGCAGCACCATCGAGGCGATGGACATGGAACAGCGCATGACCCTGTGCAACATGTCGATCGAGGCCGGCGCACGTGCCGGCATGGTCGCTCCCGACCAGGTCACCTTCGACTTCGTGGCCCGCACCCCGCGCGGGCCCAAGGGCGCCGACTTCGACGCCGCCGTGGCGCGCTGGCGGCAACTGCGCAGCGATGAAGGCGCACGCTTCGACAGCGAGGTGCGCATCGATGCCGCCGACATCCGTCCCACCCTGACCTGGGGCACCCACCCGGGCACCGCCATCGCGGTGGATGCGCCCATTCCGGCCGCCAACGATGCCGCCGCACAGAAGGGCCTGGACTACATGCACCTGCAGGCCGGCAAGGCGCTGGCAGGCACGCCGGTGGACGTGGTGTTCGTCGGCTCCTGCACCAATGGCCGCCTGAGTGACATGCGCGAGGTCGCGCAGGTACTGCGCGGACGCCGCGTGGCCGACGGGGTGCGCATGCTGGTGGTGCCGGGTTCGGAGATCGTCAAGCGCGACGCCGAGGCCGAAGGTATTCACGAGATCGTGCGGGCGGCCGGCGCCGAGTGGCGCGAGCCGGGCTGCTCGATGTGCATCGCCATGAACGGTGACCTGGTGGCACCGGGTCAGCTGGCCGTGAGCACCAGCAACCGCAACTTCGAGGGCCGCCAGGGCCCCGGTTCGCGCACCCTGCTGGCGTCACCGATGAGCGCCGCCTGGGCCGCGGTCAGGGGCCAGGTGGCCGATACCCGCGAGCTGTTCGCGCAGGAGGTGGCGTGATGGCCGGTTTCCGTACCCTGACCTCGGCCAGCGTGGTGCTGCGCCAGACCAACATCGACACCGACCAGATCATTCCGGCGCGGTTCCTGTCCACCACCGAGCGCGCCGGGCTGGGCCGCAACGCCTTCAACGACTGGCGCTGGCAGGCCGATGGTTCGCCGGTGGCGGACTTCGCCTTCAACCAGCCGCACAATGCCGGCCGCCGCATCCTGCTGGCGGGCCGCAACTTCGGCTGCGGCTCCTCGCGCGAGCATGCGCCGTGGGCGCTGACCGACCTGGGCCTGCAGGCCATCGTGAGCAGCGAGATCGCCGATATCTTCCGCGGCAACGCGCTGAAGAACGGGCTGCTGCCGATCGTGCTGGACGAGGCCGACGTGCAGGCGCTGATGCAGCGACCGGATGACGCGCTGACCGTGGACGTGGCCACGCGCACGCTGCGCACGCCCGATGGCCGCGTGTACACCTTCCCGCTGGACGGCTTCTCGCAGACCTGTCTGCTGGAAGGCGTGGATCAGCTGGGCTACCTGCTGGGTCGCACCCCTGACATCGAACGTTACGAGAGTGAGCATGCACGCTGATATCGTTGTACTGCCCGGTGATGGCATCGGACCGGAAGTGGCCGCCGCGGCGGTTGCCGTGCTGAAGGCGATTGCCGTCCGTTTCAATCACACCTTCACCTTCAGCGAGCACGACATCGGTGGCATCGCCATCGATCGCCATGGCGAGCCGCTGCCGGCCGCCACGCTGCAGGCCTGCCAGGCGGCCCATGCGGTGCTGCTGGGCGCCGTGGGCGGACCGAAGTGGTCCGACCCCAATGCCCGTGTGCGCCCGGAACAGGGCCTGCTGGCCATCCGCAAAGCGTTGGGACTGTACGCCAACCTGCGCCCGGTACGGACCCATGCGGCGGCGCTGCACGCCTCGCCGATCAAGGCCGAACTGCTGCACGGTGTGGATTTCGTGGTGGTGCGCGAGCTGACCGGCGGCATCTACTTCGGTGACAAGACGCGCGATGCCGACAGCGCCAGCGACCTGTGCCGCTATACCGTGGCCGAGATCGAGCGGGTACTGCGCAGTGCGTTCACACTGGCCCGGCAGCGCCGCGGCACGCTGACCTCGGTGGACAAGGCCAATGTGCTGGAGACCTCGCGCTTGTGGCGGGATGTGGCCGCACGGATCGGCCGCGAGGAGTTCCCGGACGTGGCGCTGGAGCACCAGCTGGTGGATTCGATGGCGATGCATCTGCTGGCCAAGCCGCGCGAGTACGACGTGATCGTGACCGAGAACATGTTCGGTGACATCCTGACCGACGAGGCCTCGATGCTGGCCGGTTCGCTCGGCCTGCTGCCATCCGCCTCGCTGGGTGCGCCGGGCACGGTGGGCATCTACGAGCCGATCCACGGCTCGGCACCGGACATCGCCGGCAAGGGCATCGCCAACCCCTATGCAACGATCTTCAGCGCAGCGATGCTGCTGCGGCATTCGCTGGGGCTGGAAGAGGAAGCGGCGGCGATCGAGGCCGCGGTGCATGCGGCGCTGGACGACGGCGTGTTCACCGCCGATCTGGCGGCACAGGGCCACGCGGTGAGCACCGCCGCCGCGACGGATGCGGTGCTGGCCAGGCTGGCCTGACGTCGTCCGCCGAGCATGGCTCGGCGCTACCTGGCCACCGCCCCACCCGTGTAGAGCCGAGCC
>Ga0207790_1000594_pt1 | contig 12057 bp, 8 predicted proteins | sample HigsolmetaGSP14D_FD_184842 | JGI IMG/M metagenome (GOLD analysis project Ga0207790, IMG submission 184842) | High solid enriched microbial communities from the Joint BioEnergy Institute, USA - SP1-4-D (SPAdes) | ecosystem: Engineered > Bioreactor > SSF (Solid state fermentation) > Aerobic >...
AAGGTGCAGCACTTGGTCATCACCTGGCTGGTCGCGCTGGGCGCGAACTTCTCGGCGTTGTGGATCCTGGTCGCCAACGGCTGGATGCAGAACCCGGTCGGCGCGGTGTTCAACCCCGACACCATGCGCATGGAGATCACCGACTTCATGGCGGTGATCTTCAATCCCGTCGCGCAGGCGAAGTTCGTGCACACGGTGTCGGCCGGCTACGTGACCGGCGCGATCTTCGTGATGTCGGTCAGCGCGTTCTACCTGCTGCGCGGGAAGCACCAGGGCATCGCGCGGCGCTCGATCGCGGTCGCGGCGAGTTTCGGCCTGGCGTCGGCGCTGTGCGTGGTCGTGCTCGGCGACGAGAGCGGCTATGCGGCCACCGAACACCAGAAGATGAAGCTCGCCGCGATCGAGGCGATGTGGCACACCGAGCCCGCGCCGGCCGGCTTCACCGTGATCGGCCTGCCGGACCAGGCCGGCCAGCACAACCGGTTCGAGGTCAAGATTCCGTGGCTGATGGGCCTGATCGCGACGCGTTCGCTGGATGGCGAGATCCCCGGCATCCTTGAACTGGTCGAACGCGCCGAGCACCGCATCCGCGGCGGCCAGCTCGCCTATGCCGCGCTCGAGCGGCTTCGCGAGGACCGCACCGACACCGCCGCGCGCGCGGCCTTCGATGCGCACTGGAGCGACCTGGGCCATGCGCTGCTGCTCAAGCGCTATCGCGACGACATCCTCGCCGCGAGCGAGGCGGAGATCTCGCAGGCCGCGCTCGACACCGTGCCGCGCGTCGCGCCGCTGTTCTGGACCTTCCGCATCATGGCCGGCGTCGGCTTCTATCTGATCGCGTTCTTCGCCTACGCGTTCTGGCGCACCACGCGTCACCGCGTCGAGCACGGCCGGCGTTTCCTGTGGATCGCGCTGCTGAGCCTGCCGCTGCCGTGGATCGCGATCGAATGCGGCTGGTTCGTCGCCGAGTACGGTCGCCAGCCATGGGCGGTGGAGGGCGTGCTGCCGACGTTCTACGCGGCCTCGGGCATCGCGCTCAAGGACATCCTGATCTCGCTCGGCGGCTTCGTGATCCTCTACACCGGTCTGGCGATCGTCGCGGCGAAGCTGATGCTCAGGGCCATCGGCAAGGGACCGGATGTGCTGGCCCCGCCGGCAGGCGACGGCGCACCGGCGGCGGTCGACGACCGGGTGCCCGACCGCGACGGGCTGCCGCTGCAGGCCGCCGACGACCTCGATCCCACGCCCGCCGCGCGCGGCTGACGCTCCGACCCAAGGACACGACGATGGATTTCATTCCCCTCGATTACGCCACCCTGCGCCTGATCTGGTGGCTGCTGCTGGGCGTGCTGCTGATCGGTTTCGCGGTGATGGACGGCTTCGATCTGGGCGTCGGCGCGCTGCTGCCGTTCGTGGCGAAGACCGATGCCGAGCGCCGCATCGTGGTCAACACCATCGGCCCGGTGTGGGAGGGCAACCAGGTCTGGTTGATCCTCGGCGGCGGCGCGATCTTCGCCGCGTTTCCGCCGCTGTACGCGGTGAGTTTCTCGGGCTTCTACCTGGCGATGTTCGTGATCCTGTTCGCGCTGATCCTGCGGCCGGTCGGCTTCAAGTTCCGCGGCAAGGTCGAGGATCCGCGCTGGCGCGCGACCTGGGACTGGGCGTTGTTCATCGGCGGCGCAGTGCCGGCGCTGATCTTCGGCGTGGCAGTGGGCAACGTGCTGCTGGGCGTGCCGTTCCATTTCACGCCGGAGCTGCGCGCGGTCTACACCGGCGGCTTCTTCGACCTGCTCACACCGTTCGCGCTGCTGGCGGGACTGGTCAGCGTGAGTCTGCTGGTCGCGCATGGCGCGGCGATGCTGGTGATCAAGACCGACGGGCCGATCGCCGCGCGCGCGGCGCGCTGCGGCAGTGTCGCGGCCGTGCTGGGCGCGGCGCTGTTCGTCGGCGCTGGGGTGTGGATCGCGTCCGGCATCCATGGCTTCCGCATGGCGTCCGTCATCGACACCGCGCTCGCGTCCGATCCGCTGCGCAAGACCGTCGTCATGGCGCCGGGTGCATGGATGGACAACTACCGGGCGATGCCGTGGACGATCGTCGCGCCGCTGCTCGGCGCGCTCGGTGCGCTGGCGTCGGCCGCGCTGCTGCGGATGCGGCGCGGCGGGTTGGCATTCGTGGCCTCGGGCGTGTCGATCGCCGGAGTGATCCTGACCGTCGGGTTCGCGATCTTTCCGTTCCTGCTGCCGTCGTCGAGCATTCCGAGCGCCAGCCTGACGCTGTGGGATGCGTCCAGCAGCCGGCTGACGCTGTGGATCATGTTGCTGGCGGCGGTCGTGTTCCTGCCGCTGATCCTGCTCTACACCAGTTGGGTCTACCGCGTGCTGCGCGGCAAGGTGACCGACGCCAGTGTCGCCGACACGCCCAACGCCTACTGATTCTTCAAGGAGCACGCCATGTGGTACTTCGCCTGGATTCTCGGCATCGGTCTCGCGGCGACGTTCGCGATCCTCAACGGCATGTGGTTCGAGGTGCGCGAGCAGCGCCGGGAAGGCGCGCGGCCCGATTGATCCGACTCACGCGCGCGTCGGACCGCGTCGCGGACACTGGAACTCCGTGCCCGACTGGAGCTCCGAAATGAAGACGCCGGAAAAGCCGGATACCCCGCGCGGTCCGCTGGAACAGGCGCGTGCGCCCGATGGCCCCAGGGCGCACGGCGAATCGGCCGAGAAGCGCGACCAAGACCCGCGCAACGATCCGGAGACGATGCCCGGCGCGCGGATCGGGAAACCCGACCGGCGCAGCGGCGAAGGCCCGCCCGGCGATCCGGGCAACCGTCGCAAGGATTGAGGTCCGAGGCCGTGCGCGCCCACGCACGGCCTGCGCGCGGGCGACGCGCGTCCGGAACGGACGCTGCAGAACGTCCAGACACAAAAAAACCCGCTTTCGCGGGTTCTTGTTCGCTGCCGGTAGTGTCAGCGATGACCTGGTGCCCAGGAGAGGACTCGAACCTCCACGGAGTTGCCCCCGCTAGCACCTGAAGCTAGTGCGTCTACCAATTCCGCCACCTGGGCAGGTCAGGGCGCGTATGTTGTCGACGCCTCCAACGCTTGTCAACGGAATCGTGCGACAGCGTCCACGCCGCCTGCGCAGGCCAGCCTGTACCATCGCCACAATGGCCAAACCACCCAGCAAGCGCGGCAGCAGCCGCGGCACGCCCGGGCCCGCGAAACAGGGGGCCGGCAAGCGCGGCGCCCCCGGCGCGACCCGACCGAAACCGAACGAAAGCAAGAGCGCACTGCCGCCGTGGATGCCCGATCCGGGCCTGCAGCGTGCGCTGCGGTCCGGCGCATCGACCCCGGCTGGCGGCGATCGCCCGCCCGCCGCACGTCCTCCAGCCGCGCGCGGTGCGCGTTTCGAGGATCCTTACGCGAACCGCGAAGCGGCGCGCTACGACAATCCGATCGCCAGCCGCGAGGCGATCCTGCAGACGATCGCCGACGCCGACGGCCCGATGACCTTCGACGAGCTCGCCGCCAGGCTCAATCTCGTCGAGCCCGATCGCGCCGACGCGCTCGGCAAGCGCGTCGCGGCGATGCTGCGCGAGGGCCAGCTGCTGCAGAACCGTCGCGGCGGCCTGGTGCCGGCCAAGCGCAACGACCTGATTCCCGGCACGGTGATCGCCAATCCCGAGGGCTTCGGCTTCCTGCGCCCCGACAGCGGCAGCGGCGACGATCTGTTCCTGCCGCCGATCGAGATGCGCAAGGTGATGCACGGCGACCGCGCACTCGCGGGCCTGACCAATGTCGACGCGCGCGGCCGCCGCGCCGGCGTCATCGTCGAGGTGCTCGAGCGCCGCACGACGCGCCTGATGGGCCGGTTCGCGGTCGAGCACGGCATCAGTTTCGTGGTGCCCGACGACAAGCGCATCCAGCGCAACATCCAGATTCCGCAGGAAGCCGGCAATGCCGCCAGGCACGGCCAGTTGGTGGTCTGCGAGATCACCGCCCCAGGCGACAGTTACCGCCCGCCCATCGGCCGCGTGCTGACGGTGCTGGGCGACGTGCTCAAGCCCTCGCTGGTGGTGGAGGCCGCGATCCACGGCCACAACCTGCCGCACGAATTCCCGCAGCCGGTGCTCGAGGAAGCCGCGGCGATTCCGGTCGAGGTCGAAGCGCGCATGCTCGGCGGCCGCGTCGATCTGCGCGCGATGCCGCTGGTGACGATCGACGGCGAAGACGCCAAGGATTTCGACGATGCGGTCTACTGCGAACCCAACCGCGACGGCTTCCGCCTCGTGGTCGCGATTGCCGACGTGTCGAACTATGTGCGTCCCGGCACGCCGCTCGACGACGAAGCCCAGCTGCGCGCGACCAGCGTGTACTTCCCGGGCTTCGTCGTGCCGATGCTGCCCGAGACGCTGTCCAACGGCATCTGCTCGCTGAAGCCGAAGGTCGACCGGATGTGCTTCGTCTGCGACATGCAGGTGGGGCGCGACGGCATCGTCTCTTCGTCGAAGTTCTACGAAGCGGTGATGCATTCGCATGCGCGCCTGACCTACACCCAGGTCTGGCAGGCGGTCGGCGAGAACGATGCCGACGTGCGCACCACGATTTCCGCGGTGCTGCCGCAGGTCGAGCATCTGCACCAGCTCTACCGGGTCCTGTCGAAGGCGCGCGAGAAGCGCGGCGCGATCGAGTTCGAGAGCAGCGAGGTGCGCTTCGTGCTCGACAACACCGGCGAGGTCACCCAGGCCGGCATGATCCAGCGCAACGATGCGCACAAGCTGATCGAGGAATGCATGATCGCGGCGAATGTGGAGGCGGCGAAATGCCTGCTCGAGGCTGCCATTCCCGCGCCGTATCGCGTGCACGACAAGCCGCCGGAGTCGAAGTACGCCGACCTGCTGGAGTTCCTCAAGGAGTTCTCGCTGCGCATGCCGCCGTGGTCGAAGCTGCAGCCCAAGGACTTCACCCAGTTGCTGAAGAAGATCCGCGACCGGCCCGACGCGACCCTGCTCGAATCGGTGCTGTTGCGCAGCCAGAGCCAGGCGGTCTACGCGACCGAGAACATCGGCCATTTCGGTCTGGCGCTGGCGGCGTATGCGCACTTCACCTCGCCGATCCGCCGCTATCCCGACCTGCTGGTGCATCGCGCGATCAAGCACGTGCTGTCGGGCCAGCCGCTGACGAAGTTCCTGTACACGCCGCGCCTGATGGAAAGCCTGTCGCTGCAGTGCTCGGAGCGCTCGCGTCGTGCCGAGGAGGCCGAGCGCGAAGTCGACGAGCGCTATCGCGCCGCGTGGATGGAGCAGCACGTCGGCGGCAGGTTCGACGGCGTCATCAGCGGCGTGACCAGCTTCGGCCTGTTCGTCGAGCTGGACCAGTCCAAGGTCAACGGCCTGGTCCACGTGACCCAGCTGCCCAACGACTTCTACTCCTTCGATCCGATCCGCCGGATGCTCAGCGGCCAGCGCGCCGGGCGCGAGTACCGCCTCGGTGACCGGGTGCGCATCGTGGTGCTCAAGGCCAGCCTGGAGGACCGCAAGATCGACTTCCGCATCGTCGAATCCGACGCGCCCGAACCCGGCGAGCCGAAGCCGCCACCGCCGCGCGGCAAGCCGGCCAAGCGCGAGAAGAAGCCGTACCGGTAGAATAGGACGCCCTGCGGGGCCGGGACCGGCGGTTCCGGCCCCGCAGGCGTTTGTGCCCCCGCTTCCCGACTTCGAACCTCACGCATGACCAGCAAGCAGAACCAGTGGATCGTCGGCATCAACGCCGTGGCCGCGGCCGTCGAACACGACGCCGAGAACGTGCGCGAGGTGCTGCTGGAAGCGGGCGCGAAGAACCCGCGCGTCGTCGAGATCGAATCGGCTGCGCGCCGCCGCGACATCGACGTGCGCCGGGTCAACCAGCAGGCGCTCGACGGTGTCGCCGGTGGCCTGCGCCACCAGGGCGCGGCCGCACGTTATGCCGCGGCGAAGACCTGGGACGAGAACGAGCTCGAAGGCCTGGTCGAGGCCGCCGAGGGCAAGGCCCTGCTGCTGGTCCTCGACGGCGTGCAGGACCCGCACAACCTCGGCGCCTGCCTGCGCAGCGCGGCCGCCGCGGGCGTGACGGCGGTGGTGATTCCCAAGGACAAGGCGGTGCAGGTCAATGCCACCGTACGCAAGACCTCCGCCGGCGCCGCCGACAGCGTGCCGGTCGTCCGGGTGACCAACCTGTCGCGCACGCTGCGCGACCTGCAGAAGCTGGGTGTGTGGATCTACGGCCTTGCCGGCGAGGCGACCGCGTCGCTGTATGCCACCGACCTCCGTGGCAACGTCGCGCTGGTGCTGGGCGGCGAGGCCGACGGCCTGCGTCGTCTGACCCGCGAGCACTGCGACGGCCTTGTGACGATTCCGATGCCCGGCGGCGATGCGGCGGCGGGCGTGGAAAGTCTCAACGTCTCGGTCGCGGCCGGCGTGACGCTGTTCGAGGCGGTGCGCCAGCGCATCGTCGGCTGAGCCGCGCACGGGGCGCTCGGGGGAGACGCGTGAACGCGATGCGGCCCAGCGGTTGCCCGGCGGCTGTCGTGCGCGCGTCGCAATGGCGGCTGCTCCTGTGCGTATTGCTGTGCTGCGCGGGTGTCGCCGGTGCGGTGACGCCGGCCCGCCAGACGCCCGGCCCGCTGCGCGATTACGCCGTCGACCACTGGACCTCGCGCGAGGGCCTGCCGCACAACTCCGTCCGCGACCTGGCGCAGACGCCCGACGGCTACCTGTGGCTGGCGACGTGGGAAGGCCTGGTCCGCTACGACGGGCTGGAGTTCGTGGTCTACGACCGCAGCACCACCGACCCCGCGCTGCCAGACAACGGTGTCGGGTCGCTGTACGTCGATCCCGCCGGCGCGCTGTGGCTCAGCGATTCGCGCGGCAACCTTGGACGACGCAGCCCCGACGGCAGCTTCCGTTTCTGGACGTCGGGCGAGGCCGGCTGGCCGCAGGTGCTGATCCACGCGATGGCGATGGATGCCGGCGGGCGGCTGTGGCTCTTGTTCGAAGGGCGGGGCCTGGGCTGCCTGCATCCGGACGGGCGCTTTGAGTTCTTCGAAGCCGGCGACGGCGTACCGCTGCCGCTGAGCTACCCGCACATGGCGATCGGCGACGACGGCCGCATCTGGATCGGCGGCATGGACGGGCTGGTGGTGCGCGATACCGACGGCGTGCTGCGCCGGGCGCCGGCGGGCTTCGGGCTTCCCGAAGGGCTGGCCTGGCCCTATCGCGCGCCGGATCGGACGGTCTGGCTGGTCGCCGGCGACGGCGTGTACCGCGTCGACGGCGCGCACGCGCGGCGCGTGCACCGGATCCCGGGGCAGGGCGACTTCACCGCGATGCTGCAGGATCGCCACGGCGACCTGTGGCTCGGCAGCGAAAGCCGCGGCCTGCTGCGCATCGGCGCGCGCGGGGTCGAAACGCCGCCGGCGGATGCGGCGCGTCCGGCCGGACGCATCGTGCAGTTGCTCGAGGACGCCGAAGGCAGCATCTGGGCCGGCGCCAACGGTGGCCTGTTCCGCGTCCGCGAAACGCTGTTCACGCGCCTGCTGGCCCGCGACGGGCTCAGCGGCGAGTACGTGCGCGCGCTGATCGAGGACGACGCCGGGCAGTTGTGGATCGGCAGCACGGGCGGCCTCGACCGGCAGGGCGCGGACGGACGCGTGCATCCGGTCGACCTGCAGCCGGGCGTGGCGCCTTCGGTACTGAGCCTGGCGCGTGGCACGGATGGCGACCTGTGGGTGGGCGCCTACGGTGGGCGCGTGTTCCGCGTGCGCGACGGCACCGTCGTGGCACGGCTGGACGGATTCCCCGGCCACATCCGCGCCATCGAAACCGACGACGCCGGTGCGATCTGGATCGCCACGCATCGCGGGCCGGTGCGCCTGGTCGACGGCCGCGTGTCCACGCCGCGCGTGCCCGGCCTGCCGACCGGTCTGGTGACCTCGCTGGCGTGGATCGACGGTGCGCTGTGGATCGGCTCGGTCGAGGGCGCCAGCGTGCTGCGCGACGGCCATGTGCGACCGGTGGCGCTGCCGCCGCGCGACGGCGCGCGCACGGTGTTCGCGTTCCGCGGCATCGGCGACGCGGTGTGGATCGCGACCGACCGCGGGCTGTACCGCGAGCGCGACGGCGTGCTCGCGCACGTGGGTCTCGCGCAAGGCATGCCGGTGGATTCGGTGTTCCAGATCGTGCCCGATCGGCTGGGCAATGCCTGGATCACCAGCAACCGCGGCATGTTGCGGGCGCGCATGGACGATCTGGATGCGGTCGCCGACGGCCGCCTGCAGCGGCTCACGCTCGATCGCTACGACGAGATCGACGGCATGTCGAACGCGCAGGGCAACGGCAGCTCGTCGCCGTCGGCACTCCTGCGTCGCGACGGCTCGGTGTGGATGGCGACCGCACGCGGCATCAGCGCGGTCGATCCCCGGCGCTGGCGGACCTTCAGCGCCTTGCCGCCGCCGTTGCCGCGCATCGAGTCGGTGCGCCTCGACGGCGCGTCCGCCGCGTGGCGGGACGGCGACCGGCTGCCCGGCGGCACGCGCCTGTCGGTGTCATACGTGGGGCTGAGCTTCCTGATGTCGGAGCGCATCCGCTTCCGCACGCGTCTCGAGGGCCTCGACAGCGACTGGGTCGAGCGCGGCCGCCAGCGCAGCGTGGAGTTCGTCGGCCTGCCGCCGGGCGACTACGTGCTGCACGTGTCCGCGGCGCATGCGGACGGCGCCTGGAGCGAGGCCGCGCAGTGGCGCTTCTCGATCGCGCCGCTGTGGTGGCAGCGACACGGCGTGCAGGCGCTCGGTGCGGCGCTGGTGCTGCTGGCCCTGGCAGTGGCGTATCGCGTGCGCGTCCGCCGGTACCGCAGCGCCAACGACCGGCTGAGCCGCCTGGTGGACGATCGCACGCAGGCGCTGCAGCGGCAGACCGCACAGCTGATCGAGGCCGACGGCGAGAAGACCGAGCTGCTCGGCCGTCTGCGCGCGCAGGCCGAGACCTTCGAACGGCAGGCCTACGAGGACGCGCTGACCGCGCTGCCCAACCGGCGCAGCTTCGACGATGCGCTGGTGCGCGAGTTCGCACGCGCGCAGCGGCGCCGCCAGCCGCTGTGCCTGATGATCCTCGATGTCGACCGCTTCAAGTCGATCAACGACGTGTACAGCCACGCGGTGGGCGACGAAGTGCTGCGCCAGGTCGGCGCCGTGCTGGCCGGCGCGTGCCGCGCGACGGACGTGGCCGCGCGCATCGGCGGCGAGGAGTTCGCGATGATCCTCGTCGACGCCAGTCGCGAGGACGCGCATGCGGTCTACGCGCGGCTGCGCGAGACGTTCGCGCGCAAGCGCGACTGGGGTGGCGTGGACGGCCTGGTGGTGACGATCAGCGCCGGCGTGGCGATGCGCGACCCGGTCGACACCACGCCCACGCAGCTGATGCGCCGCGCGGACGCCGCGTTGTACCGCGCCAAGAGCGAAGGCCGCGACCGCCTGAGCGACGGCTGATGGCGCGCGAGCGTTCATCGCCGCGACGCTAGACTCGATGCCGATCACGGTGGCGGGGACGACCCCGCCGGACGCACCGCAACCGGGGACGACCCCATCGCAACGATGGAGGTGCTTCCCGTGTCCTGGATCATTCTCGTGCTCGCCGGCCTGTTCGAGATCGGCTGGGCGGTCGGCCTGAAGTACACCGAAGGCTTCACGAAGTTCTGGCCGACGGTCGGCACGGTGACGGCGATGGTCGTCAGCGTCGGTCTGCTCGGCGTCGCGATGCGCGAGCTGCCGGTGGGCACCGCCTACGCGATCTGGGTCGGCATCGGCGCGGTCGGCACGGTGATTCTCGGCATCGTGCTGCTGGGCGATGCGGCGAGTCCGGGCCGGCTGCTCAGTCTGGGCCTGATCATCGCGGGCATCATCGGTCTGAAGCTCGCGAGCTGATCGCGCGCGCCCGGCGCGCCGGTGCGGCGCAGGGCGCTCCTTTTCCGCACGTCTCCTGCGTGACGCAGTGGCGGACGCTGGCGCACGTCGACGGCATCGTCGACCATGGCCGACCCCACGTCGGTCCAGCCTGCACGGACCCTTCTTTCCCGCGCTTTTTTTCCGGAAGCTGTCGTGCTGATCACTGCCGCGCTCGTGCTCGTTCCCTATCTGATCCTGCGGTTCGTCTGGCCGCTGCGGCTGTCATGGCCGGCGAAGGCCGCGCTGTCGGTCGCGCTGTGCGCGCTGGCCTTCCATCACCGCATCGTCGCCCGCTTCGCCGGGACCGTGGCCTCGCCGGAGCTGCCGAAGTTCGTCATCGCGGCGATCGGATCCGCCTTCATCGCCCTGTTGCTGACCGCGGTCCTCGTGCTGCTGCTCGATCTGCTCACGCTGGTTGTGTGGATGCTGCGCCGCCGGCAGCTGCTGGCGCGTGCGCGCGCGCCGGCGCTGCGTCCCGCGCTCGCCGGCATCGCGTTGCTGCTGTCGGTCTTCGGTACCTGGCAGGCGATGGCGGTGCCGAAGGTGCGACAGGTGGAGATCGCGATCGCGGATCTGCCCCAGGCCTTCGACGGTTACCGGTTGCTGCAGCTGACCGACATCCACGCCAGCCGCCTGCTGACCGGCGACTGGGTCGCCGATGTCGTCGCTGCATCGAACGCGCAGCAGCCCGACCTGATCGTCATCACCGGCGATCTGGTCGACGGCAGCGTCACCGCGCGCGCCGACGACGTGCGACCGCTGGCGGATCTCCGCGCGCCCGATGGCGTCATCGCGATCACCGGCAACCACGAGTACTACGGGCAGTACCGCGAGTGGATGGACGCATTCCGCGCGATGGGCATGACGGTGCTCGAGAACGCGCACCTGCGGATCGAACGCGGGGGCGCGGCGCTGACCATCGCGGGCGTGACCGATCCGGTCGCCGCGCGCTACGGACTGGCGCTGCCGGATGTCGACGCGGCGCTTGCCGGGCGCGATGCCGGCGCGCCGGTCGTGCTGCTCGACCATCGCCCCACGCAGGCACGCGAGAACGCGCGACGCGGCGTCGATCTGCAGCTCTCGGGCCACACCCACGGCGGCCACATCGTCGGCATGGACCGGCTGGTGGCGCGCGCGAACGGCGGCTTCGTGTCCGGTCTGTATCCGGTCGACGGCATGCAGCTCTACGTCAGCAACGGCGCGGGCCTGTGGCCCGGCTTCGCGACGCGCATCGGCGTGCCCTCGGAGATCACGGTGGTCACCCTGCGCCGCGCGGCCGGATAGTGCGGCTTCTCAGCATAGGCAGACCGCTGGAATCCACGCCTTCCCGCGCCCGCGGGGAAAGCCCGGGATAGGGGCGACCCGAGCGTGTGGAGGGCATTGCATCGTGCGTGATCGCTCCACCGCATCCACGCGCGATGGATCAAGGCGCGGTCCGACAGTTCGCCCCCACCCAACCCCCGCTGCGCGGGGGAGGGCTTCAAGCAGGCGCAGCCATCGCGGGCCAGGCGTTGGCGATACGGCAGAACAGTTGCGCGGTCAGCGTGGTGTCGTACAGCGCGGAATGCGCCTGCGACTGGTCCCACTCGAGCCCCGCGGCCTGCACGGCGCGTGCGAGCACGGTCTGGCCGTAGGCCACGCCGGCCAGCGTGACCGTGTCGAACACGCTGAAGGGGTGGAAGGGATTGCGCTTGTGCTGCGTGCGCGCGACGGCGGCGTTGACGAAACCCAGATCGAAATGCGCGTTGTGGCCGACTAGGATCGCGCGCTGGCAGTTGTGCCGGCGCACCGCGACGCGCACGTGGTTGAAGATGTGGTCCAGCGCATCGCGCTCGGGCTTGGCGAAGCGGAACGGGTGGTGGATGTCGATGCCGGTCACTTCCAGCGACTGCGGATCGATCTGCGTGCCCTCGGCCGGCTCGACGTGCGCATGTACCGGCGCGCCGGGTACCAGATGGCCGGCCTCGTCGAGATCGAGCGGAATCGCGGCGATTTCCAGCAAGGCGTGGCGGCGCGATTCGAAGCCGCCGGTCTCGACGTCCACGACGACCGGCAGGAAGCCGCGGAAGCGGCGGG
>Ga0207790_1000601_pt1 | contig 11954 bp, 12 predicted proteins | sample HigsolmetaGSP14D_FD_184842 | JGI IMG/M metagenome (GOLD analysis project Ga0207790, IMG submission 184842) | High solid enriched microbial communities from the Joint BioEnergy Institute, USA - SP1-4-D (SPAdes) | ecosystem: Engineered > Bioreactor > SSF (Solid state fermentation) > Aerobic >...
ACAATAATACCTATAAAGACAGAAAGGAAGAGAAGGAATGCCGGAATATGAACATGTTGAGGAACATTTCCAGGCATCCGACACCGTCCGTGATATCGTCATCGGTATGTCGGACGGATTGACAGTCCCGTTTGCGCTTGCAGCAGGCCTGTCCGGCGCAGTGGATTCGCCGATGCTCGTTTTGGCGGCAGGGGCCGCTGAAATTGCGGCAGGGTCCATTGCGATGGGCCTCGGAGGCTATTTGGCGGCAAAATCGGATGCCGAGCATTACTATAATGAATTAAAAAGGGAATACCGTGAAGTGGAAGAAGTGCCGGACCGCGAAAAAGATGAAGTTCGCGACGTGTTCAAGGAATATGATCTCGAACCGGAACATATTGAAGCCATCGTCGATAAAATGGCAGAAAATCCGGATAAATGGGTTGATTTTATGATGAAATTCGAACTCGGGCTTGATAAACCCGAAAAAGGGCGCAGTTTAAAAAGTGCTTTTACGATTGCTTTATCTTATATCGTCGGCGGCCTAATCCCGCTCTCCCCGTATTTTTTTGTCACACATGCATCACAGGCGTTGCTCGTCTCCGTTATCATTACGCTTATTGTCCTGTTTATTTTCGGGGCGGTGAAAGGGCGTGTTACAGGTTCCCATCCGTATAAAAGCGGACTGGAAACGGTCATTATCGGCGGTTTGGCCGCTGCTGCCGCATTCGGGCTTGCAAGACTGCTGACAAAATAGCTGTTTTCCATCCGCTTCTGCCGGGCGGGAGGGTCTTTAACGTATTTTTGCTTTTCTTGGAGAAATAAGCTATAATATTAGCATCCTTTGTTCAAACGATAAGGCGATGGAGTTCGCCATAACCGCCTGCGGGCTGATGACTCCTGCTGATATGGATCTTCTTTTCATATTGGCAGGAGTTTTTTGATGCGGCGTGCAGCGCTTTTTCGATAAGATATTTTCGGAGGAGATAGTATGTTATATGTTTTAGTAGGCATTGCCGGCATCTTTGGTGCATTGGCGCGCTATGATTTAGGAATCTGGATCGGGATGCATGTCCATACGATTTTTCCGTTTGCGACGCTTTGCATTAATATGATCGGCTGTTTTCTGCTTGGATGGCTGACGATGCATATTTTTAAATCAAAAAATGTTCATCCATATATTGCGAGCGCACTCGGCACCGGCTTTGTCGGTTCTTTTACAACATTCTCGACTTTTAGCGTCGAAACGGTGCAGCTTTTCCAGCAGTCGCTTTATATTTATGCTGTTCTGTATATTTTCTGCAGTTTATTCGGCGGCCTCATGATGTCGTGGGCCGGATTTAAGATCGGGGCTAGACTGCATGCGCGGTCGAAAGCGCATCAGGTGCAGACTCAGGAAAATTAGAGGTGATGTTTCTATGGTCATGAATGGCATTTTTATTGCAATCGGCGCTTTTTTTGGGGCAATTTCCCGGTTTTCTCTTTCTCAATTGATCAAACGGATCTATCCGGTAAAATTTCCGGCTGCAACATTTTTTATTAACCTGTCGGGCTCTTTTCTGCTCGGCCTTCTGTTCGGCCTTGGCGCCGGCAGTTCATGGCGCCTGTTGCTTGGCACCGGCTTCATGGGGGCTTTTACGACCTTTTCCACTTTTAAACTTGAAAATATTCAGTTGCATGCTGAAAAACAATGGCGTATCCTTATCCCGTACCTGGCACTCAGTTATGTAATCGGGATTGCGATGGCGTTTCTCGGTATCATGCTCGGAGATTTCCTGGCCTGAAATGAAACTTTTGGACAGTCACTTCGTAATAATATAAGAAAAGCAATCAGTGGAATGATACTTTGTTAGCCGGCAGCCTGCTTTTTTAACCGGAGGGTATTTATTGTGATGAAGGATATCCTTTTGAAAATTTTCGGTTTTTACAGGTATCCTTTTGCAATTCTGCAGAACGTACGAACAAAGAACAGGAGGAAGATGTATGAGAAAATCCATGCCATGGCTGGTCGTGGCTGCGATCCTGGTTATTCTCGTTATTGGTGTTTTTTCAAGTTATAACGGTTTTGTCAACGCAGAAGAAAACGTAAACCAATCTTATTCGCAAATTCAAAACCAGCTGCAAAGGCGGATGGACTTGATCCCGAACCTTGTAAACACAGTCAAAGGCTACGCTTTGCATGAAAAAGCTGTTATTGATGACATTTCGAAAGCACGTGCACAATTGGCCGGTGCAAAAACCCCAGCTGACCAAGCGGCGGCAAACGACCAGCTGAACACTGCTTTGAGCCGGCTGATGGTTGTCGTGGAAAATTATCCGGATTTGAAAGCAAACCAAAATTACACACAGCTGATGGATGAACTTGCCGGTACGGAAAACCGGCTCGCAGTTGCGCGCCAGGATTACAACAGCGCCGTCGCAACATATAACAAAAAGGTAAAAAGAATGCCCGGCGCAATTATTGCCAATCTGTTCGGTTTCCATGAAAAAGAATACTTTAAAGCAGAAACAAGCGCGAATGAAGCGCCAAAAGTTGATTTTGGGAACAGCAGTGGTCAGTGATGAAAAGAAGCGCGCTTATTACAGCCGTTTTTTTCACATGTCTGTTTGCTGTTTTCTCAATCGTTCCGCCGGCCAAAGCTGCGCCGAAGATACCCAAGCCGGTTGGGGACATATATGTTCAGGATTTTGCCGGTGTGCTGACAGACAGCCAGAAACAGAAACTGATCTCGCTTGGCAGGCAGCTGGATGATAAAACAAAAGCACAAGTCGCTGTTCTGACCGTGGACACGATCGGGAAGAATACGACAATTGAAACATTTTCCAATCAAGCTTTCCGCCAGTACGGGCTGGGCGACAAAAAAATGAACAATGGCGTGCTGATCGTATTGGCAGTGAAAGACAAAAAAATCAGAATCGAAGTCGGCTACGGCCTGGAAGGTGCGCTCCCGGACGGAAAAGTGGGCCGCATTCTCGACCAGTACGCGATGCCGTATCTGAAAGAAGGCAAGGAAGATGCAGCAGTTGTCAATACGTATAAAAAACTGGCCAATGAAACGGCGAAAGAATACAATGCAAATATTCAATCAAAACCGCAGGCGTATGAACCGCCGCCTACCAATCAGGCTTCCCCGCTTTCGTTCTGGAAGCAGGTTTTAATCGGCCTCGGGGTGCTTGTTCTGATTTTGATCGATTTCAAGTTTTTCGGCGGCACTTTGACTTATTTTCTGCTCAATATCCTCTCGATGTTCTTTCATGGCGGCGGGGGGAGAGGGGGAGGCAGCAAAGGCGGCGGCGGTTCTTCCGGCGGTGGGGGAGCAAGCCGGGGGTGGTAACTTTCAACACGGGGAAATTCGCTTCGTGTATTTTTTTGTCAAAGGAAAAAAGTTTCATGGTTTTGTCATTGGTTTTAGCCACTTTTGTCGAATATAAAGTGTAAGGATTTTATGGAAGATACGTGAAAAACCTTGCACTTGGCGGCCATTTCAATGTACAAAAAAACGGAATATCAGTTAACTTTCGTAGAAGATTTTTTTCTACCATTCGGCGGAAAATTAAATAAAGAAAATCGCTGGGTTCGCCTGGCTGAAGTTATTCCTTGGTGGAAAGCTGAAGAAAAGTACGCCAAGTCCTTTAAGAATAAATTAAAAGGCGAACGAGCTTACTCCGTAAGAATCGCTCTTGGAGCTCTCTACATCAAAGAACGGCTTGGGCTGACTGACCGTGAAACTGTCGAACAGATCACAGAAAACCCGTATTTGCAGTATTTTATCGGGTTGCCGGAATTTCAGGAAAAAGCGCCATTCGACCATTCTTTGATGCCTCGTTTCAGGAAACGTCTGGGCGCAAATATCATCAATGAACTCAATGAGTGGATTGTTCTGGGAGAACAGAAACGCCAGTCGGAAGAGACATCTGAAGAAGATGACAACGATGATGATAATCATGATGATGACGATCATGACGGTGACGATCATCATCCTTCCTGTCCAGCTTCGAAAGAGAGCCCGAGTGAATCGGCTTCTGCTGAAACGAAGAACAAAGGAAAGCTAATCCTGGACGCAACCTGTGCACCGGCCGATATTGCTTATCCCACGGACCTTGGGCTGTTGAACGAAGCTCGTGAGAAACTGGAACATATCATTGATGTGCTGCATGAGCCCCACAAAGGAAAGCAACAAAAGCCACGGACCTACAGAAAAAGGGCCCGCAAGGCCTATCTTTCTGTCGCCAAACAACGCAAAGCTGGTGCCCGGAAAATCCGGAAAGCCGTCGGCAAACAGCTTCGATACGTGAAACGTGATCTTGAGATCATTGAAAAGCTTGTTGCCCAAAGTTCCTTGTCCCTTTTGAACAAAAATGAGTACCGGCAACTTCTTGTCATTCATGAGCTTTACCGCCAGCAGGCAGAAATGTACAAAAAGAAATCTCGACGGATTGACCACCGGATTGTGAGCATTTCCCAACCGCATGTCCGCCCAATTGTAAGGGGCAAGGCAAAAGCGAACGTGGAGTTCGGTTCAAAAGTCGCCATCAGTGTTGTCGATGGCTATGCCCTGATTGAAAGGCTCGATTGGGAAAACTACAATGAAGGCATCACTCTCAAGGAATCTGTTGAAAATTACTACAACCGGTTTGGTTTCTACCCAGAAGCAATTCTGGCGGACAAAATTTACCGGAATCGTGAAAATCTGGCTTACTGCAAATCTCTCGGCATCTAAAGTGGGCCACGGCTTGGCTGCCCATCCAAGACAGAAGACCATTCCTTGGAACGATTGGCGAATCAGGATACCTCTGAACGTAATGCCGTTGAAGGCAAATTTGGTGAAGGCAAGCGCAAATACGGGCTGGACCTTATTCGAGCACGACTTCAGGAGACAAGTGAAACAGTTGTAGCTCTCCAATTTCTCATCATGAACTTGGAGCGAAAGCTCAGAGTTATTTTTTGAAATTTTTACAAAACACTATTTTGTCTTTTGATAACCGAATTTTGGCTTGCATCTGATTCGTTCAGCAAGCCCTAATTAGTATTCTAATAAATATTATGTACAGAATTAAAAAATATTTACTGAAGATTTCGATGAGAATTATTAACTATTAAAATATAAGAAAAGGAGATTATTAATGGCATTAGCAAAGGCAGATTTTTATTATGGGGCTTTATTATCACAATTAGTAAATAGTGGGTTTGCACCAGCAATCATTGAGCGTGGAGATACACGAAGAATTTATTCTTTATCAAACGATTTTAGTGATTTTAAAGTTTATGCAAAGTACGTTGCAAAGCCAGCGTCAAACGAAAGTGAGAGTAAACGTTGGGACTTTTCATTTAATCCAGAAGAAGTAAATACAATACTAGAGGACACTACAATTAATATGTTTGCGTTTATTTGTGGAGTTAGAAACTTTAAAGGAAGTGAAATTTGCTTTCTGTCCAAGGAGCAGCTCTATGAGTGTTTTGGAAAATACTTTACTTCACCGAATCGACGAGTAACAGTACTTGACCTATCCAATGCAGCTAGGCCTTAAGTGGGAGTTAGAGGAATTTGTGCCTAAAATAGTGTACAGTAACGTTGGAAAAACAGGAGCACCAGGGGAAGTTCTTTGGTCGGAGTAAAGGAAGGTTTCTTCGACCATAGTGCACCTTCATGTGTTTAACTGAAAGACAGCTTCTCTTTCATACTTATTCTTTTCAGGAATAAATGTAAGCGCAATTCGAATTGCGTGTCTATATACATGGGTTCATAATAATTATTGAAGAAGCAATACTCTTATTGCTAGGAGGGATTAACTGAATGATTATAGACTCCAATATTTATTGGTTACCAGATGAACTTTTTACATCCAAAGAATTTGCAAATATGTTTATTCGTACGGTACCCCGGGAATATGGCATCTTTGCCTATAAAAAAATTACATCTAATGGAAAAATCCAGTTTACAATTGAAAAACCTGAAGGATTTGAAAGTCTGAACTATTTTGAGGGGGACTACGATCTAAGTACTCAGTTGCGAGATATGGATGATGCTAACATTGATGCAGCTATCTTGAAATTACCCGGTTGTCAAGAATGGCTTGATTTAGATTTATGTATTCAGTTTAATGACGGTATGGCAAAACGGATGAAAGAAAGCAATGGAAAAATGAAGGCACTTGCTGTTGTACCTCCTATTGGTGATGAAGATACTTTAAATGAACTTGATCGCTGTATCAATGAGCTGCACATGCATGGGGTTCAACTGTCAGCCCATTATGGTGGCAAGTATCTTGATGATCCTATATTCAGGCCTCTCCTTGAGCACATTAACGAACTAAATATTCCGGTTTATGTTCATCATACGCCTGTGCCAGTTGAATACAATTCGATTGCAGAATACAACAATTTGCGGCGTTCCTACGGAAGATGTATGGATCAAACCATTGCAATTGGCCGTGAGCTTTTTAGCGGAATGTTTGAAGAACTGCCGAATCTAAAATTGATTCATTCCATGCTTGGCGGTGGATTTTTTACCTTTGCCAACTCATGGTTTCCGAACAAATCAGGTAATGGAAGATTCAATGCTGACACTGATAAAATTAAAAACCAATATTTAAAGCATAATATATACTTTGAAATGTCACACGCACAACCATGGGGAAAAGCTCAATTACAATGCGCTGTTGAAGTTTTGGGTGCAGATAAAATTATTTACGGTTCATCATATCCTGTTAAAACAGAATGGTTAACGGGCGGGCCGTCCTTTGTACAGCAGTTAAATATCAGCCAAAAAGAAAAGGAATTAATCTTATATAAAAATGCGCAACGCATATATGGCATAGCGGATTGAAAAGAGTTGAGAATCATGACAGATTGTCCTTTGTTTGTAGGTGCAGGTATTGGAAAAATTGCATTTACTGCCAAAGATTTTCCGATTAAGCAATTCACTGGTGTTCATGATGATTTGCATGTACGTGTTGTCTTAATAAATACCAATGAGTCATTTGCTTTTGTATCTTTAGAACTAACATCATTACCGGCCAATGCGATAACATTTTATAAAAATATCGTAATGGAAATGACGGGTATAGAGGAATCACATATTTGGATTAGTGTTACCCATACTTTTTCAGCGCCGCATATTCCAGCAAGCGAAAGAACTAGTGAAGAAGTAGAGATTATTTTCAAGATGTACAACAAGACTTCAACTGCTTTAAAAGAAGCTCTTCAACAAGCGATCGAAAAAAAGACCGCTGCTGAATTTGCTTTTGAGTTAAGCAAATGTGGTATAAACATCAATCGCAATATGAAAACTGCAGATGGTTGGTGGTTTGGCAATAATGAAATGGAATATTCCAACCATGATGTACGTGTCGTGACATTTAGAGATCACAGCCAGCATCCCATTGCTGTCTTATATAATTTTGATATTCAACCTTCAGTGATGGATAACGTTATTACAAGCGCTGGCGAAAAGCTTGTTTCAGCAGATATAGCAGGTGCTGCTTCTCAATACGTGGAAAAGAAATACGGGCCTGAAACAGTTGCAATTTTCTTGCCAGGCGCTGCAGGAGATCAAGCGCCCATACTCAAGGGAATATCATGGGACATTGATGGAAATGGGAAACCGAAGTCTACCAGTAGGGGCACAGACAGCTTTATTCTAGTTGAGGCGCTTGGAAACTATTTAGGTAAAAGCGTGATTACGGCAATTCGGAACAGCAATCATTTCACAGAAACATGCAGGCTTCAGTTGAAACAGATCAATGTCTCAGTGCCTGAGCAGAAAATGTTATATTCCACAAAAGAACTGAAGCCTTCTAAAAACTATCCATTTGTAACAACTGGAGGGAAATTGAGAATCCCGGTAGATATACTGACCATAAACAGTCTATCGATGTTGGGAACTCCACCGGAATTAAATAGTTCTTTCGGGCAGATCATTAGACATCAGTTCAATGAACCGAACACATTTATTTGTACTCTAATTAACGGTAGAATGAAATATTTACCTCAACAAATAGATTATGAACGAATTACGTATACAGCTATGAATACAATGATTGGACAGGGTGCGGATAAGATTCTTTTGAGGGAAATAAGAAAGTTAATCCAATCAGATAGTGAATAACCACCTAAATAGCAGCTATGGGCTTTTCAAAAGGCATTTCAAAATATAAAGACATAATGGATGGTGATTCTGAATGAGAGTAGGTTCTGCAAGATATTGTATCTCTCCAAAGGAGAAAACGTTTTATTTGTTGGGCTACAAAACCCCGATAAGAAATCATCCTGCAGAAGGAATTCACGATGATATTTATTGTAATTCTTTATTGTTTGATAACGGCAATCAGCGTGTATTCATATTATCTGCAGATTTGCTGGAATTAGAAGATGACTTTGTTGAGGAAGTAAAAACAAAATTAAATGAAATCTATCAAATTCCACGTGACCATATTGTGATTTGTGTGACTCATAATCATAGTTCAATCCGTGATTTTCACAAAAACTGGGAGTTTGGGGAGTTCAATCAAAGATACTATGAGAATTTGATAGAAACGATTGTCCAATCATTTGGTACTTGCCAAGCGAATTTAACAGAGGCAACTGCAAAATATGGAAGGCAAATCATAGAAGGATTTTACAGCAATCGGAACCACCCCGGACAATTGGCAGATAATGAAGTTATTGTACTTAAGTTTTATGATAAGGATGAAAAGCCCTTTGCAGGTATAGTCAATTGGGCCGTTCATTCAACCGTTCTTGGAGCAGATAATAAATTGTTAACTGGAGACTTGGCTGGACAAACCTGTGAAAAGCTTGGGGAAAAATGGGGCTTCTATCCTGTTATGGTTGTTGGAGCTGCTGCCGATTGCAGTAACCGATTTAATCGCCAAGGAAAAGACTTTGCAGAATTGGAACGGGCAAGTAATGGACTTGCAACTGCGATTAACGAAATTCCAATAAACGATCCTATAGAATTTGGAGATATTAGTTACCAAACATTGAGCCATGCTATTCATCCTGATATTTCAAAATACCATACTCATTTACGAGAAACGATTGAAAATATAAGAAATGGCAGCATTAAACCTAAAGGATTTCCTCCCGAAGCATTAATTCATAAGTGTGAAGAACAATTAAAAGTCAATCATTACAATCTTGTTCTCCAATTTGAAGTATTGGTCATTGGTAACTTGCTATTTTATATCTTTCCAGGAGAACTCGGGTCAAAATTCGGCATTCAATTGAAGGCTGCCACAAACAAGTTAAGTATTGTAATAGGATATGCAAATGGCTTTCATTATTACTTTTTGCCGGAAGAAGAATATGGACTCTCATTTGAGACGATAGGAAATCCAGTTCCACCAGGTGAACCGGAAAAAATTGTAGCCAAGTTTATCCAATCAGCAAAATTATTGAGCTTATAACAGGTAAGGGGAAAAAGTAGTCAGCAAATGAAAAGAGCTTATTTTTTCTCCTTCACTTTTCCCCCAATAATCTGTTTTAAAGGTAAAGAAAAACAGACCTAATATAGGTCTGAGGAATTTTGAAAACGGATACTCAAACGTTTCCAAATTAATAAAAATTAAAAGTAGGGATATATATGTTTAACTCACTCTTTAAAAGTAAGAAAACAGCCGACACACGTATTGTCGCCCCTGTCACTGGTAAATGTGTTGATTTATCTGAAGTACCAGACCCAATGTTCTCTAATAAAGTAATGGGAGATGGTGTTGCTTTTATTTACGATGGTGATACTTTGTATTCTCCAAGTGAGGGAATCATTGCTGTAGTTGCTGAAACAAACCATGCAATTGGCATCAAATGTGTAAGCGGGATAGAACTGTTGCTGCACGTAGGAGTTGATACAGTAGAGTTGGAAGGGAAGGGATTTACCTCGCTTGTATCAAAAGATCAAAAAGTGAATATTGGTACACCGCTTTTGAAAATTGACCGAAAATTTATGGAAGAAAACAAGATTAATTTGATCACTTCAATGGTTGTAACGAATGGATCATCAGTTGATATTGACATTAAAGGCGTCAATACGACTGTTGAACAGGGTGAATCAGAAATTATCGTTGAAAAATAATAGGGAGGTGCATGGTTATGAATTACCGGCCATTAGCAGAAAATATTTTAAAAAATGTTGGTGGAAAAGAAAATGTTAACAGTGTCATTCACTGTATGACAAGATTGCGTTTTAAATTAAAAGATGAGGGAAAGGCAAATACAGCTGTACTCAAGAATATGGATGGGGTAATGGATGTCATCCAAAAAGGCGGGCAATATCAAGTTGTGATTGGCCCGCAAGTAGAAGACGTATTTAATGAAGTTGTTGATATTGGAGGATTTAAAACACAAGATATCGCAAATAACAGTGGAGCTTCAAGTCAAGCTACAGATGAAAAACAGAAAGGAGTATTTACAAAATTCCTTGGATTAATCAGTGATATTTTCCAACCTGTACTGGGTGTCTTGATGGCAAGTGGTTTAATTAAAGCTTTACTTTCGTTATTGGCAATAATGGGTGTGCTTTCAAAAAAAGATGGAACTTATGTAATACTTAATGCGGTTGGTGACGCATTGTTTTACTTCTTCCCGATAGCTTTAGGGTGGAGCTCGGCAAGAAGATTTGGCATAAAAGAGATTTACGGTATTACGCTTGGTGGAGTTTTAGTTTATCCAACTCTTGTTGCTCTAACTTCAGGTAAAGCACTTTACACTATCTTTGCAGGAACGATGTTTGCATCACCAGTTTATGTAACTTTCTTGAAAATTCCTGTAATTATTCAATCCTATTCTACAACCGTGATTCCTATTATTCTCATTGTGTATGTTGCGAGTATCATTTATAAATGGCTAAATAAAGTTTTGCCGCCAATTGTAAGGAGTCTCTTTGTACCATTTATTACCTTGCTTATTTCAGCACCTCTAGGCTTACTTGTTATTGGACCTATCGCAATGGTGCTGCAAGATTTGTTAAGCAAACTTGTCAGTGGAATGGTCGATCTTAATGCGGGTGTTGCTGGTCTAGTGCTCGGCTCACTTTGGAGTATTCTCGTTATGTTTGGTTTACACTGGGCTGTCATTCCATTCTTTGCGCTCAACATTGCACAGCACGGTTACGATGTAATTAACCCGTTAATTTTCTCTGGTGCGTTGGCATCAATGGGATCTGTGCTTGGTATTATTATTCGCTCGAAGGATAAATCAGATAAAACAATTGCTATTTCAGCATTTATTTCTTCTTTCTTTGGAATAAATGAGCCTGCCCTATACGGTGTATTAATCCCGAGAAAGAAAGTTTTAATTACCTGTTTCTTGGCAGCTGGTATTGGCGGAGCAATCGCAGGATTCAGCGGCTCAAAATTGTATGCATTTGGTGCCAGCGGACCATTGGGATTACCTTGCTTTATCAACCCAAATGGAATAGATGCAGGATTTATCGGACTCTGCATTAGCGGTGTTGTTAGTTTCGTACTTGCTTTGATTTCCAGTATGATCATTGGTGCAAAAAAAGACGTATAAATACTTTCGAAACTTTAAACAAGCATGGAGCTGTTAATTTAAAAAAACGCTAGAGTCTATATGGGCTCTAGTGTTTTATATATAGAAGGCTTGAGTTTGATTGTTCAGAAAAAATTTTATGCATGTTAAACAGTTTACTCAAAGACTGAGGTGACGATAGTGAGACCACTAATAAAGGTTGATAAATTTAAGAACGCCTTTTTAGATATTCCATATGGAGATATTTTTAATAAAGAGCCCTTGCCAAAATGCTATATCCCCTGAAACTGTAAGCAGTCAGACAATTAAAGGTCGTTGATTTATTCCACTAAAGAAAGAAGACATTTGTAGGAACATTATGACAAATATAAAAATAAATTGTGAGTTTTTGATTTTAATGGGGTAAATTTATTTATTATAAGTGTCTAAATTTTTCCGCTTTGGTCGGTTTTGGGCGGGTTTCAATAGATTAAGCTACTCATTC
>Ga0207790_1000604_pt1 | contig 11939 bp, 8 predicted proteins | sample HigsolmetaGSP14D_FD_184842 | JGI IMG/M metagenome (GOLD analysis project Ga0207790, IMG submission 184842) | High solid enriched microbial communities from the Joint BioEnergy Institute, USA - SP1-4-D (SPAdes) | ecosystem: Engineered > Bioreactor > SSF (Solid state fermentation) > Aerobic >...
CATCAACGGCCAGTGGCTGCAGAAATAACCGGTGACAGGGAGCGTAACGGCTCTCCCGTCACCGCGCAGGGATTCAGAAAGGCGTGCTGCTGTAAGCGCTATATCGCACTGCGGCGTAAATCTGCCAGCTCTGGCTGTCCTTCAAGCAGCGCGGCACGCATTTCGTTTCGGTCGAAGCTATGGCGTGTACCAAAAATCTTATCTTTGTCATTTTGTATATCATTAAACAGTTTTGAATAGGCGTCGCTAATCATTCTCTGCGCGGTTGTCTGCACGGAGTTAGCACGCTGACGTCCACTTAATCTCTGTGAGTTACGGCGTAATGTTGTGGAGTTTTCATTATTACTTCTGATTTCGCCTTCTATTTTTTCAATGCGCTGCTGCATAGTTGATACACCATATTCTACATTGCGCTCAATAGTGTTGTTTTTCGTTAGTGTAAAAAGCCTGGCGCTAACGCCTGAATTAATTGCATATCGGTTGGCTTCTTCGCAAAGTTTATTCATATTAATTTCTTTATTTTCCAGTCTGGCCGCATCTATAATATATTTAATTTCGCTGAGCATTATATCTTGTTTTGCTGAATTGTATAAATATAGAGCGTTGGCAGGGCTATTTCTGTATGCCTCCATTATTTCACTCATGGCTCCGCAGCCTTCTGATTTGGTTCTGGAAATATTTTCATAGTGTGCTGCTCTTCCGCTTTGATGCTGTCGGGAGTGCTCTGTCAGGGATGAAATATAACTTTTTAACGATGTCCAGATCTGCGTAAATTGACTCTTGATCCGGCTCAGCAGCGAAGGCTGATTCTCAGGTGCGGAGCTTTTTTTATTATGAATAGCTGCAGGTTCAGGCTTTACCTCTGCCTGAGAACGCGCTGGCGAAGAGGTCAAAACTGATGAAGCTGGATGAGTTACAGGCTTATCCTGTGCATCAGCCTTTGACGAGGCTAAGGATATTGTGCTCAGCGGCCGCTCCTGTAGCGCAGCCTTTGGCGCGGCTACAGATTGCCGAGCCGCAGCCTTTGGCATAGCTACAGCTATTGGGCTTAACGGAACAGGTTCATGGCGGGAAGCAGCAGCGGCCGGAGAGTAATTACCTGTACCCTTGAGTTCATTATTCACTGACAGCTGCTGAGAAACTTTTTTCTCATCTTTAACTGCAGATATTTCACGCATAATTCGGACATCTTTTTTCAATTCCGGCCCGAAATTACTTATTTCTTTGATGAGGGTTTCATACTTCATAGCTTTGTCTTTCACGCTATGAGCAGGGATTACAATATCAAATCCGTTAGATGGAGAACTGCTTACATGTATATAGCTCAATAGTAAAGTCATATTAATCTCCTGGTGGAGTGGTGTTTTTATTTTTCAAGGTAAGGTTTGTAACTAATTCTGACTTGCACCGCTGGAGTTAACGCCGGATTAATCCTGCCACGTTCCTCACGGGAAAACTTTTGTATTTCGATTTTATTGAAATTGCGCATGGCAAGCGGGCGTGTTAATAAATTCAGAGGAATTGTCAATGACAGGATCAAAAGCGTAAAGCTGAGGGAGAGAGCGAGGCTGCAGTGTAAATTAAAAAAGCGGGAAGCCGCCAGGAAGCATAGATATATTGACGTTAAAATAAAAAACCGGGCACTCAGGCCCGGTAAAAAACAAAGCAGAAAATTATTATTTTATTAATCAGGCAGAGACGCGCTGTTTAATCGCATCTTTCGCATCAGCGGTGGCTTTGGTTGCCACTTCAGGACCGTAGGCAATACCTTCCGCGAAAACAAACTCAACGTCAGTGATGCCAATAAAGCCGAGGAACAGCTTCACGTACGGGGTCAGCAGATCGGTTGGGGTATCTTTGTGGATACCGCCACGGCTGCTCAGGATCACTGCACGTTTGCCTTTAACCAGGCCTTCCGGACCCGCTTCGGTGTAGCGGAAGGTCACGCCCGCACGGGCAATCAGGTCAAAGTAATTTTTCAGCTGCGTCGGGATATTGAAATTGTACATCGGTGCCGCAATAACGATGGTGTCATGTGCCTGCAGCTCAGCGATCAGCGCATCAGAGAGCGCCAGCGCCTCCTGCTGACGGGGAGAAAGCGGCGCATCTGAAGGACGCAGGGCACCCACCAGTTCACCATCCAGTACCGGTACCGGGTCGGCAGCCAGATCGCGTACGGTGACGTTGTCGCCGTTAGCGCGCGCTTCTTCAGCGTAAAAATCAGCCAGCTGGCCTGACTGTGAATAACCGGCAAGAATACTGGATTTCAGAATTAATACGTGGCTCATAATAGGTTCCTGTGGGTTATGCGGCGGGCTTCCCGCTCAATGCGTCATACTCTACGGCGTTCACCGGCAGCGTAAAAGCGTAATAATTCGAGGCCGATGTTCGAATTAATTGAATAAGCCTGCCGGGGCGGCTCAGCCAGCAGGCTGAGAATATGCTATTATGGCGTCCGGTAATTGATTGAATCTGCCGGGAAAGCCTCCCGGCGCCGCGCGTGTTTGCGCCGTGCTGCACTAACAGGTAATCCATCTTTATGTCATCTTCCATTGAATCACCTTTAGCTCCACTCTGGGCCCGGCTTGATGCGCTGACGCTGCGCGATCGCCAGCGCCTGCAGCGACGTCTGCAGGGGGCGGCAAAGGTGAAAAACAGCGCCGCACAGCAGGCCATTGCCGCTGAGCTGGCGGACGAATTCAGCGCGGCTGAACAGCGCATCGCCCGGCGCGTGGCCGGCACACCGCGCATTACCTTTCCTGAGAATCTGCCGGTCAGCCAGAAGCAGCAGGCAATTTCAGACGCTATCCGCGATCACCAGGTCGTGATTGTTGCCGGTGAAACCGGATCGGGCAAAACCACACAGCTGCCGAAAATCTGCCTGGCGCTGGGACGCGGCGTAAAAGGCCTTATCGGGCATACGCAGCCGCGTCGTCTGGCGGCGCGCACCGTGGCGAATCGCATCGCGGAAGAGCTGGAGACCTCGCCGGGAAGCACCATCGGCTATAAAGTCCGTTTTACCGATCAGGTCAGCGACAGCACGCAGGTCAAACTGATGACCGACGGTATTCTGCTGGCGGAGATCCAGCAGGATCGGCTGCTGCTGCAGTACGACACCATCATTATTGATGAGGCGCATGAGCGCAGCCTCAACATCGATTTTCTGCTGGGCTATCTGCGCGAGCTGCTGCCGCGTCGCCCCGATCTCAAAGTGATCATCACGTCTGCCACCATCGATCCGCAGCGCTTTTCGCGTCACTTTAACAACGCGCCGGTCATCGAAGTCTCAGGGCGAACTTACCCGGTGGAGGTGCGCTATCGGCCCATCGCGGAAGAGGCAGATGAGAGCGATCGCGATCAGCTGCAGGCTATTTTTGACGCCGTGGATGAGCTGGGGCAGGAGAGCCGCGGCGATATATTGATCTTCATGAGCGGTGAGCGTGAGATCCGCGACACGGCCGATGCGCTGATGAAACGCGATTTACCGCATACTGAGATCCTGCCGCTCTATGCACGTCTCTCCAATGCGGAACAGAATCGCGTGTTTCAGTCCCACAGCGGACGGCGCATTGTCCTGGCGACCAACGTAGCAGAGACCTCGCTCACCGTGCCGGGCATTAAATATGTCATCGATCCCGGTACCGCGCGAATCAGCCGCTACAGCTATCGCACCAAGGTACAGCGCCTGCCGATTGAGCCGGTTTCGCAGGCTTCGGCAAACCAGCGTAAAGGGCGCTGCGGCCGCGTGTCGGAAGGGATCTGTATCCGGCTCTATTCCGAGGATGATTTCCTCAGCCGGCCCGCCTTTACCGATCCGGAGATCCTGCGCACCAATCTCGCGTCGGTGATCCTGCAGATGACCGCCCTGGGACTGGGCGATATTGCGGCGTTCCCGTTTGTGGAAGCGCCTGATAAGCGGAACATTCAGGACGGCGTGCGGCTGCTGGAAGAGCTGGGCGCTATCACCCTCGATGAAAATGAGCACTACAGGCTGACGCCTTCCGGACGCACGCTGGCGCAGCTGCCGGTAGATCCGCGTCTGGCACGGATGGTGCTGGAGGCGCAGCGATTTGGCTGCGTGCGCGAGGTGATGATTATCGCAGCGGCGCTCTCCATTCAGGATCCGCGTGAGCGTCCGGTTGAGAAACAGCAGGCGTCTGATGAGAAGCATCGCCGCTTTGCAGATAAAGAGTCTGACTTCCTCGCCTTTGTAAACCTCTGGAATTACATCCAGGAGCAGCAGAAAGCGCTGTCGGGCAACCAGTTCCGTCGTCAGTGTAAGAGCGACTATCTCAACTATCTGCGCGTGCGCGAATGGCAGGATATCTACACTCAGCTGCGTCAGGTCGTGCGTGAACAGGGTATGCCCGTTAACAGCGAGCCGGCACCTTATCGTGAAGTGCACTGTGCGCTGCTCACCGGTCTGCTGTCGCATATCGGACAGAAAGATGCAGAGAAGCAGGAGTTTACCGGCGCGCGCAACGCCCGCTTTGCCATTTTCCCTGGCTCCGGCCTGTTTAAAAAGCCGCCGAAATGGACCGTGGTAGCGGAACTGGTGGAAACCAGTCGCCTGTGGGGCCGGGTAGCGGCACGCATCGATCCGGAGTGGATTGAGCCGCTCGCTCAGCATCTTATTAAGCGGAGCTACAGCGAACCGCACTGGGAGAAAGCGCAGGGCGCGGTGATGGCTACGGAAAAGGTGACGCTCTACGGGCTGCCGATTGTTCAGGCGCGTAAAGTGAATTACAGCCGTATCGATCCGCAGCTGAGCCGCGAGCTGTTTATTCGCCATGCGCTGGTTGAGGGCGACTGGCAGACGCGCCACGCCTTTTTCCGCACCAACCTGAAGCTGCGCAGTGAAGTGGAAGACCTGGAGCATAAATCACGGCGCCGTGACATTCTGGTTGATGACGAAACGCTGTTTGCGTTTTACGATCGCCGTCTGGGCAAAGAGGTGGTCTCAGCCCGTCACTTTGACAGCTGGTGGAAGCAGGCCAGTAAAGAGAATCCGGATCTGCTTAACTTTGACAAGCAGATGCTGATCAAAGAGGGGGCAGATAAAGTCAGCCAGCTCGACTACCCCAATGTCTGGCAGCAGGGCAACCTGAAGCTGCGGCTCACCTATCAGTTTGAGCCCGGTACCGATGCGGATGGCGTGACTGTGCATATCCCGCTGCCGCTGCTGAATCAGGTGGAGGAAGCGGGATTTGAGTGGCAGATCCCCGGCGTGCGGCGTGAACTGATCATCGCGCTGATTAAATCGCTGCCTAAACCGCTGCGCCGTAATTTTGTGCCGGCGCCCAATTACGCCGAAGCATTTCTCGGTCGCGTCCAGCCACTGGCGCAGCCGCTGCTGGACGCGCTGGAGCGTGAGTTCCGGCGCATGTCAGGCGTGACGATAGAGCGCGATGCCTGGCAGTGGGATCAGGTGCCCGATCACCTTAAAATGACGTTCCGCATTGTGGATGAGCACAACCGCAAGCTGCAGGAAGGGAAAGATCTGCATCAGCTGAAACAGGCGCTCAAAGGCAAAGTGCAGGAGACGCTGTCGAAGGTTGCTGATGATGGTCTGGAGCAGAGCGGCCTGCACATCTGGAGTTTTGGCGATCTGCCGCAGAGTTATGAGCAGAAGCGCGGCAGTTATCAGGTTAAAGCCTGGCCGGCGCTGGTGGATGAAAAAGAGAGCGTGGCGATCCGCCTGTTTGACAGTGAAGAGGAGCAGCAGAAGATGATGTGGCGCGGCCAGCGTCGCCTGCTGCTGCTGAACATTCCGTCACCGGTTAAATATCTGCATGAAAAACTGCCTAACAAAGCCAAGCTCGGGCTCTATTTTAATCCTTACGGCAAAGTGCTGGAGCTGATAGACGACTGTATCGCCTGCGGGGTAGATAAACTCATGGCGGAGGCGGGGGGTCCCGCCTGGCAGCAGCAGAATTTTGAGCAGCTGCGCGATAAAGTGCGGGCAGAGCTGAACGACACCGTGGTGACGATTGCGCAGCAGGTTGAGCAGATCCTGACCTGCGTGTTCAATATTAACAAGTTTCTGAAAGGCCGCGTGGATATGACGCTGGCGCTGGCGCTCGCAGATATCAAACAGCAGATGAGCGGTCTGGTCTATCGCGGATTTGTTACCGGCAATGGCTACGATCGGCTGGGTGATACGTTGCGTTACCTGCAGGGAATTGAGCGCCGTCTGGAGAAGCTGCCCGCCGATCCGCACAGCGATCGCGCCCGCATGCTGAAAGTACAGGCGGTGGAACAGGCGTGGAACGTCTGGCGCAGCAAGCTGCCGCCGCAGCGCCGGGATGATGCTGATGTAGTGGCGATCCGCTGGATGATTGAAGAGCTGCGCATCAGCTACTTTGCCCAGCAGCTGGGTACCCCGTATCCGGTTTCGGATAAGCGGGTGCTGCAGGCAATGGAGCAGCTAAGCTAGTTAATCAGGCGGTCAGCAGGGGCGCATTGCTGCGCGCCTGCTTACTCGGCCAGCTCTTCAAGCTTATCTTTAAATGAGGTCACGGCAATAGCCCGGTTATCAGCGCGATAGCGATCGGCCGGCGCCGGTGCCGAACTCTGCACGGCGATCAGCTGCCAGCCGTCATCTTTTTTCAGCAGCAGCGGTGAGCCGCTGTCGCCAGGCAGCGTATCACACTGGTGCGACAGCACCGCGCGCTGCGCCCAGCCGGTGACGGCACAGTCGCTGTGGGAATAGAGCGAGTCGAGATGATCGGCCGGATAACCCGCCTGGGTGACTTTGCGGCCGCTCTCTTTGAGCGCAGCGGTAAGATCGCTGCGTGAGCCATCAAACAGCGGGATCGGCACAATCCCTGAAGGGGGGTTGTGCAGGATCACCAGACCATAATCGTAAGGCGCGGCAGCAGACGGAACAATCCAGCCCTCACCATCAGCCTGCAGGCGACGCGCCAGCGACGGCTCAACCCGGGCATCAATATCGTGGATCTCGTAACGCCAGCCTTTTTCACCCGCCATAAAGCGCAGCGCAACCGGTTTGTCGAACCGGCCTGGCGGTGTCAGCAGACAGTGGCCGGCGGTCAGCGCCAGATGGGCAGAGATCAGCGTGGCGGTGCAGAGGTTGCCGCTTTCTGTCTCCAGCTGACCAATGGCATCCCACGGGGCAGCGACCACGTCGCTGATGGCCTGGCGGTGGTCTTTACCAAAAAACAGCGTCTTGATCTCTTCGGGACTCAGCCCGTCTTCATCATCAGCGTGTGCCGTAAGGGTAAAGCTGAAAATACCAATAAATAACAGAATGGCCAGGCGCATAGTTCTCTCGACAGGGAGAATAAAAGGGAGTTTTTGTTATCACGCTTAGGCGATAACTATAGTCGGTGAGTGGTGAAAAAGGGAGAAATATTGGAGTAATCAGCGCGCTACAGCCATTAAATAAAAAAACTGGCTGCGACAATGCCACAGAGAATCATCACAAAGAGAATAATTTCGAAGCGATAGCGACGCACCATTTTTCGCTACTCCAGTAAATAAACACCCGGCATAACCGGGTGTTTTAAACAACGTGGTGTTGGCGCGAACTTATTTCGCTGATTTTTTCATTTTATGATGCTTTTTAGCCGCCTGCGCTTTCTGCGCAGCAGGTTTAGCTGACTTCATGTGGTGCTTTTTAGCCGCCTGCGCTTTCTGTGCAGCAGGTTTAGCGGATTTTACGTGGTGCTTTTTGGCCGCCTGCGCTTTCTGTGCAGCGGGCTGAGTTGATTTCTTGTGGTGCTTTTTAGCGGCCTGCGCTTTCTGTTCAGCAGGCTTGGTTGCTTTTTTATGATGCTTTTTCGCAGCCTGGGCTTTCTGCGCAGCAGCTTTATGTTTGTGATGCACCATTTTATGTTTAGCTGGCGCAGCGGTAGCGGAGCTGGTGGTGGCAGTTGCCGCCGGAGCAGCGGTTGTCTCAGCAGCAAAAGCAGCAGAAGAGAGACCCATAGCAGCGGCGATTACCAGTGCACATAATTTTTTCATCGCTTAATCCTCGGACTATTTTTCATATGTAGCCCACTGCGGGGCCGGTGAAAACACTATATGAAAAAGCGATTTCGCTTTCCGTGAGGGATTGGTATCGGCGTGTAACGGATTGTACAGTGCGGGAAAACGGCGGCCGGTGTAAGGCCGCCTGCGGGTTAATCGGCGAGGTAACGCTGCTCCAGGTGCTGACGGAAATAGTCCGGATTCAGCGCTTCACCGGTGGCATTGCGCAGCAGCTGTTCCGTCGGGAAGCGACTGCCGTGCTGCCAGATATTCTGTTGCAGCCAGTCAAATACCGGCTGCAGTTCGCCGTTCAGGATCAGCGTCTCCAGCTGCGGAATTGCACGCTTCACTGCCTGATAAAGCTGTGCCGCATACATCGCGCCCAGCGTGTAAGTCGGGAAATAGCCGAACGCGCCGTCTGTCCAGTGGATATCCTGCATACAGCCATCGCGATAGTTACCACGGGTATCAATACCCAGCGACTGCTGCATTTTTTCATCCCACAGCGCCGGAATATCCTCGACCTCAATCTCACCCTCAATCAGTGCCCGTTCAATCTCGTAACGCAGAATAACGTGCGCCGGATAGCTCAGTTCATCGGCATCGACGCGGATAAAGCCGGGTTTGACGCGTTGCGCCAGGCGAATAAAGTTATGCGTCTCCAGCGCAGGCTGCTCTCCCATCAGGGCGATCACCTGCGGCTGGATATGCTGCAGAAAGGCGCGGCTGCGGCCCAGCTGCATCTCCATAAACAGACTCTGTGACTCATGAATGGCGGTGGAGCGCGCCAGGGCGACCGGCTGACCGCGCCACTGCTGCGGCAGATTCTGCTCGTAGCGCGCGTGCCCGGTTTCATGGATCACGCCCATCATGGCGCTGAGAAACTCGCTTTCGTTGTAGCGCGTGGTGATACGTACGTCGTCAGGCACGCCGCCGCAGAAAGGGTGAGCGCTGACATCCAGCCGGCCATGATTGAAATCGAAGCCGAGCAGCTTCATAACACTCAGGCCCAGCTGCTTCTGCGACTCAACGGCAAACGGCCCCAGCGGCTGAAGCGGCGGCTGCGCCTGCTTCGCTACCGCCCGCTGCAGTAAATCCGGCAGCCAGCTTTTCAGTGCGCCAAACGTGGCGTCAAGCCGGGTGCTGGTCATGCCCGGTTCATACAGATCCAGCAGCGCGTCATAGCGCGACGTACCAGCCGCTGCAGCGCGCAGCTGCGCCTCTTCCCGGCTCAGACGGACAACCTCTTTAAGATTAGTACTGAAGCCCTGCCAGTCATTGGCGGGGCGCTGCGATCGCCACGCATGTTCGCAGCGGGAGCCTGCCAGCGATTTTGCTTCGACCAGCGCGGCGGGAAGCAGCGTGGCCTGACGCCATGCACGCTGCATCTCAGCCACGTTCGCCTGCTCAACGTCGTTGAGTGACTCCTGCTCAGCCGCTGAGAAAAGTCCTTCCAGCGCCGGCGCGGTCAGCAGCTCATGCATAAAGACGCTGAGTTCAGCCAGCGCTTCGCCGCGCGCCTGACTGCCGCCGGGCGGCATGGTGGTCTGCATATCAACCCCGGCGATCGCACCGAGATGACCAAAACGGGAAAGGCGCTGAAACGTGCGGGTAAGTTCCTGATAAGCTGATGTCACAGCCAGATCTCCTTAAGCGGGTAAGCGGGGGGGTGTCTCCCGCAAGGGTAAATCAACCGGCCAGCAAAAGCGAACGCTGGCGCCGCCCAGCGGCGAGCTCTCAATCACCACCTGCCCCTGCAGCGCCTGGGCGATGGAGTGAACGATAGCCAGTCCGAGGCCACAGCCGCCGGTGGCGCGGTCGCGGCTGGGATCGAGACGGACAAACGGCTCAAACACCCGCTGGCGCTCGTCGGCCGGAATGCCGGGACCATCATCCTCTACCTGCAGAATGCCGGTCGTGCCGTCGAACCAGAGGCTGACGCGCAGCCGCTCGCTGGCGTAGCGCAACGCATTATTGACCAGATTATCCAGCACCCGCTCCATCAGCCGCATGTCGGCGCTGCCGGTATTCTGCAGCTGCGGAATATCCAGCGCGATCTGCGTGTGCGGTTGCATACTCTGCACATCAGCAATATAGAGCCGCAGCCACTGCGCCAGGTCGAACGACTGCAGATGCAGATCGACCCGCGGGCGGTCAAGCCGGGCATAGGTCAGCAGCTCTTCGATCAGGCTTTCCAGCTGACCCACGTCGCGATTCAGCGCAGCGGACTCCGCGTCTGTCAGATTTTCGCTCATCTCCAGCCGGTAGCGCAGGCGTACCAGCGGCGTGCGCAGCTCGTGGGCAATGCCATCAATCAGCTGTTTTTTACTGGCCACCAGCGTATTAATGTTCTCTGCCATCTGGTTAAACGCGACGCCGAGACTGTGAAGGCTGGAGGTGCTTTCAAAATGCGTGCGCACATCCAGCTCGCCGCGACCAAAGCGCTCTGCGGCTTTCTCCAGCCGCTGCATCTCCTGCCAGTGCGGGCGTAACCAGATAAATACCGGCAGCGCCAGCGACATCCCGATAAACGCCACCAGCGCAATATCCAGCAGCCGCATCTGATGCAGATAAAACAGGTAAGGGATCGGCCCGACGGAGAGCACGTAATGGCTGCGGGGAATATGCTGCAGAAAGGTGTATTGGTCGTCGAGCGCGACAATTTCTCCGGCGCGGAGCCGCTTCATATCGCGCTCATCAAGCTGATACTTACTCATAGGCTCGATATTCAGATCAAAGGAGAGATCGAGATCGAGACTGCGGATCGTTTTGTTCCAGTCGCGCGGCGGGATCTCGCGCAGCTCGCTGCGCATCAGAAACAGCGAGCTGGCCATCAGGTCGTTCATCGACTGCCGGCCAGCCCGCTCGGCGGTAAACTTATACACCAGGCCTACCAGCAGGGTCATCACCAGAAAGCAGACAAACAGCAGCAGGTAAAACTGGATAAAGAGCTTTCTCATCAGCTGCGGGTATCCCAGGCCTGAGGCGCAAACAGATAGCCTTTATTGCGAATGGTTTTGATACGAAACGGCTCGGTCGCGCTGTCATGCAGCTTTTTACGCAGCCGTGAGATAGCCACATCAATACTGCGATCCATGCCGTCATAGCTGACGCCGCGCAGCGTCATCAGCAGCGCGTCGCGATCGAGGATCTCCCCGGCGTGGCTGGCCAGCTGCCACAGCAGATCGAAATCTGCGGTTGAAAGCGTAATATTCTCATCAAACAGCAGCACCTGACGGTTCAGCGCATCGATGGTCAGCGACCCAAACCGCAGTACCTTCTGCGACTGCTGCTGTGCCGGCGTGCTTTCCGGCTTGTTGACCACCGCCTGCCGCAGATGCAGACGCAGACGCGCCAGCAGCACGGCAGGGGGCGTGGTTTTGAGAATATAGTCATTCGCGCCCATCTCAAGCGCGAGAATGTGGTTCATATCGCTGTCGAGCGAGGTCAGCAGGACAACGGGCCCGCTCCAGTGCGCCCGCAGATCGCGACAGAGCGTCATGCCATCTTTACCCGGCAGCATGATATCCAGCAGTACCAAATCCGGCTGGACGTCAAGAATCGTTGCCTCAGCGCGATCGCCACGCGTTTCGACAACCACGTCAATATCATGGCGACCCAGATAGGCAGCGATCAGCTCGCCGACTTCCGGCTCATCTTCAACATAGACAATTTTGTTCATAGGTAAGTGTGCTGAAAAAGAATGGCAGCAGCATAGCTTTTCCTGGTCCTGAGCACTACGCTACCGCACGAAATATCCCTGTCTTACTGGTATATACACCGTGAAATGTGCCATTATTAGCGGCGCGTTAAGGCGCAAGGTTCGGAACCGCATTGAAAAACAGGAGGAGTGCGAGGGTGTCTGATAAAGAGCTGGCTTCAGCCGGATACAGTGATCGCATCTGCTTCAATTACAGTGATTTTCTCTCCGCTTCCTGCAAAAAACG
>Ga0207790_1000606_pt1 | contig 11899 bp, 11 predicted proteins | sample HigsolmetaGSP14D_FD_184842 | JGI IMG/M metagenome (GOLD analysis project Ga0207790, IMG submission 184842) | High solid enriched microbial communities from the Joint BioEnergy Institute, USA - SP1-4-D (SPAdes) | ecosystem: Engineered > Bioreactor > SSF (Solid state fermentation) > Aerobic >...
CCAGTGGGTCAAGGGCGTGCTGGAGCTGCAGCAACGCGCCGGCAACTCGCTGGAATTCATCGAGAGCGTGAAGATCGACCTGTTCCCGGACGAGGTCTATGTGTTCACGCCCAAGGGCCGCATCATGGAGCTGCCCAAGGGCTCCACGGCGGTGGATTTCGCCTACGCGGTGCACACCGACGTCGGCAATACCTGTATCGCCTGCCGAATCAACCGCCGCCTGGCGCCGCTGTCCCAGGCCCTGGAAAGCGGTTCCACGGTGGAAATCGTCAGCGCCCCGGGCGCACGCCCCAATCCGGCCTGGCTGAACTTCGTGGTCACCGGCAAGGCGCGCACCCATATCCGTCACGCCCTCAAGCTGCAGCGCCGCTCGGAGTCGGTGAACCTTGGCGAGCGATTGCTCAACAAGGTGCTGGCCAGTTTCGAGACCCATCTCGACAAGGTGCCCGCCGAGCGCCAGCTGGCGGTACTCAACGAATACCGCCTGGAAACCTTCGACGACCTGCTCGAAGACATCGGCCTGGGCAACCGCATGGCCTATGTGGTGGCGCGCCGCCTGCTGGCCAGCGACGGCGAGGAGCTGCCCAACGCCGAAGGCCCCCTGGCGATTCGCGGCACCGAGGGCCTGGTGCTCAGCTACGCCAAGTGCTGTACGCCGATCCCGGGCGACCCGATCGTCGGCCACCTCTCGGCGGGCAAGGGCATGGTGGTGCACATGGACACCTGCCGCAACATCAGCGAAGTGCGCCACAACCCGGAAAAATGCATCCAGCTGGCCTGGGCCAAGGATGTGACCGGCGAATTCAACGTCGAGCTGCGCGTCGAGCTGGAGCACCAGCGCGGCCTCATCGCCCTGTTGGCCGGCAGCGTCAACGCCGCCGACGGCAATATCGAGAAGATCAGCATGGATGAGCGCGACGGCCGTGTCAGCGTGGTCCAGTTGGTGGTCAGCGTGCATGACCGTGTGCACCTGGCCCGGGTGATCAAGAAGCTGCGTACCCTGCCCGGCGTCATGCGCATCACCCGCACCAAGGCGTGACCTGTCGCGCCATTGCGGCTCTCGAGGCAAACTTTCCCGCCCGCCAGCGCTGCTACCTGGAAGCGTCACCCCCTATCCCAAAGGCGCAACCATGCCTGCCACGGCTTGAGGCCGAGAACGCCAGCCTGTAGCCTGCCTGCGTCCGTCTTGCAGCCTGAGGCTGCCCTATCAAGGAGTTCTCCATGAGCAAGAGCGTCATCACCAGCGACAAGGCCCCGGCGGCCATCGGCACCTACTCCCAGGCCATCAAGGCCGGCAATACCGTCTACCTGTCCGGGCAGATCCCGCTGGATCCCAAGACCATGGAACTGGTTGAAGGCTTCGAGGCGCAGACCGTGCAGGTCTTCGAGAACCTCAAGTCGGTGATCGAAGCCGCCGGTGGCTCGTTCAAGGACGTGGTCAAGCTGAACATCTTCCTCACCGACCTTTCCCACTTCGCCACCGTCAACGAAGTCATGGGCCGCTACTTCCAGCAGCCCTACCCGGCACGCGCCGCCATTGGCGTGGCCGCCCTGCCGAAAGGCGCCCAGGTGGAAATGGACGGCATCCTGGTCATCGACTGACCTGCCCCACGCCCGGAGCAACGCCTCCGGGCTCTGCCCTTCAGCTGTTCTGCAGCACCGCGGCATAGCCCTCGCGATAACTCGGGTACTGCGGCGCCCAGCCCAACGCCCGGGCCCGGGCATTGCTGCAGCGTTTGCTACCGGAGCGGCGCACTGCCGAATCCTCGGACCAATGCTCGACACCGAGCTGCTGACGCAGCCAGCCGACCACCTCATGCAGCGGCGCCGGCTCGTCATCCACACCGATATAGCAGTCATCCAGCGCCTTGCCCGCCAGGTCGGCCTGCAGCAGAAAGGCCAGCAACCCGGCCGCATCATCGACATGAATGCGATTGCCGTATAGCGGTGGCTCGACCGCTACCCGATAGCCCATGCGCACCTGCTTGAGCAGCCACTCACGACCGGGCCCGTAGATGCCGGTCAGGCGCAACACGGTGGCGGGCACCGCACTGCTCCAGGCCAGCTGCTCGGCCTCGCGCATGATCCGCCCTGAGTAACTCTGCGCCTCGGCGGGCGATGTCTCGTCGACCCATTCGCCGCCCAGCTGACCATATACACCGCTGCTGGAGACGAAGACCAGCCGCCTCGGGCGCTGCCCACGGGCCTGTAGCCAGCCCAGCACATGGCGCAGCCCCTCGACGTACGCTTGCCGGTACCCCGCCTCGTCATGCTCGGTGGCGGCCGCGCTGTACACCAGATAATCCAGCTCACCCTGGGGCCACTGCTCGGGACAATCCGCCCGGTGCAGATCGCCGGCCACCGGCAGGATACCCGCGGGCAGCTCCGACACGCTGCGGCGCATGCCGTAGGCCTGCCAGCCGGCATCACGCAGACGCACCGCCAGGCGGCCTCCCACATCACCGCAGCCGGCAATCAGCACCCTCGTACCTTTACTCATCCGATCCTCTCTCAGCCTGGCAAGCGCTCAAAAAACGCCTTGCAAAGGTAATGAAGTTACACCAGCACTTTCACGAACAAGAATTACTTGCAATAATGCTTAGCCTTTTTTTCCGCGCGCCCCCAGGGGTCGCGCAGGTTACCTGCCCTCTCATTTAGGTCCGGCAAGCATGAACTCTAACGCCCATAGCGCCAAGCCAACCACCGTCGCCGCTCGGCCGCAACGCCTCGGCGCCTTCCTCGCCCTGCTGCTCAGCCTGACACTGGCGCCAGCCGTGGGCTTCGCTGATCAGTCGGCCCCGGCCCCCGCTCAACCCGCCGCTGCGCAATCGAGCGCCGAACAGCCTGCCGCAGCTCAGCAGCAAGTACCGTCGTTGTCGCCAGAGGCAGCGGCCCAGGTCGATGCCCTCGGCGACAAGCTCGAGGCCCTTGGCCCGCAGGCTACGCCCGAGCAGTTGAACGCGGCACGTCAGCAGTTCTTCAGCGAGAACAACATTGCCCCACAGGATGCCGACAAGCTGAGCCAGGCGCTGGCCGCACAGCAGAGTGCCGACGCTCAGGCGCTGAACAGCGATCCCGCCGCCGAGGCCGAAGCGGTCTTCCACGACCTGTCGCCGTGGGGCATGTACCAGGGCGCCGACGTAGTGGTGAAAAGCGTGATGATCGGCCTGGTGCTGGCGTCGATCCTGACCTGGACCATCTGGATCGCCAAGACCATCGAACTGGTCACCGCGCGCCGCCGCCTGCGCCGCGAGATCGTCGAGCTCAAGGGTGCCCGCACCCTCGCCCAGGCCAGCGACCAGGCCCGCGCCAAGCACAGCTTCAGCGAAATCCTCATCGAGGATGCCCGTGAAGAACTGAAGCTCTCGGCCAGCAGCCGTGAGAAGGAAGGCATCAAGGAGCGCGTCAGCTTCCGCCTCGAGCGCCTGGTCGGCGCCTGCGGCCGCGACATGAGCAAGGGCACCGGGGTGCTCGCCACCATCGGTTCCACCGCGCCCTTCGTCGGCCTGTTCGGCACCGTGTGGGGCATCATGAACAGCTTCATCGGCATCGCCAAAACCCAGACCACCAACCTTGCAGTGGTCGCCCCCGGTATCGCCGAAGCCCTGCTGGCCACCGCGCTGGGCCTGGTCGCGGCGATTCCGGCGGTGATCATCTACAACGCCTTCTCGCGCTCGATCAGCGCCTACAAGGCCCAGGTCGCCGATGCCTCGGCCCAGGTACTGCTACTGGTGAGCCGCGACCTGGACATGCAGCCGCCGGCTCATGACCGCGCCCAGCAACCTCACGTGGTCAAGGTGGGTTAAGACCATGGGGCTTCATCTCAACGAAAACGGCGGCGACGATCTCCAGGAAAACCACGAGATCAACGTCACGCCCTTCATCGACGTCATGCTGGTGCTGCTGATCATCTTCATGGTCGCCGCACCGCTGGCCACCGTCGACGTCAAGATCGACCTGCCCGCGTCCAGCGCCAAACCGGCGCCGCGGCCGGAAAAGCCGATCTACCTGAGCATCAAGGAAGACAACAGGCTGTTTCTGGACAACGACGAGGTTCAGCCGGCCATGCTCGGCGCCGCGCTGGACAAGCTGACCCGGAACGACAAGGAAAAGACCATCTTCGTACGGGGTGACAAGGGCGTCGAATATGGCGACCTGATGGAAGTCATGGACACCCTGCGCGGCACCGGTTACCTGAAGATCGGCCTGGTGGGCCTGGAGACGGTCGGCGCGCAATGAAGAAATCCAGCCGCACGCTCTCCTGGGTCGTCAGCCTGGCCGTCGTGGCCGGGCTGCATGTCGGTCTGTTCCTCTGGGCCATGTACTGGCAGCCCCAGGCGATGCCCGTCGAACTGCCACCACCGGCGGCGATGATCGTCGAGCTGGAACCCTTGCCGCCAGCCGCGCCCAAGCCTGCACCGCCGCCACCGCCGGAAGTGGTGCCGGAAGAGCCCGAGCCGCAGCCGAAGATCGCCGAAGCGCCAAAGCCGACGCTGGCGGTGACGCCGCCCAAGCCGAAACCCAAGCCCAAGCCGCCGAAGCCCAAGCCACCCGAGCCCAAGCCCCCGGAGCCCCAGGAACAGCCGCCGGAAGAGGCACCGCCTGCGCCACCGGCCCCGGCCGAAGCCAAGCCGGCTGCACCCCAGCAGGCTCCGGTGAGTGCGCCGAGCAAGGCGGAAAGAACCTGGCAGAGTGAATTGCTGGCCCACCTGGCGAAGTACAAGAAGTACCCCGAAGATGCCCGCCGCCGCGGCCTCGAAGGGGTGAATCGGCTACGCTTCGTGGTCGACGCTGACGGCAGGGTGCTGTCGTACGAGCTGGTTGGCAAATCCAGCAGCGCGTCGCTGGATCGCGCCACGCTGCAGATGATCCGTCGCGCCCAACCGCTGCCCAAGCCGCCGGCGACGATGCTCAAGAACGGCAGCATCGAGATCGTCGCGCCGTTCATCTACTCGCTGGATCGCGGTCGCGGTCGCTGATCGCGCCCCTCCAGCTGCCCCGGCAACCGCCCGGGGCAGCTGTCTTCCCCTCCCCACAGCCAGTGTGCCGGCTGACATTATTTGACCAGCGTGAATAGTTGGTTCCATTGAAGACAGCGGCTATGCTTGGCGCCATCTCAATGGATTAAGACTATGACCCTCACCGAACTGCGCTACATCGTGACGCTCGCCCAGGAACAGCACTTCGGCCGTGCCGCGGAGCGCTGCCATGTCAGCCAGCCCACGCTGTCGGTCGGGGTCAAGAAGCTCGAGGACGAACTCGGCGTATTGATCTTCGAGCGCAGCAAGAGCGCCGTGCGCCTGACCCCGGTCGGTGAGGGCATCGTCACCCAGGCGCAGAAGGTGCTGGAACAGGCCCAGGGCATTCGCGAGCTGGCCCAGGCCGGCAAGAACCAGCTGGCGGCACCGTTGAAGATCGGCGCCATCTATACCGTCGGCCCTTATCTGTTCCCCCATCTGATTCCCCAGCTGCACCGCGTGGCCACGCAGATGCCGCTGTATATCGAAGAAAATTTCACCCACGTGCTGCGCGACAAGCTGCGCACCGGTGAGCTGGACGCGATCATCGTCGCCCTGCCCTTCCAGGAAGCCGACGTGCTGACCCTGCCGCTGTACGACGAACCCTTCTACGCGCTGCTGCCGGCCGACCACCCCTGGACGGCCATGCAGACCATCGACACCAAGCTGCTCAACGACAAGAGCCTGCTGCTGCTCGGCGAAGGCCACTGCTTCCGCGACCAGGTGCTGGAAGCCTGCCCGACGCTGCGCAAGGGCGAGGAACACGCCAAGCACACCACCGTGGAATCCAGTTCGCTGGAAACCATTCGCCACATGGTCGCCTCCGGCCTGGGCGTATCGATCCTGCCGTTCTCGGCGGTCGACAGCCATCACTACGCGCCCGGGGTGATCGAAGTTCGCCCGCTCAGCCCGCCGGCGCCGTTCCGCACCGTGGCCATCGCCTGGCGCGCCAGCTTCCCGCGCCCCAAGGCCATCGAAGTGCTGGCCGACTCCATCCGTCTGTGCTCGGTCGCCAAGCCACTGCCGCGTAACGCCTGAGGATCGCCATGAGCGAGCTGTCGACGGTTTCCGTTACCGACCTCAAGGGGGTCGGCGCGGCCCTGGCGGAAAAGCTCGCCAAGGTCGGCCTGGAAACCCTGCAGGACATCCTGTTCCACCTGCCCCTGCGCTATCAGGATCGCACCCGTATCGTGCCCATCGGCGCGCTGCGGCCAGGTCAGGATGCGGTGGTCGAGGGCACCGTTTCCGGCGCTGACGTGGTGATGGGCAAGCGTCGCAGCCTGCTGGTGCGCCTGAACGACGGCAGCGGCACGCTGAGCCTGCGTTTCTACCATTTCAGCAACGCCCAGAAAGAGGGCCTCAAGCGCGGTACCCAGGTGCGCTGCTACGGGGAGATCCGCCCGGGCTCGTCCGGCCTGGAAATCTATCATCCCGAATACCGCGCGCTGACCGGCGACGAACCGCCAGCGGTGGAACAGACCCTCACGCCGATCTACCCGACCACCGAGGGGCTGACCCAGCAGCGCCTGCGCCAACTCAGCGAACAGGCGCTGGCGCGCCTCGGCCCCCACAGCCTGCCGGACTGGTTGCCCCGCGAACTGGCCAAGGAGTACGGGCTGGCGCCGCTGGACCAGGCGATTCGCTACCTGCATCGCCCGCCACCGGATGCCGACCTCGAAGAACTCGCCGAAGGCCGCCACTGGGCGCAACATCGCCTAGCGTTCGAAGAGTTGCTCACCCATCAGCTGTCGATGCAGCGCCTGCGCGAAAGCGCGCGCGCCCAGCAGGCGCCTGCGCTGCCGGTGGCGCAGAAGCTGCCGCAGCAGTTTCTCGACAACCTCGGTTTCGAGCCCACCGGCGCCCAGCGGCGGGTCGGTGCGGAGATCGCCTACGACCTGAGCCAGCACGAGCCGATGCTGCGCCTGGTGCAGGGCGACGTCGGCGCCGGCAAGACGGTGGTGGCCGCCTTCGCGGCGCTGCAGGCCATCGAGGCCGGCTACCAGGTGGCGCTGATGGCACCCACCGAAATTCTCGCCGAGCAGCACTTCATCAACTTCACCCGCTGGCTGCAGCCCCTGGGCCTGGAAACCGCCTGGCTGGCCGGCAAGCTCAAGGGCAAGGCGCGGGTGGCCGCCCTGGAACAGATCGCCGCCGGCGCGCCGATGGTGGTCGGCACCCACGCGCTGTTCCAGGATGAGGTGCGCTTTCGCAACCTGGCCCTGGCGATCATCGACGAGCAGCATCGCTTTGGCGTGCAGCAGCGCCTGGCCCTGCGCCAGAAGGGCGTGGGCGGCCGACTCAGCCCACACCAGCTGATCATGACCGCCACGCCCATCCCGCGCACCCTGGCGATGAGCGCCTACGCCGACCTGGACACCTCGATCCTCGATGAACTGCCGCCCGGGCGCACGCCGGTGAACACCGTGCTGGTGGCCGACAGCCGCCGCTTCGAGGTGGTCGAGCGGGTGCGTTCGGCCTGCAACGAAGGCCGCCAGGCCTACTGGGTCTGCACGTTGATCGAGGAATCCGAGGAGCTGACCTGCCAGGCGGCGCAGACCACCTATGAAGACCTTGCCGCCGCGCTGGTCGGCCAGCAGGTCGGGCTGATCCACGGGCGCATGAAGCCGGCCGAAAAGGCCGCGGTGATGGATCAGTTCAAACAGGGTCACCTGCAACTGCTGGTGGCCACCACGGTGATCGAGGTGGGCGTCGACGTGCCCAATGCCAGCCTGATGATCATCGAGAACCCCGAACGCCTCGGTCTGGCCCAGTTGCACCAGCTGCGTGGCCGGGTCGGGCGTGGCAGCGCGGCCAGCCACTGCGTGCTGCTCTACCACCCGCCGCTGTCGCAGATCGGCCGCGAGCGGCTGGGCATCATGCGCGAAACCTGTGACGGCTTCATCATCGCGGAGAAGGATCTGGAATTGCGCGGGCCTGGAGAAATGCTCGGCACTCGACAAACCGGCCTGTTGCAGTTCAAGGTAGCTGATCTGATGCGTGACGCCGACCTGCTGCCGGCGGTACGTGATGCCGCACAGGCCCTGCAGGAGCAATGGCCGCAGCATGTCAGCCCGCTGCTGGAGCGCTGGCTGCGCCACGGGCAACAATATGGGCAAGTGTGAGCGAGACACAGGTCGATGGTCGACTCGAACGGTTACCGCCTCCGCTTGCTGGTTATACTTGGGATGTTGCGCTCCCTTTGAAGACGGAATACGTCATGACTGAACTAGCCATCGCCGACACCTCCCCCCTACCGCCCCATGTAATCCGTCAGCTGCTGGAGAAACTCGGTGTGACTTATCAGGCTCGCCACGACCAACCCGGCATACCGGCTGCCCAACGCGTGCAGACCGTGCTGCTCGAGGACGCCGTGGGCGCCCTGCTGGTGCTGTTCCCACAGAATCAGCTGCTCGACCTCAACCGGTTGGCCGAGCTGACCGGCCGCAAGCTGACGGCCGTCAAACCCGAGCGCCTGGCCCGCATGCTGGGCAAACATGACCTGGCCATGCTGCCGGGCATTCCCGCCCTGACCAGCTCCCCCTGCCTGTACGACGAACGCCTGCTCGAGGTGCCGACGCTGTACATCCAGTCCGGCCAGCCTGGGGTGTTGCTGGAGCTGGGTAGCGAAGCCTTCAAGGGCCTGCTGGGCAAGGCCAGCGCGGCGCGTTTCGGCGAACCGGCGAGCAAGGTGCGCCCCAACTTCAGCCGCCCCGAGGATGATCGCCAGGAGATCAGCCAGGCGGTGCAGGCATTCACTGCCCGACGCATCCAGCAGCGCCTGGAAGAAACCATCGAGATTCCACCGCTGGCCGAAACGGCGCAGAAGATCATCAAGCTGCGGGTCGACCCGAATGCCACGGTCGACGACATCACCGGCGTGGTGGAGACCGACCCGGCACTGGCCGCCCAGGTGGTCAGCTGGGCCGCCTCACCCTATTACGCGGCGCCGGGCAAGATCCGCTCGGTCGAAGACGCCATCGTGCGTGTGCTGGGCTTCGACCTGGTGGTCAACCTGGCGCTCGGCCTCGCCCTGGGCAAGACCCTCAGCCTGCCCAAGGACCAGCCTCAGCAAGCCACGCCCTATTGGCAGCAGGCGATCTACACCGCCGCCGTCATCGAGGGCCTGACCCGCGCCATGCCGCGAGCGCAGCGCCCGGAAGTCGGCCTGACCTACCTGGCCGGCCTGTTGCACAATTTCGGCAACCTGGTGCTGGCCCACGTCTTCCCGCCACACTTTTCGCTGATCTGCCGACACCTGGAGGTCAACCCGCACCTGCCGCACAGCTATATCGAGCAGCATCTGCTGGGTATCAGTCGCGAGCAGATCGGTTCCTGGCTGATGCGCTACTGGGACATGCCCGAGGAACTGGCGGTCGCCCTGCGCTTCCAGCATGACCCCAGCTACAGCGGCAACCACGCCACCTACCCGAACCTGGTCTACCTGGCGGTCAGCCTGCTGCACAACCGTGGTATCGGTAACGGCCCCGAGCGCGAGATTCCGGCAAGCCTGCTGGACAACCTGGGTATTACCCGGGAAAAAGCCGAGGAAGCGTTGAACAAGGTGCTGGCCGCCGAAGTCGCCCTGCGTGACCTGGCCACCCAGTTCGGCTCACCGCAGTGAGCCACCGCCGTGGCCCGCAACGGCACGCGGGCCACAGTCTTTAGCTCAGGCCGCCTTGTTGGCGGCCTTGCGCTTCCTGGGCCGCAGGTACTTGGTCAGGCCCTGGAACCAGATGACCAGGGCCGGGTTGCCCTGAATCTGGATGTCCTTGTTCTGGATACCCTGCATGAACGCCAGCTGCTTGTTCGGCGCGGTCAGCGTGGCATAACCGTAGGCACCATCCTTGAAGCCGATGGCGAAGGCCGGCTCGCTGACGGTGCCGCGCCGACTGGTGATGCGCTGGTTGGCGACGATGAAATGACGGGCGACCTTGCCGTCCAGGGTGTGCAACTGGAACACCAGGTCACGGCCTTCGAGCTGCTGGCGGAACGCCGGATTGTCACGGCTGGCCTTGGCCATCAGCCGGCCCAGCATCCACAGAAGAAAACGAAATTTCATGGCATGGCCTGTTCGCGCAAGTGAGAGAGGCATGCATTGTAGCGACCTGCCCGAAGCCTGACAGCCGGGCGTGCTGGCGGGTGGTGAAGGTCTGCTGAGATTTCAGCACCGCGGCGCACTGGTTGTCCGCGCGGAAATCTCAGCAGACCCGCAGACTCAGTTGATCGAGTCCTTGAGGGCCTTGCCCGGCTTGAAGGCAACGGTGTTGCTGGCCTTGATCTTCACCGGTTGTCCGGTCTGCGGGTTCTTGCCGGTACGGGCGCCACGATGGCGCTGCACGAAGGTACCGAAGCCGACCAGCGTGACGCTGTCCTTGCGGTTCAGTGCCCCGGTGATTTCTTCGAGAACGGCGTTGAGTACACGATTGGCCTGATCTTTGGTCAGATCAGCTTTTTCCGCGATAGCGGCGGCGAGTTCCGGTTTACGCATGATTGCCTCATTTACGGTTTGTTGTTGTTGTGTTCCGCGCCCTGGCGTCAACGCGCGCCGACAGCTCTACGCTGCGGCCAGGCATAGGGTCTGTTGCCGTTTCAACGCGAGCCGCGTTGCTGCGTGAAATGGCAACAGACCCGACGGAGAATGGCATGCTCTGGGGGCCTTCGCCAGCCCTGCACAGGGCTAAATCGGCCATTTTTGTCGAGCAGGCGACAGATCGCCTACGCCAGCAGGGCCGGCAGCTGGCGGTTGAGCGCCAGGCGCTCCTGCACCGCCGAACCGGTCAGGGCGTAGCCCAGCAGGGCACCAGCGGCATCGTGGCACAGCGCGCGGATATCGGCGCCACTGCCTTCGACCGTCCACTGCCCTTCGCGGCCGCGCGGCGGCGGCGACACCACCAGCGGGCAGGCCGGGGTCTTCACGGTAACCGGCATGGCGCCATAGGCCACCTCGCTCGGCGTGCCGGCCAGGGTCTTGGCCAATGCCCGGGCACAGGCCATCAGTGGCATCACGTAAAGCAGGTTGAGGCCGTCGACCTCGGCGCAATCACCCAGGGCGTAGATATGCCCGTGGGAGGTGCGCAGCAGGCGGTCGACCACCACGCCACGGTTCACCGCCAGACCGGCTGCCGCCGCGAGCTCGGTACGCGGGCGCAGGCCGACGGCCGAGATCACCGCATCGCAGGCAATGGTCTGGCCATCCGACAGGTGCGCCGCCAGCCCGCCGCCTTCAGCAGGCTGCAGACGACTCAGCACCGGCCCCAGGTGCATGCGCACGCCCAGCGCTTCGAGGCCGCCCTGCACGGCGGCTGCGGCCTCGGCCGGCAGCAGAGCGGGCATCAGTTGCTCACAGGGCGCCACCAGGTCGACTTCGTAGCCGCCCAGCGACAGGTCATTGGCAAACTCGCAACCAATCAACCCGGCACCGAGAATCAACACCTTGCGCTTGCCCTCGACGGCCTGGCGAAACCGCCCATAGCCTTGCAGATCGTTGACCGTGAACAGCTGGTCAGCCGCGTCGCCCTCGACCGGCACGCTCAAGACCTCGGCGCCCCAGGCCAGCACCAGGTCGCGATAGGCCACGGCCTCTTCGCCGATCCACAGGCGGCGGTTGCCCGGGTCGATACCGGTGACCCGGGTATGGGTCCACACCTGGGCAGCGAGCTGTTCGGCCATGGCGCCCGGCTCGGCCATGCACAGGCCATCGGCATCCTTGTTCTTGCCGAAGCCGGTGGACAGCATCGGCTTGGAATACGAGCGCCCATCGTCGGCGGTGATCAGCAGCAAGGGTGTCTCGCTGTCCAGCTTGCGAAACTCGCGGGCCAGGTTATAGCCGGCCAGGCCGGTACCGATGATGACGACGGGATCGCTCATTGCTCGTTCCTTTC
>Ga0207790_1000610_pt1 | contig 11875 bp, 14 predicted proteins | sample HigsolmetaGSP14D_FD_184842 | JGI IMG/M metagenome (GOLD analysis project Ga0207790, IMG submission 184842) | High solid enriched microbial communities from the Joint BioEnergy Institute, USA - SP1-4-D (SPAdes) | ecosystem: Engineered > Bioreactor > SSF (Solid state fermentation) > Aerobic >...
CCCTACGACAGGCCGCTTGCCCCACTTAGCTGCCAAAGTCGACGAGCCTGTACTGAAAAATCATGAACAGGTTGTTACCGACAGCGACGAATCAGAACTCCATCCAGACGATGAACTGCAGGTAGGTATTGGTGCCCGGGCCGCTCTGCAGGCCGCCGTTCTCGCGCCATTTGTTCGGCTTGTAGAAGCCCACCAGCGGCGACAGGGTGATGTTGTCGGTCACCATCCAGTCCAGGAACAGATCGACCTCCTGGCCGCTGTAGTCCTGCTCGTCACGCCGCGACAGCTGGTGGAAGTTGAAGTACATGGCGTTGAGGGTCAGCTTGTCGGTCGGCTGCAGCGAGAACTGCACATCGTTGATGCGCATGTTCGAGGTGACCGAGCCCGCGTAGTTCACGCCGACTTCGCCCTGCAGGCGCTTGCGATAGCCGCCCTGGAACAGGAAGTCCCAACCTTCCGAATAACGCGAGAAGCGGTAACTGACCGCAGGCGTCCAGCGCACGTCGCTGAAGGTGTAGCCGGCATCGAAGAACATCGCCCGCTGCGAGCCCGAGCTTTTTTCCTGGCGCGCCACCTCGAACGCGAAGTCGGCGTCCTCGATGCCGGCGCTGCCCTGGCCGCGAATACTGTAGACATCCATGCCCTCGCGCTCCATGCGATCGGCAAAGGCGTAATGCTCGTCGACGTGCAAGCCATGGATGTAGGTCGAGCCGATCGAGCCGAATGCCGTGGTGTAGTCGACGGTGGCCGCGGCGACTTCGGTCTTGGACTGCCCCGGGCTGTCGATCTTCAGCCACATCATGCTGCCGTGCAGGCCTTCCGTACCGCCGAGCTTCAATACCGCCGAATTGCCGAACGCCAGGCGCGGGCCCAGGTAGAACGCGCCACCACGGTCGAAGCGGCCATCGGTGACCCCTTCGATGGGGTTGAAGGCACGGCCGGGCGAGAAGCCGTCATCGGTGATCAGAAAGCCGTCCAGCGTGACGATCTGCCGGCCGAAGGAGAAATCCACACCATCGGTGCCCAGGGCCGGGAACATGTCGCCGGACTTCCAGCCCAGGTAGGCATCCTCCAGCGAGGTTCGGCGTTCTTCGCCATTGGTGAGGCCGCCCGGATCGCCATCCCCGAATGATCCCGAACTGATCATGCTCAGGCCACCGTATAGCGAACCCTCTGCGATCTTGTCGGTGGCGCCGGTCAGGCCGTATTTGATGAAGCCTTCCTGCCAGTGCATTCGCCCGGGCTCGCGTTCGGGATCAACCAGGTAGTTCTCGTTGGCGGTGTACCAGCCGACCCCCGCCCAGATGTTGGCATTCAGCACGGTGGCGCCCTCGTTCTCGTTGTACAGCTCATAGGCACGGGCCTGGGAGCCGACCGTACAGAGGGCGAGCAGTGACAAGACCGGGGCATAACTGTGGGTGCGCATGACGTCTCTCCTGTTGTTGTTATTGATGAGGCGAGCCGCGAGTGTTTTCCCCGCAACCCCGGCAGCGGTATCCCAAATCAGCAACGAACTACGCTGCGCGCGCACTTTCGCCCTCATCGCGCCTGCGCCTGCGCCAAAAACGACCGCCCCGCCGTCATTCATTGCCATTTTGGGATAAGGCCCAGCATGTCCCCGGCCCTATGCTCGGCCCATAAGAACAAATAAGAACCGAGGTACCTGTCATGACGCTCATGTCGTTCCCCCCGCTTTTCCGTCAGCGCCGCTGGCTGCTCGCAGCCCTCTTCACCTGCGCCCTCCCCGGCGTGGTCAGCGCCCACCATTCCTTCGCGATTTTCGACCAGACCAAGACGGTCACCATCAAGGGCGTGGTTTCGCGCTTCGCCTGGACCAACCCCCACGTCGCCATCTACGTCGACGCCCCCGGCCCACCTGAGCAGCACTTCAAGATCGAGACCGGCAGCGTCAATGCGCTCAGGCGCATGGGCTGGAAGGCCAACCTGATCAAGGCGGGCGATGAGGCCGAGGTGACCTTCAAGCCCCTGAAGAACGGCGAGCCTGGCGGGCTGCTGGTCGAGATCAAGATTGGCGACACGGTGCTCACCGGTGGCGGCTGACCGCTGCTGCCCTGCACCACCACCGCTCTGAATCCACAGGCTGGAGACATCTGCATGAAACCGACACGACACCTGGCACCGGTAGCGTTGTTCCTGGGCGCCCTTTGCATGGCCCTGGCCGCCACCAGCGGTGCGGCCGAAATCGCTGCGAAAAAGCCCAACATCAGCGGCACCTGGGAGCGCACCCCGGACGACTGGTTCGGCGAAGACCCGGATGACCCGGTGCTGCCTGGCGGCCCCATGCCGCTCAAGGAGCCGTACGCCAGCCAGTACACCGAGCTGAAGAAGAGGCAGGCCGAGGCCAACCAGGCCGGCACGCCGCTGGCCACCACCAGCGCCAGGTGTTTGCCGGAGGGCATGCCGACGCTGATGGCGGCGCTGTTTCCGATCCAGATCATTTATGACGACAACAACGTGATCGTGCTTGGCGAATACCTGCAGCAGGTGCGCCGCATCATCCTCAACGAGCCGCTGCCGCCACTGGACGAACTCGACCCGGTTTATCAGGGCCACTCACGCGGCCGCTGGCAGGGCGACACCCTGGTCGTGGAAACCCGCGCGGTGCGCACCGACGTGACCTTCTACGACGTGCCGCACAGCGAGAAGGTGAAGATCACCGAGCACATCCGCCTCACCGCGCCCGATCACCTGCAGAACCATGTGGTGATCGAGGATCCGCAGATCCTCACCAAGCCCTATGAATTCACCTTCGAATACAAGCGCTCGGACTACCGCATCGAAGAGTACGTCTGCGAGAACAACCAGATCGTCATCGACAGCGAAGGCAAGGCCACCCTTAAAACGGACTGAGTGACAGCCACTGTCGACCATCATCAGGAGAGGATCGGATGCAACGCCCAATAACAATCAGCATCCTGCAACCCGCCATGCACGGCGCCCTGTTGGCGCTGGCCCTGGCCACCAGCGCCCTGGCCGAGGTGCCGCGCCTGCCCACCGCCGTGGCGGTGCCGGACTCCGGCAAGCCGCCGCTGTCCTCGGCGACGTACAAGGGTACCGAGTACGCCGACCTGAACGCGCACGGCTACGTCGAGCAGGAGTTCTACCTGCAAGGCGTTGCGCCGGCGATCACCGCGGCCGGGCAAACCCTGCTCGAAGCGCCCTATACCACCCGCATGCTGGTGCGCAAACCCGCCGACCCGGCGCGTTTCAACGGCACGGTGATCATCGAGCCGTTCAGCTGGTTCGGCGAGCGCGCCGCGGGCTGGATTCTCACCCGCGACTACCTGCTGCGCCATGGTTATGCCTATGTCGGTTACACGCTGAACATCAACCAACCCGCGGTCGATCCCAAGTTCAGCGCCGCTGACCCGGCCGTCGAGGCCGATGGCATCGCCCAGTACGGCAAGATCGTCAACTTCGACTTCATGCGCCGCTTCGACTACGCCCGCTACGCGCCTCTGGGCAGCTATTACGATGCCAGGCAGTTCACCCGCGGCGACGCGCCGGATCCCTTCGTGCCGCAATCCCAGGGCATCGGCGCGCAACTGGCGCTGCTGCTCAAGAGCCACACGCCAAAAGGCCCGCTGGCCGGGCTCGAGGTCAAGCGCGTGTACGTCAACAGCTGGGCAGTGACCGCCCAGGTGTGGATGGACTACCTCGACCAGGGGCGCCACCAGCAGTGGCGCATGCCGGACGGCAAGCCCCTGGTCGACGCCTACATGACCGGCCGCATGGCCTATGGCGAAGTCGGCGGCGATGTCATCCGCGTGCCGCGCAAGATGCCGGGCGACGCACCTTTCGTGACCGTCTACAGCCAGTCCGAGCTGATGCACGACGTGCTCGAAGGCATCGCCCTGCCCGCCGATACCGACACCCCCAAGCTTCGTTACTACGAAGTGACCGGCATGCCGCACCTGCGCCTGGCCGATCTCGGCACCCAGCACAGCGAACGCCTTGCCGCCGATGTCGGCAAGGGCCACGACCCGCGCTGCCTGACGCTCTACGACGAGCCGGCGGAGCTGGTCATCGCGGCGCTGCTCGACGGCATGGACCGCTGGGTTCGTGACGGCAAGCCGATGCCCAAGGCCCCGCGCGTGCCACGCCAGGGCAATAGCGCGGTGCGCGACGCCGCTACCGGCAACCTGCTAGGCGGCGTACGGCCGCCGTGGATCCAGGCGCCGAGCGCCACCTACCTCACCGACCAGGAAACCGCTTGCGGGCTGATCTACGACACCAAGGTGGCGTATTCGCGGCAAGCGCTGCGCAAGCGCTACGGCAGCTACGCGCAGTACCAGAAGGCCTTCGAGGATGCCAAGGCGCGTTCGGTGCGCGAAGGCTACCTGCTGCCCGAGGACGCCAAGGGCCTGCAACCGATCGCCAAACCCCACGACTTCTAACCCGCATCAGGGAGACAACCGATGTCAGCGGAATTCATTGCCTGGCTCTACGCGTCATCGCTGAGCACCTCCATCCGGGACATGCTCTGGGTGGTGCCCACCGTGCAGAGCGTGCACATCATCGCCATCGCCGCGATCTTCGGCTCCGCGGTGATCTCCGACCTGCGCCTGGCCGGCGTAGTGGCCGTCGATCGCCCGGCCCGCGAGGTGATAGCCCGCTACTACCCGTGGATGCGCAACGCCCTGCTCGTGCTGCTGGCCACCGGCCTGATCATGATCATCGGCGAACCGGACCGGGTACTGGTCAACTCCACCTTCTGGCTGAAGATGGCCCTGGTGATCGGCGCCTTCGCGGTGGCCTGGAGCATCCGCCGACCGCTGCTCAAGCCGGCTCCCGGCGGGCCGCAAAGCGATGCCATTCACCCTGGCATCAAGGTGCTGGCCTGGCTGTCGATCGCGCTGTGGTGCGTGGTGATCTTCTGCGGTCGCTGGATCGCCTACTCGATCTAATTCATCCAACGCTCTCAGGTAGCCGTCATGGACATTCAATCACTGCTGCAAACCCTGCAGGACACCGCGATCGCCACGCTGATCCGCGAGTCCGACACCTGCTTTCCGGCCCTGGAGTCGCTGCATGTCATCGGCATCGCCCTGGTGCTGGGCACCATCGTGGTGGTCGACCTGCGCCTGCTCGGCATCGCCGCGCACCGCCCAGGCGCGCTGCGGCTGATCAAGGAAATGCTGCCCTTTACCTGGGCCGCCTTCGTGACGTGCGTGGTGACCGGCGTGCTGATGTTCATGGCCAACGCCACCACCTACGCCGAGAACCCCATGTTTCTCTGGAAAATGGGCCTGCTGGGCCTGGCCGGCCTGAACATGGCGATCTTTCACCTCGGCGCGTTTCGCCGCATCCATGAGTGGGACACCGACCTGCCACCGCCGACCCAGGCGCGAATCGCCGGGTTCAGTTCGCTGGCATTGTGGACCGGGGTGATCTTTCTCGGCCGCTGGATCGCGTTCGTCTGATGGCCAGCCTACCGCTGAACGACCGCGATGCCGCGCCGCCCGCGGGCCGGGTCGTGAACCCCGCCTCCGGGCGCTGGGAGTCGCTGGCCATGGTGCTGCTGACCCTTGGGGTGATCGCTTGCGTAGCCGGTTACCTGCTGCTGCGCCCGCGGGAGGTTGGCCCACCCGCGGCATTGAGCTGGCAGGTGCGCTCGTTCGACGGTTTGAATGCGGTCGACCAGGCGATTCACAGCGCGCTGCTGCCGGCGGGCGAGGAAATCATCTGGAACAACAATGACACCGGCGGCTGGATCACCCTGGAGCACGCCCAGAAGATCGTCCTGCCGCCGTTCTATCGCGACGCGTTCTGGAAGGGCAACGGCGAGGTGCACTGGCAGTTGATTCTACCGGGCAGCCACCAGGCCCATGCGCGCACCCCTGACGGTGAAGCCGCCAGTTCGGCGCAGAGCCCCAGCCAGGTTTCCCAGGCCACCCAGGGCCAGGGCGCCGCCGTTTACTACGGCTCGGCTGGTCACCTGCCGGGGCAGAGCGCTTACCTGCTGGTGATCGGCCATGCCCACGCCGGGGTGATGTGGGCCAACCAGGCAACCATCTGGGTGCACCCGGATCCGAACGCGCCCTACCCCGGCATCGTCAAGCCGGAATCGCTGGTCAGCAAGGGCTGGCGGCAGGTCATCGCCTACGACGGCAACAGTGAAATCGAACGTGTGAAAGGAACCCAGCCATGATTACCTGCCCAACACGTCGGCCACGGCTGCGCGCCTGCCTCGCCCTGCTGGTGCTGCTCCCCGCACTGGCCCTGGCCGGCCATGCGCAGGCGGCCGCGAAGAAACTCAAGATCGGCGTGACGCTGCACCCCTACTACAGTTTCGTCGCCAATATCGTCGGCGACCGCGCCGAGGTGGTGGCGCTGATTCCGGGTGAAGCCAACCCGCACAACTATCAGCCGCAGCCTGCCGACATCACCCGCGCGATGACCCTCGATGCCCTGGTGGTCAACGGCATCGGCCACGACGAGTGGGCCGGGGCCATCGTCAAGGCGGCTGGGCGCAGCGCGAACCTGCCGATCATCCAGGCCAACGCCTCGGTCGCGCTGATTCCGGTTGGCGGCGACCAGAGCGGCGCCAAGGTGGTCAACCCGCATACCTTCGTTTCCACCACGGCGGCGATCCAGCAGGTGTTCGAAATCGCCCGCCGCCTTGGCGAGCTGGACCCGGACAACGCCGCCATCTACCGGCGCAACGCCATGGCCTACGCCGGGCGCATTCGCGCGCTGCGTGCCCAGTTCATGAGCCGCTTTGCCGGGCTGGACCTGTCCACCTTCCGCTGCGCCACCACCCACGCCGGCTACGACTACCTGATGCAGGAGTTCGGCCTGTTCGTCAGTGCGGTGATCGAGCCCCGCCACGGCGTAGCACCGACCGCGCGGCAGCTGGCCAACACCATCGAAGCCATCAAGAAGGCCCAGGTGCGGGTGCTGTTCGCCGAGAAGACCTTTTCCCTCGACCTGGCCAAGCCCATCGAGGCGGCCACCGGGGTGAAGGTATTCGCCCTGTCCCACATCACCGGCGGCACCTACAGCGCCGACGAGTTCGAGGTCGCCATGCGCGAGAACCTGGAAACCCTGGCCGAAGCCGTCGAGTACACCCAGCAATGAGCAAGCAAAACAGCCTGCGCGGCCCTGCCCTGGTGTTCGCGAACGTGTCCCTGAAGTTGGGCGGCAGCCATGTGCTGGACGCGGTGAACTTCCAGGTCGAGGCCGGTGCGCTGCATTGCCTGGTCGGCCCCAATGGCGGCGGCAAGACCTCGCTGGTGCGTGCGCTGCTGGGGCAGATGCCGCATACCGGCAGCATCCGCATCGATGGCGAGCCCAGCCACCCGGTGGGCTATGTGCCGCAACTGGCGGACTTCGACCGCAACGTACCGATGACCGTCTATGACGTGATGGCCTTGCTCGGCCAGCGCCGGCCAGCCTTTCTGGGCTCCAGCCGGGCGGCCAGGGCGGCCAATGCCGAGGCGCTGCAGCGTACCGGCGTGGCGGGCATGGGCCATAAGGCGTTTGGCAGCCTGTCTGGCGGCCAGCGCCAGCGCGTGCTGCTGGCCCAGGCCATCACGCCGTTGCCGCGCCTGCTGATTCTCGATGAACCCACCGCCGGGATCGACAAGCCAGGGCTGCAGTTGGTGGAGAACCTGGTGCAGGAACTGCACGCCAGCGGCGTCACCATCGTGTGGATCAACCACGACCTCGAACAGGTGCGGCGTATCGCCCAATCGGTGACCGTGCTCAACCAGCGTGTGCTGTTCCACGGTGCCGCGCAGAAGCTGCCGACCAGTTGGAGCGACGCTGATGAGTGATCTGTACAGCTGGATACGCGACCACCTGCAGGCGCTGGCCGCCAGCCAGGTGCTGCCGCAGCCGTTCGAGTACGAGTTCGTCATCAATGCCCTGCTCTGCGCCTTGCTGATCGGCCCGCTGCTCGGCGTGCTGGGCTCGATGGTGATGATCAAGCGCATGGCGTTCTTCAGCCAGTCGGTCGGCAATGCCGCGATGACCGGCGTGGCCATCGGCGTGCTGGTCGGCGAGTCCTACACCTCGCCGTACCTGTCGATGTTCGGCTTCTGCCTGTTGTTCGCCCTGACGCTCAAGTACACCCAGCACCGCACCACGCTGCCCAACGACACGCTGATCGGCGTGTTCCTGTCGATTTCCCTGGCGGTCGGTGCCTCGCTGCTGCTGTTCGTGTCGGCGAAGATCAATACCCACGTGATGGAGAGCGTGCTGTTCGGCTCGATTCTGGCGGTCGACCACACCGACATGAACGTACTCCTGGGCGTTACCCTGGTGTGCGCGCTCATCGGCCTGCCGCTGTACAACGCGATGCTGCTGGCCAGCCTCAACCCCAGCCTGGCCCATGCGCGCGGTGTGCCGGTGCGGGTGGTCGAATACCTGTTCGTGGTGCTGGTCACCCTGGTAACGGTGGCCTGCCTGAAAATCATCGGCGCCGTGCTGGTCGAAGCCCTGCTGCTCATCCCGGCCGCAGCCGCACGCAACATCAGCCGCTCCTTGCCGGTGCTGGTCACCCTTGCCGCGTTGATCGCCACCTTCTCCTGCGTGGTCGGCATCCTGGTGCCCATGCAGTTCTACATCCCGGTGCCCACCGGCGGCGCGATCGTGATCGTCGCCGCCCTGGTGTTCGTGCTGACCACCATCATCCGCGCCAGTACCGCCCGTTTCCGGGGAGCCAGCCTATGAGCCTGACCGTGTTTTCAGTGCGCCCCCGCGCAGTGCGCTGGCTGTTTATGGCCCTACTGCTGGGCGCGTCAACAGCCGTGTTCGCGGGCAGCGCACCGCCACGGGTACTGGTTGCCCTGCCGGCCCTGCATGCACTCACCGCGAGCCTTTGCCAGGGCACCCGTATCACCGCCGTGCGCATCCCGGCAGACGCCGCGGTGCCCATGCAAAGCCAGGCCAATGCCCTGGCACGCCTGGCCCCTGGCGTGTTCCAGCAGGCCGATGCGGTAATCACCCTGAGCAGCCTGTGGCGCGCCGACCCCCTGTTTGCCAGCGCGCGCCGGCACAACCTGCGCATCGTCGAGATCGACGCATCGCGCTCCTGGGATCCGGTCAAGCCGGCTGTGGCGGTAACCCAAGCCCCGGCCAACGACGTGCCGTGGGCTGCAGCTGACGATCAGCACAGCGCGGGGCCGTCGCCCTATGCCTGGCTCGGCCCGGTCAACGCGATGCGCATGTCGGCAATCATCGCCGCCGACCTGGCACGCCTTTCCCCCGAGGATGCGCCGCGAATCGCCCGTAACCTCAGTGCGCTGGAAAACCGCTTACGCCAGCTCAAGGCCGACTACGGCCCGCGCCTGGCGCAGATCCCGGACCTGCGGGTGCTGTCGCTGGCGGACGAGTTCATCTACCTGTTCGGCGAGTTCGATATCTTCGTCGACGGCTGGTTCGTGCGCCAGGACATCGACTGGAGCCAGGCCGACCGTGAGGCCCTGAGCCATTACCTGCGCGAGCGCGACATCAAGGTGGTGGTGCACAAATGGCCGCCCGATGCCGCCATCACCCAGGCCATCGAGGCGGGCGGCGCACGCCTGCTGCTTCTCGATGCCGGCAACCCGGGCATTCTCGCCGACCCGAGCAACGCCTACGACGAGCTGGTGCGTGCCGACCTGGATGCCGTGCTGACGGCGTTCGCCCCGCCGAGCCAGGCCGCGCGCCCTGTCACCAACCCTGACCCTGGAGCCCCACAGCCATGAAACGCTTCTGTTCCGTTGTTCGAACCGCGGTGCTGGGCACGCTCGTGCTCAGCCAGGCCGCACTTGCCCACGGCCCGGTATTCGACTGCTACCTCGAGCAGGACGACGCGGTGAAATGCGAAGCGGGCTTCACCGACGGCAGCTCGGCGGCCGGTCGCAAGGTGCATGTACAGGACGCCAGCGGCAAGGTGCTGCTCGACGGCAGCATCGGTGCGGACGGTACCTACGGCTTCAAGCCACCCGCTGCTGACTACAGCGTGGTGTTTCTCGGCGGTGACGGTCACGCCGTCACCATCCAGTCTTCCGATATCACGAGGTAGTAACGCCATGACCCTTGCACACCGACTGCTCCAGACACTGACCTGCGCCGCCCTGGCCAGCGCCACCAGCTTTGCCCACGCGCATTTTCAACTGCTTTACGTGGACGACACCGCGATGCAGAAGGCCCATGAACTGGAGGTCGCGGCGGTGTTCACCCACCCGTTCGACGGCGGCCCGACCATGGCCATGGGCAAGCCTCTGGCGTTCAGCCATATCAATTCCCATAACGGCGAGAAAACCGACCTGCTGCACTACCTGCGCCCCGTTGAATGGCAAAGCCAGGAAAACCGTGCAGGCGCATTCCGCGCCACCCTCCCCAAGGAAATGATGCGCGCCCTGGGCGATCATATTTTCGTCCTGGAGCCCGAGCCCTACCTGGAAGCCGAGGAAGATCTGTACATCCAGCAGTTCACCAAGCTGATCGTCAACGTCGGTGGTGTACCCGGCCAGTGGGCGGACGCCCAGGATCTGCCGGTCGATATCAAGCCGCTCAGCAAGCCCTATGCGAACTGGACCGGCGGCGTGTTCCGCGCTCAGGTGCTGGCCGACGGCAAACCGGTCCCCTACGCGCAGATCGAGGTCGAGTACCTCAACCATGGCGTCGAGCTCGACAGGAACGCCTTCAACCCGAAGGGCGAAGTCACCTCGCCGCAACCCGCCTTCAATACCCTGAGTACCTACTCGGATGCCGAAGGCGTGGTGACCATCGGCCTGCCCCGTGCCGGCTGGTGGGGCATCGCCGCCCTCGATATCGGCAGCACCAAGACCTACAAGGGCAAGGCGCTGTCCCAGGACGCCGTGCTGTGGATACAGGCCCGCGACATGCAGTGACCGCCAGGCCAAGACGTGCTGGTGCTACACCGGCAATTCACCACGGCGCATATCGATCCATACGTGCCAATGGATTGGCCTCTGCCGTCATCGCGGCGCCTTGGGGCGGATCAACGGGCAGGTGGAGCAGTATTCCACCGGGTCGCTGGCCTGGTAGTAGAAGCAGCAGGTGCGGCGGAAACGCACCGCGCGGGCGCCGTCATCGACAGGCGTCAGTGGCCGGTTGAAGTGCTGCAGCGGGTTGTAGTCGAGGCCGAACAGGCTGGCGGGCGCCTCGGTGGTCAGCCAGCGAAAGTCCTCGGCGCAGCGCTGGCGCGTCACGGCGCATTCGAGCTTGGCCAGGCGTCGCTCGTAAAGCGAGTAGACGCGCACCGCGGTGTTTTCCCAGAGGATGCGTCGCGACACGCCGGTATGCCGGTAGAAGCTCTCCCACAGCGGCTGCAGCAAGCCGGCGAACAGCTGGCCGGCCAGCGCCGCGCGCCAGGCCTCACGCTCGCCGGGTTCGGGCCGCGAGACGGCCAGGCTGCGCAGCGGCAGCGACGAGGTCCACAGGCCGTCATCGTGGCCGTACTCGATAAAGGTGTTGTCCAGCGACAGCTGCAATCCCTTGTCGTAGGCGGACATCGCGTACAGGCAGGCGCCGGTGAGCAGGAACGACTGGCGCTTGCCCAGCAGCGAGGCGGTAATGCGCCGCGACGGCGAGAGAATCACCGGGCCGAGCTGATCCAGCAGCGCGGTGCAGGTGGCGGCGTCGAGCAGCTCGGCGGCCGGTAGGCTGCGCTCGACATCCCGTTCGCTTGCGCGGCGCAGGCGCAGCGCGCTGGAAAGGCTGGCCCACTCGGCGGCGCTGAAGCTCATCGTGGAATGTCCCGGCCGAACGGAATGCACAGCGGCGTGTGGAAGAACGGGTCGGGAATAATCCGGCAATCCAGCTCGAACACCGTCTTGACCAGCTCTTCGCTGAGGATGTCCGCCGGCTTGCCCTGGGCATAGGCGGTGCGCTGGTGCAC
>Ga0207790_1000612_pt1 | contig 11856 bp, 8 predicted proteins | sample HigsolmetaGSP14D_FD_184842 | JGI IMG/M metagenome (GOLD analysis project Ga0207790, IMG submission 184842) | High solid enriched microbial communities from the Joint BioEnergy Institute, USA - SP1-4-D (SPAdes) | ecosystem: Engineered > Bioreactor > SSF (Solid state fermentation) > Aerobic >...
GGGCGAACTCACCGAGCTGGTGGGCCGCTACGACGTCGACGTGCTGTGCCTGCAGGAGGTGGACACGACCGACATGCCCGAGCGCATCGGCGGTCTCGTGCTCGCCGACGCGACCCGCTCGAACCGGCTGGGGCTCGCGATCTACTACCGCGAGAACGGATTCCGCCCCGGCGCGAGCAAGACCTTCTCGCTGAAGAAGTCGCTGCACGACATCGTGTTGAAGCCCGCGGACGAACGGATGCTGGGTCTCAGCCTGCACGACATCGACTCGGGCATCGACTTCATCGTGTCGTCGTTCCACGCGGCTCCGCTGACGGCGTTGAACTCGCTGCGGCGGCACCAGATCCGTGCCGCCCTGCGCGAGCTGTCGACGCTCGGCAAGGGGGCGCCGATCCTCATGGTCGGCGACTTCAACTACCCCGTCTTCAAGGAGAACCTGGGGCAGGTGATCCGCGAGAGCGGATACGAGCTGAGTCTCAGCGACGCGCGCACGTACACGCGGTACAAGTTCTTCAAGGGCTACTACGACTTCGCGACCTCGAGCGGGTTCGAGATCGAGCAGGTCAAGACGCTCCCGCAAGGGGCGAGCGACCACCTGCCGATCCTCGTGACGGCGAAGCCCATCCAGCGGAAGTCGTCGAGCGTCGCCTGAGCCCGAGGGGCTGCGTCAGTCGTCGGTGCGGTCGCGGCGGCGGCGCACGGCCGAGGCGATCACGATGACGGCGCCGGCGGCGAGGAGCGCACCGGCTCCGATCCACAGGCCCATCAGCTGATTGCCATCGAACCCGGCACGCACGAGCGGATCGCTGCTCTTGGACGAGTCGATGACGGCGCTCGACGTTCCGCCGGTCGAGGTCGCCGAGATGGCGGCGATGTTGTAGACGCCGCGCGCATCCGACGGCAGGACGATCCGGATCGCGGGGAGCGCGCCTGACGCATCCGACTCGAAGGCGGCGCTCGCCGTCGAGATCGCCATGCGCACCATGGCGAAGCGCGCACCGGCGCCGTTCTCACCGGTGACGGTGACCGTGACGGTCTCGTTCGGCGCGAACGTGCGGGAGTCGCACGAGAACTCGATGGTGTCGCCCGGACCGGCACCGGCGGCATCCGACGAACAGGCGTCGACCGGCGGGTAGATCGTAGAAGCGCTCGCGACCGCGGGCGCGCCGAACGTCAGGGCGGAGAGAAGAAGAATCGTGACGAGGGCGCGGGGGGAACGGCGCATGGGTGCTGCTTTCAGGCGAGGTACGTACCTGAGTGTAACCGAGGCGCTCCGACCTGGGATTTCCTGCAGGTGACGGTTGCGCAACGCCTCAGTCGAGCGAGAGCCCGGTGCCCGCCGGCGCGCAGGACGCCCGCACGATCGGCGGCAGCGAGGCATCCGCGGTGGGGGTGACCCATGCTTCGGCGTCGCGGATGCCGGTGTCCGCGGTGACGTCGACGGTCACGGTCGCGGACTCGCCGGGCTTCAGGTCGGCGGAGTACGAGAGCACCTGCCGCCCGCCGACGATGGCGCCGCCGAACGCGCGGTCCGTCGGGGGAGTGGCGGTGCTGATCGTGAAGCCCTTCGGCAGGTAGATCTCACCGACGGTGCGCGCGGTTCCGACCGGCACACCGAAGGAGCCGCCGCCGGTGATGTACTCGGGCAGCGAGGCGGCGTCGGCGGGGGCGTCGTTGGTCAGGCGGACGGTCAGCGACAGCGTGCGGGGGGTGGTGCCGGTTCCGCACCCCGACCAGCCGAGCCGGACGTCGGACGTCATGTAGTAGTCCATCTTCGATCCCGTCCCGTCGTTGAAATAGACACCGAATCGGGCGGTGTCGGCGTCGCTCGCGGGGGGAGCACCGGCCAGGGTCGTTCCGGACAGGACCTTCTCGTCGTCCTCGTTCGCGCTCCAGAGGTACAGACGGTGCTCCGAGCCGGCGCGACCGAGGGCGCTGATGAGCGCGCCGGGATCGACCTGGCCGCTCGTCATCGCGGTGAACACCGCCCCCGCAGCTGAGGCGAAGAACGCGTCCTGCTGCCGCGGGTCCTCGTACCGCAGGTACACCTCGTTGAGCAGGAGCTGAACGGCGTTGTCGCTCGTCAGCTCGTCGCCGGTGGGGAGCCGCACCGGTCCGGTCGCTTCGAGCAGGTACGACAGCGCGACCGGGTCGATCGACATGACGCTGGTGACGTCACGCCCCTCGCGCTTCGCGAACTCCTGGGCCAGCCGGGCGGTCAGCGAGAAGTCCGGGACCTGCGTGACGTTCTGGATGTAGCGTCCCGGCTTCGCGCCGTAGAGCGAGGCGTATTCGCCGAGATCGAGCACCGACTCGTCGTACCGGTCGAAGTCGCCGGACGCCAGCTGTCCGTCGAGCTCGATCGCGCCCTTGTCGGTGCGGAGCAGGGTCGACGCGCCGACGATCCCGCCCAGCGACCGCCACTCGGCGTTGTTCTGCACGAGCAGCAGGTGCTCTCGGGGCCCGTCGGCGCCGAGCATCGACGGCAGCAACCGGCTCGCACGCGAGAGGGCGTCGGTTCCCGACGCGACCTCCGACAGCAGGCCGTCGAGCGTGTCGACGGCGTCTGCGAGGGGAGCGACGAGGGGAGCGCGGTCGATCGCCTCGAGGTCTTCACGAGCGGATGCCGCGACCCGGGCCCCGTTCTCGGCGGGACCTGCGAGCGCTGCGAAGACCGAGGCGTCGATGCGCCCGTCGACGGGGACGAACGCCTCGACGCCGAAGCCGTCCGCCACTCCGGCGATCGGCTTGGCCGTGCCGGTGACGACGTCGTCGACCGCGGCGGCGGCATCCGCGACGGCAGCCAACTGCGGACCCACCCACGGAACGTCTTCGGCGCCCCGCCAGAGGGGGTCGGACGTCAGGTCGCGGGCCGCCGAGGTGTGGCGCCCCACCTCGTCGAGCGCGGCGGTCGCCGCCGAGAGGTCGCCGATGTTCTGCGCGATCTCGGGAGCCTGCTTCTGGGCGGAGGCGAGGTGGTCGTAGGCGAGGAAGCCCCGGACGCCGATCCATCCGATGACGAACAGCACGAACAGCAGCGCGAGTCCGAGAACCCACACGACGACGCGGCCCACGGTGCGGGCGGCAGGGGGCAGGAAGGTCTCGGGCATCGGCACGATCCTACGGTGATGCCGTATCGGCGGTGTATCAGGGGGCGAAGACCGCGCGCTCCCACCGGTCGCCGCCCGAGACCTGAGCGTGCGCCGCGGCCTCGCTCGCGGCCTCGCGGAGGCGATCGAGGTCGTAATCGGCCAACGGGGCCGCCGCCACGCCGATGCTCGCCGATAGACGGATCGGCACGGCGGGCTGGTCGGTCAGCGTGCCGATGCGGTCGAGCAGTCGAGACAGCAGACCGCGCACGGCGGTGTCGGGGCGGGGGAGGAGGACGAGGATCCGCGTCGGCGAGACCGCGTAGATGTCGGCTTCGGGCGGCATGACGGTGCGGATGTCGTCGGCGAAGCGCGCCGTGATGCGCTGGAAGGCCCGGCCGCTCGAGGCGTCGAGGAGCTCGCCGGCGTCGTCGAGGCGCACGTCGATCAGTGACCACCAGCGGTCGCCGGCGTCCTTGGCCCGAACCAGTCGGTCACGAGCGACGCCGAAGAACTCGACGGTCTGGCGCGGGTCCGAGGACTGCGCACCGCGGCGGACGAGGTAGAGCAGCGTCACGAGGGCGCAGATCAGATACAGCAGCGCCACGACTTCGTTGAGGTCGTACAGGTTCTGCAGGTCGGACTCGGTCTCGCCGATCGTGCCCTCGGCGACGCGAACGAGTCCGTCGATCGCGACGAGGAGCGCGAGGCCGACGAACCCGCACGAGACGACGATGACCGGCAGCGACATCTCGCGTTCGGGCTTGCGCAGGCGCAGCGACTCCCACGCGGCGAGCCCGGCGGTGACGGCGGCGAGGAGGAACGACACCCGGAACACGGCGCCGTAGGCGAGCGTCTCGGCAGTGAGGCCGAGAATGACGGTGGCTGCGCTGAACACGACGATGGTCGGGATCAGCATGATCGGCTCCCGGCCGCGGCGTGCACGAAGGCCGATCCAGATGAAACCCACCGCGCACAGGATCGGGCCGTGGGCCGCTCCGCGGAGCGCCGCGGAGCCGATCTGGTCTGCCGCGACGAGCAGGTAGCAACTCAGCATCGCCAGCGCGAAGCCGGAGGACCAGATGGATGCCGCTCGTCCGGGATAGGGCAGGAAGCCGAGCCCGATCATGATGATCGTGCAGGTCGTCGCGACCGCGACGAGCACGATCGTCACATCGATGTGCTCCATCAGTACGCCCCCTCGCTGCGGCCTGCGGCGGGCAGACGAACCGTGACGGTCGTCCCGCGTCCGAGAGCGCTCTCCACGGTGATGCTACCCCCGTGGCTCTCGACGATGTCGCGCGCGATCCCCATACCGAGACCCGTGCCGGGCACCCCGCCCTCCTGCGCGGTCTGCGCGCGGAAGTAGGGCGTGAAGACCTTCTCGACGTCGTCGGCGGACATGCCGATCCCCTCGTCGGCGATGCTCACAGCGACCCAGCCGTCGTCGTCGACGGCGGCCGCGACACGGAGCGTCCCGCGATCGCTGTACTTGATCGCGTTGCTCAGGATGTTGTCGATCACCTGTCGCAGGCGGAACTCGTCTCCCTCGACGACGAGCGGCCCCGCGACGACGGTGTCGAGCGCCAATTCCGACGCGGATGCCGCAGGTGTGAACGCCTCGATCGCGGAGGTGACCAGGTCGGCGGCGTCGAAGCGGGTCTGCTGCTCATCGGCATCCGTCGCCGGGGCGAGGATTCCCTGGATGAGGGTGAGCATGCGCTCGCTCGCGGACTCGATGACGTTCACGTGATCTCGCTGCGCCGGGGTGAGGGGCGCGCCTTCGAGGAGAAGATCGGCGTGCCCGAGGATCGCGGTGAGAGGGTTGCGGAGCTCGTGGGCGACCACGCGCGAGACGTGCGGGCGTTCGTGCTGCGCCTCGGCCACGGCGGTGAGGTCTTCGAGCTCGACGACGAAGGTGTCCTCGCCGATCGAGTTCGCTCCGGCCGGGCGGATCGAGAGTCCGAGGGCGCGCCAGGTTCCGCTGCGGTCGAACAGCCACAGCCGCTCGCGTTCGACGATCTCGCCGCGGCCGGCGCGTGCGAGCGCGGTCTCCGTCGGCGCCAGGGCACGGCCGCGGTAGGCGGAGTACTCGACCGCACCGCCGAGGGGGAAGCGGAGGTCCTGCGCGTCGAGCGAGTAGAGCTCGCGGTAGGCGGCGTTCGCCGAGACGATCTCGCCTCCCCGAGCGACCCGGGCGAGGGCGACGGTGATCGAGTCGAAGACCGTGTTGACCCGGTGCTCGGCCGACTGGACGCGTTCCAGCGTGCTCGCCAGGCGCCGTGCCTGATTGCGGGCGAGATTGCGGAAGGCGCGGATCCGGTGGGCCCCCACCGAGATCGTGATGGCGAGGAAGGCGAGGGCCAGCAGGATGATCAGCAGTTCGACGATCACGCCGGGCGAGAAGTCCCAGTGCTGCGGGTCGGCCAGGTTCATCAAAGCGACGGCGGCCAGCGACGCCACGATCTCGAGGTTGCCGTAGTACGTCGCGATCCAGGCGATGGGGAAGACCCAGAGGAAACCGAGGCTCGGCTGGCTGAGGGTCAGGAACCCGATCGCGACGATGTCGACGAGCGGGAGGACGAAGGCCGAATGCTTGGGGATCCGTGCCCACGGTGTGACGAGTGTCGCGATCGAGGCGATCACGATGACGAGGATGCCGAAGAGGAAGCCGGGGGTGGCGAGCAGCCCGACGTCGAGGACACCGACGGCGACGGTGATCGCCACGACGCTGAAGGTGAAGATCAGCTGCCACTGCCACACCGACCGTACGCGGGTGCCGATCAGTTGGCTGTCCGCCCAGCGGCTTTCTACGGCGCGGCTCACAACTGCGTGGCTATCGGTTCTCGGCATCAGGGTTACTCCGCCGCCAGTGTGGCACGGATCGATGGGGGCCGTCAGAACGCGGTCTCTCCCGGCGCGAGCGCGGCGCGGGCGGTCTTGACGAGGATGACGAAGTCGCCGACGAGCGTCCAGTTCTCGACGTATGACAGGTCGAGGCGCACCGATTCCTCCCACGACAGCGACGACCGGCCGCTGACCTGCCAGAGCCCCGTGATGCCGGGCTTGACGAGGAACCGTCGGTGCACGTGATCGGCGTAGAGCTCGACCTCGCGGGGGAGCGGAGGGCGGGGGCCGACGAGGGACATCGACCCGCCGATGACGTTGAACAGCTGGGGGAGCTCGTCGAGGCTGAGCCTGCGCATGATCCGGCCGATCGGCGTCACGCGGGGGTCGTTCTTCATCTTGAACAGGACGGCGTTGCCGGCATCCCGGTCCTGCTCCATGAGCGCCGCCAGACGGTCTTCGGCGTCGGTCACCATCGAGCGGAACTTCAGCATCGTGAACTCGCGGCCGCCGTGACCGACCCGCTTCTGCCGGAACAGCACGGGGCCGGGGCTCGAGAGCCGGATCGAGACGGCGAGGAAGGCGAGCAGGGGGCTGATGAGAGCGACGCCCAGGGATGCCGCGGTGACGTCCATGATGCGCTTGGCGACGCGCTGACCGCCGCTGAAGCGAGGGGTCTCGACGTGGAGGAGGGGCAGGCCCGCGACGGGACGGCTGCTGATCCGAGGGCCGGCGATGTCGGCGATGCCGGGCGCGAGGACGAGGTGCTGCCGGCCGGCCTCGAGGCCCCACGAGATCTGCTTGACCTTGTCGGCCGGAAGCTCGTCGGTGCTGGTGACGACGACGGTGTCGGCCTTCGACTCCTCGAGCGCCGCGTTCAATGCCGACAACGAGCCCATGATCGGGATGTCGGTGTCTTCGATGACGTCGGCGGTGGCCCCACCGGGGACGCACGCGCCGACGACGTGGTAGCCCGCACTCGGCGTGCGCAGGAGCTCGTGGGCGATGTCGACGACGGATCGCCGAGACCCCACCAGCAGCACGCGCGCTGAATACGCGCCTGAGCGCCGCTGGGCGATGAGCCATTGCCGCCACAGCCACCGCTCGAACAGGAGGACGAGGATGCCGAGGGGAAGGCTGAGCAGGAGGAAGCCGCGTGCCACCTCGATCTGGGTGAGGAAGGCGACGATCGCGATCACGCCGAAGAGGGTGACGCTGGAGCGTGCGGTGCGGGCGTATTCCGCGCTTCCCGCGCCGATGACCCGGTGGTCGCGGGTGTCGGCGAGCCCGAGGGTCAGCATCCACACGAAGATCAGTGCCGCCGAGAAGACCCAGTACGAGATCTCGCCGGCGACGCGTCCTGTCTGGATCGCGAGGTCAGCGGCGCCGAAACCGAACCAGGCGATCTGCGTGCCGTAGACGACCCAGATGAGGACGAGAAGGTCGCTGACCCAGAGGCGGCGCGCGTACGTGCGCCGCCAGTTGCGCGTCGGCGCGTCACGACGGACGCGAATGACCGTCGCGTCGTCGCCCTCTGCTCTCGTCGTCATGGTGCTCGCCATGCTTCCGCCGCTCCCCCCGGGACGTCCACTCCCTCGGCGCACGTTAGCAGGGTGGTGTAACGGGGGTGTGACGACCGTGACGTCATGCGTCGGCGTTCGTGAGGGCGGGGAGGCGGAGCACGGCCGATACGCCGTGGCCGGCGGCGGAGGTCACGGTGACGTCGCCGCCGTTGCGTCGCGCGAGGTCGCGCGCGTTGCCCAGCCCGAGCCCCACCCCGGACGAACCGCGACCCTCGGCCTCCGGCCCGCGGTAGAACCGGTCGAACGCGTGACTCAGGGTGGTCGGTGACATGCCGGGTCCGTCGTCGGTCACTGAGATGAGTACGTCGTCATCAACACGGGTCGCCTCGAGTGTCACCGTGCCGTTCTCGGCGAAGGTGATGGCGTTCGACACCAGATGCGACAGCGCGCGCTCGGCGTCGCCGTCGTTGGCCCGCACGACCAGGCCGCACGGGTGGGTGATGATCGAGGCTCGTCGGGTGCCCGCCTCGGTGGCGTACGCGCTCTCGACGCGCGCGAGAAGGGAATCGACCGCGATCGCGTCGCTGCTCTGCGACTCGCGAGCATCGATCATCGTGTCGATGAGGCCTCTCAGCCGCTCCGCACCGCGCCGGGCGGCGTCGAGCCAGGAGCGCTGCTCGTCGTCGAGTCGGGTGTCGAGCAGCAGGTCGGTGTAGCCGAGCATGTTGGTGAGGGGCGTGCGCAGTTCGTGACTGGTCGCGACCGCGAAGTCCTCGCGCTGGCGCTGCAGCTCGAGCTGTTCGGCGAGGGCGGCGACACGGGCGCGTTCGGCTCGCGCGATGTCTTCGGCCGCGGTGAGGGCCAGGGCGGCGTTGACGCGCCCTTCGTACCGCGCCGCCGAGACGAGGATGCTGAAGACGCCGACGGTGCTCATGAAGACCACGAGGATGACGGGCGAGGTGCGAGACGCCGCCAGGTCGAAGCCGAACGACCCGCCGGCCGTCAGTGTCAGGAGCAGCGCGGCGACGCACGTCAGGAGCGACAGCGAGATCGCGACACGGATGGGAAACCGCAGGCACGCGGCGGCCAGCACGGCGAACACCAGGAAGGTCACGTGCGTGGCGCCGCCGGGACCGAAGGTGAGGAACAGCGTCGCTGCAGCGACCAGCGCGTAGACGGCCACCTCGACCGGACGGGCGCCCTGCGACTCGCGTGGCGGCAGCACGGCCAACGCGCCGATCAGCATCACCGCGCTGCTGTGCGACGCGAACGCGACGATCGCGACGGAGGCGAACGAGGCGCCGGTCAGCAGAGCGCCCGCGCCGGCGATCGTGATCCCCAGCACCACCGCACCGAGGACGGCCGCGCTGACGAAGCGGACCGCGCTCCCGAGCGTGTCGAGTCGGAAGGCATCCCGCTGGCGGCCGAGGGCGGCGAGGAAGACGACGATCTCGACGGTGTTGCAGAGTCCGTAGACGAGGCCGAGATACCAGGGGCGTCCCACGAGGATGTTGGTGGTGACGGTGGCGAGGGGGATCGTGAGGATCACCCACGTGCGATCGACTCGCGAGACCCGCAGCGCGAACCAGGCGGCGGCGCCCGCGGCGGGCCACCACCACGCGATGGGGAGGCCCGGCGACTGCAGCGTGAGACCCGCCAGGCTCGTCACGACGATGCAGGCGAGTGCGGTGGACCAGTAGGCCCACCGGCGTCCGCGCGACCACCGAATGGAAGGCGCCTTCCCTGCGGCGGTGGCGGTCGTCACGCGTACACCGTACATCGCGGTCATCCCGCGTGTAGTCTCATGCCATCGCCGATGTCTCGATCGGCTAGTGAACCCCGAGGTGAGCCGCGATGGCATCTGTCCTGGTCGTCGAAGACGACATCGACGTGGCCTCGCTGCTCAGTCATGTGCTGCAAGGTGTCGGGCACGATGTCGAGGTCGCGCACGACGGCGGCGCCGGGCTCGAACGGGCGTTCCAGCGGCATCCCGACATGGTCATCCTCGACTGGATGATGCCGATCAAGACGGGGATCGAAGTGTGTTCCACGCTGCGTGCCGACCCCGAGTTCTCGTCGACGCGCATCCTCATGCTCACCGCTCGCTCGTCGCCGCAGGATGTCGCACAGGCGCACGCGGCGGGCATCGACGACTACGTCGTCAAACCCTTCACGCCGCGTCAGTTGCGCGAGCGCGTCGCTGCGCTGCTCGAGACCGCCTGACTCAGGCCGAGGCGTCCGCGGGCTGGAGCGGGAACGTCCCCTCGAGGACGACGCGGTCGCCGACTTGGCGGAGTGTCGTCGACGACCCTCGCGTGCCGATGCCCGTGACGCCTTCGCCCGTCGAGGCGTTGGCCGTGATGAGGATGCCGGGGCTCGAGATGCGCACGGCGATCACCTCGCCGTCACGGTCGATCTCGACGTCGGCCCATCTCGCGCCCGAGTGCTTGACGGCGTTGACGAGCCCCTCGTTCACGAGGCTGCGGATGCCCTCCGCGATCGCCGGCGAGCTCAGCCCTCCGCGCGCCTCGTCATCGACCCTGAGGGTGACGCCCATGACCACCGACCAGGCGCGCACGAGGTCATCGACCTCCTCGACGTCGTCCGTCGTCGGTGCGTCGCCCGAGCAGACCTCGTCGAGGATGTCGTCCGTCTGCGCGCGGAAGGTGTCGAGGGTCTGCGAATCGGCCTCGTTCTCGTCGACGTGGGCCGCGAGGATCACGCACCGGCCCTGCAACCTGCCGTGGAGCACGTCGATGGCCCGTTGCAGGGGCGCGTCCGTCGTGTCGACCTCGGCGGCGAGTCGGCGGGCCGACTCGAGCAGCACCGTCGTGGCGCGCTTCTCCTCGGCCCGCGCTCGCCGGTAGGCGTCGACCGAGAGGCTGATGACGACCGCGACGAGCGGCACGCCCAGGAGGGGAACCAGGCCGAGCGAACCGACGTCGGGGATGAGGGTGAAGGTGAGCGCCATGACGCCGGCGCCCGCTGCCAGCCAGATGAGCAGGAAGAGGATGCCGCGCAGCCGCGGCCGCAGAGGGCGAGTGACGCGCACGAGACCGACGGCGACGAGGTCGATGGCGGCGCACGCGACGATCGCCACCCCGGCGACGGACGGCCCGCCGTGGGCGAGGCCGAACGGCAGTGTCGCGGCGACGTAGGTCAGCCCGACGGCGAGGGGTGGGGTCCTGCCCAGCCGGCCGAGGACGGGAATGCGCTGACCTTCGCCCGGGTCGACCGGGATGATGCTGCCGGGCGCGGGGGCGGTGGGGAGCGCGTCGAGGTGGTGAGACGCCGCGCGGACGCGGTTCGAGTAGTCGCGCACCCGCTCGTAGGTCACCTGGGAGGCCAGGAGCTCGTCGCGTGCGGCTCGCAGTTCGTCGACGAGGCGGTGGCGTGTCGCGGTGGCCGCGTCGCGAAGGCGACGGACCTCGGCGATCCCGGCGCGCATCTGCACTCCGGCGAGCTGCAGGCGCTCGGTCGTGGCGCGGAGCCGGCGGTGATAGGTGATCGCGACGGCGCAGACCGTGAAGAGCGCGAGGCAGGTGACCAGGTTGGTGGTGATGCGGGTGGCCCAGTTGCCCCCCGTGGAGGTCGCGAACACGACGGTGCTGATCGCGTCGTTGACGAAGGGGCGGACGCCCGAGATCGCCACCATCGCGCCGAGGACGATGGCCGCGCGTGCGGCGTGGTTCGTCAGCCGTCGCTCGGCCCAGGCCGCACACGCGCCGATCGCGATGAGCACGGGCGACCCCAGTGCGGCGACGGTCACGCCACGGAGGTAGCCGCCGAAGGAGGGCGAGCCGACGCTCGGAACGCTGAGGAGGACGCCCACCGCGAGGGCGAGGATCAGCGACCATCGGGTGAAGTACTCACCGCCGACGAACGTCGCTCCCAGAGCCCGCCAGACGCGGTCACCCCGGCGCATCACCGGGCCATGCTGACGAGATCGTCCCCCGCCCACACTCGGATCGAGTCGGCGGTGACAGCGAGCGCGACGGGGCCGTCGGCATCCGCGTTCAGGCAACCGAGCGGTGCGGCGTCGGGCGTGAGCGGCGCAACCTGCAGTCCGTCGCAGTCCGGGCGGACGAGGGCGCCCACGATCTGCCCGTCGCGCACGTCGAGGGCGGTGACACCGTCGCCGACCTCGGTCGTGGTGCCCTGGGTGATCGCGTAGGCGGCGCCGTCGCAGATGAAGGCGGTGGTGTCGCCCGAGGCGCGGAGGCCCCACGGGCGCTCGCACGGGGCGTCGATGCGGGTGCCGTCGATGACGACGGTCGCGCCGTCGAGGTAGGTGGACTGCGGCAGGAGGTCCTCGTAGGGAGACCAGAACCGGCCCTTGGTGAAGGTGCGCAGGGCCTGCGTCTCGCAGTCCGGTCCCATGTCGGCGACGAGGTCGG
>Ga0207790_1000614_pt1 | contig 11824 bp, 9 predicted proteins | sample HigsolmetaGSP14D_FD_184842 | JGI IMG/M metagenome (GOLD analysis project Ga0207790, IMG submission 184842) | High solid enriched microbial communities from the Joint BioEnergy Institute, USA - SP1-4-D (SPAdes) | ecosystem: Engineered > Bioreactor > SSF (Solid state fermentation) > Aerobic >...
CCCCAGGTAGCGCCGAGCCATGCTCGGCGTGCGCGCCCCCCCGAGGTAGCGCCGAGCCATGCTCGGCGTGCGCCCCGCGCTGGCGCCGGTGAATCAGCCGAGCATGGCTCGGCTCTACCCGTGCACGCCGCGCCTAGGGGTCCGTGAATCAGCCGAGCATGGCTCGGCTCTACCTGTGACACCGCGATGAGGGATGCCGCCGAGCGCGGCTCCGCGCTACCGGCGCGGCGGCGGGCGGGGTCATACTCTGCGCTCCCCCGCATGCAAAGGTAAGGAAGGCCCGATGAAATCGGTCTGTGTCTATTGTGGTTCCAACGCTGGCAGCAAGCCGGCCTACACCGAACGCGCCATCGCCTTGGGCGACCGCCTCGCCCGCGACGGCATCCGGGTCATCTACGGCGGCGGCAATGTCGGCCTGATGGGCACGGTGGCCAATGCGGCGCTGGCCGCCGGTGGCGAGGTCGTCGGCGTGATTCCCCAACAGCTGGCCGACTGGGAAGTAGCGCACCGCGGTCTGACCAAGCTGGAAATCGTCGGCTCCATGCACGAGCGCAAGGCCCGCATGTTCGAACTGGCCGATGGCTTCGTCGCCCTGCCCGGCGGTTTCGGCACGATGGAAGAAATCTTCGAGATGCTCACCTGGCGCCAGCTGGGCATCGGCAACAAGCCGTGCGCGTTCCTGGATGTCGAAGACTTCTACGGGCCGTTGATCGGCATGATCGACCGCATGGTGGCCGAGCGCTTCCTGCACCCGGACCAGCGCGCGGACCTGTGGTACGGCGCCGATATCGAGCAGATGCTCGGCTGGATGCGCGCCTACGAGCCGGCGCAGGCGTCGAAGTGGATCGACGAAAAACGCCGGCAGACCCTGGTCTGACTCAGCGCTGCACCTGCTCGGCCGGCGCCGGCCGCCCGAGCAGGTAGCCCTGGCCGTAATCGCAGGCCAGCTCCAGCAGGGTCAGCCGCTGCGCCTCGGTTTCAATGCCTTCGGCGATGGTCTCGATGCCCAGCGTGCGCGCCAGCGACACCACGCCTTCCACCAGCGCCCGCGTGCTCTGTGTTTCCGGCCCATGCAGGCCGGCAATGAAGCTCTGGTCGATCTTCAGCGAGGTGATCGGGAACCGGTGCAGGTAGGACAGCGCGGAGAAGCCGGTACCGAAATCGTCGAGCTGCACAAGAATGCCGCGCTCGCGCAGCGCCTGCAGGATGCGCAGCGTGCGCGGGCCGTCATCGAGCAGGGCCACCTCGGTGATCTCCAGCCGCAGCCGGCGCGGGTCGGCATCGAAGGCCTCGATCAGCCCGAACAGGCGGCCGGTGAAATCGGCCGAACGGAAGTGCCGCGGCGACACGTTCACCGAGACATAGCCGCGTCCGCCGCGACTGAGTCCGGCGATGACCTGTTCGTAGATCAGCCAGTCCACCTGCTCGATCAGGCCACTGTCCTCGCCCAGGTCCAGGAACACGCCGGGAAGCAACAGGCCGCGCTTTTCGTGCTGCCAGCGCAGCAGTGCCTCATGGCCCACCACTTCGCCGTCGCCCAGGCGGATGATCGGCTGGTACCACGGCACGAAATCGCGGCTGATGATCGCCCGCCGCAGGTCCGATTCCAGATCCAGGCTGCGCAGCGCCTGCTCGCGCATTTCCTCATCGAAGATGGCGCAGCGCTCCTGGCCCTGTGCCTTGGCGCGGTACATGGCCGCGTCGGCGTCACGCAGCAGTTCCTCGCCACTGCGATAGCGCTGGTGCCAGAACGCGATGCCCAGGCTGCCTGAGGGAAACAGCTCACGCCCTTCCACCCACATCGGCTCCTGCAGCACGACCAGCATGCGCTGGGCGAAGCGCAGCCCGTCGTCCTGCCCCTGCGGGCACTGCAGCAGGATGGCGAACTCATCGCCCCCCAGCCGCGCCACCACATCGTCCTCGCCCATCATGCCGACGATGCGCTTGGCCACTTCCACCAGCATGCTGTCACCGGCCGCATGACCAATGCTGTCATTGACCAGCTTGAAACGGTCCAGGTCCAGGAACAGCACCGCGAACAGCTGGCCATCGCCATGCCGTGCGCGCATGATCGCGTCTTCCAGCCGGTCCAGCAGGTGCAGGCGGTTGGGCAGCCCGGTCAGTCCATCGTGCATGGCCTGGTGGGTCAGCCGCGATTCGGCGCGCAGCCGCTCGGCGATCTGCCCCAGCAGCTTCTCGTTGACCTCGCCCAGTTCCCGGGTGCGCTCCTCCACGCGCCGCTCCAGGCTGGCATGTGCCAGCCGCAGCCGCTCCTGGTCACGCTGCCGGGCCAGCCCGGTGGCGATGTTCTGGGCAACGAAGGTGAGCAGGCGCTGGTCGTTCGGGGTGAAGGCCACCTCGGGCACGTAACTCTGCACCACGATCGCGCCGACCACCTCGCCGTCCAGAGCCAGCGGCACGCCCAGCCAGCACTGCGAGCGGGCGCCGAACTCGGCCACTTCGCCACTGTCCCGCATGGCATCGATGCGGGCACGCGAGGCCAGCAGCGGGCGCTGTTCGCGCACCACGTACTCGGTCAGGCCACGGCTGAACGGCCGCGAGGCCCGCGTGTTGTTGTACTCATCGACTGAGTACACGAAATCCAGGCCATCGCCGGCCTCGTTGACCAGGGCGATATAGAAATTGCGCGCATCCAGCAGGGTGCCGACCATGCCATGCACCTGCGCATAGAACTGCGTGAGGCTTTCCGCCTTCATCGCCAGCTCGGCGATCCCGTACAGCGCCGCCTGCAGCTTCTCCGCGCGGCGCCGCTCGAAGACTTCTTCCTGCAGGCTGTCATTGGCCAGCCGCAGCTCGTGGGTGCGCCGGGCCACCTGCAACTCCAGCTGCACCTGCGCCTGGCGCCGGTCCATGGCGGTGAGCACATGCTGGGCGACAAAGCCCAGCAGCGCGCGCTCGGCTTCCCCGTAGCGGCTGGGGTGATCGTAGCTCTGCACCACGATGGCGCCGGCCACGCGGCCATCGCGCAGCATCGGCACACCCAGCCAGTCCAGGCTCTCAGGGCCCGGATAATGGTCGTCGGCCTGGCCCAGGATGCCGCGCACGTCCGTGGACGGCCCGCTCAGCGGCTGGCCATAGCGCAGCAGCCCACTGGTCAGACTGCCGGCAAGCTCGTCCTCGCTGTACTGGCGCGACGGGTCGGCCACGAACGTGTCCACCTCGTCGGCGAAGTAGAGAAAGCGCAGCGTCCGCTGCAGGTCGTCGTACTCGACGATGAAGCAGTTGCGCGCGTACATCAGCGTGTCCAGCACGCCATGCACGTGGTGCAGCATCTGCCCCATCTCCAGATCGGCGCCGGCCAGATCGGCGATTTCATACAGCGCCTGCTGCAGCCGCTTGGCCTCCTGCAGCGCCTGGATCTGCCCACTCTGGCGGCCGCGTTGCAGCCCCTGCTCAAGCGTCTGCCGCGCCAGCGTCCACCACGCCTCGGACGGCTCGGCACCGTCCACCCGCACCGCCAGGCGCGCGCCGTCATGGATCCATATCTGCCAGGCGTCCTCGCTGGAGACCTCATCGCCCCACAACCAGCCCTGCTCGGCTGCGTCCAGCGGCGGACAGGTGCGGCTGCCGGTACCCAGCTGCGGATCATCCCAGCCCAGATGCAGGCGCGCAGGCGTCGGCAGCAGCGCGTGCAGGGCCTGCACCAGCGACTGCGCGACCATGGCCTCCCCGCCGGGATCCAGCATTGACGTAACACCTTGATTCGACACGTTGGCGTTCTCTGGGCGCCAGCTGGCAGGCGCCTCCCCCGCCGCGAGCATAGCGCGCCACCGGGGGGGCAGTGGAAGCCCTTGACCCCATCGGGCGCGTTCGCCCGTTCTCCCTGCGGTGCACGCCCCCTCCTTCCCGCCCGCTCGCCTCGCCCCATGACGTGCACCGCCTATGCGCCGCCGCGTGCAACCCTTACCCTGTTGCCCGTGGATACCGCCGCGCTGCCTACCGACGACGCCTTGATGCTGGCCTGGGGAACCGGCGACGTGGCGGCGTTCCAGGCGTTGTACGAGCGCCACCGCAAGCGGCTGTTCGGCTTCCTGCTGCGCCAGGCCGGCGAACGTGCCCTGGCCGAGGAACTGTTCCAGGATGTCTGGCAGCGGGTCATCGGCGCACGCGCGGACTGGACCCCCGATGCCGCCTTCTCCACATGGCTGTTCCGCATCGCGCACAACCGGCTGAATGATCATTGGCGTGCGGCCCGGCACCGGCCCGCCGCGCCCGCCGACGCGGACGAACGCGTGCAGGCGCTGACCGACAGCCACACCCCGGAAGCGGAACTGAGCAGCTTCCAGCAGCGCCGCCAGGTACAGCTGGCGATGGAGCAGCTGCCCGCCGAACAGCGCGAAGTGCTGCAGCTGCGGCTGGAACTGGAGTTGAGCCTGGACGAGATCGGCCAGATCACCGGCGTGGGGCGCGAGACGGTGAAATCCCGGCTGCGCTACGCAATGGACAAACTGCGGATGGGACTGGCTCGATGAACCGCGATGATCCCCTGACCCCGGAAGAGCAGGCACTGGCGCGGATGCTGGGCCGTGGCCGCGAACAGGCGCCATCTGCCGCGGTGGATGCAGCCATCCTCGCCGCCGCCCGCGCGGCACTGCACGACGCACCTGCGGCGGTCACGCCGGTGGCATCTCGCCCGCGGCGGATCGCCCGCTGGCCGGCGGCGCTGGGCGTGGCCGCGTCGGTCGTGGTGGCGGTCGGTCTTGCCTGGCAGCTGCGCCCCCAGCTGGAGCGCCCGCCGAGCACCGATGAGGCGGCCGCAGCGGCAGTTGTGGAGCGGGCTGCTGACGCGGATGCCCCACTTTCCGCGCCGATGGACGTGCCTCCGCCGCCGCCTGCGCCTGAACCGGCACCCGCCCCGGAGGCGCTGCCCCGCGCGGCGACGCCACCGCAGCAGCCGGTGCCGCCGGCCGCCGCACCGGGACACACGCCGGCCCGGCGCGCCGTCCCGGCCTCGCCCCCGGCGCGCGTGCCGGACGCGCAGGTCGTTGCCCCTCCCTCGCCGCCCGCACCGCCCGCACCGCTGCCCCCCGCTGCGCTGCCGGCACCGGCGGCGCCCGCCAGCGTCGCCGAAGAACGCGCCGCCGTGGGTGCCTTGCAGCGCAGCGGTGTCCCCGCCCGTGCCAGCGCCAAACAGCTGAACGAACGGACCGACACCGTCGAAGCGGCTGCCGCCGCCGGGTCGACGTCGTCCACCGCGATGGACGCGCAGCTGAAGGCCGATGAACGCCTGTCGCGCCGGCGGTGGCTCGCGCAGATCCGCGGCTACCGCGACGCCGGCGATACCGATCTGGCCCGTGCCAGCCTGGAACGCTATCTGCAGCACTACCCGCATACTCCGCTGCCGCCTGACCTGCGCCAGCTGTTGGAGCAGTGAGTCCCGCAGCGCGCGGGCCGCTCCGCATACAATGGATGCAATGCTGGAAACCCTCGCCACCCCCGTCAGCCACAGCCAGGACATCAAGCACAGCCGCTTCATCGCCCACGCCGCACCCGTGGAAGATGCCGCCCAGGCGCTGGCGTTCCTGCAGCAGTGCAGTGTGGCCGAGGCCACCCACAACTGCTGGGCCTATCGCATCGGCGATGCCTACCGCTCCAGCGATGACGGCGAACCGTCCGGTACGGCCGGCCGACCGATCCTGGCCGCCATCGATGGGCAGGGGCTGGATCGCGTGGCGGTGCTGGTGATCCGCTGGTATGGCGGCATCAAGCTCGGTGCCGGCGGCCTGGTCCGTGCCTACGGCGGTACCGCGGCCGAGTGCCTGCGCAATGCGCCGCGGGTGCCGCTGCGGGTGCTGGCCCAGCTGCACATCCACGCCGCGTTCGACGACCTCGGCACGCTGCACGCCGCGCTGGGCCAGCATGGCGCGGTGAAGCTGGAGGAACACTTCGACGCGCAGGGCGTGACGATGCGTGCCGAGGTGCCTGCCGAGCACCTGGACGCATTGAAAACCCGCCTGCGCGACGCCACCCGTGACCGTATCCGCCTGAGCGCTACCCCGAATGACTGACGCCCCCGCTTCCCCCCGCCCTCCCCTGCGCCAGCTGGGCAGCCTGCGCACGCTGTGGCCGTTCGTACGCCGCCACGGCGGGCTGTTCGTGGCCTGGCTGCTGGCGCTGGCCGTGTCCTCGGCGGCCACGCTGAGCCTGCCGCCGGCGGTGAAGCAGATGATCGACCATGGCTTCAGCAGCGGGGGCCAGATCAACCGGGCCTTCGCCCTGCTGATGGTCGTGGCGGTGGTGCTGGCGCTGGCGACGGCGGCCCGCTTCTTCTTCGTGTCGCTGCTGGGCGAGCGGGTGGTGGCCGACCTGCGCAGCCGGCTCTATGGGCATCTGATCGGGCTGGATGCCGCCTTCCATGACCGCAGCCGCAGTGGCGAGCTGGTCTCCCGGCTGACCGCCGACAGTGAGCTGCTGCGCAGCGTGATCGGGTCCACCATGTCGGTCGCCCTGCGCAGCATGGTGACCGTGGTCGGCAGCCTGGTGATGCTGTTCGTGACCAGTCCGCGGCTGGCCGCCTGGGCGCTGCTGGGCATTCCGCTGGCGGTGCTGCCCATCATCATCGGCGCCCGCCGCCTGCGCACCGTGGCGCGCGCCAGCCAGGACCGCATCGCCGATGCCAACAGCCTGGCCGCGGAAACCCTGGGTGCGGTCCGCACGGTCCAGGCGCACGCGCGCGAGCCGTATGAACGTGGGCGGTTCGACCACGCGCTGAACGATGCGATCCGTGCGGCCCGTCGGCGCATCGGCGCGCAGTCGCTGGTGACCGCCAGCGCCATCGTGCTGGTGTTCGGCGCCATCGTCGGCGTGCTGTGGCTGGGCGCGCACGATGTCATCGACAACCGCATGAGTGCCGGCACGCTGGGCCAGTTCGTGCTGTACGCGCTGATCGGCGGCGGCTCGGTGGGCGCCCTGGCCGAGGTGTGGAACGAACTGCAGCGCGCCAGCGGCGGCATGGGCCGGATCAGCGAGCTGCTGCAGGAACAGTCCGGCATCCTCGCCCCGGCGGCCGCGCAGACGCTGCCGCAGCCGCTGCGCGGGGCGATCACCTTCAACGACGTGGTGTTCCACTATCCGCAGCGGCCCGACCAGCCCGCGCTGGACCACTTCAGCCTGCAGGTGGCCCCGGGCGAGACCGTCGCCCTGGTGGGCCCGTCCGGCGCCGGCAAGAGCACGGTGCTGCAGCTGCTGCTGCGCTTCCACGACCCACGCAGTGGCGAAGTGCAGGTGGACGGCGTGGATCTGCGTGCGCTGGATCCGCAGGCGCTGCGCGCGCAGCTGGCGCTGGTGCCGCAGCAACCCACCCTGTTTGCCGCCAGCGCGCGCGACAACATCCGCTACGGTCGTCTGGACGCCAGCGATGCACAGGTGGAAGCGGCTGCGCGCGCCGCCGAGGCGGACGAATTCCTGCGTGCGTTGCCGCAGGGCTACGACAGCGAACTGGGTGAGCGCGGCGCGCGCCTTTCCGGTGGCCAGCAGCAGCGCGTGGCGATTGCCCGTGCCCTGCTGAAGGATGCGCCGATCCTGCTGCTGGACGAAGCCACCAGCGCGCTGGATGCGCAGAGCGAACGCGCCGTGCAGCAGGCACTGGAACGGCTGATGGCCGGGCGCACCACGCTGGTCATCGCGCACCGGCTGGCCACCGTGCTCAAGGCGGACCGCATCGTGGTGATGGACCATGGCCGCATCGTGGCGCAGGGCACGCACGCGCAGCTGCTGGCCGAGGATGGCCTGTACGCGGAACTGGCGCGTCTGCAGTTCATCGACTGATCCGCACGTACCGCCAGCATGCGCATGGTGATTTTTTCGCCATGCATCTTGACAGCCTTGCGGCGCGGGCGCTGCCAACAGTTATCCACATGTTTGCGCAACGATCATCCACATCACCTGTGGATGATCGCGTCAGCGCGGCAGCAGCATCCCGATGCCTTCGGCTTCCACCGCTGCCGCCGCCCGGGCGATGGCATGCGCCTCACTGCCGGGAACGAAGCCCAGGCGGAAATGCACCTCGCCGGCCGGCGTGCGCGAGGAATGGATCGAGGCCAGGCTGATGCCCTCGCGCTCGAACACGTGCAGCAGCTCGCGCAGCGAGCCGGGGCGGTCCTCGGGCAGGTGCACCGACAGACTGCTGCGCTCGGTCAGATCGGCCAGCAGGTAGCCCACGCGTTCGAACGTGTAGTTGCCCTGGGCCAGGACCGGTTCGCCGAACGCGGCGCGGTTGGCCAGCAGCATGTCGTCACGGAACCGTGCACGCGCCGGCTCATCGGCCTGCCGCACCTGCTGCTGCAGGTGCTGCAACTGGCCGATCAGGCGCTCCAGCATCGGCGCCACGTGCGGGTTGCCGAACTGGATGTCCTCGTAGATGGCCGGGTTCAACGACAGGATGCGGGCGATCATCGCCGTATCCAGCTCGAAGGACGCTGACCGGTAGGGCAGCAGGTCGGCCAGCGTGCCCAGTTCCTCGCCATAGCCGCGCAGCACGCCGGCCTGGGCCAGATGCGTGGCATGCACCATGGCCTGCACCACCGCCATCACCTTGTCGTGGTGTTCGGGCGTGGCGTGTACGCACTCGGCGCGCAGTGCCGCGTACAGGCGCTCCAGCCACGGCTGCCATGCCTGTACACGGGCCTGGCAGACCACCATGACCCGGCCCTTCAGGTCCGGCGCCTTCGGCGGGGCGGTCATCGGGTGCAGGCCGACCACCTCGGCCTGCGACTGCAGCATGGCCTGCACGGGCGCCTGCTTCACCGAGGTGACATCCAGCCACAGCCGCCCGCGCTCGCGCCCGGCCGAGTGGCCCACGTACGCGGCGATCACATCCGGCGTGTGGCGGATCGGCGCGGAAAACACCAGTACATCGGCGCGCTCCACCAGCACCTGCGGTGCGTGCGAGGCGGGGTCGGCCGGATCATGGCCGATCACTTCCAGCCCCATGCGCTGCTCGAAGAAGCCGCGCAGCCAGCGCCCGTACGCGCCGGCACTGCCGACGATGCCGATCACCGGCGCGGCGGGAATCATGCCAGCCGCTCCACGCCGAAGCGCCCGGTGTCGGCCAGCGCCGCCGGTGCGGCGGCCAGCACATCGAACTCTTCATGGCCGGCCGCCAGGGTCGCCTCCAGCGCGGCGTGGACACCGGCGATGGCGCGACCGATCGCGTCCTCCATGCCCTGCCCGCGCAGTACGAACGCGACGATCAGCGCCATCAGTACATCGCCGGTACCGGCAACATCCACCGGCAGCAGCGGCGAGGTCCAGCGCCAGATGCCTTCGCGGCCGACCGCCAGCGTGACCAGCTCGCCGGCCTCACCGCTGACGCTGTGCGCCAGCACCCAGTGTGGCCCGCGTTCCAGCAGCGCCTGTGCGGCAGCGATCGCGTCAGGCTGCGCCAGTGCGGGGCGGCCGGTCAGGCGGCCCAGCTCGAACGCGTTGGGGGTGACCAGCCAGGCATGTGGCAGCAGGCGCTCGGCGAACACCGCTTCCAGCCCGGGCTCCACGTAAGGGCCGGTATGGGTATCGCCGATGACCGGATCCAGGCAGTAGCGCAGCTGCGGCGATTCCGGCAGGGTCTGCTCCAGCCAGTCGGCAAACGTGGTGCCGTTGCCGACGCTGCCGAAGTAGCCGGAGACCAGCGCACCGGCACGCTGCGGCAGACCGCGCTCACTGGCGCCGCGCAGCAGATCGGCGAACCAGTCGCTGGGCAGGACCCGGCCGCGCAGGGTCGCATAGAACGGCGCGTTGCTGAGCAGCGTGGTCGGAATCTCCGCCACCCGCAGGCCCAGCGCGCGCAACGGCGGCACGGCAGCCGAGTTGCCCGCGTGGCCGTAGACCAGCTGCGACTGCACGGAAATGACATCGACCGGAGAGGGACCATCGGGGCGCTGTCGGCGGCCGTGGACGAGATGGGTGTCGAGGATCTGGCTCATCGCCCCATTTTACGCCGGCCCTGCCCCGGCATGCGGACAGCCACAGACAGAAGCGCCGCGATTCCGGTGGGAATCGCGGCGCCTGTGGCATCACCGGATCACGCAGGGATCAGGATGTCATCCGGTCCCAGAAGCCCTTCACGCCGTCGATGAACGTTGCCGACTTCGGCGAGTGCTTGCGCGCGTCCTCGCCAGTGAAGGTCGCCTCGAACTGCTCCAGCAGGCGGCGCTGGTCGGCGGTGAGGTTGACCGGTGTTTCCACCACCACGCGGCAGTACAGGTCGCCTTCGCTGCGGCTGCGCACCGAACGCACGCCCTTGCCGCGCAGGCGGAACAGCTTGCCGGTCTGGGTTTCGGCAGGAATGCGGATCTCCGCTTCGCCACCCAGCGTGGCCACGCGCACCGTATCGCCCAGGGCTGCCTGGGAAATGCGGATCGGCACGTCGCAGTGCAGGTCATCGCCATCGCGCTGGAAGATGGCGTGCTCACGCACGCGCACTTCCACGTACAGGTCGCCCGGCGGGGTTCCGGCCGGGCCGGCTTCGCCCTCGCCTGCCAGGCGGATGCGGTCGCCGGTGTCCACGCCGGCCGGCACCTTCACCGACAGCACCTTGTCCTCTTCCACGCGGCCATTGCCATGGCAGGTGGTGCACGGCGAGAGGATGATCTTGCCGCGCCCGCCACACTGGTGGCAGGCCTGCTGCATGGCGAAGATGCCACGCTGGATGCGGACCTGGCCGTGGCCGTGGCAGACGTTGCAGGTTTCCACCTTGCCGTCTTCCGAGCCGCTGCCGTGGCAGTCGCCGCACTCGGCCAGGGTCGGAATCTCGATGCGGCGCTCCACGCCGGCCACCGCGTCTTCCAGGTCCAGCTCCATCACATAGCCGACATCCGCCCCCCGGCGCGCCTGGCGCGGACCACCGCCGCCACCGCCGAAGATGTTGCCGAAGATGTCGCCGAAGATATCGTTCATGTCCGGGCCACCCGGACCACCGCCACCGCCCATGCCGTGCTCGAACGCCGCATGGCCGTGGCTGTCATACATCCGCCGCTTGCTGCTGTCGGACAGCACTTCGTAGGCTTCCTTGCACTCCTTGAAGGAGGCTTCGGCCGCCGCATCGCCCGGGTTGCGGTCCGGGTGGAACTTCATCGCGCAGCGGCGGTAGGACTTCTTCAGTTCCTCGTCGCTGGCGGTGCGGGAAACGCCCAGCACTTCGTAGTAATCGCGCTTGCTCATATCGTGGATCGCATTCCAGAAAGTCGGGATTCGTCAACGCGCAAGAGCGGAACCAGGTCCGCTCTTGCGTCCGGCGCCCCGACGCGCCAGAAGGCGGTCAGGACCCTGATGCGGTCCCAGGACACTGCGTCAGGCAGTGTCCCGGACCGGTCCGGATCAGGACTTCTTGTCGTCCTTGACTTCGGTGAACTCGGCGTCCACCACGTCGTCCTGCGCCTGGCCGGTGGCACCGGCGTCGGCACCGGCCGCACCGCCCTGGTCGGCAGCCGCAGCGGCGGCGAACAGCGACTGGCCGGCTTCTTCCAGCACTTTCGACTTGGCTTCGATCTGCGCCTTGTCGTCGCCCTTCATCGCCGTTTCCAGATCGGCCAGCGCGGCCTCGACCTTGCCGATGACCTCACCGCCGACCTTGCTGCCGTGCTCGGTGATCGCGCTGCGGGTGCCGTGGATCAGGGCGTCGGCCTGGTTGCGGGCCTGCACCAGTTCCTGGAACTTCTTGTCTTCTTCGCGGTTGGCTTCCGCGTCGGCGACCATGCGTGCGATCTCTTCCTCGGACAGACCCGAACCGGCCTTGATCTCGACCTTCTGTTCCTTGTTGGTCTTCTTGTCCTTGGCCGACACATGCAGGATGCCGTTGGCGTCGATG
>Ga0207790_1000616_pt1 | contig 11781 bp, 10 predicted proteins | sample HigsolmetaGSP14D_FD_184842 | JGI IMG/M metagenome (GOLD analysis project Ga0207790, IMG submission 184842) | High solid enriched microbial communities from the Joint BioEnergy Institute, USA - SP1-4-D (SPAdes) | ecosystem: Engineered > Bioreactor > SSF (Solid state fermentation) > Aerobic >...
TCTCGATGCGGCGTACTTCGCCGTAGCGCTCACCCGGGCTGGTGTTGCAGCCGCTGGAGCAGCCATGGCAGATGCTTGGGGCGAACTGCATGTCCCACTTGCGGTTGTAGCGCTCCGAGTGCGTCTTGTCGGTGAACACACCGGTCGGGCAGACCTCGACCAGGTTGCCGGAGAACTCGCTTTCCAGGGTGCCGTCTTCGACGCGGCCGAAGTACACGTTGTCGTGGGCGCCGTAGACGCCCAGGTCGGTGCCGCCGGCGTAGTCCTTGTAGTAGCGCACGCAGCGGTAGCAGGCGATGCAGCGGTTCATCTCGTGGGCGATGAACGGACCGAGTTCCTGGTTCTGGTGGGTGCGTTTGGTGAAGCGATAACGCCGGGCGTTGTGGCCGGTCATCACCGTCATGTCCTGCAGGTGGCAGTGGCCGCCTTCCTCGCACACCGGGCAGTCGTGCGGGTGGTTGGTCATCAGCCATTCGACGACGCTCTTGCGAAAGGCCACGGCCTCTTCGTCGTCGATGGAAATCCAGCTGTTGTCGGTGGCCGGCGTCATGCAGGACATGACCAGGCGGCCGCGCTTGTCGTTCTCGTCGGTGTACTGCTTCACCGCACACTGGCGGCAGGCACCAACGCTGCCAAGCGCCGGGTGCCAGCAGAAGTAAGGGATGTCGAGACCGAGGGACAGACAGGCCTGCAGCAGGTTGTCCGCACCATCGACTTCGAGATCTTTGCCGTCTACGTGGATAGTGGCCATTTTCTTCAGTCTTCGTTTGCCCACCCGAAGGTGGACGGGCTAAGGGAATTCTTTTCTCGTTACCCGGGCCGGACGGCGCCGTGCGCCCACTTGTCCGGCCATCGGGTTCATACCGCGTGGGCCGCCACTGGCGGCTCGATCGCATCGGCGATCACCCCGGCGTCGAACTCTTCACGGAAATACTTGATCGCGCTGCCCAGCGGCTCCACGGCACCTGGCGCGTGAGCGCAGAAGGTCTTGCCGGGGCCGAGGAAGTTGACCAGGCCGAGGAGGGTGTCGATGTCCTCGCGGGTGCCTTGCTTGCGCTCCAGGGCACGCAGGATCTTCACGCTCCACGGCAGGCCGTCACGGCACGGCGTACACCAGCCGCAGGATTCACGGGCGAAGAACTCTTCCATGTTGCGCAACAGCGAGACCATGTTCACGGTGTTGTCGATGGCCAGGGCCAGGCCGGTGCCCATGCGGGTGCCGACCTTGGCGATGCCGGCGGCGTACATGGCGGCCTCGAGGTGCTCGGGCAACAGGAAGCCGGTGCCGGCGCCGCCGGGCTGCCAGGCCTTGAGGGTATAACCGTCGCGCATGCCGCCGGCGTAGTCCTCGAACAGCTCGCGGGCGCTGATGCCGAAGGGCAGCTCCCAGATGCCCGGGGTTTTCACCTTGCCGGAGAAGCCCATCAGCTTGGTGCCGTGGTCTTCACTGCCTTCGCGGGCCAGGGATTTGTACCAGTCGACGCCATGGGCGACGATTGCCGGTACGTTGCACAGGGTCTCGACGTTGTTGACGCAGGTCGGCTTGCCCCACACACCCACGGCAGCCGGGAACGGCGGCTTGGCGCGCGGGTTGGCGCGGCGGCCTTCCAGGGAGTTGATCAGTGCGGTTTCTTCACCGCAGATATAGCGCCCGGCGCCGGTGTGTACGAACAGCTCGAAGTCGAAACCGCTGCCCAGGATGTTCTTGCCGAGCAGGCCGGCAGCCTTGGCTTCGTCGATGGCGCGGTTGAGATTGGCTGCCGCGTCGACGTATTCGCCGCGCAGGAAGATGTAGCCGCGATACGCCTTCAGGGCCCGGGCGCTGATCAGCATGCCTTCCACCAACAGGTGCGGCAGCTGTTCCATCAGCATGCGGTCCTTCCAGGTGTTGGGCTCCATCTCGTCCGCGTTGCACAGCAGGTAACGGATGTTCAGCGATTCGTCGTTGGGCATCAGGCCCCACTTCACGCCGGTGGGGAAGCCCGCACCGCCGCGGCCCTTGAGGCCGGAGTCCTTGACGGTCTGCACGATGTCGGCCTGGGCCATTTCCGCCAGGGCCTTGCGGGCGGCGGCGTAGCCGTTCTTCTGCTGGTACTCGTCCAGCCATACCGGCTGGCCATCATCGCGCAGGCGCCAGGTCAGCGGATGGGTCTCTTCGCTGCGGGCGATACGGTTGGCCGGGCCGAAGGAGGTCAGCAGGTTGGAGCTGCGACTGGTCATTGGAAGCTCTCCAGCAGTTGCGCCACGCCTTCGGGCTGTACGTCGCCAAAGGTCTCGTCGTCGATCATCAGCGCCGGCGCCTTGTCGCAGTTGCCCAGGCAGCACACCGGCAGCAGGGTGAAGCGGCCGTCGGCGGTGGTCTGCCCGGGCACGATGCCAAGTTCGGATTTGATGCTGCCCAGCACGTTTTCATGGCCCCCGATAAAGCAGGTCATGCTGTCGCATACGCGGATGATGTGGCGGCCAACCGGCTGGCGGAAAATCTGGCTATAGAAGGTAGCCACACCTTCCACGTCGCTGGCCGGAATACCGAGGATCGCGCCAATGGCGTCGGCGGCGCCGTCCGGCACCCAGCCGCGCTGCTTCTGGACGATCTTCAGCGCTTCGATGCTGGCGGCGCGCGGGTCTTCGTAGTGGTGCATCTCGTGCTCGATGGCCGAGCGCTCGGCTTCGCTGAGGGCGAAACGGTCAGTCTGAATCATGCTCATGGTGTGCTCCTCAGCGATCCACGTCGGCCATCACGAAATCGATACTGCCCAGATAGGCAATCAGGTCAGCGACCATGCTGCCGCGGATCACCGAAGGGATCTGCTGCAGGTGCGGGAAGCTCGGCGTACGAATTCGGGTGCGGTAGCTCATGGTGCTGCCGTCGCTGGTCAGGTAGTAGCTGTTGATACCCTTGGTCGCTTCGATCATCTGGAAGCTTTCGTTGGCTGGCATCACCGGGCCCCAGGAAACCTGCAGGAAGTGGGTGATCAGCGTCTCGATGTGCTGCAGCGTGCGCTCTTTCGGCGGCGGCGTGGTCAGCGGGTGATCCGCCTTGTACGGGCCTTCCGGCATGTTGCGCATGCACTGGTCGATGATCCTGATGCTCTGGCGCATTTCCTCGACGCGCACCATGCAGCGGTCATAGGCATCGCCATTGGCGGCCAACGGCACCTCGAACTCGAAGTTCTCGTAGCCGGAGTAGGGGCGAGCCTTGCGCAGGTCGAAATCGCAACCGGTAGCGCGCAGGCCGGCACCGGTGGTGCCCCATTCCAGCGCTTCCTTGGTGTTGTACTGCGCCACACCGATGGTGCGGGCCTTGAGGATGCTGTTTTTAAGCGCAGCCTTTTCGTACTCGTCGAGGCGCTTGGGCAGCCAGTCGACGAATTCCTTGACCAGTTTGTCCCAGCCGCGCGGCAGGTCGTGGGCGACCCCGCCGATGCGGTACCAGGCCGGGTGCAGGCGGAAGCCGGTAATGGCTTCGATGACCTTGTAGGCACGCTGGCGGTCGGTGAAGGTGAAGAACACCGGGGTCATGGCGCCGACGTCCTGGATATAGGTGCCCAGGAACAGCAGGTGGCTGGTGATGCGGAAGAACTCGGCCATCATGATGCGGATGGTGTCGACCTTCTGCGGCACCTTGATGCCGGCCAGCTTCTCGACCGAGAGCACGTAGGGCAGGTTGTTCATCACCCCGCCGAGGTAGTCGATACGGTCGGTGTAGGGAATGAAGCTGTGCCAGCTCTGACGCTCGGCCATCTTCTCGGCGCCGCGGTGGTGGTAACCGATTTCCGGCACGCAATCGACGATCTCTTCGCCGTCGAGCTGCAGGATGATGCGGAACGCACCGTGGGCAGACGGGTGGTTGGGGCCGAGGTTGAGGAACATGTAGTCCTCGTTCTCGCTCTGGCGCTTCATGCCCCAGTCCTCGGGGTTGAAGCGCGCGGCTTCTTCCTCGAGCTGCTGCTTGGCCAGGGTCAGGCTGAACGGGTCGAATTCGGTGGCGCGCGCCGGGTAGTCCTTGCGCAGCGGGTGACCTTCCCAGGTCGGCGGCATCATGATGCGGGTCAGATGCGGGTGGCCGGTGAAGTGGATGCCGTAGAGATCCCAGACTTCACGCTCGTACCAGTTGGCGTTCGGCCAGATTCCGGTCACCGAAGGCAGGTTGAGGTCGCCTTCGCGCAACGCCACCTTGATCATCACGTCGCTGTTACGCTCCAGCGACATGAGGTGGTAGAACACCGTGAAATCCGCGTCCGGCAGGCCGCGACGCTGGGTGCGCAGGCGCTCGTCGACGCCGTGCAGGTCATACAGCATCACGTAGGGACGGGTGGTCTGGCGCAGGAAGCGCAGCACCTCGACGAGCTTGTCGCGGCCGACCCAGATCACCGGCATGCCGGTACGGGTGGCCTGCAGCGTGAAGCTGTCGGCGCCAAAACGGGATTGAAGCTCAACGACGACGTCTTGGTCGTCCGCCTTGTACGGCGCAATGGACACGATGGTGTCTGCAGTCATGGTCTCGATCGCTATCGGTCAACGGTGAGAGTGAGCCCGGCTTAATGAAAAAGCAGGACTCAGACTTCGTCAGGGGAACGCAGGTTGGTAACCGCAATACGCTGCTCGCGGCGCTGTTCTTTCTGGGATGGCATCTCGGCGCGATAAACGCCTTGATCGCCAACGACCCAGGACAGCGGGCGGCGCTCCTGACCGATGGATTCCTGCAGCAGCATCAAGCCTTGCAGGAACGCCTCGGGACGGGGCGGGCAACCGGGAATGTAGACGTCGACGGGCAGGAACTTGTCGACCCCCTGAACGACCGAGTAGATGTCGTACATGCCGCCGGAATTGGCGCACGAGCCCATGGAAATGACCCACTTGGGTTCGAGCATCTGCTCGTACAGACGCTGGATGACCGGCGCCATCTTGATGAAGCAGGTGCCGGCAATGACCATGAAGTCGGCCTGGCGCGGGGAGGCACGGATCACCTCGGCACCGAAGCGCGCAACGTCGTGCGGCGCGGTGAACGCGGTGGTCATTTCCACGTAACAGCAGGACAGCCCGAAGTTGTAGGGCCACAGGGAGTTCTTGCGCCCCCAGTTAACCGCACCGCTGAGAACATCCGAGAGTTTCCCCATGTAGATGTTCTTGTGCACTTCATCGTCTAGCTGTTGGTCAGTAACGACCTCCCGCTTGCCGATCGGGTATTGCTCGTTGGGAGCATCCGGATCGATCCGAGTGAGCTTGTATTGCATCGCCAAAGCCTCATTGTTTCAGCTTCGCCTGCCGAGCCTTACGACTCTCGGGTGCCCAATCCAGCGCACCGATACGCCAAAGGTAGACAAGACCTGCCAACAGAATGTTTATGAAAATGGCTGCTTCGATGAAGCCGGCCCAGCCGCTTTCGCGAACGGAGACGGCCCAGGCGAAGAGAAAGAGGGCTTCGACGTCGAAGATCACGAAGAGCATCGCGACCAGATAGAATTTGGCGGACAGGCGCAGGCGTGCGCTGCCGGTGGGAAGCATGCCCGATTCGAAGGGCTCGTTCTTGCTGCGTCCCCAGGCTTTGCTGCCCAGCAGGCTGGATAGACCCATCATGAAGGCACAGAGCCCAACGACGCCCAGCAGAAAAACGGCCAACGCCCAGTTGTGGGACAGGGAACTGCTTGCTTCCAGCATCCGGGGCTCCTCAGGCAAGGAACGGCTTAACGCACGATTTAAAATTATGGCAAGGCATTAAGCGCCTTGAATCAATTGCCATAATGTTATGCCTGTATCGGGTGTAAGTAAATTTTTCAGCTTAAAAAATAATAAAACGTCGCATGCCTGCAATTGATCAGTTTTGCAGAACCCCACGCAAATCAAGGCACTATGAAACAAGCTGGAAACTTGGCGGATCTGGGCAAGTGTATGTAGCGAGACTGGAAGGGGTATAAATAAGAATTTATATCATTTGAGAATTTATTCTTTGAGCATCCCCAGGTGTTGCGCCTGAATAAAACCAAGCCATTGCAATCGGGCGCTTTACCGGCCCAATAGAAAAGCCCCGGCATTGCTGCCGGGGCCAAGGCTCGAAAGCGCTGTCTGAACTCAGTGGAACTGGTTCATGGTGTTGTCCTTGCCGCCGGCCTTGAGCGCGGCCTCACCGGCAAAGTACTCCTTGTGGTTGTCGCCGATATCCGAGCCCGCCATGTTCTGGTGCTTGACGCAGGCGATGCCCTGGCGGATTTCCTGGCGCTGCACGCCCTTGACGTAGGCGAGCATGCCCTGGTCGGCGAAGTAGCCCTTGGCCAGGTTGTCGGTGGACAGGGCCGCCGTGTGGTAGGTCGGCAGGGTGATCAGGTGGTGGAAGATGCCGGCATGGGCCGAGCCGTCGCGCTGGAAGGTGCGGATCTTCTCATCGGCGATCTGCGCCAGTTCGGTTTCATCGTACTCGACGCTCATCAGCTTGGCGCGGTCGTAAGCCGACACGTCCTTGCCCTCGGCGACGAAGGCGTCGAAGACCTGCTGACGGAAGCTCAGCGTCCAGTTGAACGACGGGCTGTTGTTGTAGACCAGCTTGGCGTTGGGAACCACTTCGCGAACGCGGTCGACCATGGCCTTGATCTGCCCGACGTGGGGCTTCTCGGTCTCGATCCAGATCATGTCGGCGCCGTTCTGCAGCGAGGTGATGCTGTCCAGCACGCAGCGGTCTTCGCCGGTGCCCTTGCGGAACTGGAACAGGTTGGACGGCAGGCGCTTGGGACGCAGCAACTTGCCCTCGCGGTTGATCACCACGTCGCCGTTGTTCAGTTCGGCGGCGCTGATTTCCTCGCAATCGAGGAACGCGTTGTACTGGTCGCCCAGGTCGCCCGGCTCGTTGGTCACGGCGATCTGCTTGGTCAGGCCGGCGCCCAGGGAATCGGTACGGGCGACGATCACGCCGTCGTCCACGCCCAGCTCGAGGAAGGCATAACGCACCGCGTTGATCTTGGCGAGGAAGTCGGCGTGGGGCACGGTGACCTTGCCGTCCTGGTGGCCACACTGTTTCTCGTCGGACACCTGGTTTTCGATCTGGATGCAGCAGGCGCCGGCTTCGATCATCTTCTTGGCCAGCAGGTAGGTCGCCTCGGGGTTGCCGAAGCCGGCGTCGATATCGGCGATGATCGGCACCACGTGGGTTTCGAAATTGTCGATCTGCGCCTGGATCTCGCTCTGCTTGGCGCGATCACCCGACTCACGTGCCTCATCCAGCGCGCTGAACAGCAGGTCCAGCTCACGGGCGTCGGCCTGGCGCAGGAAGGTGTAGAGCTCCTCGATCAGCGCGGCGACCGCGGTTTTCTCGTGCATCGACTGATCCGGCAGCGGGCCGAAGTCGGAGCGCAGCGCGGCGATCATCCAACCGGACAGGTAGAGGTAGCGCTTGTTGGTGGTCTTCAGGTGCTTCTTGATGGAGATCATCTTCTGCTGGCCGATGAAACCATGCCAGCAGCCGAGCGACTGGGTATAGACGGACGAGTCGGCGTCGTATTCGGCCATGTCCTTGCGCATGATGGCAGCAGTGTACTTGGCTACATCCAGACCGGTCTTGAAGCGGTTCTGGGCGCGCATACGAGCGACGGATTCCGGGTTGATGGCGCTCCAGCTGCTGCCAGCGGCTTCTTTCAGGGCGGCAACGGCTTTGATGTCGTTTTCGTAAGCTGACATGGTCAATCCTTCAAGTGTGTGTTTGGTCGAGCGCCGAGCGTCGCGCCCAGGGGCGCAGCGCTCGGTGCGAGCTCACCGCAGACGTTGAGAGGAAACCGGAATGAGGAGGGCACTTGGGCCGGGTGGACGAAGCGTATCGTTCTGCTACCCACCGGATAGGTGAGCTGCTGTGCGTGCAGGCCCGTGGACGCCCTTGGCACTGTGCTGCAGTTCGATACGTGAAACGCTTCCCCGTCCCTCAGGACAACCTCGTTCCAGTCGCCATCTCGTCGAACTGCCTTGTGGGCTTAACAACACGGATCGATCCCTGCGGTAAGCGGAGATACAACCCGGAGACTCCGTTTCCAGAGCCCCTGATTAGCGGGAGCGAGGCCATCATGCGACCGACGAAAATGTTCGTCAATCATTTTTGTAGTGTTTTTTTAGGAGTACTACATAAGTCTTAGATCGACCGCACAGTCACGTTTTATGGGGCTTTCAGTCGATCACCTCGACTTTCACGCGCATGCTCATGTCGTCGCGGCCTTCGGTCGAATAGCGGCGCAGGATGCCACTGCTGTCGGCCTGGCTCTGTTCGCTGCTGCCACCAATGCTGATCCATTCGCCAACCCGGCCACTGACGCGGGTGTCGGCTTGCTGGATGTCGATCACCCCGGGCTGCTGCTGGCTGACGCGGTCACGGTTGCTGCTGATGTCCAGGTGCACGGTATCGCCCGCCAGGCTGGCGGTGACGTAGAAGCCCTGGGTGACATTGCGGTACTCGGTGTTGTTGTACACCTGGCCGTAAGCGTCGCGACTGCGGGTAGTGATTGGCACGCTCTGGCCGACCTGGATCAGCGCCGGATAACCTTCGCTGGTCTGCACCTGCTGAGTGCCGCCGCCACGGCTGTCGGTGCTGCGGCGGATGATGCGCGCCTGGTCACGGCCACCGACCTCACCACGGCCGATCTCGACACGACCATTGCCGGCGCTGATGCTGCCGTCAACGCCATAACCGCGGTCGTCACGGTAGGTCGACTCGCTGGTGTCGACGCTGATCAGCAGGCGCCGCGGCTGGGTATCGAGCTGGCCGAGCAGGGCGCGAACCTCTTCGATCTTGCCCGGCGGGGCATTGACGATCAGCTGGTTGCCATAAGCGCTGACACGCCCTTCGTTGCCCAACGCCGACTGCACCACGGGCAACAGATCGCCCGCGGTTCGGTAGTTGAGCGCAATGACTTCGGTGGCGGCCAGCGCCGAGAGGCTGAGCGCGAGCAGGGCCGCGCCGAGAACATGACGTTTCATAGCAGAACGCTCTTCATAGCAGAAAACTCCGCAAATCAGGATCGGTGATACTGGTGTCCCAGGTTTGATCGAATAGCCGCTGCAACTGGCGCACGCGGGCGGCGTCCTGGTAGTGCGCATAGCCGCCGAATTGATCGGGCTCGGGGCGCATCAGCAGGCCGTGATCGTCGGCCAGCAGAAAGGCGCCATCGGGCACGGGATAATCGGCATGGCAGCGGCGAATCTGTATATGGCTGGCCAGTTTGCGCGACAGGCCGATCAGCCGGTGCCCATCGCGAACGGCGCGGCTGCTGTCACGCAGCAGAATGCGCAGCGTGCTGTGGCGATGGCTGAGCACGAACTGCGTGCATGCCTGGGCAATGCTGCTGTGGTTGTAAAGCCAGGGTTCGAGATCGGGGCTGTAGAGGCACAGCGTACGGCTGGCCTGCTGCATCAGCGCCAGCGCATGGCTGCGCGCCTGGTCGGGCAGGCTGAAGCGTTGTAACGCCTGCTCGCTGCCGAGTACGAAGGGGGCGGGTTCCCAGGCAGCCGGCGTTGGCAGCTGGCTGTCCGGGTTGTGCAGGCTGAAACGCCCGGGTGACTGGAACTCGATCGGCTCGAGCGCGCCGTCATCGGGCATCTGTTCATCGTTCATGCTGACCTCTGTGGCATCCATGGGCGCCACAGCTCGAATCAGCTGCTGCGCACCATGTCGACGTGGGGAATGCCGGCTTCCAGGTATTCGTCACTCACTACAGTGAAGCCCAGCTTTTCATAGAACGGCGTTGCCTGCACCTGGGCGCTGAGCATTTGCTGATTCAGGCCACGTTTCTCCGCTTCGGCGATCACCGCCTGCAGCAGCGCTTCGCCCACCTTGAGGCCGCGCCAGTCCTTGAGCACCGACACCCGGCCGATCTGACCGTCGGCAAGCAGGCGCGCGGTACCGATCGGGTAGTCGCCTTCGCAGGCGAGGAAATGCACGGCATCACTGTCTTCGGCGTCCCATTCCAGTTCAGGCGGCACGGCCTGTTCAGCAACGAAGACCGTTTCGCGGATGCGGCGCAGTTCTTCGTAATCCTTGTGCCAGTCGGCGATGCGTACGTGCAGGTCATTCATCGGCGGCAAACTCCAGGCTTCCTTGTTTGGTCAGCTCGAGAACCAGTTCCCGGGCTTCGTCGTTGGCGATCCACGGGCCGAGATTTTCCAGGTGCAGGGCGTCGGCCGAGCAGATCAATTTCAGCAGCTCACGCAGGCTGGCGGAAACCAGGCGGCTCTGCCCGCTGGCGAACAGCACCAGGTCTTCACCGACTTCCGACCACGCCATGCGCGCGCTGGGGTTGCGGATCATCACGGCGCCGTCTTCCAGTTGCTCGAGGAAGCCGTCTTCGTCGATTTCGATACCGGCGATCAGCTCCGGGTAACGGGGCTCGGTCATGAACTGGCCAAACCAGGTCATCAGCAGGCGCTCGTCGCTCATGTGCTCGGCGAGCAGGGCCTTGAGGCGATCGAGGGCGTCGCGCTGGATTTCGTTGGGGTCGCTGACCGGCGCAGTGCCGGCGTCGCTGTAGCGGGTTTCGTCGGGCAGGAACTGGCCAAGAAAATCAGTGAAATGGGTCAGTACTTCGGCCGCGCTGGGTGCGCGGAAACCCACGGAATAAGTCATGCAATCGTCCTCGGCGGTGCCACAGTGGGCCAGGAGCGGCGGCAGATAGAGCATATCGCCGGGCTCGAGCACCCATTCTTCGGTTTGATCAAATTGGGCCAGGATCTTCATGTCCAGATCCGGCAGCAGCGGGCTCTGTGCGTCGCACATCTGGCCGATCTGCCAGCGACGGCGGCCATGAGCCTGCAGGAGAAACACGTCGTAGTTGTCGAAGTGCGGGCCAACGCCGCCACCAGGGGTGGCGAAGCTGACCATCACGTCGTCGATACGCCATTTGGGCAGGAACTTGAATTGCTCCAGCAGCTCGGCGACCTCGGGCACGAACTGGTCGACGGCCTGCACCAGCAGCGTCCAGTCGCGCTCCGGCAGCTCGGCGAAGGCGTCCTCGGCGAACGGGCCGCGGCGCACTTCCCACGGCGTCTCGCCGTGCTCGAGCACCAGGCGCGACTCGACTTCTTCCTCGAGGGCCAGGCCGGCCAACTCGTCCGCAGAAATGGGACTTTCAAAATCGCTAATGGCCTGGCGCACCAGCAGGGGCTTCTTCTGCCAGTAGTCGCGCAGGAATTCACGTGCGCTCAGGCCACCCAACAGCTGAAGAGGAGCATCAGGATTCATCTTTAAGTCCTTGATATTTATCGAAGCGTATAAAAAGAAACGCCCGGCTTCAGCCGGGCGTCCTTGGAGCCGAAGGCCGTTTAGATGCGCTTGGCCTGAGCCACGGCATTACCGATGTAATTGGCCGGGGTGAGCTGCTTGAGCTCTTCCTTGGCCTGCTGCGGCATATCCAGGCCATCGATGAAGGCCAGCAAGGCCTCTGGGGTGATGCCTTTGCCGCGGGTCAGCTCTTTGAGCTTCTCGTAGGGGTTGTCGATGGCGTAGCGCCGCATGACGGTCTGGATCGGCTCGGCGAGGACTTCCCAGCAGGCGTTCAGGTCTTCAGCAATACGTTGAGCATTGAGCTCCAACTTGCTGATTCCCTTGAGGCTTGCTTCATAGGCAATCACGCTATGGGCGAAGCCGACACCGAGGTTGCGCAGTACCGTGGAGTCGGTCAGGTCACGCTGCCAGCGGGAGATCGGCAGCTTGCTGGCCAGGTGCTGGAACAGTGCGTTGGCGATACCCAGGTTGCCTTCGGAGTTCTCGAAGTCGATCGGGTTGACCTTGTGCGGCATGGTCGACGAGCCGAT
>Ga0207790_1000617_pt1 | contig 11769 bp, 7 predicted proteins | sample HigsolmetaGSP14D_FD_184842 | JGI IMG/M metagenome (GOLD analysis project Ga0207790, IMG submission 184842) | High solid enriched microbial communities from the Joint BioEnergy Institute, USA - SP1-4-D (SPAdes) | ecosystem: Engineered > Bioreactor > SSF (Solid state fermentation) > Aerobic >...
CGAGACCCGCCTCAGCGAGAGCGCGGACGATGTGCGCGCCGATGTACCCGGCGCCTCCGGTGACGAGCCAACTCATGGTCCCGAGCCTACTGGCGCGGGACCGACCCGCCTGCCCTCGCGCCCAGCGCTGCGAGCGGTCAGGAGCCCAGCGCTGCGAGCGGTCAGGATCCCAGCGCTGCCGCGACGACGGCGCGGGCCTCCTCCTGCACCTGCGCGAGGTGCTCGGGGCCCTTGAGGCTCTCGGCGTACAGCTTGTAGACGTCCTCGGTGCCCGAGGGGCGCGCGGCGAACCAGGCGAACTCGGTCTGCACCTTGAGGCCGCCGATCGCGGCGCCGTTGCCCGGGGCGTGCGACAGCTTGGCCGTCACCGGGTCGCCGGCGAGCTCGGTCGCCGACACGGCGTCGCCCGACAGCTTCGACAGCGCGGCCTTCTGCTCGGGAGAGGCGGGGGCGTCGACGCGCTGATAGGCGGATGCCCCGAACTCGGCCTCGAGCTCGGCGTAGCGCTGCGAGGGCGTCTTGCCCGTGACCGCGAGGATCTCAGCGGCGAGCAGGCACAGCAGGATGCCGTCCTTGTCGGTCGTCCAGACCGTGCCGTCCTTGCGGAGGAACGAGGCGCCCGCGGACTCCTCGCCGCCGAAGGCGACGGAGCCGTCGAGGAGCCCCGGGACGAACCACTTGAAGCCGACGGGGACTTCGAGGAGGGTCCGGCCGAGCGAGGCGGCGACGCGGTCGATGATCATCGACGAGACGAGGGTCTTGCCGATCGCGGCATCCTTCGGCCACCCCTCGCGGTGCGCGTACAGGTAGTCGATCGCGACGGCGAGGAAGTGGTTCGGGTTCATGAGGCCCGCGTCGGGCGTGACGATGCCGTGGCGGTCGGCGTCGGCGTCGTTGCCCGTCAGGATGTCGAACTGATCGCGTCGGGCGACGAGGGAGGCCATCGCCGAGGGCGAGGACGGATCCATCCGGATCTTCTCGTCCCAGTCGAGCGTCATGAACTTCCAGGTCGGGTCGACCTCGGGATTCACGACGGTGAGGTCGAGGCCGTAGCGTTCGCCGATGAGGGCCCAGTACTCGACCGAGGCGCCGCCGAGCGGGTCGGCGCCGATCCGGACGCCCGCACGGGCGATCGCCTCGGTGTCGATGATCGAGGCGAGGTCGGCGACGTAGCCCTCGCGGAAGTCGTACTTGCCGAGCGTCGCGTCGTCGATGTCCGCGTGGCGGACCCGCTTGACGCCCTCGAGGCCGGCCTCGATGAGCTCGTTCGCGCGGTCGGCGATCCAGCCGGTGGCGTCGGTGTCGGCCGGACCGCCGTGCGGCGGGTTGTACTTGAAACCGCCGTCGCGCGGCGGGTTGTGCGAGGGGGTGACGACGATGCCGTCCGCACGACCCGCATCCGCCTCATCGCGTCCCTTGTTGTACGTGAGGATCGCGTGGCTGAGGGCCGGCGTCGGCACCCACGAATCACGGCTGTCGACGCGGACGTCGACGCCGTTCGCGACGAGGACCTCGATCGCGGTCTGTTCCGCCGGCAGTGAGAGGCCGTGCGTGTCGCGGCCGAGGAAGAGGGGGCCCGAGATGCCCTGCGCCGCGCGGTAGTCGACGATCGCCTGGGTCGTGGCGAGGATGTGCGCTTCGTTGAAGCTGCGCGACAGCGACGAGCCGCGGTGGCCGCTCGTACCGAACGCGACCCGCTGGGCGGGGACCGCCGGGTCGGGTGAGAGGTCGTAGTACGCGCTGATCAGCGCGTCGACATCGATGAGATCAGAGGCTTCGGCTGGCTGTCCTGCGCGGCTCATCCGCCCAGTCTGCCAGGGAACTCGACGCCGGTGCCTGCGTGTCGCGGATCCGTATCGGTTGTTCAGGCGGGCAGGCGCCCCGCATCCGTCGTCATCCCCTCGGCCCGCTCGGCCAGGGCGTCGAGAACCGTCAGGAGGGCGGGGGAGTCCGACATGGTCCGCCGGTGGATCGCCGACACCTCGCGGATGGACTCCGGCGAGACGGTCGGGATCGCCACGAGGTCGGGCCCCAGGGGAGGACGGCCGAGCCGGGGGACGAGCGCGACGGCGATCCCGGCCCGGGCGATCTCGAGGTGGTTCTCGAACTCCATCGACTCGTGCACGATCCGAGGCGCTCCGCCGACGCCGTCGAACAGGCGTCGAAGCCATTGGCGGCAGATGGTCGACTCGAAGGTCGCGACCCACGGCTCGCCGCCGATCTCCTCGGGGCGCAGTTCGGTACGGTCCGCCAGCGGGTGGCCCCGGTGCAGGATCACGTCGGCGACATCCGTGAACAGCGGGGTCTCGACGAGGTGGTCGGGGATGGAGAGGGCGACGTTCCCCCAGCGGTGCACGATGCCGAGGTCGCGCTGACCGGACGCGACGAGGGCGACCGTCTCCCACGGCTCGCTTTCTCGCAGGGGCACCCGCAGATCCGGATGCCGCCGGCCGAGGTCCGCGATGAGGGGCACCATCACGCCGCGGACGACGGTGGAGAACGCGCCGATGCGGATCTCGCCGGCGACCCGGTCGGGCTCGCCGCCCCCGTGGAGATCGGCGCGCACGCGCTCGAGATCGGCGAGGATCGGCGTCGCCGAGACGACGAGGCGCGTCGCGGACTCGGTGAGCACGACACCCCGCCCTACCCGCTCGAGCAGCGCCACGCCGGTGTCGCGCTCGAGGCGCTTGATCTGCTGGGACACGGCCGACGGTGTGAAGCCCAGCGAGGTCGCAGCGGCGGCGACGCTCCCCTCCGTGGCGACGGCGCGGAGGGAGACGACGGCCTCGAGATCGATCATGAAGCGATGCTACCGATTCGCGTGGTCAAATGATCGCTTGTCCTTCATGGATGCAGTGCGGTCGACTGGTCCGGTGACCCGCCGTGACATGCTCCTCGCCGCTCTCGTCGCCTCGCTGTGGGGCCTGAACTTCGTCGTCATCGACTGGGGGATGAGCGGCATCCCGCCCCTGCTGTTCGCGGCGATCCGGTTCGCCGTCGTCGCGCTCGCCGTCCTCGTGGTGCCCCGGCCGCAGACCGGGTGGCGCGTGATCGTCGGAGTGGGTCTGTTCATGAGCCTCGGCCAGTTCGCGCTGCTCTACACCTCCCTCGCCCTGGGGCTGAGCCCCGGACTCGCCGCGCTCCTCATGCAGGCGCAGGCGGTCTTCACGATCGTGATCGCCGCGATCGCGCTGCGCGAGCGCCCCTCCGCGATGCAGATCATCGGGGTGGGACTCGGCGTCGTCGGTCTCGCCATCGTCGCGCTCTTCCGCGGCGGCGACGCTCCCGTCCTCGCCGTCTGCCTCGCGCTCGCCGCTGCGCTGTCGTGGGCCGTCGGCAACGTGATCTCGCGCCGCGCGGGCGTCGTCACCGGGATCGGCCGCGGCGGCACGCTGTCGCTGACGGTCTGGTCGTCGCTGGTCGTGCCGATCCCCGCGCTCGCCCTGTCGTTCGTCGTCGACGGTCCCGCCGCGATCGGAGCAGGACTCGCCGCCATCGGGCCCCAGGCCGTCATCTCGACCCTCTACACCGCGGGCCTGTGCACGCTGTTCGCGTACGCCGTCTTCAACGGACTGCTCGGCCGCAACCCGTCGGCAGCCGTCGTGCCCTGGATCCTGCTCGCACCCGTCGTCGCGATGGCCTCGGCTGCGCTGCTGCGCGGCGAGGCCCCGAGCCTCGGAGAGGTGATCGGCGGGGCGGTCCTCGTCGGGGGCGTGCTGGTCAGCGGCATCCGGCGTCGTCAGCGTGTGCCGCGGGCAATCGGGCTCATGGGGGTGCCCACTAGGCTGTCCGCGTGACATCCGAGCCCCTGGCCGCCCCCACCCGTCGCACGTACAGCTTCCTCGGCCCCGCCGGCACCTTCACCGAAGCCGCTCTCGCGCAGGTCCCCGAAGCGCGCGACCAGAACTGGCGACCCGTCCGCAACGTGGGCGAGGCACTCGCCGACGTGATCGAGGGTCGATCGGATGCCGCGATGATCGCGATCGAGAACTCGGTCGACGGTGGCGTCTCGACCACCCAGGACGCCCTTGCGACCGTCCCGGGCCTGCGGATCGTGGGGGAGTACCTCGTGCCCGTCGAATTCGTGCTCGTCGCGAAGCCCGGCGTCCGTCTCGAGGACGTCTCGGTGATCGCGGCTCACCCCGTCGCCTACGCGCAGTGCCTCACCTGGCTGACCCAGGCACTGCCCGAGCACTCGCACATCCCCGCCGCGAGCAACGTCGCCGCCGCCGTCGGCATCGTCGACGGCGTGATCGACGCGGACGCCGCGATCGCCCCGCCCGGCATCCTGAAGCTGCACGACCTCGAGCTGCTCGCCGAGAAGATCGGCGACAACGCCCACGCCGTCACGCGCTTCGTCCTCGTGAGCCGCACCGCGCCGCCGCCCGCGCCCACCGGCGCCGACAAGACCTCGCTCATCGTCGAGCTGCCCGAGGATCACCCGGGTGCCCTGCTCGAGCTCCTCGAACAGTTCGCCACGCGCGGGATCAACCTGTCGCTGCTCGCATCGCGGCCCATCGGCGATGAACTCGGCCGATACCGGTTCGTCATCGACGCCGACGGGCACATCGAGGACGAGCGGATGGCCGACGCCCTCCTGGGCCTGCGCCGCTTCTCGCCGCGGGTCCTGTACCTCGGGTCGTACCCGCGCGCCGACCGCGCAATCGTCCGCTACCCCGAGCGGTACTCCGACGAGGTCTTCGTCGAGGCCCGCGACTGGCTCCGCGGCCTCGTCTCCGGCGAACCCGGCGCCTGACCCGGCGCCTCAGGCGGCGAGGAGCTCCAACGTCCGGATGCGGGACGGCGCAGCGTCCATCGGCTCGGCATCGGTCGCGCCGGCGACGGGCGACACCATGACCTCGTCGACGCCGTGGCGGGCCGCGAACTCCGCCAGACGCGCGCGGACGTCAGGCCCGGTCCCGACGAACCAGCGCGTCATCATCGCGTCGAAGACGGGCGCGGCGAGGGAATCGGATGCCTCGGCTGCCGCGGCCTGCTCGACGGTCTCGAGCGCGGTGAGCGGCTTTCCGCCCCGCAGCCGGGCCATCATGCGGGCCTGCGGCAGGGCGGCGGCGCGAGCCTGGTCATCGGTGTCGGCGACGACCGCGTTGGCCGTGACGAACGTGCGCGGGGCCGACAGCGTCTCGGACGGCTGGAACTGGCCGCGGTAGAGGTCGAGAGCGCGCTCGAGACCATCGCCGGAGAAGTGGTTGGCGAAGACGTAGGGGAGGCCCATGCCCGCCGCGAGCTGCGCTGAGTAGTCGCTCGACCCGAGCAGCCACACCTCGGGAGCGCTCGTCGAGGCGGGCGTGGCGGTCACGTTGTAGGTGCCGCCCGACGTGAAGCGAAGCGTCGCCCCGTCGGGCGAGACCAGCGAGCGGATATCGGTGACGTGGTTCGGGAAGCGTTCCACATCGCTCGTGGTCCCCGACTGGCGGAGCAGCTGAGTGATGACCGGGTCCGAGCCCGGTGCCCGCCCGATGCCGAGGTCGATGCGTCCCGGCGCGAGGGCTTCGAGCGCCGCGAACTGCTCCGCGACGACGAGCGGGGAGTGGTTGGGCAGCATGACACCACCGGAACCGACGCGGATGCGGCGGGTCCGAGCGGCGGTGGCCGCGATGAGGACCGGGGGCGTCGTCGAGGCCACGGCCGGCATGTTGTGGTGCTCCGCGAACCAGTACCGCCGATAGCCGAGCTCATCGGCTCGCTGAGCCACCGCGATCGACGCGGAGATCGCCTGGCTGCTGGTCTGCCCCGTGCGGACGGGGACGAGGTCGAGAACGGAAAGGGCCGGGGTCGCGGTGCTCATAACGAACACTGCAACCCCGGCCGGGCGCGGCGCATTCCGCGCCGCTGCCGATTCAGCGGGCGATGCGGGCGGTTCCGGAGGTCCGGCTCGCCGTGTCGTAGCCGCCGAGACTGCCCGTCACGCGCACCGAGATCCCGTCGCCGCGGTCGCCGCGTGCGACCGTGTAGGTCGCCTTCGTCGCACCGGCGATCGGCTTGCCGTTGTTCAGCCACTGATAGGCCAGCCGCGTTCCCTCGGTCCACGAGCCGGGGCGCGCGGTGAGGGTCTTGCCGACCTTTGCCGTGCCCGTGATGATCGGCGGCGCGGTGCGCAGGGTCCCCTTGGCGACCTTCCCCGTCGCAGCCGAGGTCTTCGCCGCGGTCGCGTACCCGGTGAGGGTGCCGGTCACACGCACCGAGATTTGCGCCCCCGCGTCGGAAGCGGTCAGTCGGTGCGTCGCCGTGACCGCGCCGCGGATCGGCGAGCCGTCGCGCATCCACTGGTACGCGAACACCGTTCCCTTCGTCCACGTGCCGGGCTTCGCCGTCAGCGTGGAGCCGACCTTCGCCGTCCCCGAGACCGTCGGCGTGCCGGCGGCCAGCGCGGCGGGTGCCACCGTGACGACCCGGTCGACACGGGCCCGGTTGCCCGCGGCATCCTTCACGACGTACCGCAGCGTGTACGTGCCGAGCGTCGTCGTGTCGACCGTGCCGCGGACCCTCACCGACGCCGTGACGTCGCCGTCGACGGCGTCACGGGCGGTCACCCCCGCGAGAGGGTCGAAAGTCGAACCGAAGCGGACGGTGGTGGATGCCGGGACGCTGATCTCGGGCTTCACGTAGTCCTCGCGCAGGCCGGCCTCGCGGAAGTGCGTCGAGTGCACGCCGAACGAATCCTTCAGGTGGGGCATCCAGCAGGCGTCGTTGTGGCGACCCTCGGGGTAGACGGCCCACGTGTGCGGCACACCCTTGCCGGTGAGGATCGTGTCCATCGAGCGAGCCGCGTCGTCGAAGCGGTACTCATCGAACTCGCACGCGTCGAAGTAGAGGTCGAACTTCTTCAGCTGCGCCGCCGTCATGTCACCGGCCTGCTTCAGCGGAGTGGGCAGAGCCGAGCCGGAGTAGCTCAGCGAACCGATGTGCGAGGCGATCGACGAGAACATGCCGGGGTTCGAGAGCCCCAGCGACCAGGCGCCGAAGCCGCCCATCGAGACACCCGTCAGGGCGCGGAAGTCGCGCCCCTCGAGGGTGCGGTACTCCTTGTCGACGAGGGGCACCATCTCGGTGAGGAACATGCTGCGCCACGGGGTGCCGCCGTTCGGCTGGTCGGAGTACCAGAGCGATTCGCCGTCGGGCATGATGACGATCGACTCGGCGAGACCCTGCTTCCACAGGCCGTCGAGGACGTCGTCGATGTCGCGCGGCTCCCATTCGCGGCTGCCGCCGTTGATGCCGTGCAGCAGGTAGACGACCGGGTACTCGCGGTCGGGCTCGCTCAGGTAGGACGGGGGCAGGTATGTCGCGAACTCGCGCGGCTGTCCTTCGAGTTCGGAGTCCACCGTCTCGCGGAAGAACCGGGAATCGTTTCCGGTCTCGCGGAGCGTGGACCCGTCGATGTGGAGGAACTGCTGCGATGAGGGCTGGAACGTGTAAGGCTCGCCGTCGCGCGTGCCGGAGATCGTCCGGTTCGTGTCGACGACGAGAGCGCCGTCCTCCCCCATGACGACCTCGACCTCGCTGTCGGTGAGGGTCAGCGTGCCGGACTCGGTCATCCAGTCCCGGAGTTCGCGGGCGCGGCGATCCTTCGACCGGCCGTCGTGGAAGTAGGTCTTGTCGAGCGTCTTCAGGTAGGCGTCGACGTCGCCGGCGGCGAGGGCCTTCCGCTGGGCGTCGAGGACGGCCGCGACCGCCTCGGACTGCGCGGCCGAGGCGCGCGCTCCGGTGATGCCGTAGACGTTCGCGCGGACGGCATCCTTCGAATAGATCCCGACGGGACCCTCGTACCAGCCGCCGCCGCCGTTCATGTCGTACAGGCGGACCGCGAGGGTGTTCTCGCCGCCGAAGTTCGGCGCGTCGGCGGGGACGGGATAGAGCCGCTTCTCGAACCACTGGCTGCTCGCGGCCGGCGGCATCGTGCCGGAGCCGCCGATCCGCTTTCCGTTGAGGTACGCCTCATCGACGTCGTCGAGGAAGCCGAGCGATGCGACGAGGTTCGTGCCGGCGGCATCCGCGGGCAGGGTGAACGTCAGGCGGTACCAGCCGAAGCCGTCGTAATCAGCGAAGGGGGTGCCGTCCCCCGGCACGGTGATGTCCTGCCATGACGAGTCGTCGAACTCCGGCGAGGCGTAGGACGGGTCGTCGCCCTTCGCGAATTTCCAGGTACCGCCGAGGTCGAGCGACACACTGGCGCTCGTCGTCGAGGTGCTGGCGGCCGTCGGTCCGACCGCGGGGGCGGCCAGAGCGGGGGTCGCGATGCAGAGCGATGCCGCCACCGCGGCCGCGGCGGTGACGGCGGCCAGGCGGCGCCGTCGAGGGGCGTGAGGATTCACGGACTCCTACTTCCTTGTGGGATGCCGGGCGTCGCTGCCCGGTGTGACTGTGCACGTTCACGGCATCGAGCATGAATGTGCTGTGAACGTGCACACAGAGAGTGGCACCGCGATGTCGGCACTGTCAACGTGACGCGTGCAACGTGCGCATATGTGCACGCCTCCACCACCGCCGGGCGTCAAGCCGCGACGGATGTCAGGCGGAGGCGCGCCAGACGACGGGACAGTCGAGCACGCGCCCGCTCGTCCCCGGGGCCTCGCCGCGGAGTTGACGGAGCACGGACTCCGCCGCCGCGCGGCCGAGTTCTCCGGCGGGCTGATGCACGGTCGAGAGCGGCGGGTCGCACCGCAGAGCCCACGAACTGTCGTCGAATCCGACGATGCCGACGTCGTCCGGCACGACGCGGCCGGCCGCCTGCAGGACGTCCATCGCCCCGGCGGCGACGGCGTCGCTCGAGGCGAAGACGCCGTCGATGTCGGGCGCACGTTCGAGCAGCGCGCGCATGCCGTCCTGTCCGTCGGAGTAGGAGTACAGCGGCACCCGCTCGACGAGCTGCGGGTCGAACCGGTTGCCGAGGGCGTCGACGAAGCCGGCGAGTCGGTCGGAGCCCGAGTCGCGGTCGAGGGCCGAGGCGATCATCCCGATGCGGCGGCGGCCCGTCGCAGCGAGGCGGTTCGTGATCTCGCGCGCCGCGCCGCGGTTGTCGATCGCCACGTACGCCGCGTCGCCGATGTCGCGAGGGTGACCGACGAAGGCGGCGGGGAGGCCGAGTTCGGCCACCGCGCGCGTGATCGGATCGCCTACGCGCGCCGAGACGATGATGACGCCGTCGATGAGACCGCCGCTCAGGTAGCGGGCGAGACGTTCGATGTCGCGGGTGGTGTCGGCGATCATGAACGACAACTGGTAGTCCGCCTCCGACAGCGCCGCGTTCGCGCCGAGGAGGATCGAGCCGATGTTCGGATCCTCGACGAAGAGGGAATGGGGCTCGTGGACGATGAGCCCGATCGCCTGCGAGCTCTGCATGACGAGGCTGCGCGCGGCGCGGTTCGGGACGAACCCCACCTTCGCGATCGCCGCCTCGATGGCCTCGCGGGCCTCGTCCGAGACATAGGGCTGGCCGTTCAGCACGCGACTGACCGTCCCGCGCGAGACCCCCGCCTCCGTGGCCACGTCCTTGACGGTCGCGCGACGACGTCGGCCGATGACATCCGTGCGGTCGCTGCTCACGCGTTCATCGTATGTGCACGCACACACTCTCCGCGGGCCCCGGGGAGAGCGAGTCGCTACGGAGCGGATACCCGTCTTCCCGCGATTCCGCGCAAATCCGGGCCGGGCGTGGGTCGTGTTGACATCCGCGATTTGCTCTGCCTACTCTGTACACGTTCACAGAGCCTCAACGCGGAGGAACACCGCTTGATCCTGTGCACGTTCACAGGATTCAGAGGAGAACATGTCGGTCCCCGCCCGCCCCTTCGCGCACGACGGCATCGCGTTCGGTTGTGATTACAACCCCGAACAGTGGACGCCCGACGTCTGGGACGAGGACATCGCGTTGATGCGCGACGCCGGCGTCGACCTGGTCGCCATCAACATCTTCGGCTGGGCGCACATCGAGCCTCGCGCCGGTGAATACGACTTCGCCCGCCTCGACGACATCGTCGGCCGGCTGCACGCCGCCGGCATCCGGATCAACCTGGGCACCGGCACCGCCTCGACTCCGGCCTGGCTGACGACCGCCCATCCCGAGATCCTCCCCGTCGTCGAGGACGGCACGCGCCGGTACCCCGGCGGGCGTCAGGCGTGGTGCCCGAGCTCACCCGTCTATCGCGACGCCGCTCTCGCGCTCGTGGACGCCGTCGCGGCGCGGTACGGCTCGCACCCCGCCGTCGCGCTCTGGCACGTCTCCAACGAGCTCGGTTGCCACAACGCCCTCTGCCACTGCGACGAGAGCGCCGCCGCCTTCCGCACGTGGCTGCAGGACCGCTACGGCACCGTCGAGGCCGTCAACCGTGCGTGGGGGACCGCGTTCTGGAGCCAGAGCTACTACGAGTGGGATGAGATCCTCACCCCGAAAGCGACGCTGTCCAGCCGCAACCCCGGGCAGATGCTCGACTACCACCGCTTCAGCAGCGACGCCCTGCTCGCGCACTACCGCGCCGAGGCGGCGGCCATCCGCGCTCACAGTGAGATCGCGATCACGACGAACTTCATGGTGACCGCCCACATCGAGAACCTCGACTACTGGTCGTGGGCGGGCGAGATGGACGTCATCGCGAACGACCACTACCTCGATCACCGCCTCGGCGACCCGCGGTCCGAGCTCGCGTTCGCCGCGGACCTCTCCCGCGGCCTCGCGCAGGGATCCCCGTGGATCCTCATGGAGCACTCGACCGGCGCCGTCAACTGGCAGCCGCTCAACAAGCCCAAGGCACCGGGTGAGATGATCCGCAACTCGCTCACCCACGTCGCGCGCGGCGCCGACGGCGTCTGCTTCTTCCAATGGCGCGCCTCGGTGCAGGGGAGCGAGAAGTTCCACTCCGCGATGCTTCCCCACGCCGGGACGGACTCCGCCGTGTGGCGCGAGGTCGTCGAGCTCGGCGGCATCGTCGAGCGACTCGCCGAGGTCGCCGGCTCCCGCGTCGTCTCCGAGGTCGCCGTCCTCTTCTCGTGGGAGTCGTGGTGGGCGACCCAGAGCGAGACCCGCCCGAGCCAGGCTCTCGGCTACCTCGACCAGGTGCACGCCTCGTACCGCGCGCTGCACGCGAACGGGCTGACCGTCGACGTCGTGGCGCCGGGCGCGGACCTCTCGGACTACCGCATGGTCGTCGTCCCGGGGCTCCACCTCATGAGCGAGGCGGATGCCGCGGTCCTGACCGCCTGGATCGGCGACGGCGGTACCGCCCTCGTGACCTTCTCGACGGCCATCGTCGACGAGAACGATCGGGTCTACACCGGCGGCTACACCGGTCCGCTCCGCGAGGCGCTCGGTCTCCACATCGAGGAGTTCGCGCCGGTCGCTCCGGAGGTCTCGCTGACCCTGAGCGACGGCTCGACGGCCCGGCTGTGGTCCGAGCGCTCGCGCACCGTCACCGCCGAGGTCGAGGCATCCTTCACCGACGGTCCCGCTGCGGGGATGCCTGCTCTCACCCGCAACGACTGGGGGCAGGGTGCCGCATGGTACCTCGCGACTCTTCCCAGCGAAGCCGACTACCGTGACCTCGTCGCGCGTGTCGCCGCGGCGGCCGGAGTGGCTCCTGCCGCCGTCGTCGAGCCCCGCTCGCGCGATCTCGAGATCGTCCGCCGACGCGGGGAGCTCGCGTCCTATCTCTTCGTGATCAACCACGGCGAGACCGACGTCCACGTCGACTCCGACGGCGTGGACCTCGTGACCGGCACGCCCGTCGCCGGTCGCGCCACCGTGCCCGCCGG
>Ga0207790_1000618_pt1 | contig 11715 bp, 11 predicted proteins | sample HigsolmetaGSP14D_FD_184842 | JGI IMG/M metagenome (GOLD analysis project Ga0207790, IMG submission 184842) | High solid enriched microbial communities from the Joint BioEnergy Institute, USA - SP1-4-D (SPAdes) | ecosystem: Engineered > Bioreactor > SSF (Solid state fermentation) > Aerobic >...
GCCAGAGCGGGGTGACGAGCTTCTATTCCCAGCCCTATATCCGCTACGACAACGTGGCCGTGGCCTTGAAATCCCGAGGTTACCGGATCGAGCGGATTGCCGATCTGGGCAGCTATTCGGTGCGTGCCTTCCAGCGTGCGCGGGTGCTGCTCGGCGAGGAATTCCAGCGCATGGCCGAGGCCAACCCGCGCTATCACGAAGAAGCCCAGCAGATCGCCCGTAACCGCCTCCTGTACAGCGGCCGGGTAGAGGTGGTGGTCGCCGATCGGCGGATCCTTCGCTACTTCAATCGGGACGTGTATCGCCAGGTGGATGTCAGCCAGCCGCTCACCGAGTACCCGCTGTTCCCGCCAACCCCTTACCAGCTGGGGCTGCGTGATCGCTCGATGCGTGATCGCTTCGACCGGGGGCTTGCCGACATCATCGCCAGCGGCGAGTACCAGGCAATCGAACGCCGCTACGCCATGTATTGAACCGCCCCGTCACTGGGTCAGTTCTTCGGGTTCTTCTTCGACCTTGGCAGCCAGCATCTCGGTGTCGATGGGGCGTGTCTCGACGCTGAAATCGCTGATTTCGATGGAGCCCTTGCCTTCGCCGACCAGGTGGAAGGAGAACGCCTTGCGGGTGTCCAGGTTGTCGAAGGCGAAGCTCAGCTGCACTGGCTGGCCTTTCTTCAAGCGCGGTATCTCCGGGACGTTGATCAGCACGTCACGGTCGAATTCCTTGGTCTTCAGGCGCAGCGTGGCGCCGGCTTCACTCATGGACAGCGCATTGATCTTCAGGGTCACGCGGGTTTGCGTGCCCTTGGGCAATTCCAGGTACTGGGCGCCGATCAGGTTGTCGGCCCAGTCATCGCCTGGCGTGGTGCGCAGGCGAATGCGCTCGTTGCTGGCGAACTGCAGCACCTGGTTGCCCTGGCCATCGCTCAGCGAGCGATCCAGCAGCTCGGCGCGCAGGCTCACCTGGCGCGCCGGCTTGCCGCTGACGCGGCCCAGGTACTCGGCGTGCTCGGCGATAAACCCCGGGCTGGCGTAGCGTCGGCAGACCTGCTGGAAGTTGCACTCGGTCAGCGTGCCCTGGCCGTCGTGCTCGCGCAGCAGGCCATTGGTGTAGGAGATGATCTGGCGGCCATGGGCGTAGTCACGCAGCATCGAGCGCCCGGCGATGTCGGCCGGCAACGGCAGGGCCAGGTAGTCGAGAATCGAGGCGGTCAGGTCGATATGCCCATAGACGCCGCCCTTGAGCGACGGCAACTGGGCCTGCTCGGGCGCCAGCATGAGATTGAAACCCCAGGCGGACGCCAGGCGCACGTTCTCGATACCGTGGGATTCGTCGGAGGTCACCACCACCAGGGTGTCGTCGAGCACGCCGCGCTGTTGCAGGCCGTCGAGGAAGTCGCCGATGGCGTCGTCGAGGTAGGCGATGGCGGCTTGCTTGGCACTGCCATGGCGCTCCAGGTAGTCGGCTGGTGCGGAATAGGGCTGGTGCGTGCCGACGGTCAGCAGGGTCAGCATCCATGGGGTCTTCTGCTTGCGCAGGCCATCGACGTAGCTCAGTGCGCCTTCGAAGTACGACCTGTCGTCCATGCCCCAGGCGAAGTCGAGGTACGGCGTGTTGCGGAACCAGTCGCGGCCCAGGGTCTTGTCGAAACCCATGCGCGGCATGATCTGGTCCTTGGCCATGAAACGCAGCCCGGCGCCCTGCAGAAAATGCGTGCTGAAACCGTTGTCGCGCAGCTGGGCCGGCAGGCACTGGGCGGCGCGTTCGGCATTGCCCAGCAGTTCGAGGCCCTTGGGTGTTCCCGAGGCCAGCTTGTCGTAGTCGCCACAGAGCATCGCGTAGAGGCCACGAATGGTCTGGTGGGCGTGCAGCACGTAATCGCTGGTGAGCATGCCGCGCTCGGCCCAGGCGCTCAGGCGCGGCATGAGGTCAGCCTGATAACCGCTGCCGATGGCGCGGCGGCTGGCGTCGATATAGGCGCCGGGAATGCCTTCCAGGGTAATGATCAGCACGTTGCGCGCGCGGCCTGGTTCGCCCAGCAGCGGTGTGCCGTCCATATCCAGGCGGGTCAGGCCGCTGACATCCGGTGGGCTGTTGGGCTGGCCGCGGCTCAGCCAGTCCTCGACGCCCAGCTGGGCGAGGCTGACCCCTTCGGCCAGCCATTTGTGGGGCAGGTTGAACTGCACCCACTGGTCCGCTTCGCTGGGGCTGCGGTACTGGTAGACGGCGTGGGTGGCGAGCAGCGCCAGGGGCGCCAGCAGCCAGGCCAACGAGGGTTTGCGCACCGGCGGCCGAGCGCCGAGCACCAGGAGGAACGCCAGGACCGCCAGGATCGACGCGCCTGCCAGCCAGGGATGGGTAAGGCCGCCGCCCTGGGTCGAGTGGCTGAGGAACTGAGCGTCGGTCAGGTAATGCAGGTCGGCGGGCTCGGGCATGCGGCCCACGGCGCTGACCAGCTCGACGGTGCCCAGGTTGAGCACCACCCAGCCCACCGCCAGCGGAATACCCAGCAACAGCCGGCGACGCAGGGCCAGCCAGAGCAGCAGGCTGCCAATCGCCAGGTCGGAGAGGTAACCGAACGGGTGGGACCAGCCCAGCGAGTAGCGACCGAGCAGTGGCAATGCAATGAACAACACAACCAGTGCCAGCAGAACGCTGGTCGGCCGCTGCAGCCAGGGGCTGAGAGAACGCACGTGTCTTCCTTAAACGATGATCGAGACGATGGCTTTCAGCCGGCCTTCACATCGACGAAGGACGCAGGTGCTGAAAAATCACTGACATCATTTTGAAACATGCGTGTGCTCATCGCCAGCAACAAGCGCTGAAGACGGCGAATAAGTCATTCAAATCATTGCCCGGACGGGCGAGGGGAGGGACTGCCGACCTGGCGCCCGTGGTCAGGCGCTGCAGGTCGATACAGAAAACTACTTTTTGGAAATGGTGATGTGCCGGCTGGCGGGGCCATTGGTCTGGCCGCTGACGCCTTTGGCGATCTCTTGGATCTTGCCGCCAGACTTGAGAAACGCCGCTACTTGAGCGTCGATCGATTCACTGGTTTCCACCGCGGGGGCAGGTTTGGCTTTGCTGTGGGATGCTTTGACGCGCATGACGGTCATATTGCCTACTCGAGTCATCAAGATGGCCGCCCATTGTATCACCGCTGCGCGCTTTACTGTTCATTCGATGACCAATGGGCGAAGCGGCTGGTAGCCGGTCGGGTTTCGCGGCGGCGAGTCGGGTACACTGCCGGCCTGAAAACGAGGGTAGGTACCATGGCTGTTATCGGACGTATGAATTCCTTGCAGGTCGTCAAGCACACCGACTTCGGTCTGTACCTGGACGGCGGGGCGGACGGCGAGATTCTATTGCCCAAGCGTTACATCCCCAAGGACACGCCGAGTGAGGTGGAAGACTGGCTCAACGTCTTCATCTACCTGGACAGTGAAGACAAACTGATCGCCACCACCGACAAGCCCAAGGTGCAGGTCGGCGAGTTCGCCAGCCTCAAGGTCGTCGACATCAACCGTGTCGGCCTGTTTCTCGACTGGGGCCTGCCCAAGGACCTGCTGCTGCCGCACTCGGAAGAAAAGCGCCCGCTGCAGATCGGCGACTACTGCGTGGTGCACGTGTTCGTCGACAAGCGCAGCCGCCGCATCACCGCCACCGCACGGCTGGATCGCTACCTGGACAAGCTGCCGGCCACTTACACGGCAGGCGAAGAAGTTGACCTGCTGGTGGTCGAGCCCACCGACATGGGCTTCAAGGCGATCATCAACGGCAAGCACTGGGGCCTGATCCACAAGAACGAAGTGATCGGCTTCATGCGCCCCGGCATCCGCCAGCCGGGGTTCATCAAGGAAATGCGCAGCGACGGCAAGATCAGCCTCAGCCTGCAACCGGTCGGTCAGCAGGTTGCCGACGGCCTCGGCGAGCAGATCCTGCAGCGCCTGCGTGACAGCGGCGGCGTGCTGGAGTTGAGCGACAAGAGTTCGCCGGAACGCATCAGCGCCATGTTCCGGGTCAGCAAGGGCAACTTCAAGAAAGCCATCGGCGGCCTGTACAAACAGGGTTTGATCAGCATCCATGAAGAACGTATCGAACTGATCAAGTGAGCAGCCCGCGGGGGAGCGGCCAAAAAGCACTTGAGTGGCACGCTTGGGCTGCTGAATAATGCGGCGTCCCGCCGGTGTAGCTCAGTCGGTAGAGCAGCGCACTCGTAACGCGAAGGTCGTAGGTTCGATTCCTATCTCCGGCACCAGTAATGAAGAGCCCGCATCGATTGATGCGGGCTTTTTTTGCGCGGCGAGAACGTCTCTGAACCCCGCAGGCGGCGCCTGTGGCAGCGAACGCAGGGGCAGGCGCGTCGCTACCGAGCCCATTGCGGATCGGTGGTGAAGGCGATGGTCAGCCAGCGGTTGGGGCCGGCGTCGCCAATCGCTTCGCCGATGGCGTCGCGCAGCCGATCCCAGTCGTCCAGGGTGCGTGCCGGCCAGTCGGCGGGCACGATGAAGTACAGCTCGACCTGCAGCGCGCGCCCCACCTTCGCCACATAGGCTTCGTAGCCGAGGAACCCCTCCTGTGCCACCACGGCCTCAGCCACCTCATCGACGTGCAGCTTCAACGCCGGCGGCGTGGCGAGCAGAATATCGGCCAGCGCCTGGCGGATGGTCAGCAGCGGCAAGGGCAGGATCACCAGGCAGATGATCGCCAGCACCGCCGGGTCGACGTAGGGGGCCAGCCAGGCGTACTCGGTACCGGCACTCAGCTCCCCGAGCAAGAAGGCGATCAACAGCGCCAGGGAGATACTGCCGGACATCACCCAGGCTTTGGCATCCAGGGCCACGAAGTCGGAACGGATCGCCCGGTTGGCCCGGAACTCCAGAGCCGCCAGGCTGAAGCAGGCGATGGTCGCCACCAGCGCGTAGATGATCGCAAAGCCGAAATCCAGGGATTTGCCGCCGGCCAGCAGGCTGCCGAGCGCATTGATCAGGGCATACAGGGTGACCCCGCAGAGCAGCGTGCCGTTGAGCGCGAGAACCATGGGTTCCAGGTGCCAGAAGCCCATGTTGAAACGTTCGGCAAGGCGGCGGCTGCTTTCGCCCGCAGCGGTGTGCTTGCTGATCAGCGTGGCGACGATCAGCGCCAGGCCGCTCATGCTGGCATCGGCGAGCGAATAGACCCCATCGAAGACGATCGAAAACGACCCCGACAACAGGCCAAAGAGGATACCGCCCCCCGCCAGCAGCAGGGTGACGGCGATTGATAGGCGCAGAATGCCTTGTTCGGTTGCCATGATCACTCACCAGGTGCAGGAGCTCGATGCCCGCAGCCAGCGCCGCCGCTGGCGTTTCGCAAGGGGTAGCGCCCGCCTGCTCGGCCAGGTGCGCAGGCGCCCGGGCATCGGCTGGTTGATAGCTGACGGCCAGTATAGGTTAGTGTCCGTGCATAAAAAATCGGCGAAATGGCAAGCCTTCATTGCGTTTGTGCAATGTAAGGCCTTGCTCGTGCGGTCCTGCGCGGGGCCAGAATGCCGGTACTAGAACCCGGTCTGCCGCACCAGCGCTGCCACCAGGATCCCGGCCGCAATGGCGGCAAGCGGCTTCTTGACCAGCAGCATGACGATGGCGGTGCTCAGCAACGCCAGCCTGGCGCCGTTGTCGCCCTCCAGGGCCAGCGGTGCAAGCAGGGCCACCAGCACCGAGCCGGACATGGCGCTGATGAAGTTCTGGGTTCTCAGGTTGATCGGCACGAAGGACATGACGAACACGCCGCCCCAACGGGTGGCCAGCGTGACCACGGCCATGACGAGCACGGCGATCAGGGCGCCGGAGCCAGCGGTCTCGAGCATCATGCTTTTTTCTCCATCCACAGTGCGCCGAGCGCACCACCGACCAGGGCGCCGACCACCACATGGCTGTTGCTGGGCAGGTACCAGTAGGCCAGCAGCGACGCGCTGGCGGCGACTGCCCAGATGATCAGGATGCGCAGGTTCTTCTGGCCGCCGACCACCATGGCCAGCAGGAAGCAGCCCATGACCATGTCGAGGCCGAAGCCCACCGGGTCGTCGATGGCGCTACCGAAATAGATGCCCAGCCAGGTACCCAGCAGCCAGGCCAGCCAAAGCGCCAGGCCGCCGCCGAGCAGCAGGCCGAGCCCGGGTTTGCCCGCGCCAAAGGCCTGCATCGACATTGCCCAGTTGGCATCTGACGCCACCAGCATCACGCCGTAGCGCTTGGCCGGCGGCAGGCTGCTCAGCCAGGGATAAAGGGTGGCGCCCATCAGCAGGTGGCGGGCGTTGATGGCGAAAACCGTCAGCGCCAGGGGCACCAGCGGTATGTGCGTGCCCCACATATCCAGCGCGGCGAACTGCGAGGCGCCGGCAAATACCAGCGCGCTCATCACCAGGCTGGTTTCGCTGCTGAGCCCGGTTTGCGTGGCGGCCAGGCCGAACGCCAAGCCGAACAGCACAACGAACGCCGAGATCGGCAGAAACTGGCGAAAGCCGTCCCAGGTAAGTGCGGCAGTGAGTGCTTGCAGCTGCTTTTCATCGTGAACGGGCATAACGATCCTGATTGTTGCATTAACACCGCCGGCCGACGGCTTTCCCTCTCCATGGCGCAGGTTTCGACAGCTGTTGATCGCCTGCAGGAAGGCACCGGGATTGGCATAGTCTACCAATCCCGTATGCGCTTGCGCGCTTACAGCGGCGGAGTGCGCGGCGGAATCTGCCGCTTGTTGCCGGTTGCTTCGAAGGCCGAGCCCAGCTGCAGCAGGGCGTTGTCGGCGTAGGCGCGGCCGGCGAAGGTCAGCCCGACCGGCATGCCGATATCGGCCATCACGCCCATCGGCACGGTGACCGTCGGCACGCCCAGGTGGCGAATGGCGAGGTTGCCGTTGGCGACCCAGATGCCGTTGCTCCAGGCGATATCCGCGGACTGCGGATTCACATCCGCATCGGCCGGGCCCACGTCGGCAACGGTGGGGAACAGCACCGCGTCGAGCTTGAGCTCATCCATCCATTGTTCGAGGTCGAGCTGGCGGGTCTTTTCCAGGCCGCGCAGGCCGTCCGGTACGCTGGCGATCTCGTTCCACGGGGTGATACCGCGCTGGGCCATGCGCACGTACTCGTCCATGCCGGCGGCCAGGTCGTCTTCACGGTTGGGCAGGGTACCGGGGTCGTGAGGGAAGATCTGCGGGCCGTCGACGTCGGCCAGGCGATTGAGTTTGGGGTCGTTATTGGCGCGCAGGAAGTCATCGAAGGCCCAGCCCGACAGCTCCCACAGCTCGTCATGCAGGAACTGGCGGGAGACCAGGCCGCGGTTGTACACCGTCGGCGCCCCGGGGCGGTCGCCCTCGCAGTTGGAGACCAGCGGGAAATCCACCTCGACCACCGTGGCGCCAGCCTGTTCCAGCGCGGCGCGGGCCTGTTCCCACAGCGCGATCACCGAGGCGCGGGTGTGGATGCGTTGCCCGGTCGGGCCGCCGATGCCAGGCTTTTCGCTGCTGCCGGCCAGTTCATCCTTGTTGATGTACATGCGTGGCACGCCAAAGCGCTTGCCCTTGAGCGCATCAGCCCCTGCGGCCAGTTCGAGGTAGGAGGCGGGCCGCACGTCGGACGCTTTCGGGATCGGCACCCAGGGCTGCAGGCGCCACAGATCGCCACGGGTGTCCGGATCGTCGGCCACGACAACGTCGAGGATCTCCAGCAGGTCCGCCATGGTGCGGGCGAAGGGCACGACCACGTCCATGGTCGGGGTCAGCGGCCAGTTGCCGCGCACCGAGATCACCCCACGCGAGGGCGTGTAGGCGCACAGGCCGTTGTTGGAAGCCGGGCCACGACCGCTCGACCAGGTTTCCTCGGCCAGACCAAAGGCAGCAAAGCTCGCCGCGGTGGCGGTGCCAGCCCCGTTGGAGGAGCCCGAGGCGAACGGTGCGGTGAGGTAATTGGCGTTGTAGGGGCTTTCGGCGCGGCCATACACGCCGCGCTGCATGCCGCCATTGGCCATCGGCGGCATATTGGTCTTGCCCAGGCAGATGGCACCGGCGGCGCGCAGGCGCTCGATGGTGAAGGCGTCACGCTGGGCGACCAGGTCCTTGAATGCCGGGCTGCCGGAGGCGGCGGTCAGGCCCTTGACCAGGTAGCTGTCCTTGGCGGTATAGGGAATGCCGTCCAGCGGGCTCAGGGTTTCGCCGCGAGCGCGACGGGCATCGGAGGCTTCGGCCTCCTGCAGTGCATCCGGGTTGCGCACCACCACGGCGTTGAGCCTGGTGTGCGTATCGGCGCCATCATAGGCGTCGACCCGCGCCAGGTAGGCCTTGACCAGTTCGACCGCCGTGGTGCGGCCGCCCTCGAGCGCAGCGCGCAGCTCGGCGATGGAGACTTCGGTTACCTCGAACATGCTGTCACCCCTGATGGCTCGCGGGCAGGCGACGTTGTTTGCGTGCCTCGTGCCCGTTCGAATGGCGGCTCTGGAGCCGGTTCGCGGTCGATTCTAGTGCTACTCGTGCAGAAGAGGCAGCCCCGGGCGTTCAATTTTTTGCACAGCCACGATGTTGTACATTGACGCCTGGATTCCAGTGAGGTGCCGCGATGCACGATTCGATCAAGCCCGTAAGCCTGGACAAGGCTTACCGACTGCTCAGCCACGGCCCGACCGTGCTTGTTTCTGCCCGCCATGCCGGTGTCGATGGGGTGATGGCCGCTGCCTGGGCCTGTGCCCTGGATTTCGAGCCGCCCAAGCTCACCGTGGTGCTCGATAAAAGCACCGCTACACGCGTACTGGTCGAGCGCAGCGGGCAGTTCGTGATCCAGGTGCCCACGGCCGCGCAGCTGGAACTGACCTATCAGGTCGGCTCGCGTAGCCTCAATGATGAGCCCAGCAAGCTGGCCGATAGCGGTGTCGAGCTGATCGCCCTGGGGGATCTGGATCTGCCGTTCGTTGCCGGCTGCTCGGCGTGGCTGGCCTGTCGGCTGATCGACGAGCCGCATAACCAGCAGGCGTACGACTTATTCATCGGCGAGGTCACCGCGGCCTGGGCGGATGAGCGAGTGTTCCGCGACGGCCGCTGGCACTTCGAGGATGCCGAGCCAAGCTGGCGCAGCATTCATCATGTGGCCGGCGGTCACTTTTACGGCATAGGCGAGGTGCTGACCCGCAAATGATCCGTGTCTGGCGTTGTCTCAGGCAGACATGCAGCGCAGGCGCATCGGCGCCGTGATTGGAGTTCGCGATGAAAACAATGATTGGTCTTACCCTGGCGCTGGCCGTTCTGGCCTGTGGCGCTGCAGCGGTGGCGGACGAGCGGGCGCCGCAAACCATCCGGGTGATTCCCAAGGCTTATGTAAGCCCAGGGGCGAGTGGCAGCGTCGACACTTATGAGCGCCAGGAGCGCTACAACCTCTATGGCGGCCAGCGCATACCGCAGGGCATCGATTCGCGCCGCTATGAAAGCGGGCAACGCAGCTCGACGTTCGAGACCCGTGGCGGCATTCGCCAGAGCACCGAATACCCGAATGGCTACGAAGTGCAGCGTTATCCGGGGCAGGGCACGCAGCAGTACCAGCAGCGGCGCTAGACGCCAAGCATTAGACTTTGGTCTAGAAAGCCGGGGGCTTCGACTAAGGTCGTCTGTTGCAAGTTGAGCGCTGACATAGAGTTATCCGTACCAGCATCCTGCTGTGGAGGATAACAATAAAATGAACGACAGCATTTACCGGCGGATCGAGCAAAGTCCGCGCTTCCGGGAGCTAGTAGCCAAGCGCGAGCGATTCGCCTGGATACTCTCCGCCATCATGCTCGGCATCTACGTCGGCTTCATTCTGCTCATCGCTTTCGTGCCCGGTTGGCTCGGTACCCGCATCAACCCGGATTCGCCGATCACCTGGGGTATCCCCGTCGGCGTCGGCGTGATCCTTTCCGCCTTCGTGCTGACCGGCATCTACGTGCGCCGCGCCAACAGCGAATTCGACAACCTGAACCAGGCGATCCTGGACGAGGTGGGCAAATGATCGGCCGTATTCTCTCCACGTTGGCCTTGATGGCCCTGGCCCCCGCATTGTGGGCCGATGCGCTGGCCGGCGAAGTGCAGAAGCAGGCGGTCAATACGCCTGCCATCCTGATGTTCCTGGCCTTCGTCGGTGGCACCCTGTGCATCACCTACTGGGCCTCCAAGCGCAGCAAGTCGACGTCCGATTTCTATACCGCAGGCGGCGGTATCACCGGCTTCCAGAATGGTCTGGCGATCGCTGGCGATTACATGTCGGCAGCTTCCTTCCTGGGTATTTCCGCGCTGGTGTTCACCTCCGGCTACGACGGCCTGATCTACTCGATCGGCTTCCTGGTCGGCTGGCCGGTGATCCTCTTCCTGATCGCCGAGCGCCTGCGCAACCTGGGCAAATACACCTTCGCCGACGTGGCCTCCTATCGCCTCAAGCAGAAGGAAATCCGCACCCTGTCGGCCAGTGGCTCGCTGGTGGTGGTGGCCTTCTACCTGATCGCGCAAATGGTCGGCGCCGGCAAGCTGATCCAGTTGCTGTTCGGCCTCGATTACCACGTGGCGGTGGTGCTGGTCGGCATCCTGATGGTGATGTACGTGCTGTTCGGCGGCATGTTGGCCACCACCTGGGTGCAGATCATCAAGGCGGTGCTGCTGCTCTCCGGCGCCTCGTTCATGGCCTTCATGGTGATGAAGCACGTCGGCTTCAACTTCAACACGCTGTTCACCGAAGCGATCAAGGTTCACGCCAACGGCGAAGCCATCATGAGCCCGGGCGGCCTGGTCAAGGATCCGATCTCGGCGATTTCCCTCGGCCTCGCGCTGATGTTCGGTACGGCTGGTCTGCCGCACATCCTCATGCGCTTCTTCACCGTGGGTGATGCCAAGGAAGCCCGCAAATCGGTGTTCTACGCCACCGGTTTCATCGGCTACTTCTACATCCTGACCTTCATCATCGGCTTTGGCGCGATTCTGCTGGTGAGCACCAACCCGGCCTTCAAGGACGCTGCCGGCGCGCTGCTGGGCGGCAACAACATGGCGGCGGTGCACCTGGCCAACGCGGTGGGTGGCAGCATCTTCCTGGGCTTCATCTCGGCCGTGGCCTTCGCCACCATCCTTGCGGTGGTAGCCGGCCTGACCCTGGCGGGCGCCTCGGCGGTATCCCACGACCTGTATGCCAGCGTGATCAAGAAGGGCAACGTCAACGAGAAGGATGAGCTGCGGGTTTCGAAGATCACCACCGTGTGCCTGGGTGTCCTGGCCATCGGCCTGGGCATTCTCTTCGAGAAGCAGAACATCGCCTTCATGGTGGGCCTGGCCTTCTCCATCGCAGCGAGCTGTAACTTCCCGGTGCTGTTCCTTTCCATGTACTGGAAAAACCTGACCACCCGCGGGGCGATGATCGGCGGCTGGCTGGGCCTGATCACGGCCGTGGTGTTGATGGTGCTCGGCCCGACCATCTGGGTCTCGGTACTCGGCCACGCGAAGGCGATCTTCCCGTACGAATACCCGGCGCTGTTCTCGATCGCCGTTGCCTTCATCGGTATCTGGTTCTTCTCGATCACCGACAAGTCCAAGGCGGCCGAAGGGGAGCGCGCGTTGTTCCTGCCGCAATTCGTGCGTTCGCACACCGGCCTGGGGGCCAGTGGCGCTTCGGCTCACTGATTGCGCACCGGGTAAACGAAGGGGCGGCCTGCGGGTCGCCCCTTTTTTTTGGTT
>Ga0207790_1000621_pt1 | contig 11670 bp, 8 predicted proteins | sample HigsolmetaGSP14D_FD_184842 | JGI IMG/M metagenome (GOLD analysis project Ga0207790, IMG submission 184842) | High solid enriched microbial communities from the Joint BioEnergy Institute, USA - SP1-4-D (SPAdes) | ecosystem: Engineered > Bioreactor > SSF (Solid state fermentation) > Aerobic >...
CTGTTGGCGGGTAACGCACCGGCCATGGCCCTGGAAGCGCAGCCTGCCAGTCGCTTGCCCAAGCGGGAAACCGGCGAGCAGGGCGTGTTGTTCAGCAAGACCGGCTCGACCAACGGCTTTGGTGGCTATGTCGCCTTCGCACCAGAAGAGCGTATTGGCGTGGTGATGCTGGCCAACCGCAACGTGCCCCTCGAAGCGCGGGTCGATGCATCCTACAAGCTGCTGCAGCTGGTGTTGGAAGCTGACCGCTAGCCTCAGGCGTTTTTCAGACGCAGGAGCTGACGCTCAGGCGAAAAGCACGGCGTGTTGCTCGGTGCGCGTGGGGCTGATCTCGGCAGGTTGGCGGCGTAAACCGGCCCGCCAGGTGCAGCCTGCGGGCTAAAGCGCCACGGCGGGCACACTGTAACCAGTACAGCGCTCGACAACCTCTGCAACGGGCATAAAAAAGCCCCGCACGAGGCGGGGCTCTGTAACGCAGGCGAAGCCTTACGCTTGAACGACCGGGATGTTCGCGTTGGCCGCAGCCTCGCGGAACTCGGCGATCTGGTCGAAGCTCAGGTAGCGGTAAACGTCGGCAGCCATGCTGTCGATGTTCTTCGCGTACTCCATGTACTCCTCGACGGTCGGCAGCTTGCCCATGATGGACGCGACAGCGGCCAGCTCGGCAGAAGCCAGGTACACGTTGGCACCATCACCCAGGCGGTTCGGGAAGTTACGGGTCGAGGTCGACACCACGGTCGAATTCGGCTCGACGCGTGCCTGGTTACCCATGCACAGCGAGCAGCCCGGCATTTCCATGCGCGCGCCAGCCTTGCCGTAGATGCCGTAGTAGCCTTCTTCGGTCAGCTGGTGAGCGTCCATCTTGGTCGGCGGCGACAGCCACAGACGAGTCGGCAGCTGACCCTTGACCTGCTCCAGCAGCTTACCGGCAGCGCGGAAGTGACCGATGTTGGTCATGCACGAACCGATGAACACTTCGTCGATCTTCTCGCCCTGAACGGTCGACAGCAGACGCGCGTCGTCCGGATCGTTCGGCGCGCAGAGCACAGGCTCCTTGATGTCGGCCAGGTCGATCTCGATGACTTCGGCGTACTCGGCGTCCTTGTCGGCGCTGAGCAGCACGGGGTTGGCCAGCCAGGCTTCCATCGCTTGAGCACGACGCTCCATGGTGCGCGCATCGCCGTAGCCTTCGCTGATCATCCAGCGCAGCAGGGTGATGTTCGACTTCAGGTACTCGGCAATGGCTTTTTCCGGCAGCTTGATGGTGCAACCTGCAGCGGAACGCTCGGCAGAGGCGTCGGACAGCTCGAATGCCTGCTCGACGGTCAGCTCGTCCAGGCCTTCGATTTCCAGGATGCGGCCGGAGAAGGCGTTGATCTTGCCTTTCTTCTCGACGGTCAGCAGGCCCTTCTGGATGGCGTAGTAAGGGATGGCATGCACCAGGTCACGCAGGGTGATGCCTGGGTTCAGCTTGCCCTTGAAGCGCACCAGAACCGACTCCGGCATGTCCAGCGGCATCACGCCGGTGGCCGCGGCGAAGGCGACCAGGCCGGAACCGGCCGGGAAGGAGATGCCGATCGGGAAGCGGGTGTGCGAGTCACCACCGGTACCGACGGTGTCCGGCAGCAGCATGCGGTTCAGCCAGCTGTGGATGATGCCGTCGCCAGGACGCAGCGACACGCCGCCACGGGTGCGGATGAAATCCGGCAGGGTGTGGTGGGTGGTGACGTCGATCGGCTTCGGATAGGCCGCGGTGTGGCAGAACGACTGCATCACCAGGTCAGCGGAGAAGCCCAGGCACGCCAGGTCTTTCAGCTCGTCGCGGGTCATCGGGCCAGTGGTGTCCTGGGAGCCGACGGTGGTCATCTTCGGTTCGCAGTAGGTGCCCGGACGCACGCCTTTGCCTTCCGGCAGGCCGCAGGCCTTGCCGACCATCTTCTGCGCCAGGGTGTAACCCTTGCCCGTGTCGACCGGCGCTTCCGGCAGCTTGAACAGGTCGGTTGGGCCCAGGCCCAGCTCGGCACGCGCTTTCTCGGTCAGGCCACGGCCGACGATCAGCGGGATACGGCCGCCAGCACGAACTTCGTCGAGCAGCACCGGCGTCTTCAGTTCGAAGGTGGTGATCACTTCGTCGCTGTCGTGTTTGCAGACCTTGCCCTGGTGCGGGTACAGGTCGATCACGTCGCCCATGTTGATGTTCGACACGTCGAACTCGATCGGCAGGGCGCCGGCATCTTCCATGGTGTTGTAGAAGATCGGCGCGATCTTGGTGCCGAAGCAGAAGCCGCCAGCACGCTTGTTGGGTACGTACGGGATGTCGTCGCCAAAGAACCACAGCACCGAGTTGGTGGCGGATTTACGCGAAGAACCGGTACCGACCACGTCACCGACGTAGGCAACCGGGAAGCCGTCGCCGTACATCTGGGCGATCTGCTTCATCGGGCCGATGGAGCCCTGCACGTCAGGCACGATGCCTTCACGGGCCATTTTCAGCATGGCCAGGGCGTGCAGCGGGATGTCCGGGCGCGACCAGGCATCCGGCGCCGGCGACAGGTCGTCGGTGTTGGTTTCGCCAGTGACCTTGAAAACCCGCAGGCTGATCTTCTCGGCCAGGGTCGGGCGCTTCTTGAACCACTCGCCATCGGCCCAGGACTGCAGCACGCCTTTGGCGTGGGCATTGCCCGCTTTGGCTTTTTCGGCGACGTCGTGGAAGGCGTCGAACATCAGCAGGGTGTGCTTGAGTTGTTCGGCAGCAACGGCGCCCAGTTCGGCGTCGTCCAGCAGTTCGACCAGGGTGGCGATGTTGTAGCCGCCCTGCATGGTGCCGAGCAGTTCGGTGGCGCGCTTCTTGTCGATCAGCGGGGAAGTGGCTTCGCCCTTGGCGAGAGCGGAGAGGAAGCCGGCCTTTACATAGGCGGCTTCGTCGACGCCTGGCGGCACGCGGTTGGTGATCAGGTCGAGGAGGAATTCTTCTTCGCCGGCCGGCGGGTTCTTCAGCAGGTCGACGAGACCGGCGGTTTGTTCGGCGTTTAGCGGCTGGGGCACGATACCCTGGGCGGCACGCTCTGCTACGTGTTTGCGGTAGGCTTCAAGCACAGTTATTACCCTCATCAGTGGTCCCAAATGGGAAGTCCGGGACGCATGCAGGAATGCACCAAACACATCCGCAGCTCAGCCTGATGGGCTGTGCGCGATGGTTTCAATGCTTCCATCCGGAAGCTGCTTTCAAAGTTTTACGCCTGCAGGACGTAGTTGATGAGGGGCTGGCATGGCCTGAGGATGGCCACGCCAACATCGCGCTGCAGGATCGACTGTGCTCGTGACGCTTTGAAAACAGCTTCCAACGGACATTGCGCCTTTCGCAAGGCGCGCTGATTCTAGCGGAATCTTCACGCGAAGTTAAGTGAAAGACCCATCGTCCTCTGGGGTGATCCCCATTAGACAAAGGGCTAAGATGCAGCCCTTACTATCCGGTTTATCGATTCAAGGCATGCCCAATCAACGTATCAAGACACCTTGCATAGGCCTGTGCTCCACGGTTTTCGGCGATACCGTATGCCGCGGCTGCAAGCGCTTTCACCATGAGGTGATCAACTGGAACGGCTACAGCGACGAAGAAAAACAGTCGGTGTGGTTGCGCCTGGAAATGTTGCTGGTGCAGGTAATGACCGCCAAGCTGGAGGTGTTCGACGAGGCGCTGCTGCTCAAACAGCTGCAGCAGCGGCAGATTCGCTTCGTTCCCCAGCAGTCGGCCTATTGCTGGGCCTATCAGCTGCTGGCTCGCGGGGCGCGGGCGATCACCCAGCTGGAAGCCTACGGCATCGTGTTGCTGCCCGAATTTCGTGATTGGCCGCTGCCGGATCTGCGTGACGCCATCGACCGCGAGTTCTTCCTGCTCTCCGAGGCGCACTTCGAGCGTTACATCGCGCCGCGTTTTCTCAAGGAAGGCATGGAGCTGCGCGTCTGACGGCCCGCAAACGCGCCTCCCGAATGCAAAGAAGCCCGGCACTTGGCCGGGCTTCTTCTTGCCGCGAGACCTGTTAGCGGTATTCGCACAGGTACGCGGTGTCCTGTTCGACCTTGAGCTGGAACTTGCTGTCGGCCGGCACGGTGAAGCGGCTGCCGGCGGTGAAGGTTTCCCAGTTGTCGCTGCCCGGCAGCTTGACCGTCAGGGCGCCGGCGATCACGTGCATGATCTCCAGCTGGCCGGTGCCGAATTCGTATTCGCCTGCTGCCATCACGCCAATCGTGGCCGGGCCTTCTGCCATGCCGAACGCGATGGATTTGACGGTACCGTCGAAATACTCGTTGACCTTGAACATGTGCATCCTCGTGAGCGGCAGAATAAGTGGCTGGCAAGTATGCCCAAGGCATCTGGCGGCGTCACGTGGTGCGCGTAGCGCCTCGCTCGTTCATCACCAGCGGCAGCAGGCGGGCGGTATTGCGCGCATCGTTCAGGGCGCGATGCTGCTGGCCGCTGAAGCTGATTCCCGCCAGCTGCAAGGCGGCATTCAGGCCGACGGGGCGGGCGAGCTGTCGCGCCTTGGCGAAGCGGCGCTTGAGGTTGACGTGGGCCAGCGTTTGCAGGTGGCTGACCAGGCCGTGGCGCTGCCAGTCCTGCTCCAGCTGCTGGCGATCATAGTCGCCCCAGCTGCACCAGCCTTGCAGGCGCGGGCGGTAGGGCTCCAGCCAGCGCTCGAACTGTGGCCACAGCACCGGCAGTGTGGCGGCTTGATCCACCTCTGCCTGGCTGATATGGGTCAGTTGCCGGCAGAAGCGGGTCAGCATGGGGCGGCGCAGCGGCCGCACGAAACGCTGGAAATGGTCGATCTCGTGGCCGCCGGCATCGACCAGGCTGGCCCCTATCTCGATGATTTCCATGTGCTCCACCGGCCAGCCACCTTCTTCGGTGGTGGCTTCCAGGTCGATGACCAGCCAATACCCCATTGCCTCTCCTTGTCTGCCGCCTTGGCGCCTGGTGACGGGCGCTCAGAGCTCAGACCGACGAGTGGTGCGATTCGTGCCATTTGTGAAATGCCATCATGGACATTGTGTCCTTGCGGCGCTGGCTATACTTGCGCACGCAAGGCCGTGATTCTCTATTTCCCGCGTGAAAGGTGAGCGTGTTTCATGGATGACTCTGTGGTGTTTTCAGATGACGAGACGATTGGTGACAGTACCCACCAGGCGTGGCGCATCCTGACCGTTGATGACGACCCTGACTTTCAGCGTGCAACCGCCTTTGCAATCAGTGAGATGGACATTCTCGGCCGGCGTGTCGAGATCACCCAGGCTTTCAGTAACCGCGAGGCCGCCATGTTGCTGGCCGAACAGCAGGATTTCGCCCTGGTGTTGCTCGATGTGGTGATGGAGACCGAAGACGCCGGGCTGCGATTGGTCAAGACCCTGCGCGAGGTCATCGGCAACGCCGAGATCCGCATCGTGCTGCTCACCGGCGAGCCTGGCATGGCGCCGGTGCAGAGCGTGATGCGCGACTACGACATCAACGACTACTGGTCCAAGAACGAACTGAGCGCCGAACGCCTGCGCACGGTGCTTACCGCCGGGTTGCGCAGCTACGCCCAGCTCAAGGCCACGGCCCGCGCCCGCCGCGGCCTGCAGATGATCGTCGAGTCCAGCAACGCGCTGTTCTGCTCGAAGAACACCCGCGAACTGTCGGCCAAGATCCTTTCCGAGATCGCCTCGCTGCTCGACCTGCAGGCCGAAGGCATCGTGTGCGTGAAGGCCCAGGATGCCGCGCCCGGTGAACTGCCCGACGCTTACGTGATCAGTGCCAGCGGGCGCTTCTACAGCTCCATCGACGGCAATCTCAATGGCCTGGGGGATGACGCGGTGGCCAGCGCGCTGCGCTGCAGCCTGCAAAAACAGACGACCTTGCGCTTTGACGATTGCACCGTGCTGTTCTTCCCGCGCTTTCAGGCCGGTGCCGACTACGCCTGCTACGTGGCCACCGAGCGAACGCTGGACGATACCGAGCTGGAACTGCTCGAGGTGTTCAGCGCCAGTATCAGCCGCGGGCTCTACAACGTGGCGCTGTTCAGTCGCCTGGAGGAGATGGCCTACCAGGACGACCTGCTGAAGATCCCCAACCGCAATGCATTGATCCGCATGCTGGACATGACCCTGAGCAGCCCGAACAAGGATGATCGGGTGCTGGTGCTGCTCGACATCGACAATTTCTCGGGCGCCAACACCGCCTTCGGCACCGGCTACGGGGATTTCATTCTTGGCCTGGTGGCCAATCGGTTGCGGGAAACATTCGACGGCAACGTGCTGATCGCACGGGTTCGCGACGATCTGTTCGCCGTGCTCGGCCCCGAGCATCAGGTGCGTGCCGAAGCTATCGTGGCGCTGTTCCGCCGCCCCAACCGGCCCTATGAGCTGGGCCAGGTACACAGCCTGAGTAGCGTCACCCTGTACCTGCGCGATTTCGACGATACCGCCAGCGTGGCCCTGCAGGATGCCCGCTTGACGCTCAAGCAAGCCAAGCAGTTGGGGCACGACCAGCATGTGGTGCACGACCGCCGACTGCAGAGCGCCCATGCCGAATCGTTCCGGCTGCTGCTGGCGCTGCGTGATGCGGTGGCCAGCGACCTGATCAGCATCGAACTGCAGCCCCAGGTGGATATGCGCAGCGGCGTGGTTACCGGGGTCGAGGCCCTGGCGCGCTGGTACCAGCCCGACGGCAAGGCCATCCCGCCCTTGGAGTTCATACCGCTGGCCGAGGCCACCGGCTATATCCTGCCCCTGGGTGATCTGCTCATGCGCCTGGCCCTGCAGGCGGCCCGCCGCCTGGCCGAATCCGGGTATCGCGACATTCGGGTGGCGATCAACGTGTCGGCCAGCCAGTTGCTGCAGCGCGACTTCATCGAGCGCTTCACCCTGCACCTGGAGGCGGCCGGCGTGAGTGCCGCCCAGGTGGAACTGGAAATCACCGAATCGGTGGCCATGCGCTCGTTCGAGCAGGTTTGCGAGCAACTGCTGGCGCTGCGGACGATGGGCGTGAAAGTGGCCATCGACGACTTCGGCACCGGCTTTTCGTCGCTCAGCTACCTGCGCCAGCTGCCTGCCGATCGTTTGAAGATCGACCGCAGCTTCGTCGAGGAGCTGCGCGCGGACGACGATGGCCAGGCGATCGCCGAGGCGATCATTCAGATCGCACGGCGTGTCGGCATGACGGTGATCGCCGAGGGCGTGGAGAACCAGCAACAGGTCGAGTGGTTGATGCAGCATGACTGCCTGGAAGCCCAGGGTTACCTGTTCGCCAGGCCGATGTCGCTGGAACGCCTGCTGAATTGGCTAGGCGAGCGTCCGTCGCGGTGATGACTCGCCGCATCGCCGGCTGGCGGGCGGCGCTTGCCAGGCCGCTGCCGCGCAACCTGCTGGTGCTGTTTCTGCCCTGGTCGCTGTTGATCGTGGTGCTCAGCCTGTTGCTTTACGAGCGCATGCTCGGCGACCGCCTGGAGCCGCTGCTCGAGGCGCAGACCGACAGCCTGAACGAGGGGGTGGCGGTGCTGGAACGGCACCTGTCGAGTTTGCGCGGCGACCTGCAGTTCCTCAGTCAGCAGCCCTTGCTCAACCGCGCCGTCCGGCAGGCCGCCGATGGCAGTGATGCGGCATTGAGCGAGCTGTTCGCCGAGTTTTCCGATAGTCGCGGCACCTATCAGCACATCCGCTGGCTCGATGAGAATGGCATGGAGCGGGTGCGCATCGACAACAAGTCGGGCAAGGCCCGCCCGGTGTCGGGGCCGGATCTGCACAATGACTCGGCCGCCTATTACTTCGTGGAGACCATGCACCTCTACAAGGGCGACTCGTACCTGTCGCGTTTCGATCTCGTGCGGCATTACCGGCCTGACGGCTCCGTGGAATCGGTCGTGCCGATCCTGCGTGCGGCGGTGCCGGTGTTCAGTGAGCGCGGCGAGCGGCGCGGCGTCCTGGTTCTCGACTATCGCGCCGAACGCATGCTGGAGCGGCTGCGCGAGACGTCGGTGGCTTATGGCGGGTCGCTGCAACTGCTCGATCACGAAGGTTACTGGATGCTCGGCGAGCGCCCCGAGCAAGCCTGGGGCTTTTTGATGGGCAAGCCCGACCTGACGCTTGCCAGCCATCAACCGTCTAGCTGGCGGCGCCTGCAGGGCGAGCAGCGCGGCTCGTTCATCGACGCGGCAGGCTTCTGGGCCTATAGCCATTTCCGGCCGAGTGACGCTGCCTCGGCAAACGCCAACGACGCCGACCACTGGCTGCTGCTCTCGCACCTGCCTGCCCAGAACCTCAGCGCATTGCGTTGGGATGTTCTGTGGCGCGTGCTGCTGTTCTTCGGCGTGCTGCAAAGCGTGGGGCTGTTGATCAGCGTGCGGCGGGCGATCGACGAGGCAGAACGGCTGCGCGCCGAGCATGGCTTGCACGTGAGCAGCCGGGCGCTGGCCAGCAGCAATGAGCAATTGCAGCGTACCGTCGAGCAACTGCAGCGCACGCGCCGCGCCTTGTTGCAGGCTGAAAAGCTGTCGTCCCTGGGCACCATGGTCGCCGGCGTCGCCCATGAATTGAATACCCCAATTGGCGCTGCCAGCGTGGCCGCTTCGACCCTGGAACGAGCCAGCCAGGAATTTCAGGCGGCGATGCGCGAAGGCCTGAAGCGCACCACCCTGGAGCGTTTCGTGCAGCGCACCGACGAAGGCCTGAGCATCATTTTGATCAGCCTGGAGCGGATGTCGCAGCTGACCCGTGCCTTCAAGCAGTTGGCCACCGACCGTGCCAGCACCGAGCGGCGGCGCTTCGACCTGCGTGAACTGGTGGAGGAGGTGGTGCTGCTGTTACAGCCGAAGCTGCGCCAGAACGACCATCGAATCGTCGTGGAGGTGGCCCCGGATCTGCTGCTGGACAGCTACCCCGGGCCCCTCGGGCAGGTGGTGCAGAATCTCGTCGACAATGCGCTGGTTCACGCATTCGATCCCGGCGTGAAAGGCGTGGTCACCATCCGTGGCCAGCTCGATGAGGCGCAAGGGCAGTGCGTCATCGAGGTCATCGACGACGGCCGCGGCATGGACGAGGATCTGCTCGGCAAGATTTTCGACCCGTTCTTCACCACCCGTCGCGGCCAGGGTGGCACCGGCCTGGGCTTGCATATCACCCATCAGCTGGCGGTGGACGTGCTCGGTGCCGAGCTGGAGGTCGACAGCACACCGGGCGAGGGTTCGCGTTTCAGCATTCGCTTCGATTTGAACTGACTGTCGGGGGCTGCCGGCCTGCCTTGCGGCAGGCTAGAATCGTCGCCGTTCGCTGTATGCCCCTTGTTCGAGATCCTTTCCATGCAATGTCGTCCTGGTTGTGGCGCCTGCTGTATCTCCCCGTCGATCAGCTCCTTCATTCCCGGCATGCCCAATGGCAAGGCGGCTGGCGAGCGCTGTGTGAATCTGGCCGAGGACAATCGCTGTTCGATCTTCGGGCGCGAGGATCGACCCGCGGTATGCGGCGCATTTTCAGCTGATTTCGCTGTCTGCGGTAATAGCCGTGAAGAAGCCATCCGCCTGCTGGCGTGGCTGGAAGGCGCCACGGCAACGGCTGTCTGACGCTCTACAGGCCAACCCCGGAGAATGAAATGTCGTTGACCCGTTTGTTGCTAGCAAGTACGGCGCTGTGTCTCGCCTCTGCCGCCCATGCCGAGGACTGGCGCCTGGCCAAGGACGAGGAGGGCATCAAGGTGTACCTCAGTGAGGTGGCCGGCTCCCCCTACAAGGCCTACCGTGGCGTGACCCTGATCAAGACCGACATGGCCAGGCTAAAGGCTCTGCAGGAGGACGTGGTGGCCTCCTGTGCGTGGATCCACGAGTGCCAGGAGCAGCGGCTGCTCAAGCATGAGGGCGCCAAGAGCTGGACCTACACCCGCTTCAACACGCCGTGGCCGGTGACGCCGCGGGATTCGGTCATCGAGGTCACCACCGAGCAGAGTGCTGATGGCAGCCTTACCCGCACCCTGCACGGCGTACCTGATTATCGCCCCGAGGAAAAAGGCTACGTGCGCGTCGCCAGTGTGGAAGGGCGCTGGACGATGACGCCAAAAGCGGACGGCATGGTCGAGGTCGTCTATGAAGCGCATACCGATCCCGGTGGTAGCGTTCCATCTTGGTTGTCCAACAAGTTCGTGGTCGAGGCGCCCTTCAATACGCTCAAGGGCATGCGCGAGAAGGCCCAGCAGTAGCGTTCAGGCAATAAAAAACCCGCCATCAAGGCGGGTTTTTTGTGGGCGGGTGACGATCAGTCGTCGCCGCTCATGATGCCAAAGATCTGCAGCAGGCTGACGAACAGGTTGTAGATCGACACGTACAGGGTGATGGTCGCCATGATGTAGTTACGCTCACCACCATGGATGATCGCGCTGGTCTGGAACAGGATACAGGCCGACGAGAACAGCACGAAGCCCGCACTGATGGCCAGTTGCAGGCCGCTGATCTGGAAGAAGAAGCTGGCCAGTACCGCACCCAGCAGGACGAAGAAGCCGGCGGTGATGAAACCGCTCAGGAAGCTCATGTCCTTGCGGGTGGTCAGCACGTAGGCCGACAGGCCGCAGAATACCACCGCGGTCATCATGAAGGCCGAGCTGACGACTTCGGCGCCGTTGGCCATGCCCAGGTAACGGTTGAGGATCGGGCCCAGGGTGTAACCCATGAAGCCGGTAAGGGCGAAGGTCGACAGCAGGCCCCAGCCGGAATTACGCAGCTTGGCGGTCAGGAAGAACAGGCCGTAGAAGCCGATCAGCACGACAAAGATGTTCGGGTAGGGAACATTGGCGCGCTGCGCCATGAACGCCACGATGCCGCTGAATGCCAGGGTGAGAGCCAGCAAACCGTATGTGTTGCGCAGAACGCTGCTGACTGCGGTTTGTTCAACCCGTGAAGGGCTATGTGCGTAATCTTGTTCGCGCATGGCGACACTCCTAGTGAATGCTGTTGGTCCGTGACCAAGGTCGAGAAGCATCTTAACAGAGCCTTGGCTACTGCCAAGTCAGAGTGTTTGACAGTGTGTTGCGTTCCGGTAAGATGCCGCCCGCAACCTGCGAGGTTGCAAAGGAATGTTTCGGCAAGCCGATATATTTCGTGTCGACCTGGAGGGTTGGCAGAGCGGTTGAATGCACCGGTCTTGAAAACCGGCGAACGTTAATAGCGTTCCCAGGGTTCGAATCCCTGGCCCTCCACCACTTCTGAAGAAGCCTGGCATTGGCCGGGCTTTTTTTCGTCCGGCGATTCTCCATGATTGCACCGCGCCGTAGCTCGGCAAGCACAGGCGCGCCGGTTCGCTTTCGATGCCCGGCTGGCCGTTCATCATGGTTGGCGAAGCCGCGCAGCATGGCCAGCCCCGCGGTGGCGAGAGCACTGAATGGCTCGATAGCAGTGGGTGCGAGGCCTTTCAAGGCAACGCCAATCGCTGCGCAACTGGCTTGTCGCCCTCGAGCCCGATCGCTCAGCCCTGACTGAATTCCGCGAGGATTTGCAGGAGCGAGTAAATGCCGGCGCCCAGAAGCGAGGCGAGTGACAGGGCGACGCCGAGTGCTATCCAGATCATGGTCAGGTTCTTCCAATCGATAGTTACGGGCTGCCCGCCTGGGCGGCACCCAGGCCCGGCTGGGCATGATCGAAATAGAATGGGCGC
>Ga0207790_1000623_pt1 | contig 11668 bp, 9 predicted proteins | sample HigsolmetaGSP14D_FD_184842 | JGI IMG/M metagenome (GOLD analysis project Ga0207790, IMG submission 184842) | High solid enriched microbial communities from the Joint BioEnergy Institute, USA - SP1-4-D (SPAdes) | ecosystem: Engineered > Bioreactor > SSF (Solid state fermentation) > Aerobic >...
CAGCCGGCTAAACGTGTTCGAGCACCTGGGTGGCGAGCATGAACGGCGTATCGATGGGCTGGCCGACGGCTGGTCGCTGGCGCGCGCGGCGGATCTCAACCTGGTGGCCATCGAGTGCCTGGCCGGTGAAGACGCCCGCTGCCTGCCGCTGACCCCCGGCCTGCCTGACGATGCCTATCGTCATGACGGCCAACTGACCAAACGCGACGTGCGGGCGATTACCCTGTCGCGCCTGGCGCCATCGCCCGGCGAGCTGCTCTGGGACGTCGGTGCCGGCTGCGGCTCCATCGGCATCGAGTGGCTGCGCGCCCACCCCAGCTGCCGCGCCATCGCCATCGAGGCCGATGAGGGGCGCCAGGCGCATATCGCCCACAACCGTGATGCCCTCGGCGTGCCGGGCCTGCAGCTGGTGGCCGGGCGGGCGCCCGAGGCGCTGGAGGGGTTGGCCGCGCCTGACGCGATCTTTATCGGTGGCGGCGTCACCGTGCCGGGCGTGCTGCACGGTTGCTGGCAGGCGCTCAAACCCGGTGGGCGGCTGGTCGCCAACGCCGTGACCCTGCAGAGCGAGGCCGCGCTGGTCGCCTTTCGTGGCGAGCAGGGCGGCGAGCTGACGCGCATCGAAGTCGCCCAGGCCAAACCCCTGGGCGGCTTCGACACCTGGCGCGCTGCCCTGCCGATCAGCCTGCTCGAGGTCCGCAAACCGCGATGAGCCGCATCCTGTTGCTCGGTGGCATCGGTGAAGCGCTGAATCTCGCCCGCCGCCTTGGCCCCGAACATATCTACAGCCTGGCTGGATTGGGCAAGGTGCCTGACGACCTTGTTTGTCGGCTGCGGGTCGGCGGCTTTGGCGGTGCCGAGGGGCTGGCCGAGTTTATCCACCGGGAAGGCATCGAGCTGCTGGTCGACGCCACTCACCCCTACGCGGCGCAGATCAGCCGCAACGCCGCCCGCGCCGCCGGGCAGGCCGGCATCCCCTGCTGGGCGCTGCGTCGCCCGGGCTGGGTTGCGGCACCCGGCGATGACTGGCGCGAGGTGTTCGACTGGCCGTCACTGATCGCCGCGCTGGGAGATTTCCAGCGGCCGCTGTTCACCCTGGGCCGCGAGCCCCTGGAGCATCTGCAGGAGATTCCTGCCCATCAGCACTGGACGGTGCGCTGCCTGCAAACCCAGCCGGCCAGCGAGCGGGCCGAGGTGATTGGGGCGCGCGGGCCGTTCAGCCTGGAGGGCGAGCGCGCGCTGTTCGCGCGGCTGAACTGCGACGTGCTGGTCAGCAAGAACAGCGGCAGCGCCGCCACCGAGCACAAGCTGCAGGTCGCCCGCGAACGTGGCGTGCCGGTGCTGGTGCTGCAGCGGCCGTCGTTACCCGCGGTGGACCGCGAGTTCAGTGAGCCCGAAGCGCTCTGGCAGGCGTTGCAGGGGCTTGGCCTCTAGCCGTAGCCCGCGGTAGAGCGCAGCGAAACCCGGGAACGCTCTGCCAGATGTAGGCGAATCCAAAGGTCATCCTGGGTATCGCTGCGCTCGACCCAGGCTACGAAGCTGCGCTCAATCCAGGCTACGTAATGACCACGCTGTTAAACTGCCGCACTTTTTGCGGAGCTCGACCATGAACGCAACGCCTTATGCCCAGGTGCTATTCGCTGGCCCGGACTTGCTAGACGGCTCGTTCGCCGAGCTGTTTCGTGGCCGCTTGGTCGAGCTGCGCGGCGCGGTGGCGCTGGCCGATATCGTCGACACCGGCGCTGGCTACGACGGCCTCTGGCAACGTGTGGGCGAGGGCAGCGGCCCGCTGCTGGTGATCGACCTGGAGCCACAGAGCAGCAGCCAGCATGTCGACTGGCTACGCGCTGAGCTCGCTGCCAAGACCGATCCCGAGCGGGTATTCGTCACCAGCCTGTTCGGCCAGCTGGATGCCGATGCCGCCGGCGCTGCCTGCGCGCTGATCGAGCGCCCTGAACTGCACCTGGGCTGTGTCGAGGTGCCGGCGCTGCCCGGCAGCCATGCCTGGTCGAAGATTCCCGCCCACGACTACCGTGTGCTGCTCTGCAACGGCCCACGCTGCACCCGCCGTGGCGCGCTGCCGCTGTGGAAAATGTTGCGCGAGAAGGTCAAGGCAGCCGGCAAGCTGGAGTGCGAGGGCGGTGTGCATATCACCCGCACGCAGTGCCAGTTCCCCTGCGATCAGGGCCCGACCCTGACGGTTTATCCACAGGGCCATTGGTACCGGGTGCGTAGCGAAGAAGACGTGATCCGCCTGGTCGACGAGCAGTTTGTCGCGGGCCGTGCGGTACCCGAGTTGATGATGCCGCGGCCCTGAGCGGTATTGCCCGTAGCCTGGGCATCCTGGATTGGTTGCCCCGGGTTACGCCTGCGGCTACGGCCGTTGGCATCGGCTACTCGCCCTGCGCGCGTTTCGGGCTAACATGCCGGCATCATAAGAATTCGAGTCATGCATGACCGCCCTGTTTCTGCGTTATCGCACCGTCGCCATCGTGCTGCTGATCGCCATCGGTCTGGCCGCCAGCCTGTGGCTGGCCAGCCGGTATGCCGAGCAGCGCGCCTGGGCGGACCGCAGCAGCGAGGCCCACGGCCAGCTGCAGCTGTATGCGCAATCGATCCAGACCCTGGTCGATCGCTTTCGCTCGGTGCCGCAATTGCTGGCGATGGACAGCGACATCCAGGCACTCCTGCACGCGCCGGATGACCCGCAGTTGCGTGACAAGCTCAACCGCCGCTTCGAACTGCTCAACGCCGCGGCAGGTGCCAGCGTGCTGTACCTGATCGACCGGCAGGGCTCGACTCTGGCGGCCAGCAACTGGAACGAGTGGAGCAGTTTCGTTGGCAACAACTACGGCTTTCGCCCCTACTTCCAGGATGCCCTGCACCACACCTCGGGCCGTTATTTCGCGGTCGGGGTAACCACCGGGGTGCCGGGTTATTTCCTCTCCCACGCGGTGTACGACGACAACGGCGCGGTAATCGGCGTGCTGGTGGTCAAGCTCGAACTCGAGGAATTGCAGCGTGAATGGGTCGGCCAGCCTGGCGTGCTGCTGGTGGCCGACAGCTATGGCGTGGTGATTCTCAGCAGCCGCCCGGCCTGGCGGTTCCGGGCGCTGGAAGAGCTCGACGCGCTGGATCAGGCCGAGCTGGTGGAGGTGCGCAAGTACGCTGAGCGCCCCCTCGAGCAACTGGCCAGGCAGCCGGGACGCAGTTTCGATGGTGATGCCGACTGGATGATCATCGATGGCCCCGATGGCCGGCACAGCTACCTGTGGCAACGCCAGGATCTGGCCAGCGAGGCCTGGACCCTGCACCTGCTGATCGAAGAAGACAGCCTCGGCGACACCGCCCGCAGCTATCGCCTGGCGGCGGCCGGTATCTGGCTGACGTTGGTGTTTCTGGTGCTGTTCCTGCTGCAGCGGCGCAAGAACCAGCGGCTGCAGGCCAGTATCCGGGAAAACCTCGAGCGTGAGGTGACGCTGCGTACCGCCGAACTTCGTGAAGCCCAGGAGGGCCTGGTGCATGCGGCAAAGATGGCGGCGCTGGGGCAGATGTCGGCGGCCATGGCCCATGAGATCAACCAGCCCCTGACCGCCATCCAGATGCACCTGAGCAGCCTTGGCCTGTTGCTCGACAACGGCCGTGAGGGCGATGTACGCAGCGGGCTGGCACGCATCGACGGTCTGCTGCAGCGCATGGCCAGCCTCACCGGCCACCTGAAAACCTTCGCCCGCAAGAGCCCGGCCGGGCTCAGTGAGCGGCTGTTGCTCAGCGACGTACTGGAGCAGGCACTGTTGCTGCTGGCGCCGCGGCTGCGCAGCGAACAGGTCGAGCTGGTGCGCGAAGTGCGCAGCGAAGCCTGGGTGTGTGGCGATGCCATCCGCCTGGAGCAGGTGATCCTCAATCTGCTCAACAACGCCCTGGATGCCATGCTCGAGCGCCCCACGCGGCGGCTCGGCGTGCAGATAGACGTTGAGGACGAGCAGTGCGTGATGCGGATCAGCGACAGCGGCGGCGGTATTGCCGACGCGAACCTGGGCCGCGTGTTCGAGCCCTTCTTCACCACCAAACCGGTGGGCGAGGGCCTCGGCCTCGGGCTGGCGATTTCCTATGGGATCGTGCGCGATCTGGGCGGCAACCTGGAGGCTGCCAACAGCGCCACCGGGGCGGTCTTCACCCTGCGGCTGCCCAAGCATGAATGATCGCAGCCGCGCTGCCTCGCTGGAGCGTGGCACGGTGCTCGCTGTCACGCGGGTGCGGCGGTGGCGTTACACTGCGGCGTCGAGCCAGGAGGTGATATGGGTGGTCAGGTAATCGTCGTCGATGATGAAGCCGCGATTCGCGAGGCGGCACAACAATGGCTGGAATTGTCCGGCTTCAGCGTGCAGGTCTGCTCCAACGCCGCACAAGCGTTGGCATTGATCGATGTCGATTTTCCCGGCGTGCTGATCAGCGATGTACGCATGCCCGGTACCGATGGCCTGCAGTTGCTGGGCAAGGTGGTCGAGTGTGATCGCGATCTGCCGGTGATCATGATCACCGGGCATGGCGACGTGCCGATGGCCGTGCAGGCGATCCAGCAGGGCGCCTACGACTTCATCGAAAAACCCTTCACCCCGGATCGTCTGCTCGACGTCGTGCGCCGCGCCCTGGAGAAGCGCCGGCTGGTCTGCGAGAACCGCGCCCTGCGTCAGCAGTTCGGGCTCAAGGACGGCATCGCTGCACAGCTGCTCGGTGTATCGCGGCCCATGGAGCGCCTGCGCCGGCAGATTCTCGACCTGGCCGGTACCTCGGTGAACGTGCTGATTCGCGGCGAGACCGGTTCCGGCAAGGAGCGCGTGGCGCGCTGCCTGCACGACTTCAGCGAGCGCGCCGACAAGCCATTCGTGGCCCTCAACTGCGCGGCGATTCCCGAGCACCTGTTCGAGAGCGAACTGTTCGGCCACGAGAGCGGCGCCTTCACCGGCGCCCAGAGCAAGCGCATCGGCCGTATCGAGCATGCCGACGGCGGTACCCTGTTTCTCGACGAGGTGGAAAGCCTGCCACTGGCGCAACAGGTCAAGCTGCTGCGCGTGTTGCAGGAAAAGACCCTGGAACGGCTGGGCTCGAACCGCAGCATTCGGGTCGACCTGCGGGTGATCAGCGCGGTCAAGCCCGATCTGCTCGACGAAGTGCGCGCCGGGCGGTTCCGCGAGGATCTGCTCTACCGTCTGAACGTCGCGACCTTGCAGATTCCCCCGCTGCGTGAGCGCCGCGAGGACATCTCGCTGCTCTTCGAACATTTCGCCGCCCAGGCTGCGCAGCGGCATGGCCGCAGCCTGGAGCCGTTGACGCCGGCCGAGCTGGCCAACCTGCTGGGCCATGACTGGCCAGGCAACGTGCGGGAGCTGATCAACGCTGCCGAGCGCCACGCCCTGGGCCTGAGCGGCTCCAACCAGGAAGACGCCGAGCAATCGCTGGCCCAGCAGATGGAAGCCTTCGAGGCGCAATGTCTGCACAACGCCTTGCTGCGCTGCCGTGGCAGCATCCTGCAGACCATGGAGCTGCTGCAGCTGCCGCGGCGCACCCTGAACGAGAAGATGCAGCGCCATGGCTTGCAGCGCAGCGCCTACCGGCCTGCGGGTAGTCCCGACGAAGAATGAGCGGAATCTTGCCGGTTGCCTGAGCGGCAATCGGCGAGGTTTCGCTGGTTTTCGCCGGTCCCGGACAACGCGGCCGCTCTAACACGGTGGTTACAAGGCCTGGCACGGCATCTGCAATAGTCATTTGGCAACCGGCATTCGTCGACCGGTGACCAATAAAGACAACAGCCGTCATGTAGCGGCGTTCTCCGTGTTTTTCTGGTCATCGATCCCGAACCGGCTCTCTGACAATAATAAGCACGGAGAAACACCCATGCGACTGACCAAGCGTTTCAGCCTTCTCGCCGCTGCCGCGGCCATTACCGCCAGCACGGCGGTGTTCGCCGCACCTACCTTCATCAATGTCCTGACCGGTGGTACCAGCGGGGTTTACTACCCGATTGGCGTGGCGCTCTCGCAGGTTTATGGCAACGGCATCGAGGGGTCGAAGACGTCGGTGCAGGCTACCAAGGCCTCGGTGGAAAACCTCAACCTGTTGCAGGCAGGGCGCGGTGAGCTGGCCTTTGCCCTCGGCGACTCGGTGGACGATGCCTGGAAGGGTGTCGAGGATGCCGGCTTCAAGGCGCCGCTGAAGAAAATCCGCGCGATCGCCGCCACCTACCCGAACTACATCCAGATCGTCGCCAGCAAGGAATCCGGGATCAAGACCCTGGAAGACCTCAAGGGCAAGCGCATCTCCGTCGGTGCACCGAAGTCCGGTACCGAGCTCAATGCCCGGGCGATCTTCAAGGCCGCCGGCCTGAGCTACAAGGACATGGGTCGGGTCGAGTTCATGCCCTATGCCGAGTCGGTCGAGCTGATCAAGAACCGCCAGCTGGACGCCACCCTGCAGTCGTCCGGCCTGGGCATGGCGGCGATTCGTGACCTGGCGTCGATGGTGCCAATCACCTTCGTGGCGATCCCGGAAGAGGTGGTCACCAAGATCGGCAGCAGTGCCTATCAGGCCCGCGTGATTCCAGCCGGCACCTATGACGGTCAGGATCAGGACGTACCGACCGCAGCCATCATCAACATTCTGGTCAGCCATGAAGGCGTCGACGACGAAGTGGCCTACCAGATGACCAAGCTGATGTTCGACAACCTGCCGCGCCTGGTCAATTCGCACTCGGCCGCCAAGGACATCAAGCTGGAAACCGCCACCGAAGGCCTGCCGATTCCGCTGCACCCGGGCGCCGAGCGCTTCTACAAGGAAGCGGGCGTACTCAAGTAATCGCCCTGGCCGAGCGCCGCCACGGCGCTCGGCACACTTCCCGCTTCGCCGGGTGGATGCAGGCTGTCAGCTGATGGTCGGCATTCACTCGCAGTCCGATTCTTCGCCCTCTGGGCGTCAGCGAAGGTGTGACCAGCATGAGTGAACATCAGGGGCTGAACGCCAGCCCGAGCGAATGGCCGAAGGCGTTGTTCTACACCGCCTTGCTGTTCTCCACATACCAGATCATCACGGCGGCCTTTCACCCGGTGTCCAGCCAGGTGCTGCGCGCCGGCCACGTCGGCTTCCTGTTGCTGATGGTCTTCCTCTGCTACCCGGCCCGTGGCACCGGCCGGCCCTGGCAGCCGCTGGCCTGGTTGTTGGGCCTTGCCGGCATGGCGACCTTCGCCTACCAGTGGGTTTTCGAAGGTGACCTGATTCAGCGTTCAGGCGACCTCACCACGTCGGACATGATCATCGGCGTCGGCCTGACGTTGCTGATCTTCGAGGCCGCACGACGGGTCATGGGCATCGCCCTGCCGCTGATCTGCGGGTTATTCCTGCTCTACGGCCTGTTCGGTGAATACCTGCCGGGCGACCTGGCGCACCGCGGTTACGGCTTCGACCAGATCATCAACCAGCTGGCGTTCGGTACCGAGGGTTTCTACGGCACACCAACCTATGTGTCGGCGACCTACATCTTCCTGTTCATCCTGTTCGGTGCGTTTCTCGAGCAGGCTGGCATGATCAAGCTGTTCACCGATTTCGCCATGGGCCTGTTCGGCCACAAGCTTGGCGGCCCGGCCAAGGTCTCGGTGGCGTCCTCGGCGCTGATGGGCACCATCACCGGCTCCGGCGTGGCCAACGTGGTGACCACCGGGCAATTCACCATTCCGCTGATGAAGCGTTTCGGCTATCGCCCGGCGTTTGCCGGTGCGGTGGAAGCGACATCGAGCATGGGCAGCCAGATCATGCCGCCGGTGATGGGCGCGGTGGCGTTCATCATGGCCGAAACCATCAACGTGCCGTACGTGGAAGTGGCCAAGGCGGCACTGATTCCCGCGCTGCTGTATTTCGGCTCGGTGTTCTGGATGGTTCACCTGGAGGCCAAGAGCGCCAACCTGCGCGGCCTGCCGAAAGACCAGTGCCCCAGCGCCTGGGCGGCGGTCAAGCAGCGCTGGTTCCTGTTGATTCCCCTGCTGGTGCTGGTCTATCTGCTCTTCTCGGGCCGTACACCGATGTTTTCCGGCACCGTTGGCCTGGCGCTCACCGCGATCGTGATTCTCGGTTCGGCGATCATCCTCAAGGTGTCGTCGAAGATCATGCGCATGGTGTTCTGGATTGCCCTGGGCATTCTCTGCGCGGGCTTCTTCCAGCTCGGTATCGGCGTGGTGTTCGGGGTGATCGGCGCGCTGGTGGCGGTCTGCTGGTTCATCAAGGGCGGCCGGGAAACCCTGCAGGCCTGCGTGCATGCGCTGGCGGAAGGCGCGCGGCATGCGATTCCGGTCGGTATCGCCTGCGCCCTGGTAGGGGTGATCATCGGCGTGGTCTCGCTGACCGGTATTGCCACCACCTTCGCCGGCTACATCCTCGCCATCGGCCAGAACAACCTGTTCCTGTCGCTGGTGCTGACGATGATCACCTGCCTGATTCTCGGCATGGGCATCCCGACCATTCCCAACTACATCATCACCAGCGCGATTGCCGCGCCGGCGCTGCTGGATCTGGGCGTACCGCTGATCGTCTCGCACATGTTCGTGTTCTATTTCGGCCTGATGGCCGACCTGACGCCGCCGGTGGCGCTGGCCTGTTTCGCGGCCGCACCGATCGCCAAGGAGAACGGCTTCAAGATCAGCCTGTGGGCAGTACGCATCGCTGCCGCTGGCTTCGTGGTGCCGTTCATGGCGGTCTACGACCCGGCGCTGATGATGCAGGGCGACAGCTGGGGCGCGACCTTGTACATGTTCATCAAGAGTGTATTCGCCGTCGGGCTGTGGGGCATGGCGGTGGTCGGCTACCTGAACATGCGCCTGGCCTGGTGGGAGCGCATCTGGGCATTCGCGGCCGGGGTCGCGCTGATTCTGGCCCTGCCGATCAGTGACGAAATCGGCTATGCGCTGGGCGCCCTGCTGATCGCTCAACACCTGTGGCGCGCGCGCCGCGTTGCTGTGGCGGCTGCTTGATCGGCTTGTGCCTGGGGCTGGCGGGGGCGGTATGGGCACAGGTGCCCGTGCCGTCCTTCACCCTGGCCTGGAACCACACGATCGAGAAGATCCGCTGGGAAGAGGACTACCGCGTCACGGCGGACGGGCTGCTGCTCGGCGAGGCGCGGGTGCGGGGTAGCGGCGCCGGTATGGAGATTCCCGATGGCGCCGTGCTGCGTGACGGCGCCTGGCATTACCAGCGGCAGATGCCGCCGCTGCAACCGCTACGCCTGGGGCGAACGCCCGAGGCCGGCGACTACCAGCTGTGTGATGGCAAGGGTTGCAAGCCTTTCAGCGAGTGGCTCGGGCCGCCGACGGCAGGTCAGCCGGAGGTGGAGTTATGGAGCTGCGAGGTGAAGGAGGACTGAATTTGCAGCAGTGTTCACCCGCTCGCTTTTGTGGGCGCGCGCCATGCGCGCGAAAAATCGCGGGCATGGACTAGGTGTCCTCGCCCGCTCCCACAGGTAATGCACCCATGCCCGCTTTCGCGTTGAGACTGCCGCCCTGGCTGCGCTCAAGGTGATCCACGACCCCGCCGCATCTCACCCAACTCCGCCCGCAGCGCCTTCAGCTCTTGAAGGATCATCTCCTCGCGCTCCGCCCGCGCGGCAACCTCGGGATCCGGCCCCTGAGCGTCCTGCATGGCGTTGACGATCACCGCGATGAACAGGTTGAGCATCATGAAGGTGGCGATCAGGATGTAGGGCACGAAGAACACCCAGGCCAGCGGATACTGCTCCATCACCGGCCGTACGATGCCCATGGACCAGCTCTCCAGCGTCATCACCTGGAACAGGGTGTAGAGGCTGGCACCGATGCTGCCGAACCACTCGGGAAAGTCTTGCCCGAACAGCTGGGTCGCCATCACTGCGGCGACATAGAACAACAGCCCCATCAACATCACGATGCTGCCCATGCCCGGCAGCGACGCCAGCAGCGCCTGCACCACCTTGCGCATGCTCGGGTTGATCGACACCAGGCGCAGCACCCGCAATACGCGCAGGGTTCGCAGCACGCTGAACGGCCCGCTGGCGGGCACCAGGGCGATGCCGACCACCAGGCAATCGAACACCGCCCAGGGATCACGCAGCAGGCCGATGCCCCGTGCGGCAAAACGCAGCCCCAGCTCGATCACGAATACCGCCAGGATGAACATATCCACAGGCACCAGCAGCCAGCCCCAGTCGTTGGCCAACTCGCTGGAGGTGAGCATGCCGAGAATCGCCGCATTGATCAGGATCAGCGTGGTGACCAGGCGCTGGACGGGCTTGCCGTCCATCACCTCGGCCAGTTGCTGGCGCCAGGCGCTGGGAGCATTCGGAGTGACGATAGGGGTCATGATGGTATCGATGGTTGTAGTGGAGGCTGCCGAGAGTAAATAAGCGGGTTGCTGGAAGATAGCGCGGCAGCCCACGCGATTTTCGCTAAATGTGTAGGCGGCGTACGGGCGGGATGTCGTCAGGGGTGCTCATTAGCCCGGTAACGGCATTGCCGAACGCGGCGCCGATCATTAGCCTGCGCTCTTTGCCTGGGCCAAATGGCCCTGACCAACACGACGGATCACGGCATGAGCGAGCAGGGCAGCAACATCACCTTCTATCTGGAAATGCACAGCCCCGAGCAGGTGCGCGGCAAACCCATGCCCGACGACCTGCAGGTGGTCGAGTGCCGAATCAAGCAGTTCCAGCTCAACCGCTTTCTCTACCAGTTGATCGGCGAGCCCTGGCAGTGGACGGACAAGCTGGCCTGGTCGGACGCCCAATGGCGCGACGCGATCGAGCGCGACGATCACCGCACCTGGGTGGCTTATCACCAGGGCGCCATCGCCGGTTACTACGAGCTGCAGCGCGACGCCGAGGGCGCGGTGGAGATTCTCTATTTCGGCCTGGCCCCGGCCTTCTTCGGCCAGGGTTTCGGTGGCCCGCTGCTGACCCACGCGCTGCAGAGCGCCTGGGCCTGGCCGGGCACCAAGCGGGTGTGGGTGCACACCTGCACCCTCGACCACCCCAGCGCGCTGGCCAATTATCAGGCGCGGGGGCTCGAGCTCTATCGCCAGGAACGCGAGGACTAAAGCGGCATTGCGTCGAGACATCCCGGCGGCTGCGCTGTCAGATATCGAGCGAGCCGCGTCGCGGTCACTGAACGGAGTTTCCTATGCCAAAGCTTAGTGTGAAGTTACTGCCTCTCTGCCTGCTGGCGCTGCCCTTCATGGCATCTGCCGAGCAGCAGATCCAGCCCGGTCTCTGGGAGATCACCTCGAAGAACATGCAGCTCGGCGGCAAGACCCTGCCGAGCAGCGACGTGATGCTGCAGCAGTTCAAGAGCCTGCCCCAGGCCCAGCGTGAAATGATGGAGCGGGCCATGGCCCAGCAGGGCATCCAGCTCGGCGAAAAGGGCGTGCAGTACTGCATCAGCCAGGCCCAGGTCGATGCCCAGAACATCCCCCTGCAGGACCCCAACTGCAGCCAGCAGATCACCTCGCGTGACAACGACCGCTGGGTATTCAACTTCACCTGCCCACAAGGCCGCGGCCAGGGCCAGGCGCACTTTCTCGACGACAAGTCGTTCACCACCCAGGTCAGCGGCGACTTCGACAGCGGCGCCGGTCGCCAGCAGGGCAGCATGGAGTCCGAGGC
>Ga0207790_1000632_pt1 | contig 11561 bp, 6 predicted proteins | sample HigsolmetaGSP14D_FD_184842 | JGI IMG/M metagenome (GOLD analysis project Ga0207790, IMG submission 184842) | High solid enriched microbial communities from the Joint BioEnergy Institute, USA - SP1-4-D (SPAdes) | ecosystem: Engineered > Bioreactor > SSF (Solid state fermentation) > Aerobic >...
CATGTCCGAGGATCCGGGCTACCAGCGCTTCTTCAGCTACATCTCGCTGTTCACCTTCTCGATGCTGATGCTGGTGATGGGCAACAACTTCCTGCAGCTGTTCTTCGGCTGGGAAGCGGTGGGCCTGGTGTCGTACCTGCTGATCGGCTTCTGGTTCAAGAAGCCGACCGCGGTGTTCGCCAACATGAAGGCGTTCCTGGTCAACCGCGTCGGCGACTTCGGCTTCCTGCTCGGCATCGCCGGCGTGCTGTGGTACTTCGGCTCGCTCGACTACGCGACCGTGTTCGCGGCGGCCGACGCGACGATCGGCGGTGGCCAGACCGTCCAGGTCATCGGCGGCTTCGAGTGGTCGGTCGCGACGATGGTCTGCATCTGCCTCTTCATCGGCGCGATGGGCAAGTCGGCCCAGGTGCCGCTGCACGTGTGGCTGCCCGACTCGATGGAAGGCCCCACCCCGATCTCGGCGCTGATCCACGCCGCGACGATGGTGACCGCCGGCATCTTCATGGTGGCGCGCATGTCGCCGCTTTTTGAACTGTCGGACACCGCGCTGCAGTTCATCCTCTTCATCGGTGCGACCACGGCCTTCTTCACCGGTCTGATCGGCATCGTGCAGAACGACATCAAGCGCGTCGTCGCGTACTCGACGCTGTCGCAGCTGGGCTACATGACGGTCGCGCTCGGCGTGTCGGCGTACTCGGCCGCGGTGTTCCACCTGATGACGCATGCGTTCTTCAAGGCGCTGCTGTTCCTGGCGGCGGGCTCGGTGATCATCGGCATGCACCACGAGCAGGACATGCGCAAGATGGGCGGCCTGCGCAAGTACATGCCGATCACGTTCTGGACCAGCGTCATCGGCACGCTGGCCCTGGTCGGCACGCCGTTCTTCAGCGGGTTCTATTCGAAGGACGTCATCATCGAGGCGGCCAAGGAGGCCAACGGCGGCGGCTGGGTCTACCAGTACGCGTACTGGTCGGTGCTGCTGGGTGCGTTCGTGACCTCGTTCTACAGCTTCCGCCTGCTGTACATGACCTACTTCGGCAAGGAGCGTTTCCGCGATGCGCACGCATCGGACGACCACGCCGCGCATGATGCGCATGGTCAGGAGACCCATCACGAGCCGCTGCACGACGACGGCCACGGCCATGTCGCATCGGCGCACGACGCGCATGCGCACGACGATCACGGCCACCATGGCGTGCACGAGCCGCACGAGTCGCCGTGGGTGGTTACGCTGCCGCTGATCCTGCTGGCGATCCCGTCGATCCTGATCGGCTACTTCACCGCCGGTCCGATGCTGTTCGGCACCGACTGGAGCGGTCATCACGAGGGGCGCTGGTTCTTCGACGGCGTGATCCACGTGCTGGCGTCCCACGACGTCATGGCGGCGGTCAAGGAAGCCCTGTGGCACGGTCCGAACGCGCTCGCGCTGCACGGCTTCGTCGCACCTGCGTTCTGGCTCGTCCTCGCCGGCTTCGCGCTTGCCACGGTGATGTACTGGTGGAAGCCCGAGCTGCCGGCCAAGGCCGCGCGCGTGTTCGCGTTGCCGATCAAGGTCCTTGAGCGCAAGTACTTCGCCGACGATCTGTGGATCGGTGGCTTCGCCGGTGGCGGCGTGGCGCTCGGCAAGCTGTCGCGTGTGTTCGACACCCGGCTCATCGACGGCGTGTTCGTGAACGGTCCGGCGCGTCTCGTCGGTCTGGTCTCGGGCGTCGTGCGCCGGCTGCAGTCCGGCGCCCTCTACCACTATGCATTCGCGATGATCGTCGGCCTGATCGTGTTGTTGGCCGTCCTCATCAAGTACTGGCGCTGACGGAAATATCGACGTGTCGAACTGGCCTCTTCTCAGTCTCCTGATCTGGCTGCCGATCCTCGGCGGTGCATGCGTGCTCGCGATGGGCGAGCGTCGCCCGGATCTCGCCCGCTGGACCTCGCTGGCGTTCGCGCTGGTGGTGTTTGCGATCAGCATCCCGTTGTTCACCGGCTTCGACCACGCCAACGCCGGCCTGCAGTTCCTCGAGCGCCGCGAGTGGATCCCGTCGCTGGGCATCGAGTACCACCTCGGCGCGGACGGCATCTCGGTCGCGCTGATCGTGCTGACCACACTGACCACCGCGCTGGTGCTGATCGGTGCGTGGACCTCGATCACCAAGCGCGTCTCGCAGTACTTCGCGGCGATGCTGATCCTCGAAGGCATGATGGTCGGCGTGTTCTGCGCCGTGGACGCGATGCTGTTCTACGTGTTCTTCGAGGCCATGCTGATCCCGATGTTCATCATCATCGGCGTCTGGGGTGGGGCGCGTCGCGTCTATGCATCGGTGAAGTTCTTCCTGTACACCTTCCTCGGATCGGTGTTCATGCTGGTCGCGCTGATCTACCTGTATCTGCAGGCCGGCAGCTGGCAGTTGCCCGACCTGTACGCGCTGCGCCTGTCGTCGACCGAGCAGATGTGGATCTTCTTCGCCTTCCTCGCCGCGTTCGCGGTGAAGGTGCCGATGTTCCCGGTGCACACCTGGTTGCCCGACGCGCACGTCGAGGCGCCGACCGGCGGCTCGGTGATCCTGGCGGCGATCATGCTGAAGATCGGCGGCTACGGTTTCCTGCGCTTCAACCTGCCGATCACGCCGGACGCCGGCCACGAGTGGGCCTGGCTGGTCATCGCGCTGTCGCTGATCGCCATCGTCTACGTGGGCCTGGTGGCGCTGGTGCAGGAGGACATGAAGAAGCTGGTCGCCTATTCGTCCGTCTCGCACATGGGCTTCGTGACGCTGGGTGTGTTCATCGCGTTCGCGCTGGTGCGCGACGTGGAAGGTGGCGGCGACGCCGCGCGTCTCGGCCTGCAGGGCGCGATGGTGCAGATGGTCAGCCATGGCTTCATTTCAGGCGCCATGTTCTCGTGCATCGGCATCCTGTACGACCGCATGCACACCCGCCAGATCCGGGACTACGGCGGGGTCGCGAACGTGATGCCGTGGTTCGCCGCGTTCTACGTGCTGTTCGCGATGGCGAACTCCGGCCTGCCGGGCACCTCGGGCTTCGTCGGCGAGTTCATGGTCATCCTGGCCGCGTTCCAGGCCAACCCGGTCATCGGTTTCTTCGCCGCGATGACGCTGATCATCGGCGCCGCCTACACGCTGTGGCTGGTCAAGCGCGTGCTGTACGGCGAAGTCGCCAATGCACACGTCGCCGCACTCAAGGACATCAATGCCCGCGAGGCGCTGGTACTGGGTGTGTTCGCCGCGGGCACGCTGCTGATCGGCGTCTACCCCAAGCCGCTGACCGACCTGATGGAACCGTCCATCGCGCAACTGGCGAACCTGATCGCCGCAAGCAAGCTCTGAGGGTGAGCAGACGCGCGCTTGGCGGGCGCCCTCAGGGCGGCTGCCGCGTCTGGGAACGACCGGCCACGGATGGCCGGTCAGGACAGTCCGGAGTCGCCCATGTCTCGTCATGGACGGCATCGGTTGATGATCGAATCAGTGTGATCCGTTGGATTGCCGAGGAACGTGTGAAGTGATTAACAATCCGATGACGCCCCCCGTCCGCACCCTGGCCGAACTCGGCCCGATCGTGCCCGAGCTCGTCGTGGTGCTGGGCGCGTTCGCCCTGCTGATGCTCGACCTGTTCATCGATCCCCGCCGCCGTGTGATCACCCACGTGCTCGCCGTGGCGACGCTGCTCGCCGCCGCCGCGCTGATCGCCTTCGGCGTGGGCGGACAGGGCAGCACCCTGGCCGACATGTTCGTGCGCGACACCGGCGCCGATGTGCTCAAGGTGGTCGGCCTCGTGGTCGCGGCGATCGCGCTGGGCTACGCCTGGACCTACCTGCGCGAGCGCGACCTGTACCAGGGCGAGATTCCGGTGCTGTTCCTGTTCACCGCCGCCGGCATGATGCTGCTGGTCTCGGCCAACAACCTGACGATGGTCTACGTCGGCCTGGAACTGCTGGCGCTGTGCTCGTATGCGCTGGTGGCCTGCGACCGCGACAACAAGCTGGCGTCGGAGGCGGCGATGAAGTACTTCGTCCTCGGCGCGCTGGCCTCGGGCATGCTGCTGTTCGGCATGTCGCTGGTCTACGGCGCGGCCGGCACGCTGTCGCTGCCTGGCATCCACGACGCGATCGGCGGCCTGTCGGGCGAGGGCCGCGTGCTGATGCTGACCGGCATGGTGTTCCTGATCGTCGGCATCGCGTTCAAGTTCGGCGCCGCGCCGTTCCACATGTGGCTGCCCGACACCTATCACGGTGCGCCGACGCCGATCGTCGCCTTCATCAGCTCGGTGCCCAAGCTCGCGGCGTTCGGCATGACCTGGCGCCTGCTGGAAGTCGGCCTGTCGCCGCTGCACGACCAGGCGCAGGTCCTGCTGTCGATCCTCGCCGCGCTGTCGCTGGTGGTGGGCAACCTGTTCGCGATCGCGCAGACCAACCTCAAGCGCATGCTCGCGTATTCGACGATCTCGCACGTCGGCTTCCTGTTCCTGGGCCTCGCCGGTGGTGGCCAGACGGGCTACGCCTCGGCGATGTTCTACGTCGTCAGCTACGCGGTGATGTCGGCCGCCTCGTTCGGCGCCATCGTCATGCTGTCGCGCAACGGCTTCGAGGCCGAAGAGATCGAAGACTTCAAGGGTCTCAACCAGCGCAGCCCGTGGATGGCCGGCCTCGTGCTCTGCATCATGGCCTCGCTGGCTGGCGTGCCGCCGTTCCTGGGCTTCTGGGCCAAGCTGGCGGTGCTGCAGGGCGCGCTGCAGGGCGACCTGTTGTGGCTGGCCGTCGTCGCGATCGTGTTCGCGGTGATCGGCGCGTTCTACTACCTGCGCGTGATCAAGGTCATGTACTTCGACGCGCCGGAAAACGCGCAGCTGGTGCAGCGCCCGGGCACGCCGATCCGCACCGTGTTCGCCCTGAACGTGCTCGCGCTGCTGGTCGTGGTGCCGTTCTTCAGCCCGCTGATGACGTGGTGCCAACAGGCATTCGGCGGCTGAACACGCGAGGCTGGTAATACGCGCGTCATCTGGTTAAGATGCGCGCCCGGTCGCCGCGACGCGACAGCCGGGAGAAGTTCGAAGGACGCGGAATCGTTCGAAACTTCTTGCAGTATCGAAGAGAAATCTTCATAATTCCGCTTCTGATGCGGGGTGGAGCAGTCTGGCAGCTCGTCGGGCTCATAACCCGAAGGTCGCAGGTTCAAATCCTGCCCCCGCTACCATTTTCAACGCGGTAACGCGGTCGCGCTCCAGGGTGCGTCGCAGCGGAGAATCTGGGCTTTGCCGAAGCAACTGCTTCGCTTCGGCGCCGACATCCAGTGGTATCGGACAAGGGGCCCGTCGGGCCCTTTGTCGTTTTCCGCGATCGGAAGACCAGCAGATGCCCGGGGCGATGCGGAACGCGCGGTACCGGACACACAACGCACGAGGAGCCCGTGGCGGACAAGGCGACACAACTGACCCAACTGCTGGCACCGACGGTCGAGTCGCTCGGCCTGGAGCTGCTCGGCATCGAGTACCTGCCGGCGCCCGGTGGTGCACTCGTGCGCATCTACATCGACGTGCCCGCCGGTACCGAAGTCGGCCAGGCCGACGCGGAAGGCGAGGGCGGCCAGGGCGTCACCATCGAACACTGCGAGGCGGTGAGCCGCGAGGTGTCGGCGCAACTCGACGTCGAGGACCCGATCAGCGGCAACTACACGCTGGAAGTGTCGTCGCCGGGCATCGACCGTCCGATCTTCAACGCGGCGCAGTTCGCGCAGTTCGTCGGCCAGACCGTCAAGGTCGGCCTCAAGCTGCCGCAGGACGGCCGACGTCGCCTGACCGGGCGCATCGTCTCGGTCGAGGGCGACACGATCACCTTCGACATCGACGGCAATGCGTTCGTCGCGCAGGCCGACAACGTCGACAAGGCGCGCATCGTGCCGGACTGGGCCGCGCTCGGCCTGGCGCCGTCGAAGGACAAGAAAGACAACGGCCGCGCCACCGGCGCGACCCGCAAGGCCAACCACACACCACGTGACAACAAGCGGTCCGACGATCCGTCGACCGGTGCGGAGTGAATGAAAAGATGAGCAAGGAACTGTTGCTGGTCGTCGACGCGGTCGCCAACGAGAAAGGCGTACCGGAATCCGTGATCCTGGAGGCCATCGAGGCCGCACTGGCCACTGCAGCCAAGAAGCGCTACGTGGACCAGGACGTGCTGACCCGCGTGTCGATCGACGCGAAGGACGGCAGCTACGAGACCTTCCGCCGCTGGGAAGTCGTCGCCGACGACGTCGTGATGGAATCGCCGGATCGCCAGATCCGCCTGATGGACGCCGTCGACGAGGCCGAGGGCGTCGAGGTCGGCGACTACATCGAAGAGCAGATCGAGAACGTCGACTTCGGTCGCATCGCCGCCCAGGCCGCCAAGCAGGTCATCGTGCAGCGTGTGCGCGAGGCCGAACGCCAGCAGGTCGTGGACGCGTGGAAGGATCGCGTGGGCGAACTGGTCACCGGCGTGGTCAAGCGCGTCGAGCGCGGCAACGTCTACGTCGACCTCGGCGGCAATGCCGAAGCGCTGATTCCCAAGGACAAGGCCATCCCGCGCGACGTCGTGCGCGCCGGCGACCGCGTTCGCGGCTTTCTCTACGATGTGCGCAGCGAGCCGCGCGGCCCGCAGCTGTTCATCAGCCGCGCCGCGCCGGAATTCATGATGGAACTGTTCAAGCTCGAAGTGCCGGAGGTCGGCCAGGGCCTGGTCGAGATCAAGGCCTGCGCACGTGATCCCGGCGACCGCGCCAAGATCGCCGTGCTGGCCTACGACACCCGTACCGATCCGATCGGCGCCTGCATCGGCATGCGCGGTTCGCGCGTGCAGGCCGTGAGCAACGAGCTCAACGGCGAGCGCGTCGACATCGTGCTGTGGTCGGACAACCCGGCGCAGTTCGTCATCAACGCGATGGCCCCGGCCGAAGTGCAGTCGATCGTCGTCGACGAAGACAAGCACTCGATGGATCTGGCGGTCGCCGAGGACAAGCTCGCCCAGGCGATCGGCAAGGGCGGCCAGAACGTGCGCCTCGCCAGCCGCCTGTCGGGCTGGCAGCTCAATGTGATGACCCAGGACCAGGTCACCGCGAAGTCGGATGCCGAGCAGGCATCGGCGCGCGCCCTGTTCCAGGAGAAGCTGGAAGTTGACGAGGAAATCGCCGGCATCCTGGTCGCCGAGGGCTTCAGCACGGTCGAGGAAATCGCCTACGTGCCGGTCGGCGAGCTGCTGGCGGTCGAAGGCTTCGACGAGGACATCGTCGAGGAGCTGCGTGGCCGCGCCCGCGACTCGCTGCTCAACGACGCGCTGGCGGTCGAGGAGGGCGTCGACGAGAACGCGCCGTCCGACGACCTGCTCGCGCTCGAGGGCATGGACGAGGCGACCGCCTACGCACTGGCTGCCCATGGCGTGCGTACCAGCGAGGACCTGTCGGACCTGGGCGCGGACGAGGTGGTCGAGTTCGGTATCGAGGATCTCGACGAGACGCGTGCCGCCGCGCTGATCCTGGCCGCGCGCGCCGAAGAGATCGCGCGCCTGGAAAGAGAGGGCTGACCGGTCGCGCCGGACCGGTGCACCGCACCGGTCGCACGCGGCCGCTGGCCCTGGAATACGGTCCAACTCGGAACGCATCCCATGCAGCGGTAGAATGACAAATCCACTGCGCCCCGCACTTCGCGGCGGCGCGCAAGGAACCGGAATCACGAATGTCGCAACAAACCACCATCCGCAAGCTGGCCGCACTGGTGAACACGCCGGTCGAGAAACTGCTCGAGCAACTGTCCGAGGCGGGCATGTCGTTCAGTGATCCCGACCAGAGCGTGACCAGTGCCGAGAAGCTCAAGCTGCTGGGCTTCCTCAAGCGCGCGCACGGCAAGGGCGATGCCCCGGCCGAGGAAGTTGCCGCGCCGAAGAAGATCACGCTCAGCCGCAGCCGCAAGCAGGAACTCACGGTCGGTGGCGGCAAGAACCGCCAGACGGTCGATGTCGTCGTGCGCAAGAAGGTCACGCTGAACCGGCCTGCCGAGGGCGGCGCCCCGCTGGATCCGGATGCCGAGCGCGCCGAGATCCTGCGCAAGCTCGAAGAGTCGCGTGCGAAGAACCTGTCCGAGCAGCAGCGCCTGGCCGAGGACGACCGTCGCCGCGCCGAGGAAGCCGAGGCGCGCAAGCGCGAAGCCGAGGCCGAAGCCGAGCGCCTGCGCGAGCAGGCCGCCGCCGCAGCCGCCGCGCCGCCGGAAGAAGTCGAAGCCGTGCGCCGCCCGACGGGCACGCATGGTCACGGCCACAAGCCGGCCGCGCCCGCGCGTCCGGACGACCGCAACGCGCCGGCCGGTGCCAAGCACAAGGGCAACCGCGGCTCGCACGCGATGGTCACCGGCGTCGAGGACGACGACAAGACCGCGCGTTTCGCCGGCCAGTTGCACCTGAGCGCATCGGACCGCGCGCGCCGCAGCAACAGCAGCACGCGCGGCAAGCCGCAGCGGGGCCCGCAGCGTCGCGGCAGCGCGCCTTCGCGCAGCGGCGGCGGCCCCCACGGCTTCGAGCGCCCGACCGCGCCGGTCCAGCGCGAAGTCGCGATCGGTGATGCGATCACCGTGGCCGATCTCGCCCAGAAACTGGCAATGAAGGGCGGCGACGTGGTCAAGGCGCTGTTCAAGATGGGCGTCATGGCGACCATCACCCAGACGATCGACCACGACACCGCGGTACTCGCGGTCGAGGAACTCGGCCACATCGCCGTGCGCGCCGCGGCCGACGACGCCGAGAGCGAACTGATCGCGCACGTGGGCGAAGCCCAGGGCGAGCTGGCCAGCCGTCCGCCGGTCGTGACCATCATGGGTCACGTCGACCACGGCAAGACCTCGCTGCTCGACTACATCCGGCGCACCAAGGTGGCCGGTGGCGAAGCGGGCGGCATCACCCAGCACATCGGCGCCTACCACGTCGAAACCGACAAGGGCGTCATCAGTTTCCTCGACACCCCGGGCCACGCCGCGTTCACCTCGATGCGCGCACGCGGCGCCAAGCTGACCGACATCGTGATCCTGGTGGTCGCGGCCGACGACGGCGTCATGCCGCAGACGGTCGAGGCGATCCAGCACGCGAAGGCGGCGAAGGTGCCGCTGATCGTGGCGATCAACAAGATCGACAAGTCCAGCGCCGACCCGTCGCGCGTCAAGAACGAACTGCTCGAACACGAAGTCGTGGCCGAGGACTTCGGTGGCGACGTGCAGATGGTCGAGCTGTCGGCCAAGACCGGCCTGGGCGTGGACGACCTGCTGGATGCGATTTCGCTGCAGTCGGAAATCCTCGAGCTGCGCGCCGTGGCCGATGGCCGCGCCAGCGGCACGGTCATCGAATCCTCGCTCGACAAGGGCCGTGGCCCGGTCGCGACGGTGCTGGTGCAGCAGGGCGAGCTGTCGCGCGGCGACTATCTCGTCTGCGGCGTGCAGTACGGCCGCGTGCGTGCGCTGTTCGACGAGACGGGCAACCAGGTGCAGGCGGCGGGTCCGTCGATCCCGGTGCAGGTGCTCGGCCTGTCGGGCGTGCCGGACGCGGGCGACGATTTCGTCGTCGTCGCCGACGAGCGCCTCGCCAAGGAAGTGGCCCAGCAGCGCGAGACCAAGCGTCGCGAGACGCGCCTGGTCGCCGCGGCGGGCAACCGCATGGAAGACATCATGGCGCAGATGGGCCAGGCCGAGCAGCAGCTGTCGCTCAACCTGGTCGTCAAGGCCGACGTGCAGGGTTCGGTCGAGGCACTCAAGCAGGCCCTGACCGCGCTGTCGAACGACCAGATCCGCATCAACATCATCGTCTCGGGTGTCGGCGGCATCACCGAATCGGACGCCAATTCGGCGGCCGCGGCGAAGGCCACGATCATCGGCTTCAACGTCCGTGCCGACGCGTCGGCGCGCAAGGTGATCGAGAACAGCGCGCTGGACCTGCGCTACTTCTCGGTGATCTACGACGTGATCGACCAGGTCAAGCAGGTCGCCTCGGGCATCCTGGGCATGGAGATCCGCGAAGAGATCATCGGTATCGCCGAGGTCCGCGACGTGTTCCGCAGCTCGAAGTTCGGCGCGGTCGCCGGCTCGATGGTCGTCGAGGGCGTGGTCAAGCGCTCCAAGCCGATCCGCGTGCTGCGCGACAACACCGTGGTGTTCGAGGGCGAGCTGGAATCGCTGCGCCGCTTCAAGGAGAACGTCGACGAGGTGCGCAACGGCACCGAGTGCGGCATCGCCGTGAAGGCCTACAACGACGTCAAGCCGGGCGACCAGATCGAGTGCTTCGAGCGCATCGAGGTGCAGCGGACGCTGTAAGCGTCCGCGGTGATTCGTGGATGGGCGATTCGTGATTCGTGAAAGCGGGTCACGAATCCGGTCACGAATCGCCTGGCCCGGCCTTGCTTTTTCGAATCACCAATCACGAATCGCCAATCACGTGCCTACGAAATCCTTCCACCGGACCGACCGCGTCTCCGCCCAGCTCCGTCGCGAGCTCGGCACGCTCGTGCGCGAGGCGGTGTCCGAGCACGGCCTGCCGTCGGTCAGCGTGTCCGACGTCGAGGTCACCCGCGACATGGCCCATGCCAAGGTCTTCGTGACCGCGCTGCAGTCCGAGCGCGCCGACGAGGCGATGAAAGGCCTGAAGGCGGTCGCGTACGAAATCCGCTTCCGCCTCGCGCGCGCAGTGAAGCTGCGTCACGTGCCGGAGCTGCATTTCCACTACGACGATTCGGTCGATCGTGGTGAGCGCATCGACAACCTGCTGCGCGATGTCGGCGAATCCTCCGCCGACTGAGCCCGGCGCGCCGCCTGCGGCTGCGCCACGACCGCGCGGCAAGCGGCGCCAGTCCGACCGGCCACGTACGCAGTTCCGCAAGCTCGACGGCATCCTGCTGCTCGACAAGCCGCGCGGCATGAGTTCCAACCAGGCGCTGCAGCGCGTGCGGCACCTGTTCCGCGCCGAGAAGGGCGGCCATACCGGCAGTCTCGACCCACTGGCGACCGGCCTGCTGCCGGTGTGCTTCGGCGAAGCGACCAAGATCGCCGGCGGCCTGCTCGGTGCGCGCAAGGCCTACACCACCGTCGCCCGGCTCGGCCAGGTCACCGATACCGACGATGCCGACGGCGAGGTGCTGCGCGAGCGGCCGGTCCCGGCACTGACCATCGAAACCCTCGATGCCGCCCTGGCACAGCTGGTCGGCCGCATCCAGCAGCGCCCGCCGATCTATTCGGCGCTCAAGCGCGGTGGCGAGCCGCTCTATGCCAAGGCCCGCCGGGGTGAAATCGTCGAGGTCGAGATGCGGCCGGTCGACGTGCACGCCTTCGAACTGCAGTCGGCCGCCGACCTGCTCGACGACGTGCTGGAGCCCGAGGGCCATCCGCAACTGCGACTGCACGTCGAATGCGGCTCGGGCACCTATGTCCGCAGCCTGGTCCGCGATCTGGGCGAACTGCTGGGCTGCGGCGCACACGTCGCCGAACTGCGCCGCAGCTGGGTCGACCCCTTCCGCGATCCGCGCATGTGGACGCTGGAAGAGCTGCAGGCG
>Ga0207790_1000636_pt1 | contig 11522 bp, 10 predicted proteins | sample HigsolmetaGSP14D_FD_184842 | JGI IMG/M metagenome (GOLD analysis project Ga0207790, IMG submission 184842) | High solid enriched microbial communities from the Joint BioEnergy Institute, USA - SP1-4-D (SPAdes) | ecosystem: Engineered > Bioreactor > SSF (Solid state fermentation) > Aerobic >...
GCTGCAGCCACGCGAGCAGCAGGCCGAGCAGCAACATCGCGATCGTGTCCAGGCCGATCTGCCGCAGCGCAAGCGACAGTGGAAACGGCTGGCCGGCGTAGGCGAGCAGATGCCAGGGCAGGAACGACACCAGCGCGATCGCCAGGCCGAAGCGGGCACCGTGCCAGCGCTTGCTGCGCGCCGGCGGCGGCAGCCAGCGGTAGAGCCAGGTCATTGCCAGGCCGAGCGATGCGTAGGCAGCCAGGATCCAGCCGATCCGCGCATTGGCATCGGCCTGGGGACGGAACATGTGCGCAAGTGCCTGGTAGTCGGCGCGCAGCAGGACGCCGTGCACGACGAACGCGAGCGCCAGTGCAGTGGCGGCGATCGTGAAACCGCAGATCCAGAACCGTTTGTCCATCGTGCAATGTCCGGCCAGTGCGCCCTGCAGCTTAGCGTCCCACCGGTGACGGATCGATGGATGCCGCGGCGATGCGCCAGCCGCCCGCATCGCGTCGCAGATCGTAATGGCCGGCGTAATGCCGGAGTGGCCCCTGGCCGCCGACGCGCAGCCGCACCGGGATGCGCAGCGCTGCGGGCACGGGCAAGGCATCCAGCGGCTCGGGCGTTGCGTTGTCGACGCGCACGCCCGTCACCGCATCGAGCGTGCGCAGATTGGCCTCGCCGGCACCCACGCGGCCGTCGGCCCACATCGCATCGGCCTCGCTGCGGTCGCTCTTGAACAGCAGGGCGACATAGGCGTGGACCGTGCTGACCGCATCGCGCATGGCATCGTTGCGCGCCTGCCGGGTGTCGACATCGGGAGCGGGCGGTGCGGTCGCGGTCGCCACCTGTCCCGCGGGCACCGGACCGGCGGTCGCCACATCGCCGCCGCCATCGCCGCGGGCGGCGCGGCGCAGACCGTCCTGCACCGCCAGTGCGATGCACAACAGCACGATCGTCGAGATCACCAGCCACCACGCGCGGTGCGACATGCGAGCCTCGTTTGCGGCGCCGCGGATGCGGCCGGGCGATGCTAGCGTGCCGCGTCGTCGTCGTCGCGCGTCCGCGCCGCGTGCGCGCGCAGCAGGGGCAGCGGGTCGATCGCGCCGCCGGGGCCGTAGACGCCGTAGTGCAGGTGGGGCGGCGTGCCACGCGCGTTGCCGGTGTCGCCGACGACACCGAGCGCATCCCCCGCGCGGACCAGTTCGCCGACCGCCAGCAGATCGGCGAAACCGTCGAGATGCGCGTAGTAGTGCCGCTGGCGGCCAGGGCCCATGACCCAGACCTGCTTGCCGCCGAGTCCGGCCTCGCGCACGCCGACCACGAGGCCTTCGGTCGCGCTGCGGACCGGTGTGCCGCGCGGCGCGAAGATGTCGACGCCCTCGTGCCGCCGGTCGCGTCCGCGCGGCGCGCCGAACGTGTCGGCGACCTGGCCTGCGCGCACGCCGTCGACCGGCACCGGCAGCGACACGGGGGCCGGCGCGGCGGAGAGACTGGCGATCGCGCGCGGCTTCGCCATGAAGGGCTGATGCCAGGCCCAGTAACCGGCGGCCGCGCACACGGCGATCCAGAATGCGAGCCACAGCGTCGCGCGCAGCTGGGGGCCGTAGTCGCGGCGCGTCCTGGGCGGCGGCGACGCAGGCGTGTGGAGGTCGGGCATGCGATCGGACATGCGCCCAGCGTCGCAGCCGGCGCGCGAAGCCCGGGTCAGGAGCCGGAACCCGGATGCGAAACGGCCCGCGCAAGGCGGGCCGTCGGGCGCGGATCGCAGCGCGTCAGCGCGCCTCGGTGTTCGCCTTCACCTCCGCCTCCAGGCGCGTCTTGAGCGCGGCGTCGAGCTTGAGCTGGCGCGCGAGTTCGTCGAGGTAGCTGCGCTCCATGAAGTTGGTCTCGTCGGCGACCAGCACGCTTGCCAGATACATCTCCGACGCGATCTCCGGCGAGGTCGCGGCGCTGGCGACTTCAGCCGGGTCGAGCGGTCGCTCGAGTTCGGTGTGGAGCCAGGACTGGATGTCGGCACCCGCCTCAATGCGCTTGAACTCCCCTTCGATGAGTTCGCGCTCGCGTCCGTCGACGTGACCGTCGGCCTTGGCCGCGGCAACGAGGGCCTTGAGGATGGCCTGACTGTGCACGTCGGCCTGGGGTGCGGGCAGGCGATCGACGGTCTGCGGCACCGGCGCGGTGACGCCCGCCTGCTGCTTCTGGTACTCGCCATACGCCTTGTAGGCCATCACGCCGATCGCGGCGAGGCCGCCGTACGTCGCCAGCTTGCGGGTCTTGCGGTTCTTGCCCAGCAGCAGCCCCAGCGTGCCGCCCGTGGCCGCGCCCTTGCCGAAGTCGGCATTGAGCAGGCTGCTGCCCGGTTTGCCGCCGGCCTGGGAGGTGAGCAGGTGGTTGAGGAAACCCTGAAAACTCATCGGTCGTCATCCATCGGTGGAAGGGCGGCGCCGAGCGTGCAGCGGCCGGCGTTCAACCCGTGTGCACGGCGTGCGACAGGGAATGCGCCTCCGCACCGGGCGCGCAGCCATGGGCGCGACCGGGGACGGGCGTTGCACGTCCACACGGGCTGGGCGAAGGGGGTTGCACACCGCCCTTCCGGCGCGCGTGTATCGAGCCGGCGCCGACGCGGCATCATGTCCGCAGCATCGGCCGTGTTCGGCATCAAACATCCTGTTCGGGCTGTCGAGCCGACAGGTACCTCGGACGCCCCAAACGAAATCGGGACGGCCAAGGCCGTCCCGATCGAAGCAACTCTGGCGCCTGGAATCAGGCAGCAGCGTCCTTGAGCTTCTTGAGCGGGCGCACCTTGACCTTGACCGAGGCGGGCTTGGCGGCGAACCACTGCTCTTCCTTGGTGAAGGGGTTGATGCCCTTGCGCTTGGGCTTGGCCGGCACGCTGACCGAGGTGATCTTGAGCAGGCCCGGCAGGGTGAACGAACCTGCGCCCTTCTTGCTGATCGAACCGTGCACGGCGCCTTCGAGCGCGGCGAACACCGAACGCACGTCCTTCGCGGCGACGCCGGTGGACTCCGCGATGTGCGCGACCAGGCCCGACTTGCTCAGGGCTTCCTTGATCGGCTTCGGTGCTGCCGGCTTCGCGGCGGCGGCCTTCTTCGGCGCAGCGGCCTTCTTGGCCGGGGCTTTCTTGCTGGGGGCCTTCTTCGTTGCCATGAGTGTGTGGTTCCCTCGTCGAATTTGGTTGATGTGTCCTGGCCGAGCGACCCGGCAAGCGGAATGTAGGGCATCGCGACACGCGCGCCAATAGGAAACCGCAAAAAAACAGGGCTTTTGGAAAGGTCACCCGGCCTGCGTGCGGCGACGCTCCGGCGGCCAGCGGATCCATGCCACGGCGACGACCAGCACCAGCAGACTGTAGGCGGCGACGAAACTCCACCACGGCGCCTCGAAAAACAGCACTTTCGACAACCAGTACGACACGAACGAGCCCTCGTACGCGGGCTGCCCGGCGCGCATGCGCAGCCACTGCTCCCAGATCGTCAACGGGCACAGACGCCCCAGCCAGGCCTGCACGGCGATCACGACGACCAGCCCGACGTGCAGCCAGCGCAGCCGGGATGCGCGCACCCAGCGCCAGCCCCGGACGCCGCCGACCGGCACCAGGAATGTCATGCCGATGACGAATGCCGCGATGCCGACATGGAGTGTCAGCACGACGTCGGCGAGCACGGCGGCGAGGGCAGGCGACAGCGGCATGGCCGGAGCATCGCGCGTCCGACGTCAAGGTTGCGCGTGTTGCGACGCGTCACGCGGACGCGCGCGTCACGCGAACGGCGATACCGTCTGCGACCCACTCACGAACACGCACGAGGAGCACCGCGCATGGGTATTTCCCGCCACGCCACCGCCCGCTGGACCGGCGACCTGAAGTCCGGCAAGGGCACGCTGTCCACGCCGCAGAGCGGCCTGCTGTCGGAGACGCGCTACGCCTTCAACAGCCGCTTCGGTGACGAGAAGGGCACCAACCCCGAGGAACTGATCGCCGCCGCACACGCAGGCTGCTTCACGATGGCGCTCTCGGCCAAGTTGACCGAGGCGGGCTTTCCGCCCGAGTCGCTGGACACGCGCGCCGATGTCGACCTGTCCATGGACGGCGGTCCACAGTTGAGCGCCATCCGCCTGAAGACGCGCGCCAAGGTGCCGGGCATCGAACCGGCGAAGTTCCGCGAGATCGCCGATGACGCCAAGCAGAACTGCCCGGTGTCCAAGGCGCTGTCGGCGGTGCCGCTGTCGCTGGACGCCGAACTCGAAGGCTGAGTCCGAAATAAAGAAAACGCCGCGTCGGGCAACCGGCGCGGCGTTTTTGTGCCATGGCCTTGAATCATGTGGGAGCGCGCTTGCGCGCGATTCTCCCCACGTCCAAGGTCGCGGCATCCTCGCAGACATCAAGCGGTCGCGGTTGACGGACTACAGCGCATGGTTCCGCCTCCAATGGACTCGCGCGCAAGCGCGCTCCCACATCGGAGTTCCCGGGTTCCGGTCTTCGGATGCGCTCAACGCCAGTCGATCGTCCCGCGCACCACGGTCTGCACGCGACCGCCGGACCAGACATCGCCGTTGCCGTCGACATGCAGTTCGATGATCGCGTCATGGCCGACTTCCCGGCCCTGGCTGATGCGGTAGCGGCCGTTCCGGCCGGGCAGGGCATCGCGCTCGGCCAGCCACGCGGCCAGCGTCGCGTTCGCGGCGCCCGAGGCGGCGTCCTCGAAATGCCCGGTCGAGCCGACGAAAGCGCGTACGGCGAGGTGATGCACGGGATCGTCGGAACGTGCGAACGCGCACAGGCCCATGCTGCCCGTGCTGTCCGCAAGTGCGCCGATCGCGTTCCAGTCGGGCGTCGCCGCGCGCAGGTCCGCTTCGCTGGCGAGTTCGGCCAGCCACCAGCGACGGCCACCATCCATCAGCACCGGCGGCAGCGCGCCGAGCGGCATCGCGGCGAGCACGTCGCGCAGACGCGGATCGTCGGCTGATGCGGTTTCCACGACCGACGCGCGCGGCGTGCGCACGGCGATCGTGCGCGTGGCCCCGTCGCCGACGACCTCCAGCGGCAGCTTGCCGGCGATGCCGTCCTGGACCAGCAGACCATCGCGCGGTGCGGCGAGTCCGGCCTCGAGCACGACGTGCGCGGTACCGACGCTCGGGTGTCCGGCGAACGGCACCTCGCGGCGCGGCGAGAACATGCGGATGCGGTAGCTCGCGTCCGCGGACGTGGCCGGCAGCACGAACGTGGTCTCGGGCAGACGCGTCCAGCGGGCGATGGCCTGCATGCCGGCGTCGTCGAGCCCTTCGGCATCGAGCACCACGGCCAGCGGATTGCCGGCGCCGGGCCGGTCGGCGAAGACGTCCACCTGGACGAAGCGGCGAGAAGTCATGGCAGGGGGCGTCACGCGGCGCGACAGTGTAGCGGGCCGCCTTGAAACCTGTTCGAAGTCCGTCGCGAGCGCAGCCAGATGGTGCGTGGTGGAGCGCAGGAAGCGCAGCGTACGTTTAGTACGTGAGCACTCCGAGCACCGCACGCGTGCCAGCTGGCAAGCGCAGCAGGACATCGAGCAGGTTTCTACCAGTCGAAGGTGCCGCGGATTACAGCCTGCACCGCGCCGCCGATCCAGACCTCGCCCGCCGGATCGATCTCGACCTCGACACGCCCGTCGCGCCCCAGTTCGCGTCCCTGGCTGGCGACGTAGCGGACGACCTCGCCGGCCCCGGCGCGGTCCGTGTGCAGCCACGCGGCGATCGCGGCATTGGCGCTGCCGGTGACCGGGTCCTCGGCGATGCCGTCCTGGGGGCAGAACGCGCGCACGGCGAACGCATGATCGTCGGCATCGCTGCGGCCGCAGACCGCCAGGCCGACCGCGTCGCTGGCCAGGCACAGCGCGGCGATGTCGTTCAGCGGTGGCACCAGCGCACGCACGGCGGCGGCCTCGACCAGGTCCACGCACCACCAGCGCGGGCCGTTGTCGAGCAGGGCGTGCGCGGCATCGCCGGCGCCCATCGTCCGCAGGGCGGTGTCCAGCAGCGCCTCGACGCCGTCCGGGGGCATGCGAAGCAGCGCACGCGGCGCCCGGACCGATGGTCGCGCATCGGCCGCATCGCCGGCGATCCGCACGGGCAGCAGACCGGCCGCGCACTGCTGCACCAGCGCGCCGGCACGCGGCGTCGCCAGGCCTTGGTCGAGCACTGCCCAGGCCGCGCCGACGCTGGGATGACCGGCGAACGGCAGCTCCTGGCGCGGGGTGAAGATGCGCACCCGGTAGTCAGCGCCCGCGTTCGGCGGCAGCAGGAAGATGGTTTCCGACAGGTTGGTCCAGCTCGCGATCGCCTGCATCGCCGCGCCGTCCAGTCCGTCCGCGTCGACCACCACGCCGAGCGGGTTGCCGGCGCCGGGCCGGTCGGCGAACACGTCCAGTTGCAGGTAGCGGCGGCGCATCGGATGCCTCGGGGCGGCAGGCGCCTTAGAATCGCCGGTTCACGCGCGCGCTGCCACCGCACCCTGCGATGCACCGCGCGAACGGATTCCCACCCGAGACCCCACCTCGATGTCCTCTCCTTCCGACGATCGCTGGATCGTGCTCAAGTTCGGCGGCACTTCGGTGTCGCGCCGCCACCGCTGGGACACCATCGGGCGGCTGGCCAAACGCCGGGCGGACGAGCAGGGCGCGCGCGTGCTGGTGGTGGTCTCCGCGCTGTCGGGCGTCACCAATGAATTGACCGCGATCGCCGATGACGCCGCGGATTCGCCTGCGCGCGTGGCCGCGCTCGTCGAGCGCCACCGCGCGTTCGTCGCCGAACTGGAGCTCGATGTCGATGCGGTGCTCGGCGCGCGTCTCGCTGCGTTGCAGGCGCTCGTCACCGATGCCCGCGCGACGACCCGCACGCTCGACTGGCAGGCCGAGGTGCTGGGGCAGGGCGAGCTGCTGTCCTCGACGATCGGCGCGGCGTATCTCGCGGCGCAGGGCCTGGATTTCGGCTGGTGCGATGCACGCGACTGGCTCGATGCGGTGGCGCTGCCGAACCAGAGCGACTGGGCGCTGCGGCTGTCGGTGAACTGCAAGCGCGAACCCGATGGCGACTGGCGCAGCCGGTTCGCCGCGCAGGCGCCGCGGATGCTGCTGACCCAGGGCTTCATCGCCCGGCACGGCGACGGCGGCACGGCGATCCTCGGTCGTGGCGGTTCGGACACGTCGGCGGCGTACTTCGGTGCGCTGCTCGGCGCACGCCGCGTCGAGATCTGGACCGACGTGCCGGGCATGTTCAGCGCGAATCCGCGTGACGTGCCCGACGCACGCCTGCTCGCGCGGCTGGATTACGCCGAAGCGCAGGAAATCGCGACCACCGGCGCCAAGGTGCTGCATCCGCGTTCGATCAAACCCTGCCGCGATGGCGGCGTGCCGATGGCGATCCTCGATACGGAGCGTCCGGACCTGCCGGGCACCGCGATCGACGCGAGCGCCGAGCCGGTGCCGGGCGTCAAGGCGATCAGCCGCCGCAACGGCATCGTGCTGGTGTCGATGGAAGGTATCGGCATGTGGCAGCAGGTCGGCTTCCTCGCCGACGTGTTCGAACGCTTCAAGCGGCATGGCCTGTCGGTCGATCTGATCGGCTCGTCGGAGACCAACGTCACCGTGTCGCTCGATCCCAGCGAGAACTTGGTCAGCACCGACGTGCTGGCGCGATTGAGCGACGATCTGGCCGAGGTCTGCCGGGTCAAGGTCATCGCCCCCTGCGCGGCGATCACGCTCGTCGGCCGCGGCATGCGCTCGCTGCTGCACAAGCTGTCGGATGTCTGGGCCACGATGGGCCGCGAACGCGTGCACCTGATCTCGCAGTCCTCGAACGATCTCAACCTGACCTTCGTCATCGACGAGGCCGACGCCGACGGTCTGCTGCCGGTGCTGCATGCCGAGCTGATCGACAGCGGCGCGATGCCGGTGCATGACGAGACCGTGTTCGGCCCGAGCTGGCGCGAGATCGCCCACGGCCGCCGCGAGCGCGCGCCGCAGTGGTGGCAGGGCGCGCGCGACGCGCTGCTGGCGCTGGCCGAGCCCGGCCGCCCGCACTACGTCTATCACCTGCCGACGGTGCGCGAACGCGCCGCCGCGCTGTCGACGGCTGACGCGATCGACCGTCGCTTCTTCGCGATCAAGGCCAATCCGCACCCGGCGATCCTGCACACACTGGTCGATGCCGGCTTCGGTCTGGAATGCGTGTCGCAGGGCGAGCTGGAACACGTATTCGCCGTGCTGCCGGATCTCGATCCGGCGCGCGTGCTGTTCACGCCGAGCTTCGCCCCGCGCGCCGAGTACGCGGCCGCCTACGCGCGCGGCGTCACGGTCACCGTCGACAACGTCGAAGCGCTGTGCAACTGGCCCGAGGTCTTCCGTGGCCGCGACCTGTGGCTTCGGTTGGATCTGGGTCGTGGCGACGGGCATCACGCCAAGGTCGTCACCGGGGGCGCGGCGTCGAAGTTCGGCCTGCCGCTGGGCGCGTTCGATCAGTTCCTGGTCGCCGCCGAAGAAGTCGACGCGCGCATCACCGGCATCCACGCGCACCTGGGCAGCGGCATCGAGACGGTCGCCCACTGGCGCGAGGTCTACGCGGAACTCGCCGGCTTCGCCGATGCGGTCGGCACCGTCGACACGATCGACATCGGCGGCGGTCTGCCGATTCCGTATCGCCCCGACGACGTGCCGTTCGACATCCCGGCCTGGGCTGCGGGCCTGGCGGCGATCAAGGCCGAGTACCCGCGCTATCGCCTGGCGATCGAACCGGGCCGTTACCTCGTCGCCGAGGCCGGCGTGCTGCTGACCACCGTGACCCAGGTCGTGGACAAGCTGGGCACGCGCCGCGTCGGTGTCGATGCCGGCATGCACAGCCTGATGCGGCCGGCGCTGTACGACGCCTGGCACGGTATCCACAACCTGACGCGGCTCGATGACGTGGTCGAGGCCACGGTCGAGATCGTCGGTCCGATCTGCGAATCGAGCGACGTGTTCGGCACGCGCCGCCGGCTGCCGGCCTCGACCCGTGAAGGCGACACCGTGCTGATCGCCGACGCGGGCGCCTACGGCTTCGTCATGGCCAATACCTACAACCTGCGGACACTTCCGCAGCAGGATGTTCTGGAATGAGTGTTGTCTTCGACCGCGCTGCGGTCCGCAGTTTCCGCTTCATCGATTGCGATCTCGACGCCGCGACCGGTGTCGCGCGCCTGCGCTACGCCTTCGACGACGGCCCCGAGCTGATCGAAACCGTGACCGTGCCGGGCGCACCGTTCGCGCTCGACGCGGTGCGCGCCGAAGCTGCGACACAGGCGTTGCGCCTGCTGCACCTGATCGCAGGCGTCAGCTACTACAAGGCCGCGGTGCCGACGGACATCCGCATCGAGGGCTATGCGATCGATGCGGAGACCGCGATGCTGCTCGAGAACGTGTACGTGCACGGGCTCGGCGAGTTCGCGTATCGCAACGGGCTGGACCTGCACGGGAAGATCCGGTTTCCGTGCGCGTCGCCCTCACCCCAACCCCTCTCCCAGGGGGAGAGGGGCTCAAGTGCGCCTGCGCTGGGTCTGCGCACGCATGCGCTGGTCGCGATCGGCGGCGGCAAGGATTCGCTGGTCTCGATCGAAGCGCTGCGCACGCTGGGCATCGAGCAGACGGTCAGCTGGATCGGCGGCTCGCAGCTGATCCGCGTCTGCGCCGAGCGCACCGGACTGTCCACGCTCAACATCGGCCGCCAGATCGCGCCGGAACTGTTCGAGTACAACCGGCAGGGCGCGTGGAACGGCCACATCCCGGTCACCGCGATCAACTCGGCGATCCTCGTGCTGGCCGCGGTGCTGCACGGCGTCGATCAGGTGGTGTTCTCCAACGAGCGCTCGGCCAGCTACGGCAGCCTGATCAAGGACGCGTCCGGCGGTGAGACGCGCGAGGTCAATCACCAGTGGTCGAAGGGCTGGGCGTTCGAGCGCGCGTTCGGCGACCACGTGCAGGCGCGCGTGGCCGCGGACCTGCATTACTACTCGCTGCTGCGGCCGCTGTCGGAGCTCGCGGTCGCGCGCCAGTTCGCGAAGACCGATCGCTACGACGCGCATTTCTCCAGCTGCAACCGCAACTTCCATCTGCTCGGCGAGCGGCCGGTGAACCGCTGGTGCGGCATCTGCCCGAAGTGCCATTTCGTGTTCCTGGCGCTCGCGCCGTTCATGCCCAAGCCGCGTCTGGTGTCGATCTTCGGCCGCAACCTGCTCGACGATGCGTCGCAGGTGCCGGGCTACGACGCGCTGCTCGAGTACCAGGACCACAAGCCCTTCGAGTGCGTCGGTGAGGGACGCGAATCGCGCGCGGCGATGGCGGCGCTGGCGAAGCGTCCTGAGTGGCGCGAGGACGCGATCGTTGCGCGCTTCGCGCGCGAGATCGCGCCGCAGCTCGACGCGGGTGAGCTGGATGTTGCCGGCCTGCTGGCGGTCGAGAACGACGCGCACCGCATTCCCGACGCGCTGTGGGATCGCCTCCGTGCGCATCTCGCAGCTTGAGGCGATCGCCGCCAACGGCGGCCGCATCGCGCTGTGGGGTTGGGGTCGCGAAGGCCGCGCCGCCTGGCGCGCGATACGCAGCCGTGCGCCGACGCTGCCGCTGACGCTGTTCTGCAACGCCGACGAAGCCAGTGATGCAGCGACGCTCGGCGATGCGCTGCTGACCTGCGACACCGGCATCGACGCCGCACGTCTGTCGGCCTGCGCGGTCGTCGTGAAGTCGCCCGGCATCAGCCCCTACGCGCGCGATGCGATGGCCGCCGCCGCGCAGGGCACGCAGTTCGTCGGCGGTACCGCGCTGTGGTTCGCCACCCGAGCTGCGCCCGGCGAAGTCGCGGCCGGCACGGTCTGCGTCACCGGCACCAAGGGCAAGAGCACGACCACCGCGCTGCTCGCGCACCTGCTGCGCGCGCGGGGCCTGCGCACCGCGCTCGCCGGCAACATCGGCCTGCCGCTGCTGGAACTGCTCGATGCGGACGCCGATGCGTGGGCGATCGAACTGTCGAGCTACCAGACCGGTGATGTCGCCACCGGCGGCGTGCGGCCCGATGTCGCGGTCGTCACCAACATCTTCCCCGAGCATCTCGACTGGCACGGCAGCGAGGCGCAGTACATCGAGGACAAGCTCAGCCTTGTCACGCGGGCGCGGCCACGCATCGCCGTGCTCAATGCCAGGGATCCGCGGCTCGCCGCGCTGGTGTTGCCGGACAGCGGGATCCACTGGTTCGGCACACCGGACGGGTGGCATCTGCGCGGCGACGTCCTGTGTCGCCGCGATACCGCAGTCATGGACACCTCCGGCCTGCCGCTGCCGGGCCGCCACAACCGCGGCAATCTGTGCGCCGTGCTGACCGCGATCGAAGCGCTGGGCATCGACGCCGCGCCGCTGGCCGCGGCCGCCGCGGACTTCGTGCCGCTGCCGCATCGCCTGCAGCCGCTGGGCACGCGCGATGGCGTGCTGTGGGTCAACGATTCGATCAGCACGACGCCGCAC
>Ga0207790_1000638_pt1 | contig 11508 bp, 14 predicted proteins | sample HigsolmetaGSP14D_FD_184842 | JGI IMG/M metagenome (GOLD analysis project Ga0207790, IMG submission 184842) | High solid enriched microbial communities from the Joint BioEnergy Institute, USA - SP1-4-D (SPAdes) | ecosystem: Engineered > Bioreactor > SSF (Solid state fermentation) > Aerobic >...
TGCTGTCACCCACTTCAAAACGATGAACGGCATTATTTGCATTCAGTACCGCGCCGCTGTCGAGTAAACGCATTACAGCGGCCTCGTCGCCTTTGATAACGGCATTCTCGCCCGATCGCTGCGCTGTGACTGCTGCGGCAAGCCACCAGGTTTCCTGATCGGCTTCGTTGCGGGGATACACTTCAACTCTGTCACTGCGATCGGCGACCTCAGTTATACCGTTGCGCTGATACTCAATGCTGCCATCTTTATTCAGCCTGACGTCATGTACAGGACTTCTGACAATCGGTGCGTCATCGCCCGGACCCACATGAACAATTGCGTCCGGCGCAGGGTGATTCTGCTGTGCTTTACGTGCAGCACGTTTTTCACGATAGGCCCAACCCCGCATCTGACTGATTGCGGCGACGTCGCCGTTAAGCGCCTCCTGTTCAACCCACGACTTCCAGGTCAGGGGACGCGCCTGTCCGGTTTCTTTCAGCACCTGCCGCTCTTCACGCAGCTGCAGTCTCAGCTCTGCAGCTGCCTTCATCTTCTCAAACTCAGCAACCCGATACATCAGCCTGCGCATCAGCGGATCCCGGACGGCCTGGCGAACGTTAGCTTTCGTGGCCACGCAGTGAGCGGATATCTGACGGAAGCGTTCGCCCGCGCGCAGGTCGGGTCTTTCCCAGCCGGCGCGATAGGCATCATAGCGCGCGCGCAGGATGTCGCGGGCAACGGCCCTCGCCTCTCGACGTTCGCGGCGTGCCTCTCCGTCACGGACGTGCAGCTGCGGCAGATAAAATTTATTAACCATGAGCATACCGGCCTCATGATTCTCCGGGTCGGATGCGGGCGGTGCGGGCAGGAAAGCACCGTGCTTTGCTTCCATCGCCTGCAGACCGATCGCCGGATGAATGTCTGATGCTTTCACGCTGATGCTGTCGGGATTGAGCAGATCGAAAACGGCAAGGCCGCCGTTCTGCTCCCGCACGCCAAGACCGCGTGTATACATGACGTTGTGAAGCAGCGGCCAGCTGAGGCTGCCCTCTTCGGACAGGTCGCTGATCATCTGACGCGTCTCGCGAACGGCATAGCCGTGAAGGCTTTCCTTATCGGAAAAGATTTCTCTTTTAGCCGCGCCGCGCGGCGCTGAAGGCAGCGCACGGCGCGTGCGGTACAGGCTGCCGTCCTCGCTCATTTCCCAGCTGCCGTTGTCCACGTTAAAACCTAAATCCCGCTCCAGCACGCGGCAGGCTTTCTGCAGCGTGTCTGCATCGTTCCACATATTCTGTGCGCGGAACGTGACCGGATGAACGCGGTTAGCGGACACGTGACAGTGAACGTTGTCGGTATCTTTATGAATGGCGGCAACGTACTGATGATCTGCCATCCCCAGCTGCGCCATGCTGTAGCGCACTGAGGTGAAGACGGCGTCAGGAGAAGGGTTTTCATCGCTCTGCCACGAGAGGATAAAGTGATAAACCGCATCCTTGCAGTGGCGATTCTGCATCGCGGTCATGTTCATTTCTGACGCTGCGGCTTCAAGCGAAAAGCAGTTGGTTTCGCACAGCACTTCACCTGAAAGCACGCGCTGAATGCCCTCAGGTGAAATGCTGATAATTTCAGAAACGGGCGATACGTTCTTACGGCCCACGTAGTCAACGAGCTGGCCAAAGCCCGGAGTCGCCGTATGACCGGCATCCGGAGTATGCGCAGGCTCAGGCTTAACCTGCTCGGCATTTTTGTTTTCTTCGCGCGTGCTGACGTATTCAACGAGCTTTCTGAAGCTGGTCTTTTTGTCGCGACGTTTTGGCGGGATGATGACGTTCATCAGTCCTTGATTTCCTCTGCCGGTACCGGTGCCATGTCCAGCGCATTGATGGCGTGAGTAATGCTGGTCAGTACGCCGGAAAACTGCTGGCTGAGTTCGGTTGTCATGTTGTCCTTCATCTGGGTATAGAGGTGCTTTTGCAGACCGCCCAGACGGAGAAGTTCGTTCATCATCCGGATATCAGTACGCACCATAATGCGGCGGCTCAGAGCGGTGCGGCGCAGATATTCAGATGTTGTCAATCCGGCGGCAGTAGCTTTATTGCTGATAGCCTGATAGTCCTCCGCAGTACAGCGAAACTTGATCCATTTGTCCTTCTGACATGATTTGCTTTTTGACATAACACAACCTCAACTCGGGCTCGGGCTCGGGGTGTCGGGGAGAATCCCTGACCAGGCGTTTTGGGAATCACTGCCAGCGTGCTGGCTGTGGTCACAAAACATTTCCTGCCCCCGTATTTTAATATCAAGTTAAGGGTTTTACCACTTCATTGCAGACTGCGCTATGAAGTGGTATTTGGTTAGGTGTTTTATCATCGCCAACCGAGCCTTGCGGAGCTTAAAACCAGATTTATTCGGATTATCACTTAATCAGGTTCGATGGGGTAAATACACTGATGGCAGTAAAGAGCTACACGCTTAGTAAGGTGTATGCGCATCTTGAAAATTTTGGAATTTATAATGTTACACTTAGAAATTTTGAAGAGATCACTATGGATAAAAAGAAGCATCAGGATAAGCGGGGGCTGGTAAGATCTTCAGGTGATGTTAAAGCAGCAGCCGCTGACACCAACCGACAGAGGTAATAGTATTATACAGGAATCACTGTCAAAGGATTACCTCTGCAATCGACTGTTCAGCCAGTTCTCCGGTACCTTGGTACTCAGGGCTCGCTGCGACACTCATATCGTTGGGATGGCGTGTTGCAGTATTCTCTACCCTTCTCCCCTGTATAGTGGCCAGCTACATATCAAAGAGCTTTATGTCTCCCAGAAAGAGAGAGGTAAAGGCACCGGAAAATCCATAATACGTTATATAGCGAAACTTGCTGTCAGACATGATTATCATAGCCTCAGCTGGAATGCCGGAAAATCAAATGCCGGAGCAAACCGTTTTATCAGTCTTTAGGAGACAGAATAAATGACAATATCGTGAAGTATTCTCTTCATGGTAACCCCCTTGAATAAACTGGCTTTCGACGGTCCGGCAGAGCACGACGGCTTCCTCAATTAAGCTGTTGCGTGGATTTGACTTGTCGGGAAGGCTGAGGGAAGCTGCGAAATGTTTCTGACATGTCCGCTTTGTGCCAGAAGCGGACATTCAAAAGAGAACGCCGTTGATGCATTTTTGAATAGGTGACGCATGATGTGTATTTTCATATGGTAACCGACAACGCTAAAAAAGCAGGATGGGAGAAAGCATGGACAGGAGTGAAGGAAGGTTAAGAATCGCAGCAGGACAGTTTGCCCCGGCGCGCGGCTGTGTTGATGAGAATATGCGTTATCATGAAATGTTAATTGAGTCTGCGGCAGCGGCAAGCGTTAACCTTATCTTTTTTCCTGAACTTTCTCTGACGGGTTATGAACCAGAAATGGCGGAAGCTCTGGCTCTGGCTGATGACAGCTCTCTGAGGCCACTTCAGGTATTGTCTGAAAGATACAATATGACGATTATTGTGGGCGCACCGTTGCGTGTAAAAGGGGGAAAACCGGCTATTGGTGCATGGGTTATTTCATCAAAACGGCCTGTTTTCTGTTACCGAAAAATATATCTCCATCCGGGAGAATCCGATTATTTTTCAGCGGGTGCTAGTGAGTGCGTTTTTAAGGAAAGGTCATTTAATGTCGGCATAGCTATATGCGCAGATGCAGGACAGCCTGTACATGCAGAACGCACGGTGCAGCAGGGTGCTGAAGTGTATCTGAATGCCGTTTTGAGCGCCGGCGGGTTCGATAAAGATTCAGAGCAGCTGCAACGTTACGCCAGACTTTACGCAATGCCCACGCTGATGGCCAATTACTGTGGCCCGTCAGGTGGATGGAAACCGGTCGGAAAAAGCGCCGCATGGGATGCAAGGGGTGAACTTATTGCTCAGGCTCCGGAGGATTGTGCTGCCCTGGTTATCATGGATCTACAGGATGATGGATGCAGCGGGCAAGTAATTTGCCTGCATAAATAGAAAGCTCAGCAGGTCTCTTTTGAAAGCTTGTCAGCGCTTTTCTGCTATATCAAAGAGGTGCTTTTGTTTTCAGAACATCAGATGTTCCGTAGTTTGATAGCGTGAAAGGCCAATGTCCGCTTTTCGCTCATAGCAGACTACGCATTTGCAGACCTGCTTTATGCCAGTCGCGTGATTGCCTGTATGCGGTTAGCGCAATAAGGCACCTGCCTTTGACAACCAGGATTTCTCACGTTCAGCGGAATGAGGGAACATGCGCGTTTCAACATCACTACGCGCTTCAGCAACCTAAAAAATCACTGCGACTGAACAGGACCAGCCATATTGGCGTGCCGCAGACCTTTTGCTCCCATCGCTGTGGGGGACCAGTGCGGCGCAGTTGGATGACTATGATTTGCTACCACGAGGCATACACTGAGACGCATGAACGAAGACCCGCCATGTGTAACTTGCTGAGTCTGGCAGCATTAAGGTTTTGAAAGATTAGTTGCCTTCGTCCTTCAGCCGGTGACGATAATGTTTCAGGACAACGAGTGTCACGATCTGACTGTAAATAAATCCGCCCAGCCCAGCTAATATTACGGTGCCGACTATGCCGCCAAAGTACGCTCCCGCGCCAGCGAGGACTCCGCAGAAAACGAGACCACACCAGGTCTGCCAGTGCCGGAAAGCTGATTTATACGCGCTCCGCCAACGCTTTCCACGCTCCCGCATAGATAAGTCTTTGAGTTCGGGAATACTTTTGTAGGTCCAGTAGATTTTCATGGCGGAGTTCTCGTTCAGATGGTTAAGCGAAGGAAAACATAAAACGCCAGCATAGGAAAGGTTCTGTCAATATCTGCTTTTCGCTCTTAGCGGACATTAGCTTGGTGTTAGTACGCTTTATGCCAGAAGCAGACGCTCAAAGAGTTTCATTATTGATATAACCTGGCCATTTGCTGCATAAGCCTCCACAGCGATTTCTGTAGCCTGAGGGTGGCAGGTTATCTCAGAAATGTCTTAGCAGTTCGCGCTTACGCCAGACAACCCAAAGCGCCCCGCTACTATTCTGGAAAATCAGTCTGTGGAAGAAATCTGGGGGGTGGAATGTCACATCAGCAAACGTCTGAATTTGATAGGTATCCATAATGCGCTACAGCTGGCACGCGCCCACCCTACCCTCATCCGGAAAAACTTTAACGTGGTTCTGGAGAGAGCTGTACGCGAACTGAACGGCGAATCCCGTATTCCGCTTGAGGAACTGCCCGCTGCTAAGTAACAAATTTGCTGCTTCCGCTCTTTAGGTGAGCGCATCACCTCAAAGGTCTCCATGCAGCGGCGCTGTGCTTGTACGCGACAAGAGCGGCCGAAAAGCTTCGGGGAGAATGGCAGTTCTGCCGGCGTGTCAGCGTGTTTATTCGCACCGCGCCGCATGCGGTCAACGGGGTGATTTACGGAAACAGCGCCGGAGAAAAGCTCACCCTGCCCACCTAGGGTACGCGGGACATTATTGGCATGGCCATGCCTTGCTCGATCACATCTGGCTCGAAGGTCGCCAGTACATAAAAGCGGGCATTATGCTCGATGACTTTATCCCGGACGGAGTGAGTCAGCTCAATTTCTTTGATGACAGGCAGTCACGAAAGAACAGTGTGCAGCTCATGAAAATGCTGGACGGCATTAATCAGTCCGAGCGGGGAAACGTGTGATTTGCAGAATAGGGAGTGAATACCGAATAAAACATGAAGCGAGAGATGCTCAGCCTAGCCTGTACCACACACTGGGCTGACATTCCGGTTGCACGCGTATTATAGCCGGGCAGGCAAACAGGATAATGCCCCGGAAATAAAGAAATTTTCTTGGTTTGAGGTCTTTCACCGCATGGCGTTTGGCTACAAAAAGAACTTCTATTTCTGGTGGCAACTGGCGAACTACCTGCACACTCAGCCTTCTGAGCGTAAACGTAAATGGGCCCGCCGTATCAACTACGGGTTGCTCAGGAAGTAAGGCACAAATATCAGCGTGGCTGCCTTTATCGGCCCGGGTATGAAGCTAAATCATTACGTAGGGATTGTTGTTCGCGCTGAAAGCGTCATCGGGAAAAATATCAATCTGCGGCAGAACACAACTATCGGACGTAAAGACTCTAAAAACCCTGGTGGCAAGGTATATATTGGCGATAACTGCGATATTGGCGCCCATACCTGTATTATCGGTGACATCCGAATCGGTGATAACGTGACGATCGGGGCGATGTCATTCGTTAATAAAGATATGCCAGGTGACAGTGTTGTTTACTCAGAAAAATTGATATCTGTACGCTCAAAGTGAATGGCCTGCCCGAACGGCTGCGGATAGCAGCCGGTCCCGGCCTTTGTGCAGCGTAGAGCGTGGGTCACGCATGTTTTCTGATAGCACGCTCATTAAATGCTGCAAGGAAATTACACTCTGAATCCGGCGAGGCGCCTGTAAGACCATCATAACCCATCGTTAGTGCCGTACGCAGGATATGCCGTGTGATTTGTCGTGACAGGTCAGTATATACCAGGGCCTGCATCTGCTGCGGCGGCAGCTCCGTTTCACCCGATTCGCGACTGAAATGCGCGTGGATCCTGTGCCTACTGCATCATTTCCTGGTCTATATCGCAGGACTTCTCCTGTTTTCCAGCCTTCATGCCAGTGTTCAGGAATAACGTTTAATGAATCTTTCAGTAAATGATGTTCTTCAACGCGCTGGCGCAGCTGTTCTGCAGCTTTTAAATCAACCGCGCAGTTTAGAATGGCAGAATGCCAGGCGAGTCACACCTCTTTTGTCCTGGCCCCATCTCTGCGGGCTATTTCAGCGCGGTCGTATAAAATAAAAGCGTCAGGAAGGGCTAATATATCTTCCCTGACACTCTTACTGAAAGCCGATATGAGTTTATGTAAATATCAGCGTGATCCGTAATACCATGTTTTATCGAAGTTTTTGTGCATATTGTTTAATGACCTAATTTAATAGGCTGCTGTGAAGAAGAACACGAAAAGCTCGCTGCGCACGGGCTTGATTGGTAGTTTTAATACAGTTGCGTCACGCGGCAGTCATAGATGCAGGCCAGCTTTTCAAGCGTCGCCTTTTGAGGCTTAACTCTTTTCTCCATGTTAGATACGCCCGCCTGAGTAATGCCCAGTGCTTTAGCGACATACTCCTGCGAGTAGCCGCGAAAGATGCGCCATGCCGCGTGTAGCGGCACATTTTTGTAATGACGTATATCAACGACAGCGTCGGGAATTGTCTCGTCGTCATTGTCATCAGACTCAAAGGGTACTGACTCGAAAAACTCATCCAGTTCGCTTTCGGCCGCCAGTCTGTTAAACAGCTCGATAGGGATAACGGCGCTGATGCGGTTCCCTTCGGCATCTGTCAAAAATTGTATTGCGCTCATACGATTACACTCTTTACATTAAGTTTCAGTGTCCGGAGCAATGCTGGAGAGGCAGACAAGCGGGTTTCCCCGCCGTCCTTTTACCGTTTGCTGTATGTTTTACTTGTTCGTCTCAGCACTTCCACTATCTCGATAATTACAGGCTGACCTTTCACTACTTTTCAGAACACGCGGTAGTTGCCTATCACGAGCTTTTAACGTTCCTCTTTGTCAACTGTCAGTTTCATGATCTCAAGGTGCCTGACGTCAGGCCATTTTTGCAGCTCCTTTAACGTGTGATTTATCGCTGTTCGATACGGTTCAGGGGTTTTGCTTTTCGGCTTTTCGGCTTTTCGGCTTTTCGGCTTTTCGGCTTTTCGGCTTTTCGGCTTTTCGGCTTTTCGGCTTTTCAGCTTTTCGTTTCCACTCAAGCTCCGGCATTTGCCTTTCCATGTTAATAAAGAACATATCCCGATGAAATGAGATTAATATTACTAAACTTAGCTGAAAAGAAAAGTATTTTAGTTATTTGGTGTTGTGTTTAGTTGTAATAAGATAACTAAGCTCGTTTTATTTGGTTATAAAATCATAACTAAATCATCCAGTTGATAATTTACAAAGCCTTATTGATACTTTATGGATAAACAATAAACATCAGAGAAATTTGCTATGTTTGCGCTGTCTGACGCTGACAATTTTTACGCATCTTGCAAAACCGTATTTCGCCCCGATTTGTGCGGGAAACCTATCGTCGTAATCTCAAACAACGACGGGTGCGTGATCGCCCACAGCGCGTAGTCGAAAGCGCTGGGCATCAAAATGGGTGATCCCCCTGTTCAAAAATGAGCGCTATTTTCGCGAATGTGGGGTCATTGTCTTCAGCTCTAATTACGTCCTTTACGGTGGCATGAGTCAGAGAATGATGTCTATCCTAGGCGAGATGGTGTTTGATCAGGGGATTTATTCGATTGATGAGAGCTTCTTTGATATGACCGATGTTGCCAGTTATATGCCCTTGAGAAGTTTGGCCATCAGATGAGAAATCGCGTCAGGATGAAGAGGGGTCTTACAATTGGAGTCGGTTTTGGGCCAACAAAGACGCTGGCTATGCTGGCTAACCATACAGCGAAAAAGTGGACACAACAAATGGCCTGGTAGACCTGTCGAGCCTAGTTTGTTAGCAAAAGCTGATGGCGCTGAATGATATCATCGAGGTGTGGGGCATTGGAGGCAGGATAAGGAAACGTCTGCAGGCTATGGGTATCAATACTGTTCTGGAGCTGGCTAACAGTAATACGAATCTGATCAGGAAGAATTTTAACGTCGTTCTGGAACTAACGGTCCGGGAGCTTAACGGAGAGTCCTGCATCGAGCTTGAAGAGGTGCCTCCTGCTAAACAACAGATTGTCTGCTCAAAATCATCTGAGCAACGTATAACCGAGCTTGAAAACATTTAGCATGCAGTAGTTATGTATGAAATCAGGGCGGCAGAAAAACTGCGTGAGCAGGGATCCAGGTGCCAGCATATCAGTCTGTTTATTGCTACAGGTCGTTACGGTAATGAGCCTCAATATGCCAATACAGCCTCACTGATAAGTGAATATCCAACCAGTAATACACGCGACATTATAAACTTCACTATGCGCGGGCTCTCGATTCTATCTGGCGGCAGGGATATCGCTACGCTAAGGCAGGTATCATGCTGGGTGATTTTTATTAGTCAGGCGTGGCGTGACTGGATATGTTCAGCGGGCAGCTTCCGCGTGCAAATGCAGATGAACTCATGGCTGTGCTGGATCAAATTAATAAATCCGGACGGGGAAAAATTTGATTTGCCGGTAAAATGCTGGTGGCCGCATACCGAAAGGCAGCAGAACTTAATGTCAGCGAAACTCACTAAGCTCCGCCGCTCCTGCGGGAGTTCGGGCAGATATTGTGCTAGCAATGTCCTCGCTCACAGCCATCTTATGGTTCGCCACCGTGGGCGGTGCGTTGATTTTCCGGATGGGTCATCATAGCCTGACTGGCACGTCGTGGTTTCTGAATGGGTTCTTTATAGCGGATATGTTCTGGACATGCGTGCTTTGCCTTGTCGGGAACTTCGGTGGCAGGATGCTTGGTCAGCGACTGCTTAAATATTCCTACACTGCCTCGGCCCTTATTTTCAGTTATTATGCGCTCTATGTCATTGTGTCAAGATATCGAGAATTTATGGTGGCCGGAGCAGACCAGCAAAACATAGTGATGAGGCGTCGTCCCTATTACTTTGCGAAAGGCATTAATGAAATGACTCTGATCGTAAAAACCTAGCATTATTGCTGTATCAAGCGGACGAAAGTTTCTGTGAAGTAAGTCACAAGCGTAATGCAGGCGAAGCTGCATATGGTACTGCAAGGGCGGCATAACCGTATGCTGGGTAAAGAAGCTCACAAGATGATATTTACTCCACCCTACCATCTGCGCAAGCCTATCCAGCTGGGGTTTTACGCTGAGATTTTCTCTCAGGTATTCAATTACAACGTTGAGCCTCCGTTCGTCATCGTCCTGCAGAAATGCCGGGGTCTCCAGCAGTTCGCCACACAGCAACATCAGCTACTGCTTTTCACTTGCCCCTTCACTTTCTCGCGCAGAAGCCGCAAACCGGTACGGCGCATTAAACAGTAGTCTATTTTCAATAATGCCTTAGCGCAGAACGGGCGCATGGCTGTCGCTGCGTATATTGCCCTCATCAGCCAGCGGTTTCATGACGCTCTGGGGCATGTGCGCGCTGATAAAATCATCGGACTGACTGTCAAAATGCGACGCGTGTAATTTTCCCGGATTATACAAAGTCACCTGCCCACTCTTAACGTATGTGGTTTTACCTGCCAGCCAGATTTCCTCCACACCTGTCAGGTTGGCGCTCATGACGTATTCACCATGAAGATGTTTTGGGAAGCCAGCATTACAGGCACTTACGCGGGAGTATTCCACGCCATTAAGGCTGAACCACTCTGCAGATTATAGCGACAAAATAACGGGGCCTTATGCAGTAATAGTGAATGATTGTTAACTTTTACTAACCCATTCTCAGCCGGTTTTTTCAACTCTCTGGGGCAAAGCTTTCACATTGCCTGAAAGGCTATAAAACTGTCCGGTATCCTTTTGTGGAATGCTGAGTCGGTATTTTACGTTCGGTATTTCTTTTCCCTACTCTGTATAAAAGAGGGCAGGGCAAAGCCCAGCTTTTAGAAAAAATTTGGCAAGCGAACAGATGAATGCAAAAGATGGTGTGCCCATGCGTTCATCTGCAGCCTGACGACAAGCACTCTCTCCCTAGCTGCGTAACAAGCTGACAGCCAATCCGATCACAGGTGCTGCAATATAGTCAGCGGCCACAGTGTCGGGGCGGTTGCCTTTGCGAAAATCCGTGTGTGGCCTGTACCATTTGCCATGTTCATGAGAAGTACACACTTGCAGGTTATCGTCGCTGCAATTAAACAGTCCAGCGTGATGAGGAGGACCTGATCAGCATTAGGCTACTTTTTACTTCCCGTAATGCTTGTTTATCGTAGCCTTATGCCCGCGAGCAGTCGCCTACCTGATAATCGCATAAACTTGCTCATTAAAGCGGAATTAAGCAGTAATCCCATTGGGAATTTCACATTGAAATAAATTCATTAAAATATTTCAAATCAGTAACTTAAAAATGAAATTTGCATGGGAATTTCATTCTTGTTTCAGGAACTGAGACGTCGCATTTAAGGCAGCGAAAAAGCAGGAAGCTTGCGGCATTTCACCCGCTGCCTGTTAACTAATCCCTTATAAAGCAGAATAAGAGGCAATAAGTTCACACAACCTTACTTGTACATCTTTTTATTGAATACATGAAAATATTGCACAAAGCATTAATAAATGTACACTGGCTAAATTAATTGTCAGTGGAGCGGATGATGAAAAGTAACTACGGTGGAGTGGATGAAACTGCGCGCAGAGCGAATGCTATGTTACGCAGCATGAGTGATGACATAATCGATAAGCGCCAAGAATTCGGTCTCGATCAGTTTTATCAGACGTTTACACGTAATGCCGTGGCTAACCTGCCTAAGCTTAGCCGCCGTGCTGTTGAGCAGGCCATTGAAGAAATGGAAT
>Ga0207790_1000640_pt1:2500-7500 | contig 11500 bp, 6 predicted proteins | sample HigsolmetaGSP14D_FD_184842 | JGI IMG/M metagenome (GOLD analysis project Ga0207790, IMG submission 184842) | High solid enriched microbial communities from the Joint BioEnergy Institute, USA - SP1-4-D (SPAdes) | ecosystem: Engineered > Bioreactor > SSF (Solid state fermentation) >...
CATTTGAAATTAGATTTGAACCAAAGGTAGAGGATTTTGGGGGTTATCAAATGATACATAGTGCGATACAGTCAAAACAAGGTATTATAGTCAGAAAAAAATAAATACCTCAGAGACAGATAAACTTATTAACAGATTCTCTATCCTCTCTTTTCCATTTCATTTAATCAAATGGGTTTATGTTCGTTATAAGATAACGAAGATGGTTAGAAATCCTTTATTTTTTCAACCCAATCGCTCTTTTGATTTTGGAAAAAATTTTCTTTATCAATATACTGCTTCTTCTACACACTCATCTCCATTCCATAATGGGGAATGACAATAGTTAGGATTCATTAAAAAAATAGATAATTCACTCATGGGAGAATCCTTTCCCGCATCGGGCACTAATCTATTTTTAACATCTAATTAGATCGGGTAATCATTCAAATTAAGAACAGAAGCTCGTTCCTTTTTCTTTCCTATAATTAATTGAAGCCATTAGGGCTCTATCCATTTATTCCCTCGACCCAACTTTCAATTGAACTCATTTTGTTCCATTCCAAGAATTCAAAGATGTTTTTGTACCGATCCGGTAAAAATGAAATATTCTTAGAATTTTCTATTGATACGACATGCTGTTTTTTCCATCCATTCCCTTTCAGGATCAGTCGTGGTCTTACAAACTTTACCGATGGTATGGACGAATCCCTCGCTTCATCAAAATGTGTAAAAGATCCTAGCCGCACTTAAAAGCCGAGTACTCTACCGTTGAGTTAGCAACCCGAAAAAAAAAGATGTCTAGATACAATCAGAATCAAAATAAAGAGATTATACGAGCAAATCAAAACATTGAACTAGCAAAGCAAGAAATCGAAAAAAAAAATTGATAATTCTAGCAGATGAAAATACAAGAAATTCTGAGATAAAAGAAAAATATAGATAAATGTAAAAATTGATAGATCACCTCTTAGGTTACTTATTTTTTTTTTCAATCAAAAGAGTCTTCTTGTATCAAAGCAAATCCAATGAACCCTTCATTTGAAAGAAGGAAAAACCAAACCTATGGGACGGAGATAAATAGATCCCCTTATCACGATGAATTATATTTGTTCGATACACTGTTGTCAATATGAATGTTGAGAAAAGAATCCAATGGAAAAAACAAAAAAAATTGGAAAAAAAAATTTAAATACTATTTATAAAATACTATTTAAAAATAAAAAAAGAAGGACTTGCGTTGGATTGGCACTACATAGAGAATCTAGAGAGATACAAAAAGTGTACATGAAGGAATAAATAAGGAAGAAATATCAAAATCTTGGATTTATTCAATCAATAATGTCTTCAATTAAGATAAGTGAAATAAGTAAACTTGATTCTTTGTTTGTTATTTTATTTGTTAGTAGAGTTCCATGCAAACTGAGCGATTGAAGTAAATGCCAGAATTTGATATTTCTAGGATCAATAAAATAGGGTTTTGGCGTTATAGAACATGGGATTCTATGGAAGCAGTGATAAATAGGTACGAATAGAGCAAGAGAAAGGGGAAAGAAAAACAAAATAGTAGAGAAAGGTTATACAAAGCTATATACGAGTCACCACTCCCTCCCTTATTTTTGTATTTAATTAATTTAATTGAATTTTATTTGATTAGACTGAAGTTCCTTGAAAACCTCCGCCTTCTTTAAAATATCATAAACAGTTTCTGTAGGTTGAGCGCCTTTTTCAAGGAAGTATAAAATAGCAGGAACATTTAAATAAGTTTGATTCTTTATCGGATCATAAAAACCCACTTTCTGAAGATCTCTTCCTTCTCTTCGAGATCGACCATCAATTGCAACGATTCGATAGACGGCTCATTGGGATAGATGTAGATGAACAATACCCCCCTTAGAAACGTATAGGAAGTTTTCTCCTCGTACGGCTCGAGCAAAAATGATTCTAAGTTATATTCATCAATGTATAGAATTATAGTATAGAATTCTAATGGCAAATGGGTCCATAAAATCATCAAATCAATTAGACTATGATTTAAATCTTTTTTTTTTATTCTTCCTTCCTTAAAAATAAAAAATCATTTGTACTCATAACTCAAGTTGGATAACTTTTAAATTAAATAACTCAAAGAGAAATCTTTAGGCATTTATTGAGTGGTCTTTAACCCCTTGTTGTTTGTCTCGTTTAAAACCTATTTATTTGGATTCTTCAGTCTCTGATCCAGTTATTGAGACAATTGAAAGGGTCTTTCCTTGTTCTGGGATCCTTTATCTTTGTTTTGAATCATTGGGTTTAGACATTACTTCGGTGATACTTAATCCTTTCAAAACGGCAGCAACATACCCCTTTTTTGATTTCTTTCTATCAAAGAATCATACGAACAGTTGATTCCCGCGTGATAGTGATACACTTTGTATCGAAAGATTTTTATCAATTCCAACAAATCCAATTTTATTTTGGATTGGAAACTTGCTAAAATTGGATCCTTTCAATTTCTATATCGAAGATATACTTACGAAGTTGTTCCAATTTATTGATTGGCATTAACCCTAGATCCTTGCTCCCGAGAAATGAATCAATACTTTCTACTCGAGCTCCATCATCTACTATTTACATTACAACCCAACAAGAAAGAGGGGTTCTAGTGGAACAGAATAAACGATGTCGAGCCAAGAGCACCTTCATTCCTATAAAAAATGGTGGATGTAAGAATCCACAACGGATCGTGTCCTTCAAGTCGCACGTTGCTTTCTACCACATCGTTTCAAACGAAGTTTTACCATAACATTCCTCTAATTTGGAACCGGTATGGAAATGATTCCATTATCGAATCATGAATAGTCATTGGTTCAGTCGGGACATAGTAATCTATACTTTTATTCTTCTATAATATATGGGGAGATGTTTTTCTTAAAAAGTATCAACAAGAATTCCAATTTGATTGTATGAATGCAACGTTTTTTTTGAATAAAAAAATAAGATAAATAAGAACGGATATAATGAATTCTTTTTGAATCGGCATCTTTAAGTGATTCAAGAGGATTGATTTATCAACTTTACATTTCTTCGAGTACCAAAGATTCAACTTAAAAAAAATCATTTTAAATAGTTCTAAAAAATTCGAATTGAAAAAGTTTCCTACTTTGACAGCATTATTTGAATAAAGGTTTACAATAAGGACCGCACATAAGAGAGATAAATCTCTCTTTCTTTTTTCGTGAGTGGATAAAAAAGACTGATGTTAAGGTAAGATTTCGGTCCTTATTCTTTCATCTGAGTGATAAAATCAAATAAGAATCGAAAAAATAGGGGTTTGTCGTATCTATTAGATAGACTGAACAATTGTCACTGTTATAGATATTCTATGTGAAATATTTCAATTTGATAATTTAAGGTAAGGGATCAAAAATCTTTGTCACAAAAATCGAAAGACCATTCTCACTGAAATAAAAAAACGATAACAATAGATACATATAAGCTAAGCATTTCCGCATTTTATACGCATTTTCATATTTTGTTGTTTGTATAGTAATTTTTCTGTAATCTTGTCATAAACTAAAGTGAATAAAATGTATGAATCACTCCTGTCTGAATATAGATTTTTAATTATTCATTAGAACCAAACAAAAAATACCTCAAAGTAAGGTTCAAAGAAAATACGTCGGTTATATATGGAACTTGATTGTTTGTTAATCGGACAAACACAGACATTCCAATTAATACCTTCCGTTACTGATTAACTTCTATCTACTTCCCAAATTCTATGAGAATGATGAGGCATAAATAAAAAAAGGATCGATCCTCTTTTACCCGATGTTAACTATCTTGTCTAGATACAAAGTCAAACAAGTTCAGATTAAGTCCGTGCTCCTATTTTGATTTTACCCTAACCCAGTCTTAAGAGACTTAATCCCGATCGATTGAAATTGAATTCAATTAGTACCAAGAACTCCCTCTTGTTTAGAATTCAAGAGATCCTTAGAATTTCGGGATTGACAGAGAATTAATAAAATAATCAGGCTATCTCATTGAAGGGATAGGGAATATAGGTGCTTTTCTTTCCCATTTTGATTCAAAATAAAATGTATCATTGAAAAAATTCAAATAAATACGGACATAAGGTTTTTCTAAGTAACTAACTTACCTCAATATGAAGATGAAGTGAATGCGCATATGATGAAAAACCCGCCCGGCTTTTTTGAATTCAAACTCTTGTGATCTATGATCCCATCTTACCTGGATCACAAATGGATTCAGTTACATTTGTGTGTCATTTCAACTGGATTTAGTTCAGTTTGTGAAAAAACGGGATATGATTCTTTTCGGAATCATTAAAAATCAGAAACAAGAATGACATTCTATCCAAAACACAATCTTGATTCTGATAGAATGGATATGCTCTGGGACGGAAGGATTCGAACCTCCGAATAGCGGGACCAAAACCCGTTGCCTTACCACTTGGCCACGCCCCATTTAGATTTCTATTCGACACTAATAAAGACTAATATTGGTATTGGTTTTTCGTCAATTCTAACCCAAATATATATAGAATAAATTTGATTGTTGATAGGATTTTAATACGTATCGATATAGAATTAAACTGAATTTATTGATCATTACATATAATTCAATTAAGATATTGTATGAAAGTATGATTTCTTCTATTCTCTTTTGAGAATTGAAGGATTTTTGATTGGGTAAGTTCAAAGAAAAAGAAGGATTTTTTGGTCCACTTTACTTTCTTTATTTTTCCTTATATCAATAACTCAATCAAAATGCAATTATCTCCAAGAACAAAATGTCTGTTATGCTTAATATCTTTAATTTGATCTGTATCTGTCTTAATTCTGCCCTTTATTCGAGTAGTTTTTTCTTCGCCAAATTGCCCGAAGCTTATGCTTTTTTGAATCCAATCGTGAATGTTATGCCAGTTATACCTTTGTTTTTTTTTCTCTTAGCCTTTGTTTGGCAAGCTGCTGTAAGTTTTCGATGAGATCTTTAATACTATCCTAGAAAATTAA